>Ga0213833_1001837_pt1 | contig 14431 bp, 12 predicted proteins | sample SWATP21_FD_160575 | JGI IMG/M metagenome (GOLD analysis project Ga0213833, IMG submission 160575) | Coastal seawater microbial communities from Marineland, Florida, United States - SWA TP2 #1 | ecosystem: Environmental > Aquatic > Marine > Coastal | place: USA: Florida | collected 2016-08-14
ACAGCGCCTCACTGTGTGTGTGGTTTTTTTTTGTTTGCCACTGCGTTGTGCGTGGTACGCCTCCCCGTTTCCCACATCTTCACATTTTCCACACACATACACCGACACGCACACGCACACGCACACGCACACGCACACGCACACGCACACGCACACGCACACGCACACGCACACACGCGCGCGCACGCACACACAGCTCGCCACCTCTGCTCAGCAAGTGGCAACCGCGAACCGCGAGGCTCGCCTGACCAAGGACCTTGCCGAAGAAGCCGAGGCCCGTGCCACGACACGCATGGAGCGCCTTTCTCACGACCTGGCAGCGGCACAGAAGGAGGCAGAGCAGGCACGTGCAGACGCAGCAGCCGCGTCCAACGCCGCAGAGTCTTCCGCCACCGCCACCCGCCAACAGCTGGCCGACGCGGAGCGCCAGGCTGCAGCGGCTCGGGAGGACGCGGAGGACGCACGACGCAACCGCAACGCGCTTCGACGCAAGGTGGCGGACGCGCAGGTGGCGCTCCGTGTGGCGCAGGCAGAGACGGAGCGCGAGCGGGCGAAAGCCAGCCAGCACCTGGCAGGGTGGGAGCGCGCGCGCAAGCAGTGGCAGACGGCGCTGGCCGATCTGCGGGGCCAGTTGAACGCCGCCGCCGCACAACAACAAGCCTCGGCGGCGGGAGCCGCGGCGGTGTCGGCTGCCGAAGTCGGGGACCTGCGCCGCAGACTGCGCGACGCCACCGCTGCGTTGCGTGCCGCGCAGGCGGCGGCCAAGGCGGCGGAGGCCCACGGACGGGAAGCGACGGACGCTGCGGAAGCTCAGGCTGCCGAGGCGCAGGCCAAGGCGCTGGCAGCGGCGGAGGAACTGGCGGAGGTGCAACGGCAGGTGGAGGCGGACAAGGTCGTCAGGGACGGCGACTTCAACCAATTGCAGTGGCGCGTTGAAGACCTGGAACAGCAGCTCGCGACAGCCCAGCAGCGTGTGGCAGCACTGGAAGAGTCGCTGGAAGCCGCCGGCGAGGCTGCTGAGCAAGCCACCGCTCACGCGAACGCCGCCTCTGCCGATGCTGCGGCTGGTGCTGCAGCCCTGCAGGCGGAACTGGCGGAGGCCCTGGCACAGGCCGAGGAGCGTGCGCGGGACGCAGAAGCGGAGCTGAAGCGCATGCAAGAAGCAAAAGCAGAAGCAGAGGCACGCGACCGTCGTGGTGGTGGGGTGGAAGGAGAGGAAGAGGAGGGTGGTGGTGGTGGAGAAAAGGGAACGTCAGCGGTGGTGGTGGTGGGCGAAGACGACGCACCCGAAGCGGCGCAGGCCAGAGGTACCGGTGCAGGCTCAGGCGCAGGCGCAGGCGCAGGATTGTTGGAAGAAGAAGAAGAAGACGACGACGACGACGAGGAAGCCGCTCGTGCGGCACTGCTACAGGCGCAGCAGCATGAGGCAGCGCTGGAGGCGTTGCATCAGCAGGTGCAAGACCTCCGCGAGGCGTTGGCCGCTGCGCGTGCGGAGCTCGCGGCGGCACAGGAAGCCAGCGAGGTCGCCAAGAGCGCCGCCGGCGCCGCCGCCCGGCGCGCGGAGGAGTGCGAAGAGCGCCTCCAGGCGGCTCAAGAGCGCACTACAACCGCGGAGGCGGCGGTGGCAGCGGCCCAGGCGCGCGAGGCGGCGTCCGCCTCCCGTGCGGCGGCGGCCGAGAGTGATGCGGCTGCGGCGCGGGTGAGGGCCCAAGCGGCCGAGGACCGGGCACATGACGCGGAGCAGCGTGCGCGCAAGGCGGAGCAGGCCAAGGACGCGGCCGTGCGGGAGGCGGAGGAGGAGTTGGCGGACGTGCAGCAGCGCGGCGCGAAGCGGACGGCGCGGCTTGTGGCGGACGCAGAGGCGGAGGTGGATGCGTTGCGCCGGTCGCTGCGTCGGCACTTGGAGGCGGCGGAGGATGAGTCTGGTCAAGCGGCGCGGCTGCGGGAGGCGGTCAGTGCGGCGGAGGCCCAAGCCAGTGCGGCGCGGGCCGACGCTCGGCAGGCGCAGCTCGATGTGGAGCGGCACCGCCACGCCGCGGAAGAAGCACGGCAAGGAAAGGAACGGGCGGTGGAAGCGGCGGCCAAGACGGAAGCCGCGCGCGCAGAGGCGGAAGCAGCGTGTGCAGAGGCACAGGCGGCACGTGCAGAGGCAGAGACCGCGCGTGCAGAGGCACAGGCGGCACGTGCAGAGGCAGAGGCAGCGCGTGGAGAGGCGGAAGCAGCATGTGCAGAGGAGCAGGCCGCGCGTGCAGGGGCAGAGGCAGCGTGTGGAGAGGCGGAAGCAGCGTGTGCAGAGGCACAGGCGGCACGTGCAGAGGCAGAGACCGCGCGTGCAGAGGCAGAGGCAGCGCGTGCCGACGCAGAAAATCGGGCGGCGGCGGCGGAGCAACGGGAAACCGCTGCACAGCAGGTGCGTGACGAAGTCGCCACGGCCACGGCTACACAGCGGGCCGAAAGAGCAGAGGTGGCGTTGCGTGCGGCAGAATTGGAACGACGCCGGGAGGCAGAGGACGCGAGTGCGGCGCTGCAACAGGCCGAGAAGGCGCTGCAAGAGTCAGAGGCGGCGCGACGCGAGGCACAGCGCGAGCACGACGATGTGGCGCAGGAGTTAATGCAGGAGCAACAACGCGCTGCGTCTCGCCACGCCGAGATGAGCGATAGGCTTTCCGCCGCCGAGGAGGAGCGCAACGCTGCACAAGCGACGCTCGATACCGCCCTGCAGAACCAAGCCGCGCTGGAGTCTGCACTGGAGGCCCAAACGCGGGTGGCAGAGGAGCTGCGGGCGGAACTCGACAGGCAGGCGCAGTGTGCCACCACTGATTCTGCAGAGGCGGCGCGTTTGCGGCGGGCATGCGACGATGCCAACGAGGCAGTGGCCTCGTTGACCAAAGAGCGCGACGCCGCCAGGGACGAGGCGCTTCGCCACGAAGCACGAGCTGACGAGACGGCGCGGCGCGCAAGTGACATGGCGGCGCGGGTGGCTGCGTTGGAACGCCAGTTGGCCACGTCAGAGGATGACATGCGGGACCTGGACCACCAGATCCAGCAAGCGCAGTCGCGTCTGGCCGCCGCGGAAGCCAAATGCGCAGACACGGAGGAGGTGCTGGAAGACACTCAAGCTGCAAATGACGAGGTGTGTGACGTGTGTGACGTGTGGCGTGACATGGCACGGCATGGCATGCCATGCCATGTGTTTGCGGGTCGTCGTTGGGTGCATGGTGTTTCGTGTTTCTGTGGTGTGTTCTCCTCACTCACCGTCACCAACCGCGCTTTTCAATGTTGCGTTGCGCCCCGGTCTCCATGCATCACCAACCCCGGTCCCCCTGCGCAGCTCCGTCGATCCATCGCGCAACACGAGCAAGAGGAGGACAAGCTTCGGCGTGAGCTGTCTGCCCTTGCCGCCCGTGCGCAGGACGAAGACATGCACCAACAACAACAGCAGCAGCAGCACGCGGACGTGCGTGGGCTTGAAAACCGCCTGGCGGAGCTGCAAGGTCAGCTGGATGCGGCGCTGGAGGAGGAGTCGCACCTCAAGGCACTCCACCAGGACGCCTTGGCCCGCGCAACCGCTGGCGAAACGGCCCGCGCCAAGCTCGAGGGCGAGGTCGCGGCCTTCCAGTCGTCCGAGTCGCAGGCCGCGGAGGAAGTGTCCTCGGCCCGCGCCGCTGCCAAGGCCGCGCGGAAGGAGTGTGACGCGGTGCAGGCCAAGCTACAAGCGGCCCTGGCCGAGAAAGACGGCGCGGAGGCGCGAGTGCGGGACCTGGAAGACACGGTGGCGGACTTGGAGCGCCGGCTGACTCGCCAACGCGCCGCCCTGCGGGAGGAGCAGGAGCGTGGCGCCAAGCACCGCCACCACGCCGTGACCGCTGCTGGTGCGAGTGCGAGTGCGAGTGCGGAGCGTGAGGCGTCGATGGCGGAGGCACGCCGGTTGGCGCGCGAGTGCGCACGACTCCAGGCCGACGCCAACGACGCCAGGCGTGACCAGGCGGCGTCTGCTGCCCGTGTCACCGAGTTGAAGCAGGCGCTGCAAGCGGCCAAGGATGACCGGGAGATTACGGACGCGGAGCTTGCGTCGACACGTGCTCGTCTGGACGCTGCCCAGGCGAGCTTGGCGGACGCGAACCGGCGGTTGCAGGCAGCATCGCAGCCCACCGCCACCGCCACCGCCACCACCACCAACAGGGCCGAGCAGGGCGGTGACGATGGAGGAAAAGTGGAAGAGGAAGAAGGAGGCCGTCGAATCACGACACGCGGGGGACGTGAAAGTGGGGACCCTCGTCGTGGGGACGAGGTGGTGGATGACACGGCACCAGCGCCGCGCTTCGCGGTGCAGAATGGTGTAGTCACCGCCGCGACGCCACTGCCTCCAGGTCAAGACAGTGGCGGCGACGGCGATAGTGACGATGGTGGCGACACGGTGTCGGGTTGCCTGCATGTCACGGTGGAGCGAGCCGTGTTCACAAAGGACTTGGATTTGCTCGGTCGCATGGACCCTTTTGTGTGCCTGTGGCTGGAGCCGCGGCGTGCTCTCCCGGCAGACCATGGAATCGGCAGCAGTGAAGATGAGACTAAGGACGCGGGGGGTGTGGACTTGCGTCGGCGGTCGCCTCGTGGCCGCTCTCGTAACATGCTCCACACCGCCTTCACTGGCGTTGTGCGGGGCGGCGGGAAAACGCCGGTGTGGAAGCCGGAACACCACCCTCAACTTGCTGTGATGCTCCGCAGCGCACGTGTGGATGGCGACAGTGCGGATCGCGTGGTGCTTGTGGTGGAGGCGTTCGATGAGGATGACGCCTCGGCGGAGCTCATTGGGTGCGGCGTGCTGGGGCTGGGTGACGTTGTGCTCCGAGCTCAAGACGAAGGCATGCGGTGTGTGGTGCCTGTCGTGGATCGCAAGGGGAGACCCCGAGGCGACGTGCACCTGCGCTGTCGCTTCGAGGCCGGCGGCGGCATGCGCAGCGACGAAAACGGCGCAAGTCGGGTGTGCACGGCCCATCGTTTCCACCGCGCACAGCACAGAAGTGTGGGCGGCATTGAGTGCGCCATGTGCTCGTCGCCCGTGGACCCCTTTGTGTGGGGCGCCAAGTGTCTGGAGTGCGGGCTGTTGGTTCATCCGGAGTGCTGGCAACCTGGCCTGGGCGGGTGGGACAATGAGGAGGACAACGGCGACATCAAGTCGGATGTGTCGGTGGCCGGCGGCTCGTGCGTGGCAAGCTCGGCCAACGACTTGGACAGCATCAGCGACATGGGGAACCTGGACACGCGGTCGGACGTGTCTGTTGACGGCAGTTTTGTCGCGTCTCCAGGCAGCCAGCGCAGGTACGAGAAAAGACTGCGCGCCAGCGACAGCGACAGCGACAGCGAAAGCGACGGCAACCGCGACAGCAACCGCGAGGACTCTTCCTCTTCCAGCGACGGCGGCGACGTCCATGGCGAAGGTGATGATGTCGTGCTCGCCAGCGGTGTCCTGCGTGGCACCGCGGCCACACAAGACTGGTCATCTCCCGAAAGCGGCGAGGCGGCCGCGGGAGCAGCCGCCACGGAAGCTCAACATCGACACGGTTCCGATGACGATGCGGATGACAGCGACTACGCGGACGACTTGTTTGAGGTGGACGGGACGGCGGAAGGGGACGCACAGGCGGAGGCGGATGTGGGTATGGGTGTGGGTGTGGATGTGGGTCAAGATGGTGTCGCGGTCACGCCGGTGCGGTCGAGTGGCGACGTGGACCAGTGGCTCGCGGGTGACACAGGCGACACGCGGTCGTGCCGCCACCGCTTCCGGTCGCACTCGCGGCTTTCGTTCTACACCTGCTCGTGCGTCGTGTGCCACCAGCGCATTGGTCGGCTGCAGGCCTGTGTGAAGTGCCGGCTGTGCAAGGACCATGCCCACCAGGCGTGCTGGAGGCGCCTTCCGCTGGCCGTGTTGGAGGACGAGGCGGACGGCAGCGTGGTCGAGACTGCCTCTGCTGCATCCCCCGCGCGCTCCAACCGCAGCAGCCGCGGGTTCGACAGCCCGTCGTCACACGGCAGCGGCAGCGGTGGCCACACCAGTCCGGCCGGTTCCACGGCAACAACACCCATGGCGGAGGCACACTTTGCCGAGTCCCAGGTGCCGGGTGTCATGAGTGGTCACTTTCGGGCAGGCGACGCGATCTACCTCATGCTGGTCAAGCTCTCTGGCGACCTCTCGCACTTGCGAGGCGAGTGTGTGTATCACCGCGTTGCCGCAGATTCGTCGGAAGCGGCGCTAGGCGCCACCGACATCGCCCATGTCTCCATGATTCGTGACGATGGCACCTTCGAACGCCTGCGCCGCCACCCCGACAGCATTTTCGCGATCGACTCGCTGCAAGGGAGCTACGACGCACGTGCCTGCCGGATGGACCTCCAGGTTGTGTCTTGCAGCTCGTCACGTGAACGCCCTGCCGCGATTGCGTCCGTGCTTCCAGGTGTGTGGTGTCGCCGACGCACCATCCAGGTGGCGTTCACGAACTCCTCTTGGGCGGAGGGGTCACTGCACGTGGAGGAGTCGCACTTCAAAGAACAGGACCGCCCACCGGGTATGCCAAGCATCTCTACCTCCCCCGCCACCCGCAACCTCCTTGTCTCTGCCGAACTTTCTCCGTTTGCTTCACCGCAGTCACGCCCGTCCCTTTCGGGTGCAGGATCTGGTGCGGGAGCGAGTGCTGTGGGTGCGGGTGCGGGTGCGGGTGCGGGTGCGGGTGCGGGTGTGGACCGGGTCGAACATGGCCGTAGCTTGTCAGCCGCCTCTCCGGGTGGTCAATCAACGTCGTCCATGGCGACCGCCGTCGTTGAGGCATGCGACCATGTGATGCGCCCCCACAAGCGCGCAAGTGTGTCCAAACCGAAACCGGCTCGGTGCCGCGGCTGTGGAGTCCTCTTGGGCCGCGTGGAGCTGCAGCTTGTGAAGTGCAGCCTCTGTGGTACCAAGTTCCATGGCAAGTGCTGGGAAGCCGAGGTCACACGCCGCACAGAGGCCGCCCAAGAGGAGCAGTTGCGGAGGTTTGCTGTGACCCAGCAGTACCTAAATGAGGCGCCTGCGCCTGCGCCTGCGCCTGCGCCTGCGCCTGCGCCTGCGCCTGCGCCTGCGCCTGCGCCTGCGACACCGCATCGGTCGCCCCCACAAGACGCCCGGAGTCAGCCACGTGGAGCCGGAGTCTCGCCGGATCCTGCTGTAGAAGGGGCTGCGTCGCCCGGAGCTGCTGCGCTCGCAGCAGAGCCGGTGTCAAGTGGTTCGTCAGACGAGGAGGGGGGTGCGTCACGGTTGGTCCATGAAGCGGTGTACTGGCAATCAGACGGGTCGTCAGAGGAGGAGGAGGCGACTCGCTTGATCAACGAAGCTGTCAGCCTGCAAGGTCGGTCACCGCAGGTTCGTCTAACATCTCCCCAAGCCCGTGTGAGCCCACGGGCGTCGCCACCACATGCAGCCGCCGCTGCAACTGCTCAGTTGGTGTCATTCGACTCGGGCCTAGAGGATGAATCCTCCACGGATGACGAGGGCAATCCTGCTCAGGACTGGCGTGTGCGTGGCTCACGTGTGGGCCCACACACCAGCACAGAGGATCTACTCGCAGACCTTGCTGTGGACAGCTCCAGCAGCGACGGGAGCTGGGATGATTAGGACGGAGTAGGGTTTGGTCGTGTCGTAGTGTGCGTGTGGGTCGTAAAACATCGTTATTGCCCTAGTTGTGTCTTCCCGCTGATCAGCCTGACACCACACTCACCGCATTTCACCAGTGTCACAATGAAGGGCCCGCTTCTGGTGACAGCCGGCGTTGTGGTGGCCATGGCTGTGTACATCATGCAGCTTGGTCCTGCCACCGTCGTGTTTCGAGACATGGGCATGCTGGAGCGCGTGTCGCGTGTGGTCGGGTGTCGCCTGGGCGGCCAGGGCTGCTTGACTCCGGAGCTGTTCTCGGCCATTCGGGATAAGCACGTGCCGCAGGTGGAGGATCTCCTTGTTTCTGGCGTTGTAGACATCAACGCTGAGCTGCAGGTGAGCGAGCGGGTTGGGTTGAAGTGCGCTGGGCCTCGTTGTTGGGATGTATGAAGCACCTGGTGATGATGCCGTCCCTGTGTACTCTCACCGCTGGCTGGCTGGGTGGTTCCCCACCAGCGCCTAACCCCATTGCTTCTTGCGGTGCGAGAAGCTCGTGCTCTGGTTCCCCGGTTGCTTGAAGCTGGCGCAGAGGTTTGTCATGTGACGTGTTGTTCACTGCGGTGTGTGTGTGTGGGTGTTGGCGACACATGCGGCATTGTGTGAAAATGGGCGTTTGCACAGGCAATCACTCGTGCGCGTGTGCGTGTGTTGGGAGTGTGCAGCTGACAGGAGACGAGATTGTGTGGGCAGCGGGCCACGGACATACTCAGGTTGTGCAAGTCCTTCTTGCTGCGGGTGCAAACATCGAGGAGCGGCGCGGGGAGGTAAGGGGGTGTCGTCTCTGTGGGTGATGGGGGACAGGCGACCGGCAGGCATCATGTGTTGTGTTGCCTCGCTTCTGCAGGAGGGTTTGACGCCTTTGATCGCTGCCACCAAAGCTGGTTCTTTGGAAACGGTCAAGTTGTTGCTGGAGATGGGCGCCAAGCTTAATGTGAAGCTGCTCGTGCGTGCGGTGACAGCATACATGCGGGCGCGGGTTCGTTGCTTGCCGGTCTCTCACAGTGCAATGCAACTGCTTCCGTTCACACAGACATCAATGGCCTCCACAAGCGTTGACACGTTGCACAAGGCGAGTGGTGGAACTGCCCTTCACTCTGCAGCGTACTCTGGAAACGTTGCTGTGATGCGTGTTCTCATCGACGCCGGCGCAGACCTGGAATCGAGGGACAAGGTGGGTAGCTCGTGCTTTTGTGTTGTCTTGCCAAGCGGGTGGTCACACATGCAAGCATCACCGAGCTTTCACCCTGGCGCATTGTGCAGTACCACTCCACTCCACTCGTGATGGCGGTGCAGCAAGGCCATCTTCCTGCCGTCAAATACCTCACCAAGCGTGGAGCAGATCCCAACTCGCAGAACTTTGTAGGTTGCAGCTGTCCGTTCCGTTGGTTGGGTTCTAATGGTGTGTCTGATTGACCCGAGCATCCATGCACTGTTGTGTCCCCAGGCTGGTTTGACCCCCTTCCTGCATGCCATTTGGTATGAAGAATAAGCACGTCAGTTCATTCCTGTTGTGTAACACCTGCTTTGTCTGTGGCTGCTGTCGCGTGTCCCAGGTACGGTCGAACCGAGATTGTACAGTACTTGATGCAGCACAGTGCCGATGTCACTATTACGGCACAGGTAGGCATTGTGTCCCCCGTGTTGCCCATGACTGCATCCCTCTACACATTGCTTGTGTTTTTTGTTTTGTGAGGACACACGTGTGTGCCCCTCAATCACACGCTGAGCTTCTCCTCCGTGTGTGGAGTTCGTGGGGTGCTCAACCCTGCCCCGGTGTGATGTGATATCAGGACGGACAAGGAGCGGTGCACTACGCCGCTCGTCGAGGCCTCGTCTCGCTCCTGCGTCAACTGGCAAGCCTGGGGCTCAACGTGGACGCTGTGGATCATGTACGTGCGCATGCAACTCCACGAGCGTCTCTCTCTCGTGGATGGTGGTGATGCGCGGCGTATTGGGAGAGAAATCACCTGTTGTGTCCACCCTTGGTGCCCCGCACTTTGCCTGTGCGTGCACACCCTTGTGTCCCACGATCAGAACGGCGGCGTGCCGGTGCTGTTTGCAGCCACAATGAACAATCTGGAGGTGCTGCAGGCCATGTACGACCTTGGTGCAAACTTCGATGTGCAGAGCAAGGTAAGCAGAGCGAGACAGGGTACGGCCAGGTTGAAACGTTTACCCCCCTTTCCGTACCACATGTGTTCGAGCAGCAAGGTGTTACACCGCTGATGGCTGCCATTGCGAAGAACCACGAGGACGTGGTCAAGTTCTTGATCCAACACGGCGTGGATGTGAACACCGAAACTGCGGTATGTTGCTGGGCGTGGCGCGATGGCCGTGATGTTGTCGTAACTGGTTGCTCACGGTGGCGTAACCAACAGGCCGGAAAGACAGCGTTGTTGCTCGCTGTCGAAGCGAACCGCATCCGAATTGCCCGAGCGCTCATCTCGGCTGGCGCAGACGTTCGCGTCAAGAACAACGTCCGTGGCCTGGCGCTGTGTCTATCAATTGCCGAATCGCAAACATCTGGGGCGAGCGGGGGGTGAACAACAACTACGGGCTCATCGTCGTGGGTTGGTTTGGTTTGGTTTGGTTTTGTGTGGGTGTGGTGTGGTGTGTGGTGTGCGTTCATCAGAGAGGTGAAACGGTGCGCTACATCGCCAAAGCTCGAGGTCATAGGGCTCTCCTCGAGGATGTTCTGGCGGCGTTGGAGAGACACAGCGAACGCGGTGGGAAAAAGTCACGAGCCACGCCCTGGTTGGGGGCGCCTGTGGACGGTGAAAACGAAGCAGCAGACAACGGCCCGTGATCGCCAAACATCGTGCTTGGTGCGATGAAGTCGTGCTGTGCTCAGGCATCATACCAAAACAAAAACAAGAAAACAAAAAAAAACACAGTGGGTGTGTTGCACATTATATTGTTGCTTCCGTGTGCAACGGCAGCAGCGTCACGTAACAGCCACCCGCACTGCTTTGCTAGTCGTATGAAAACACCTTTACGCGATGGAGATACTTGTCTAGACACTCGCGTGACTCACTCCTGCCACGGGATCCAATCATGAGAACAAGCCAACACCCCACACAACACCCCTACGCTCCGTCACGTACCAGTAGGTAAAGAAGCCCGACTGTTTCGATCTCAACATCTTGTACAATCCATTCTCCCACAGTTCCGGCGCACCGTACACCACCTTGTACTCCTCCACATCACGCCACCCCATCTCTTGCATTCGAAATGCTGGACGTCATCAAACGGCCCGGCCGGACCCCAGTCAAGGAGAAGGCGCGTGAGTTGAGGCAAGCACACTTGAGCACCCCCAACTCGTGTCGTGGCCTACCGTTTTCGACTGGCGGGCTCCACACCTTCGCCCGCTTGACACCAGTTGGCTTGCGAGGGGCCGTCTTGGTCTCCGAATCCACCTCTGGCCCCGTGCTTTGTCGGGCACTCCTGGCCATGTCCCTCTGCATTTGCATCTCCTGTTGGCGCTGAATCTGCTGCGCAGCACCTGGAGCGAGCTTGTACCTGGGACAGAGAAACACACACACACACACACACACACACACACACGCGCGCGCGCGCACACACACACACACACACGCGCGCACACACACACACACACACACACACACCCAAAACAACAAAAGCAAAACAAACAAAACAAGAAAGGGCGTCAGCACACTTTCCCCACAACCACATACATGGTGTGGCAGCACTCTTGCGCCATACGGCACACACCTGCTGGCCCCAGCGGCCACCGGAGGGGGTCCAGAAGAAGCCGCCACGGGCGCAGCACGTGCACGGGAACCTCTCGAGCTGTGTGATCGCATGCCCCTGCTCGAGGCAGAGCGCGGCTGGCGGCTTGAACCGTAGGACCCGCCACGACTCGGGCCTTTGGTGTTTCGGCTGTTGTGTGGTGACCCCAAAACAAAAACACAAGCAGCCCCTTGTTGGTGTCTATCAACACACACCCGGTGTCACACACGCAACCTGACGAAACGTACCCGACAGCGGATCGACCAGCAGCGGCAAACACTGATGCTCCTCCCCCCTGGCCACTGCTCCGGCGAGCAAAAGAACTCCCAGAACCGGAGCCGGTGCGCTGTGCTCGGGGTGGCGCTCCCCGAGACCTTGCTCGCTGTACGGACACCGGCTTGGCGGAGCCGGAAATGGACATGCCGGAAATCTCCATCTCGCACGATGGGACGCCAACCACGCCTAGCTTGGCTTGTGACAAGGAGCTACAGGCGTGAAGCGGCCCTGCAAAAAGAAGAAGTGTTCGATCGGGCTCGCGGTAGTGTGGGCACTGGGCATGTGGGCGAAACGAGTGTTCTGGCGCAGAGGACCCGTTGTGCAAACAACAAACAACTGCTGCTTCTCAAATGTCATGTCAAGTTCGCACATTTGCGGGCGCCTTGCTCACTGCTCGGCTGGCAAGTGTGACAGATGGCGTCCGTGTGGCAGCTTGTCGCGGTGTTCGTCGCGGTGGCGGCCAGCGCAACTGCCGCAGTGCCGAGTGATGTCGCGATTGCGGCGCAGGTGTTTGGCGCGGCCGCGGAAACAGCTGGCTGGCTGGACCACTTCGAGTTGATCAAGTACCCCATCATTGGGGATGGCGTGTGGTACTTGCACGCCGACGTTCTGGACGCCCTGGGTTGGGACGAGCCAGAGCTCCGGCCTAACCGCGTGAAGGAGCTTCAAGGGCGTCACACGCCGAACCTCAAGTGGGCCATCACGCACTACGGCGACGGTGTCGTAGATGCTGACGAGGTGTTGGTGTTTGTGGACAACTCTGCCATTCTGTACTGGCACGAGGTGGTGCTGGTCACCCCCACCCACGTCACACACAGGAGCCACGTCTGTGGTTCTCATGCATGGTCACTTCACGTGGCAGACACCCGCGGGGTCCTTCCTCGCCTCGCCTCGTACGCGTGTCGACGGTTCGATGCGCCGTACGGAGTGCCGTCGCATCGCCACTTCTGTGGTGGCAACCCCGACAAACAGCCGCGGCAGGCTGGCAACCGCACCTGGTCGGTCATGCCCACGCTCTGCTCGCCGAGTGTGGATCTCCTCGCCAGCGCGCTCGACGCGTACATTGGCGCCATGCGCAAGGCGGTCATGCCTCGCCGCGAGCAGCAACGCGCCGCCGGCTTGTCAGCTGCGCTGCACTTGCTCGATGCTGCGTCCCCCTCCACCCACGCCGCTGGGGTGAGCACCGACGAGGGCAACGTGGAGGCGGCGGCGGTGCGGTCAGACGACGCCTGTGCCACCGCGGTGGCGGCCCTGACGCGCGCCGTGCAGGACAGCGCCGCTGTCACGAGTCTTGACTCCTTCACGTACGCGGTGGCACCGGGACTGAGCTCCGGTTCAACGCCAGGCCAGAGCTACCAAGCAGCGTTGCGCAGTGAGAAACCCTCCACGGCTGTTGTCATGGACGCGCCGTTGCGTGCGCTCGCGGCGCAGTCGTTTGCGTGGCTGCACGCCGCGAAAAACGCAGACGGGTGTGGTGAAGCGGTGCGGGCGGCGGTTGGCGCGCATTGCTTGGCGTCTGGAATGCTGAACGATGCGAGTGTGTTGGCACCAGCCCGTGCTCTGTCGCTGTTCGAGCGCGATGCACAAACGATCATCGCCGGTGGTGTGGTGGACAACCCCAAGTCCTTGAAGAAATGGTTCAAGCTGTTCCGCACGTCACCAAGCCGGTGCAACGTGCGTGGCCTGCAGACGAAGCTGCGGTCTCTGCTGCACAAGTTTGTGCCAGATCATGCGGACGCCACTCGGAGCAGTGCACCCAGTGGCGTGTCCCTTGCCTGTACGGACGCAGAGCATTTTCGCGTGCAAGTCATTCTCGCGGCAGGCTTCGAGCTGCTCGTGGGTCGTGGCTGCGCCGACGCCAGTCGTGGCTCGGGCCGTGCGGTGCGAGGCAACAGGGTGGTGGGGGATGATGAAGTGGACAGGACGGCAGCACACGTCACACCACCGCCCGTCGTTGACACAAGAGACGACGAGGCTGCAGGAGGCCAAGAGCATGCAGACACCGTCCCTGCTCATGTTGAGCTGTAGCAAGTGTGGGTGTGTCGCCCGCGAACCGAAACGACCATTGCGTTCCCACTACAGGTTGTTGTTGTTGGTAGGGTGTTTTTGTGAAATCGTGTTCCACATCACGTTTGGCAGCGCACTGCACCGCGCATTCCAAACAAAGACTGGGGCACAACAGGTAGCTGCTCGTCACACACACCAAAGACACCACGCCGGAGCGACGCACTTCAACAACACTCCGAGACGTGGACCTGGCGATCGACGGCTCTGGTGCACTCCCCCCCCAATCCACCACACTACATGTACGCTTCATGCTACAAAGAACCGCTCAGCGAGGAGCGCGAACGCCTCGAAGGGGACACTCGGTCAGGAGAAGACTGGGAGCGGCGTGGACGTGGGGGTTGAACCATGGCGTCGCCCGCGGCGCCACCCGCGCCAGCGCTATGGCCACGCGCTTCGCCACCAGAAGGGGCCGCGCCTGCACCAAACCACCGGCGGCTGCGGGTTCCGAGACATCACAGAAGCACGACACACACACACAACAACAACAAGAACAACAAGAACAAGAACAAGAACAAGAACAAGAACAAGAACAAGAACAAGAACAAGAACAAGAACAACAACAACAACAACAACAACAACAACAACAACAACAACAACAACAACAACAACAACAACAACAACAACAACAACAACAACAACAACAACAACAACCAA
>Ga0213833_1001840_pt1 | contig 14424 bp, 12 predicted proteins | sample SWATP21_FD_160575 | JGI IMG/M metagenome (GOLD analysis project Ga0213833, IMG submission 160575) | Coastal seawater microbial communities from Marineland, Florida, United States - SWA TP2 #1 | ecosystem: Environmental > Aquatic > Marine > Coastal | place: USA: Florida | collected 2016-08-14
AATGACTTCAGCCAATACACCGTGCTCAAAACAAGCAGGAGACCGTTCAGGATCAAAGTAAGGAAGCTCTGAGGTCGGCTCAAAATCCACATAAGCCAACAGTGTCCCCTCTTCTCCCAAAGCATGAAGAAGTGCTTTGACCAAACCAGCCGCTCTTTCTTCGGTGGGTCCGATAGCTCGAAGGGAAGCATGTACCATAACAGCATCACCTGACTTGATACCCAGCTCTTGAAGCTGTTGTTGCAATTCATCTACTGAAGTCACCTTCATCAAATTCAATCCCTTTCCTTAAAGCACCAGCTCGAAAAAGAGCCTGAAAAATGGGCCTCGTCGTTGTGTCTTACCAAAAGTCTCGAACAAACCCTTATGCCTCTTGTCATTCGTCCTTGTTTGCAAGGTGTGTACTTTTCGGCTCACTTTCCGGCAAATTCAGATAGAGATTGGAATTCGGGGAATATTTTCTATCCCATGGAGCTCTTTTCTGCTTTTACTGGATGTGTAGCCTGCCCAGTCATACATGAGGAGAAGACCCATGAAAAAAAGGAGCGTCTCGACATTCATCGTCGCGCTGCTATCTCTCGCAGCCCTGTCCAATGCCCATGCTGTCAAAAGATTGTGTACCAATTTTTGCACAAAGTACACAACTTACTGCGTTCAATCCATTCGATTGTGCAACAATTTTGGTCCACCACCACGCTTTTGCCGGAAATGGGTGCAAGTGTGTTACCAAAGCAAGATGGTGTGTCTCAAGAAGAATGCTCTTGGAGAATGCGTCAAACAAAAGTTGGTGTGTGCCCGAAAGGGGAAAGTGTGCGCCAAAATACAACGTCGGCGATTCTGTCGGACAAGAAGCTGGAGCAATCATTGCCAAAAATACCGCTACAACTGCAAAAAAACAGAACAGCGCTGCTGGGTGGAACGCCCTTTTAGAAAAGCGTTTCGGATGTGGGAAACCTGGAATGACCGAGGATCTGGAGCGCCAATGGATGTTTCTTTTTGGAGGACCAGATCCAGAATTTCTTTCGGTGATATCGCGGTAGGAAAGTTCGTTCGTCCCTTCCGACAAAAACTGCTAACAGGTCATAAACTCCAGTACATCGGTGTTCTCAGCTGGAGAAAAGTGTGGACAGACAAAGGTTCAGGGGCCAAAAAGGACGGTTCTATCTGGCAAGCTCATTGTCCAAAAGGCTACGTCACACTGGGGATGGTCACCACACAAGGATTCCGACCGCCCCCGATGAACGCACAAGCATGTATCCACCGAAGCCATGTACGCCGAAGCCATTTGACTCGCCTTATCTGGAGTGACAAAGGTTCTGGCGCCAAAAAAGACGTCAGTGTCTGGGCTATCGCAGGCTCACCGTACTTTTACGCACATGCATCCCACCGAAAACCCAAACCTGTGGTCTGGCGACTTAAGTAACTTCGAACAAAGAAACCCACCTCAAACAAACAAGACCACTTTCAGCCCAACGTTCCAGTGTACCGTTATTTACAGGGGGTACAGTTCTTTGAAGAGCATATCTTACTGCTCTTGTTGTAGCATTTTTTCCAACAAGTCGTGGTCATGCCTTTGGCTGCATCAATGAGACAAGCCTGGGTTTTCTTGAAAAAAGCTGCAATACAGCCATTCTCAGTTTTACGACATCCTTTAAAACACTTTACGCCCTTCTTTCCGCGGATACACATCACTCGACAGTGACGTCCGTAGTGGGTGCATCTCCAGATCCCAAAGTGCAAACGGCTGCATCGTTTCTGTCTTTCGCCAATGTACCAACCAGAGCATCTCTTATAACAACTCTGCTTAGCAAGAGAAGTGCATTTGATTCGATAAGACTTGGCTTGTGCTGTATTTGCAAAAAACAAAAGGGTCGCGATAAAGACGAAGGTCATGGACAATACTGCTTTTTTCATAGCTTCTTCTCTCTGCTTATGGTTTGGACATTAAGACAAATTGGGAAAAACAAGCACCAGCTTTCGTATGCAAAATGCGAAGTGGCGTTCTTTCTTGTCGGTTTCTCCTTTCAGCAAATTCCATACCAGCCGAAATCACGGGGAAAATTGACAGCAAGACCTTGGCTCAAGAAAGAAGACAAACCAGGTGTCTCATAAGGACTTAGCGTCACCCTCCAGACGTTTCAAATATGTGGTGTCTTCTTCCCAAGCGACGTGGGATTCCCAGATATTGGATGGAAATTCCTTATGACGGTACGAAGTTCTAGAAAACTAGAATGTAGATTTAACGCTTTCTAAAAAGCTAGACAAAAGGAACAATACATTCTGAGAATGGTGTCTTCACAAAGCGAAAAAACGAATACAAAAAGGACAGCAGGCCCGCCCCGCTCTTCACAGACTTATTGTTCCAGAGACTCTAGAATCCCTACCGCAAAGACGGTATACATACCAGCAACTTTATCAGGCGATTCCAAAAACCTATCAGGAAAGCGAGCTTTTTTATGAGCAAACGACAATTCCCTCAAGTTCTTTTCATTGTCATCGTTCTTGCGATCTCTTTGGCAGGTGGATTCCTTTACAAAAGGCATTCCAAACAACTGCGATCTCTCAAAAAAATCCCTCCAAAAGGGCAAGCTTCCAAAAAAGTACTTGCCAGACCTGTCAAAAAGAGAAAAGCGAAAAAAAAGCGCACACCAGGACAGCTCCTCACCATCCCGCAGCTCAAAGGCGCAAAAGCTGTATGGATTCCTCCAGGGACCTTTGCTATGGGCTCTTCAGAACCAGAGCCCGGCCTAGGCGACAAAGTACCACCTCAAGCCAAAGTGACTATCTCTCAAGGCTTTTGGATGTGGCAGACAGAAGTCACCCAACAGCAATTTAAGGCACTCATGGGTTATAATCCCGCTCACTTCAAAAAATGCGGAGGTAATTGTCCAGTAGAACAGGTCAGCTGGCATCAAGCTGCGGCCTGGAGCAATGCCCTGTCAAAAAAGCAGGGATTGGAAACCTGTTTCATTTGCAAAGGCAAAAAGGACAAACTCAGATGCAGTGCAAGGCGCTCAGGAAAGGGTTATCTCCGGTGTAAAGGTTGGCGCTTGCCTTCCGACGCAGAGTGGGAACATGCAGCCAGAGCCGGCACCAAAACCCACCTTTATAATGGTCCAGTCACTGCAGATCGGTATGAAAAAGATCCCAATGCCGAAAAAATTGCCTGGTACACCATGAACTCCAAAGATAAAACCCATCCAGTGGCCCAAAAACAAGCGAACAAGTGGGGACTCTTTGACACAGCGGGAAATGTGAGTGAGTGGTGCTTTGATGCAGAAGTGGACGGTATAGATGCTGTGACAACAGATCCTGTTTACAATACCAAAAACGCACTCAAACGGAGTTCACGTGGCGGTTTTTGGGGCAACAATGCATGGTTCGTTCGCTCAGCCCGACAGGGATGCATAGAAGCAAAATACAAGGCTGACACCATCGGTTTCCGGGTCGTGCGATGGAGTCCTTGAACCGGGACTTAAGACACTCCCGTCAAAAACAAGAATGATGACAAGATGGGTCCGACTTTTGCCGCTCCCAACTGGCTCCACACCCCTTGCACTCTTCCAAGCACCGGAAACAACAAGGCCAGAGACGTACAAAAAAGAATGAGGGGAATGAAAGTCCCGTAAAAATCAACCTGTTTGGCTTGGAATGCATGACAAACTTCGATATTCTTTTCGACTGGATGGGTTTCTTGTTGTTTCATGGTTCACTACCTCTCTAATCTATCAATGTTTTGTATCTGTGGCAGTGTTATAGCAATCCACGTGCCAGGCCTTCAAAACAAGAGAGAACACTCATCAAATGGTAGAAAACACAAGAAGAATCCCCAGAAGCCCATTTTTTCTAAAGCATCAAAAATCCCCAAGGATCAAGAGGCACGTCCTGGATAGAAAAGTTACCTCGTCGATTGAAGAGGTCGTCTTGTACAGGCTTCTTCAAGATGATGCTTTTATCACTCGCGCTTGAATTTGATTCAACAGCGACGGTTTTATTCCCCATCTAAAAATGCCAACACTGCGAACTTGACACAGGAAGAGCTTAACGCTTGGACTTCAGCCAAGCCAGAGCCTCATCCTTTGTTTTGTGAGCCCCAAATTCATCTCTTCGTCCAGCAGCAAACATCATGAAGGTCATTACAGCTTTGTCCAATGAACTCATGCCAAATAACGAAACCCTTTTGAGTCTGGGATGCTGAGACAGCTTCGCTCCCAATTTTCGAGCTTTCATCGTGAGTCCTTTTCCCTGAGACAAATCAGCGAGAAGTTCAATAGAGTCCTCAGGGGGAAGTGTGGCACAACATGCATCAAATTGTTCTATCATAAGCGCAACATCCTCAACATCCAGCTTTCTAAATGGTGCGAATAGCAAAACCTGTTCACTCTCAATCCATAGATAAGAAAAGGCTTCGCAAGAAAAGGAAAATGGCTCTATTTCCTTGACAAGCTCGACATCTTTACGCTCATTGCTCATTTGCAACTCCTCAAACAACAAAGCTGTTTCTCACTTACTTGGTAAACCACTTAACTGACGAGTAAACATTTTCATGTAATCGATAACCCTCTTCACCTGGCCTTCCCCTTCGCACCTCTTGTTTGTAAGGCATAGTCAAGCCCCCACTTTTGCGAAAGTCTGAAAATCGAGCGTGGATATCCATAAAAGCAGCTCCCTCACGCACAGTAAACCGCAACCAGTCGATAAATTTGGTCTTCGGGTGGATATAAAGAAGGAACTGATCCCATTTGGCATTGGGTGTTCCATCACCCCAGGTCGCATACAAAAGTTTGTACTTCTGCCCTTTCACCAAAGTCTCTCCACCATACGCAATCACCAGTGCTTCTCGGACACGAAACGGAAATTGAAACCAGTAGTTCTTATAAATGTACTTGTATCGCAAAGTCGCGTCATTCTTTACCCCTAAGCTACCATCCTTGTTCACTTGGAGCATCTTGTCATTGTGCAAACGCCACCGCTTTCCTCGATTGGGACCTGCCAACAAGAGCAACTCCCCCTTTGTAGCACCAGGAATTCCGTCTAATTGGAAGAGCTGTGGATTCACATCCCAACCCTTGATCAGGGTATTGGGGAATCCATACCAGTTTGAAGATTGCACAAAAGAAAAGCGCTTTTGGGCTTTCCACTTTGCAAAACCACCATACGCCTCTTCCATCTCGTGTAACAGCTTCTTCCCAGCTTTTTTGTCTTCAGCAGAAATCCCCTGCTTCAAACGTTCGGGACGGATATCGCTCAAAGTCCTGACAAAGGCAAAGAGCCCAATTGCCAACATCAAGACACACAAAAACAAACCGAGCCATATCTTTTTGAACTTCTGCAAGCGCATGGAAAGACCTTTCTTGAAAGAGTGGAGAATTCAGCCTTGATGTCCGGATATAGGATAACAGCCGCGTTTTCTGACGTCAATTGAACCCATCCTATGTACCATTACAATCAAAAAATCCATTGAACAAAAACCAGTTAGATGAAGCGGTGATGACAATTGCTTGTTCATATTCTCTATCGCTCCTTTGGTGAAGATTCATTCAATTCTATTGAAATGCGAGAATAACTCCTTCAATAAAAATGACAACTTGATTTAACATTAAAACAAACAAAAAGAACTTCTATCTCTTACTTTTGTGACACAAACGCTCTTGACTTGGTGACATGATGGAGCTACCTTGGACAGACAAGTCAAAAAGAAATATCCAGTTTTACAACTCCTGCTCTGTAAAAAAGCCGTCGATATGAGTCGTGGGAGAATTGTCATAGTATCTATGTGTTATTCCTTTTTTATTGGAAGTAAAAAGCTATGAAAAAATTACCTTCATTGTCTTACCGCGTAAAGACCTTTGTATCCTCATCCATCTGCGTCCTCTTTGGTCTGATATTTTGTGCTTACTTGGGCGCGTGCAGTTGTGGAGATCCTGCTTTGAACGAAGCTCTCCCAGTAGAACAACTACAACAAACTATTCAGGGCACCTGGGAAAGCAAAGTACTCAGTGCAGCAGCTCCTCCCAATCATATACGCTATTATCGTTGGATCTTTAGTCAAAGTGGAGATCTCAAAGCGAAACATGATCAAGAAGAACTTTATCCAGGAAAGTTCACTCTAGAGCCCGGCTCCATTAAGTTTAACTGGTCCTCTCCAGACAACGTTTACCAGCGAACACAGCACTTTTCCTTGGCATTTGTAGACTTACCTACAAGCGATGGCTCCAAAAAGGAAAAATACTTGATCCCTGGAGCATTTTTAAAAAAGGGCACAGGTCTATATGAACGAACTCTCACTATGAAATCCTATGTCAAAAGGCGTCCAAAGCCGTGGGAACTCTGGTACGAAAGTCATTTTAGGCTACAATTTGGGGGACCTTTGGTGAAAGGGACTTCCTGCCAAGTAAAGGGAACACTGACATTCCGCTTCAGCCAGAGCCTCTCGGCAAAAGGAGCATCCCAAACTTGGAGCTTCTCACTGCCTTGTAGCATTAAACAAGATCCCAAAAGAAAAGAGCTTTACTCTATGACAATTGGTAAAGAAGCACAGGCCTTAAAAACCCTTTTCAACCAAAAATACAAAGGCGATGGATATTACCTGGCGGATCATTATCTCAACATTCCAAGTGTTTTGTACTTCTCCTCAAAAGAATCCAAATCACTCTTTCATTTAGAGCGACAAGGCGGTGCTCCCCATTCTATTCGAAAATTTGTCAGCCAACCTTGAGTTCCACAAAAAATCCAAACGCTTTAATGAACTTCCTCATACTTCCTACTATTGATTCCCATGTACATTTTGTTCTTCTATAACAGCTCTGCTCTTTCGGCTGGATGGGCTTGTTCCAAATGTCAAAATTGGATACAACACTTCCATTATATTAAGCTTTTTGACAAGAACAAAACACAAAAAATCACAAAAAAACTTTATAGCGAAACATTTGAAAAGAATGAATGATCTCTTGCAAGATCTATTTTGTAAAAACGTTTTTATTCTTTTTTTTGAAAAACGACGCGACAAATCAAAAAGGGCTCCGTCCGGTACCTGGTGAAAGCAAAGAACTAGACTCTTTGCCCTAGAAAAACCTGTCCAGCCACCGTAAAAGCTCCATAATCCTTTACAGTTAAACAGTAGGTGAGCTGGACTATCTCTAGTTGTATAACGCACGGTCCAAAGAAACCAATGCGATAAGTTGATCCATCAGGAGGAGAATCACCATGAATAAGCTATCACTCATAGCCTTACTCGGCATGGCAGTCGCGTGTTCAGGCTGTCAGACCTTAGGGCTGGGACAGTCGAAATTGAGTAAGTCCACCTCAGCACTCACTCGAAAAGCTAGAAAAAAAGTTGTTAGACGGACCAAGAAAGAAGTTCGCAAAGAGGTCAAGAGAGAAATTAGAGAAAGAAAGCGCCGAAGACGCGTTGCCAGACGTTCAGAGCGTAAAAGCCGTAGAAACAGTATGCCAGCCTGGCAAGCAAAGAGTCAGCTAAAATCCATTCGTAAAGGTCTGGAGCGCTACTGTCCAATGGGCAAAAAGCCGCGCAAGGTCAAACGATGCCGTTCAGAGCACACGAGAGCCAAAAAGCGTATGGCGCGTATCGGAGAAGAGCACAGTTCTATGGAACACTATGCAGATATCCAAAAGCACATTGCTCATACTGAAGAAAAACTTCCTGGTTGGGAAGGTGATATCCGAAAAGCAAGTGCGGCGCGTGGCCAGCGTTACAAGTACAATAGAGAATTCCAGCGTCAATTCAAGCCACATCAAAGAGTCTTGGGTCGATTGTGGAGTGTGAAGTTTCCAGGTAAGCGCTTCAGCCAAAAAATGCCCAAAAACATGATCAAAGAGATCCAGGCAAGTGCCAAACTCAAGGGTTTCGCAGAGTGGTGCAAAGGCAAACCACTTGATAAGCTCCAAAACATCTATGGCCGTGGAAAGTACTTGAATCCAAAAGACACTTGTGACATCGCACAAAACTGGAAAAAGCTCTACAAAAAGTATCTCAACGACCAGGTCACTGAGATGGAAAAAAGGATTGTAAAATACCAAAAATCCCGAATGGACGACCTTGCCAGCAAAGGTTATCTGAGAGAGTACTACATCAAAGAATTGAAAAACCCACAGCTCCTGGTAGACAAGAACCAAAAACGCTACCAACCCGTCTATAAAGCCCTTGGCATGAAAATGCCTGCAAAGCTGTTTACGAGTATTCCAACAGCAAGCAAGAATTTCAAAAAAATTCTACGCAAGGCCGGTCGAAAAAATCGATGGCCTCGAAAAGCGCGCTACAAAAACGGCTCCGCTGGCCGAGCATTCAAACGCATCGTACGCAAAAATGGATTTAGCTATCGCAAGTACGGCTTGACCTACGCCCATTGGAGCATTCGAAAAAATCGCCTGGGTATCCCACTGCGTAAAATCCGCAGTGGCATGGTCATGGTCAAGAAAAGAGGCGATCGCTTCTGTCGAATCTACGGCATGAATGCAACAGCACAGTACAAAGGTGGTGGCCGCTATGCCACACCAGTCTCTTACATGAACAAGAGAAGCGAACGATTTATCGTCACGCGATGCAACTAAGACCAGGCTGGCGAAAACGCGAACAATAGGACCTTAGAGACCATACTCACACACGCCTTTTATCTGGATTTCAAGGGAAAGTGATCCCTCTGATCAAAAAAAATTGTCTTTTCGGGAAGAATTCAGAGGCTTAGCCTGTTTCCTCCTTTAGGTTACAGAAAACAGGACCTCCAATTTTCGGTTCAGAGATCAACAGATCTCTATGAGCCACTCCCTGTAAACGCAACAAAACTGATTAGATAAGCTATTTCTTCACCACAGTTCAAACGAAACCAGCTGTACCGAAGGATATGCTCAGGAACCAGATAAAAGGAGAATCTTGTGTCTCAAGGATCGCTCTTACTCTCAAACTTTTTGGGGGCATTGGCTTCAGACGCAAAGCAACATATGCCCTCACCCGAAAAACTGATGACACTTCTGGTCAATGCCCACGAACAGGCCAAACAACAATGGCCTGCTTTGACGGTATCTGCGCAGGAATTCATGCGCCACATGGCTGAAGTTCTTCATCGGCATCCTCCCAAAAAAGGCATCCCTGATTGGTTTGCCCATTTACAAGCCCACGAGCTTTACCTGGCTTGTGGTTGCCTTCAAGGATTGCACGCTGCTATGCAAACATTCGAAACCTACTACGCAGGCACCATACGCGCAGTGATCGATCGTTTTCAAAATGCAATCTCATCGGCAGAAGATCTTTACCAGATCGTACAAGAGAAATTGTTTGTAGGCACCGCATCCAGTCCACCGAAGCTTCGTCAATACGCTGGCCAAGGTTTTTTGGAAAATTGGCTGAGAGTGACTTCCATGCGCGTCTGTCTTGATGTTGTCCGAGGTGAGGCCAGGCAGAAAAAAGAAGTCAATCTCTCAGAAGAGCTTTTGCAAGACTTCCCAGATATCGATCTGGATGTGGAGCTTGCATTCTTGAAGCGAGAGTACCGAGCGCACTTCAAAGAAGCCTTTGCACAAGCCCTCTACGCTCTTCCCAGTGGTGAGCGAAACCTGTTGCGTCAACACTTTGCAGCTGGACTTAGCTTAGATCAAATCGCCGAAGTATCCGGAGTCCATCGCTCTACTGTCGCCAGACGCCTTGCCAAAACCAGACAAGGTTTGTTGGAAGCCACCAGGCAAGCCTTCATGAATCGATTGCAGATCTCTGTCAAAGAATTCGACAGCATCATGGGCCTCATCCAATCCAGATTGGAAGTCAGCATGCATCGTCTTCTAAAGCATTCAAGCGATATGATAGAGCGTCCCAAAAACGAAAAAGTATGAAAGATGAACGTAAATATCCGCACTTGCAATGCCAGCTGTCCATCCGACAATGATATGGTAGCCATGCTGGAAGGTCTTCTCTCACAAGACGAAATCCAGCGCATGGAAGACGCCCTGGATCGATGCACTGCCTGTCATGAACTCTTTGTCGAACTGGCCAGAATGACACCTTCCAAGGGACAGCGCACCACAAGCCACCACAACGAGCAAGAACCCTCTCATCAGTATGTAAACCAATACCAAATCATCGGTGAATTGGGGATTGGTGGAATGGGAATTGTCTTAGAGGCTTTTGACACACACCTGCAACGAAAAGTCGCTCTAAAGCTGCTTCGTCCAGATGTCCTTCAAGGCAAAGTCCAGACCCAACACGCCTCAAGGTTGTTGCAAGAAGCTCGATTGCTGGCCAATTTGCACCACCCCAACATCCCCATCGTATATGAAGTGGGGCTCTGGAAAGAAAGGGTGTTCATGGTCATCCAATTGATCAAAGGACGTTCTTTTCGCACGTGGATACATGAAAAAAAGCCTGGCTGGGACAAGATCGTCAAAGCTTATCTACAAGTGGGAAGAGGGATACAAAAAGCCCATCAAGACGGCATCATCCACCGAGATGTCAAACCGGACAATATGCTCATAGATGCATCCGGGACAGCCTATATCACAGATTTTGGGTTGGCCAAGCCCATCGCTTCAGGCAAAAAGACCCTCATCGGGCTCCCCACCCCAGATTACGGAGCACAACTGCCCGTCCAGCACACAACGGACACTGGTATCGTCGTGGGCACCCTCACCTACATGTCACCAGAACAACGACAAGGTCAGCTGGCCACTCCTCTTTCCGATCAATATGCTTTCTGCTTTTCTCTCTACGAATCCCTCTGTGGCATCCACCCTTCTCAACAAAGCTCCGGAACCTCAAATCCGCTGGCTCAGATAGAAGAAGAACCTTTGTACATCCCTCAAGGCACTCCGATTCCCCCAGAGTTATTCAGCGCTCTCAAACGAGGTCTCAAAAAGGCTCCAATCGAACGGTTCGAATCCATGGAGCCACTTCTTCAGGTCCTCGCAGACACCATCGAAGAAGATAAGAGAAGTTGGCTCCCGTGGGCAAGCGGCTTGCTCGTTCTCATCTTGCTCGCCGCCTTTGCTACCTGGCAATTTGTCAAACCTTCCAAAAAAGAACACAAGCCCGTGATGGTAGCACTCTCTAAAACCCCACCTCCAGGACACACAACACCTCTTCTTTCTCCCAAGAAACCCAACAAAAGAAGTGCAGCTGAAAAGACTTTTATTCCGCCTCCAGTCGCAGAACAGTCTCTTCAAGGTTCTTCTCCACAAGACAGACCTTCTAAGACAAGACCTGCTACAATTCCCGAAAAGGAAAAAAAAGGCCGAAGGAGCAGAGGCTTCAAGGGTTCGAATAAACGCGCAAAAAACAGAAGAAAGAGACGCCGCTTCCGTTCTCGCTCTCGACGCCTGGCCCCCACTCCAAAGCGGAAAATGCCTCTGCTGTACTCAAAAACCAATATGGACAAGTACAACTACTATTTTCAAAAGATGTTCGAGGCCATCAAAAGACATCAGGGCAAACGTTGTATGATGTATCTCCAAAAGATCGCACATCTTTCAAAAGATATCAAGACGTTACGGGACTTCATTCCGCTCTATCGAGGCCGATGCTTGATGATCTCGAACAAGTGTAAGCATGGGCAAGCAGAAATTCGACGCTATTTCGCTAAGAAAAACACAGCGCCTCACCGGATCAGGAGCATCGTGAATTCCTACTCCCTTCAATTCTGCCCTTCTGTTGATGGCAGTTGGCGCGAGCAAATCAAGCGCTTTTCTTTTCAAGCAAGACAAGCCAAAGACAGACAGCGCCACATCCCTCTATGTCGCAAATTAGAAAGAGAATCCATGAGACTTTGGAAGCAGCACCATCGAAAGATCATGAGAGAAAGGTATATGCGACGCTTGATGGCAAGGGGCTCAAGATCGTTGGCCTACTGTTACAATCAGGGCAAGAAGAGCGATTGTCCCAAGATCTTAGCGCTCCTCAAAGACTACTACGAGATGTACTACAACCGCGCGCCTCTATCTCGCGGACTTCAGGCCACCATGTTTCGACGTTTCTACTCCAAGTTTCCTCAGTGCAGCCGTTAAAGCCACCTGGTCACCATCACCTCACCCTCCAAAAAGTCTTGCATCACCTCCAAATCCTTCCTATGATCAGAGCAGAAGTCTTGTTTGTATTCTAATACAGCAAAACGACCGGAAGAAATCGATATCTTATTTGTATTGTTTAGAAAGTGATAGGGACCAACATGTACCGTACGTCCAAAAAGGTATGGCTTTATCTCGTATTATGTCTAATATTGTCCGCTTGCAGTCCTCCCCAAACTCCGGGCAGTGAAGTGTGCACAGGCTCCAATTGTTCACAAGAGCCTTCCAGGGATGAAAGTGAAAAGCATCTTTCAGAACCTGCTCAGGATATTGCCCCGGAGCCACAAGATGAGGCTATTCAGCCCGATGCTTCAGAGATAGAGGCCACCCCAGAAAAAATGCCCCCCGAACAACAAACAGAAATGACGCCAGAACTTCCCCCAGAAGTTATAGTGGAACAGCCCGTCGAGCAGATGCCAGACAAGGCGCCTCCAACCCCTAAGGAAGGCTGGTTGTACATCCCTATCCAGGCAGTCCGAGTGAGTCACGATGATGGTTCTTTGCAAGCAAGCATCACACCTGCGCAAGTTCAAAAGTGGGTGATAGAAGCCAACAAGATCTACGCAGTGGCCAAGATCTTTTTTCAATATGATCCCAAAAAAGACTTCTCGGATACCAAGAGCACACTGCTGAACCAAATCGATGGGCATTGGTTTCCAAATTGGAAGCAAGCTGTAGCAGCAGGCAATAAACTTGCCGCTTCTTTCCCAGGAAAAGTGCTTGCACTCTTTAGACATGGACGAAGCACACACGCCACAGGCGGAGGATTTTCTTGGACAGATTACAACTTCCTGGTGATGCCAGGCTTTGACAAAACCTATGTCTGCAAACATCAAAATATCACGCTTTTCGCCCATGAGCTGGGGCACTACTTTGGCCTTCGTCACACTTTTCACGAGATCTACAAAACCAATGCAGCAGCCCAAAATGCGTGGAACAAGTCTAACAAAAACCCCGCATTCTTCGATGGTGACGGACTTACGGATACGCCTCCAGATGTCTTCACAAATGAGTTTCAATGTGCAAAAGGTTCTTCTATTAGCTTATCCGGGACCTCATTTACTGTCCCTCGTCAGAACATCATGTCCTACCATGACAGCATCCAAAAAACCCTGACAAAGGAGCAAATCGCACTGATGCGCCAGGTGGCTTTGTTGCGATTTGGTAAGAAGCTCACCTCTTTGGTCAAAGGCAGCACATCAAAGGTAGAAGGAGAAGATCTCGCCAAAGGTGCTTCAGGCAATGGTTCATTTGCGCCACAGAGAAGCATGAGTCGATTTCACGGAAAGTGGAGCCAAAATGCACAACTTTGGTGGTCTGGTGTCGCAAAAACAGGAAAACTCACACTTCCTTTCTCTATGGCAAAAAGTGGAAAGTACGGAGTATACGGGATCTTCACCAGAGCACCAGATTTTGGGATTCACCAGATCCGTTGCAATGGTCAAAAGGGAAATCCAATTGGATTGTACAGCAAGTACGTTCACCACACAGCCCCACTGCTTTTGGGAACATTTACGCTTCAAGCACAAAATCAGCTAGAATTCTTATCGATCAACAAACACAAAGATTCCAAGGGATATGGATTCGGATTGGACCTGCTTTTGTTCAAACCTGTCCAGCCATAACTGTGGAAAAGGAGCCCTTATGAAAATCACCTGGTTGCCAGAGTCTTTGGTCCGTTTGCCTGCCAGGCTCGGTGTCAGTCACATCCCAGGAAGAAGTCGTATGCCTGGTGCGACAAAGGTGGATCTGGATGCCTTGAGTCAGCAAGGTGTGACATATCTCATCTCACTGGTGGAAGCAAAAGAGTATCTCACCATGGACCCTCCTGAGACCCTTGCACAGCGCAAGCAAGCCGTCGAACAAAGGGGGATGGGATTTTATCACCAATCCATCGTCGATTTCGACTCTCCCACAAGAGAACAAGCAAAAGATCTTGTCCGCTCTATCGAAGAACAATTGCGTAGAGAAAAGCATGTGGTCGTACATTGCTGGGCAGGTTTGGGAAGAGCAGGAACCATCCTGGCCTGCTATCTGGTGCATAAAGGTTTCACACCTCGAGAAGCTATCGGAGATATCAGGTATCTGCGCCCTTTTGCCATCCAATCCAAAGAGCAAGTGAAATTCATCCACGCATTTGCAAATTCTTGACACTTCTACAATCACTTGCGAAGTTTTTTTGCTTTTTCAACATACCGATAAAACTCCCCTGTTCCAACAGAGAAGTACTCCACATCGCCATTTTCCCAAGTCTCGTAGAACCAATCGCCTTCATCTTCCTCTTCATCGGGTTCAAAGGCTTCTTCGTTCAAAAAGACGGCACGGAATTCGTCGAAAGGTGGTAACCACAAAAGACCT
>Ga0213833_1001841_pt1 | contig 14423 bp, 27 predicted proteins | sample SWATP21_FD_160575 | JGI IMG/M metagenome (GOLD analysis project Ga0213833, IMG submission 160575) | Coastal seawater microbial communities from Marineland, Florida, United States - SWA TP2 #1 | ecosystem: Environmental > Aquatic > Marine > Coastal | place: USA: Florida | collected 2016-08-14
TCCAACCGCCAGTTATCCGTGAAGCCAGCCGGTGGCACGTCGGCTACGAACGCCCCTGCACAGCCAGCAGCTTCGACACCCCCCGCGTCACCTTCCCACCTCACCCACACCCCTTCATCATCACCCAGCGCGACACGCGGCGTCCACCCCGCTGACACTGGCACCCGTGCCACGCCTGCCAGCGCTGTTCCACCCGTGCAGGAAGGTCCGCCACCGGCGTCACCTGTCGTCAGGCATCCTCGCCGTGCCCTCCACCCGGCTGCGGGGACGGGTCGTCACGTGACGCCGCGGCCAGCACCCACGCCACAGCCGTCGGCGTCCACTGCCGCTGCTCCTCCTCCCCAACCCCAACCGCAACCCCAACTCCGGCACCCTCAGCATCTTGGCGGCGCCGAAGCCGCCAGCGTTGACTCGAGTGCGCAGTCCGTGACGTCTGGTGCTGTCGCGGCCCAACGCATTCTCATTGCGCTGCCCGACGGTACAACGCAGTGGGTGTACTGCCTTGCTCCACCACTTCCCTCTGCCTCCACCGTGCCACTCGTTGGGGTGCCTGTTCAAGCACCGCACGTTCCTCCCCCTGCCCCCCTGCTGCAACAGCAACGTCAACAACAGCAACACCAACAGCAACGCCAACAGCAACATGGGGGACACCACGCGCAGTCAGCGCCGCCACCCCCGCCTTCAGCACCCCATGTACCACCAGCACCCGCACAACGGCAACCTGTCGTCGGTCACGGTGATGCGATGGAGTGGGTGGAGCCGACCAACGCTTCCGCCCCACCGTCAGCCTCGACGTCGTCCACATCGGTGTCAGGTGTGTCCCTCTCCACGCGAGGGTCGCACGTGCCGTCGGAGTTTGCTGTGACCCTCACCACCGCCTCCTCGAGCCACACGCACGGCGGTGGCAGTAGGAGCGGCGTGGGCGCCAGCGGCCATGGCGGTGATGACGACGGCCGTGGTGTTACTGACACCCCGACGCCGCGCCGTCGGGCACAGGGTGGTGCTGGTTTGTCTCGCACCGTGCTTCAAGTGTCGGCGCCGTCTCACGGCAGCTTCACGGAAGGTGCAGTGCACGGCGAAGGGACGGGTGCAACTGCGCACCTTCTGTCGCCGTCCCAGCTTCCGGTGGCTCACTCCGGCGCGGCAGTCATGTCGTCTCTTGTCCACCAGCTGTCGTCGTCGTCGGTGTTCATGCCGACGCCGCCGATGACGCCGCCTACAGCAACCACCACTATCACCACCACCGCCGCGTCCGTTTCCACCACCACCACCACCGCACAGGAACATAAGACGCAACGCACGGTGCCTGCCGCCAGCACGGCGCACACAACTGCCACAGCTTCCACCGCGAGCCGATACGCAGCAGCAGCTGCAGCCGGACGCACCACGCAGCAGCCACAACGTGACGGTGGTGGAGCACCCCGTGTGCGGAGCACAGAATCCAGTGTGCTCGTGCCGACGGACGAAGACGACTTTGAGGTGGATGCATGGATATCTGTCATGAGTCCGCCCCCTTCATCGGCAGCGGTGAGAAAAGCAAGCCAGTAGTGGCTACCACGCTAGCGTGTGGTGGGTGGCTGGCTGCATGCTGCCTGCAGGTGTGCCAAGTGCCACTGTATGTAGTTGTTGGGCAAAGGTAACATATGAAAACAAGTACGTGACAAGTTCTACAGGGCCCACAGGCTCAACCAAACGCAATATCACCCAAAAGGGGCGGGAACACACAAAAAAAACCACGCCACTTGTCGATCATTCATTTGCCGTCTTGCGGAACAATCTGGGTCATGCGATGTGATCGCCAACTTGCACCTGATGTGCAGCATCAACACTGTCATGTCGCGGCGCGCTGTTGCCAGCAATAGAAGCAGTCCCAGCGGCAGCAGCAGCAGTCCCAGCAGCAGTAGTAGCCTCAGCGGCGGCAGCGGTGGCGGAGACAACAGCAGCACCGCCGCTGTTGTTGTTGTCGTCATCCGGACCAGCGCCGGCCCCGGTGGCGGCATCATCGGCGGCAACGGCCTGCCCGGGTCCGTTGTAGACCAAGCCAGGCGCACCAGGCTGGGGTGGGATGGGTCGGTCAAGCAACCCGACGGTTCGGTGGTTGACAGGGAGGAACAGTGTCCAGAGTGGAGGGAGCCTTGATGGGGAGGATGGGAGAGCCAGCTGTGACTCGAACGCAGAGAACAGACGAGAGGGTCATGTGATGTGAGCAACGGGCGCAGTGACTGTGGGTGACACATACACCCCTGTACGCACCAAGTTCACGAGGGCTCGTGGCTGGTCAAGAGTAATGTGGCCACTGACGATTGCTTGGAGCTCGGTGGTGCGAAGCAAGTACAGCATCGCATAGAAGGAGGCAAAGGCAACCGTCACCAGCGCTGCGATGAGGCAACAGGATACAACCACGTTACCGAGCGCACCACGAGCGCAACAAGGTCGCACATTGCAGTAGCCCACGCGATGCGAAACGGATACTGGCGTACCAAGTTGGTAAAATCCGTAGCCGTCTGCATAGAAGTACAGATGGAACATGACAAACAGGCCCAAGAACAAGCGGGGGTAAAAGCGAATGTTGGTGATGCTTCGGACCATCATCTGACACACGAACAGGAACATCCATGGGTGAGATGGTGACTGCTGTCGTCGTGGTTGGTCACAACATGTCTGGTTCGCATGGACATCTCACCAGCGAATAGTACTCCCCCAGAAGCATCCACGTGTACAGCGCGACTTCAAGCCCTTCTGGCTTGCTCTTGGAGTAGAAAGTGTAGCCCCACATGAGTTGGCTGGCCTCGTACATCATGTACAGCAACACCAACTGACACAGCTGGGACATGAGGTACTGAACAACAGGCTTGCCCTGAGCACGTAGTGCCTCCAAGTGCAGGCCCAACCTGAACACCAATCGAGCAGAAACACCATCCATGTTCAGCGTTTATGTGTTCCAGCGGCGGTGGGGGCCAAGCTGCGCTGCTGAACGGGGAGCACACGATCGAGGACCACACTCGACATTGTCGAACGCACCATGGATATGCTTGAAGCATGAGGGAAGGATGAACGTTGAGACTCCCGGTGGCGCGGAAGCACCACAAAATGGGGTAGAACACAATGACACCTGTGTGAAACAAACGCACGGCTGCACAATGAGCAACGGAACACCTCAGGCCCCCAACCCCAGCCTGCGACACGATGCGCACAATCAACTCACCTGCCGTCAGCACGGTGCGGACCAGCAGAGCGGTGACCGCACTGTTCACCATGAAGGCTAGCAAGGAGAGCATCAGGGAAAACAACCCGCGTGCGATGCCCCATCCGACATCTTGCAGTGGTGGCGCGGGCCAGGAAAAGGCTTCGCCGGAGCCAAGGTTCGTCATGTACCCTGCACGCTTGAGTGAATGCATGAAGTTGTTGAGAACAATCACATCCAGGCTCAGCTGTGTGGACACCGAACCAACAAACACGAAAACACAGGACAGAAGCAACACCGGTCACAGTCACGTGCGCGCGAGAGCACGGTGTGCAGCTCAGTGCGTACAAAATCGGCGACAAAGGATGTCGAAAGTCCAGAGAACTTCGCACATTGAAGCGGCAGTGTGACATTCACCCTGTGGGGGAGAGAAAGAGAGGCGTGGGTTGACAGATCGTCAGTCAGAGCACGTGAGGGGACAGAATACCGACGTGCGCACCAAACCATACGCACGTGACGAAGTTGTGATCTGTGAGCACCTCTTTTGGTAGGTACGCCAGCGCACCATATGACACAAGTTGATACGAGGCGAGAGCGTTGCTGGAATCCTGCGTTTCTACCACTGTGACATGGTACAAGACATCCAGGTCTGCAATGGACACGTTCTTTGGCATGGCACTCAACAAGGCTTGTGGAAAACAACCCATTGAACCCACATAGGTCACATGCGCAGCAAAAAAGATGCCTGCTAGTATCAAGGTGATCTGAACGAACGTTGCTCGACGGCAAGGGCGCCCATGGGCATGCAAACGGTCGTGTCAGAAGAATCGAACCCACTGGGACCCCACCACACACACCGCAGCACGCACCGCCAACAAGGTCAATTCGCAGCACCGCATAAAGGTTGATGGTCCTCTAGGCTCGTAGCACCGTAGCACCGAGCGCCGGTACACACGGTACATTGCTTTCTCGAACTCCATCCTGCCGCTGGAGGAAGCTACTCTTTGCTTTGCCAAGCACACACACACATTCCGCTGACCCAGGTGAAAATCGGGGTCCAGAACCGAACCCCGATGGGATGAGCTATTGAATTGGTTTTTTTCCTCACCCCGCGTGTTCAAGCCCGACGAACCCGGTACGTCACTATATACTCTGGGTAGGCTTGTGCCCGATCGTACACCACGTACATGTGCGTCTTTGCATGGCATTTTCCAGCCTTGTGTGGCCCGCCACACACGGAGTGGTACCCAGTGGGTGGCTTCGTCAGAGCTTTAGTAGCCTTGCTGCGAACGGCTCCGTAGTCATGGCTCTTTCCACAGAGCACGCGCACAAGCAACAGCTGTCGTGTGATGCCATGAGAATCGCGCCGAACAGTGTATGCATACGTGCCGTTGCTGTAGGCAGCACTTTTTGCGAAGTATGCGCCACGTCCGTAGTACCCCTCTTTTGACTGATGTTGTGGCACACCAACAAACACTCACGGTTGCGTAAGGGACCTGCTGTATGCGTGCTGCAACGATTGTCGGCAGCGCTGCCTAACACACGCACGCACCATCCGGAAGTCTACGCCATCCAGTCCGCCACAAATGACTTCAGGGGGTGTGCGGGATGTTCCATGCCATAGTCGCCGCTCGTTCACTTCGCTGCTGGAAAATGACGGTGCGGTCGACCCTTCAGTACGACTGCTGGCCGCAAGATGTTGCGCCATCAACCGATGTTCGTTCATGTACCGGTTCCAAAGGTACCGATTCTGAACGCTGTTAAGCATGCATACCCAACGAGGTGAATCCACTGCACCGAATACAAGCACCCCGGCCACATGGATATCAGCGCTGCGACACGCACCGATTCAGCGACAGCAGCTTCGCGTGTGGAAGAGTTTCAGCAAGTTGTGCTGCCACCGTCTTCCATTCCTCACACCCAGACTGTACATCGACGCTGCAATAGTTTCCTTTGCCGATGGGCCATGACGCAGGGAAGGGGTACCTGAAAAGGAAAAAAAAAACACGCGCGCACACCAAACCAGGACAACCCGGTTTCGCGCATGTGATGAGCGAACGCCCGCATGTCACCCATCGCGGCCACGTACTCCATGTGGACATTGCGCGTCACCTTCCTGCGGTTTCCACTTGCCACATCCACCTCGTCCATGCTGTGGAACAAGATGAGTCGGTGGGGATTCAGGGACAGTGTCACACAAGCAGCGCTGGTTGCGATGTCATCGCTGGGACTGAGCGTGTCAACACCGGCAGCCACACCAGCACCAGCACCAGCACCAGCACCAGCACCAGCACCAGCACCAGCACCAGCACCAGAACCAGCACCAGCACCAGCACCAGCACCAGAACTTGTGCCACTGGTGTCAATATCAGCGCGGAGGGAGTCAGCTTTCTTCACCATGTCTTCTTGGAAGCGAATGTAAGCTGTCTCAATCTTGGCATTGATCTCTGTGCTGTAGTCTTGAGGCAGCACGCCGGCGCCTAGCCACTGCCATTGGGCATACTGGCGCAACAGCTGAGTGGTACGCCCGTGGCTGGACTGAAACGCTTTCACAGCAGTGTGTTGGAAGCAGGGTGACAACAACGAGGCAGTCACTGATGGACTGCGAATCAGGCAAACAAGCAACGGCGTCACGGCACAAAGACAAGGAAAGGCATCGGAAGGTTACACATACCGCTTACGAGCATCCTCCACAGTCAAGGATGAAGCGAGAGCCTGCGTCAGGCACAGACACAAACACACACACCACCAAAGTGGGACTTTACGACAATATCATCCATCACTCGCATCGCGTTGCACGGCACCTTCAGTTGTGCCACCAGCTCCTCGCCTTCAGGACCATCCGCGGAACAATGCTCGATGACATGGTTCAGAATGCAACCAAAGGAGAACCTGCATCACAACATAACAAGGACAAACGGCACAGCAGCAGTGTGTGTGCGCGCGCGTGTGTGTGATGGTTTCAATGCGACCAGAAAGGGACCGCTGCAAGCCACGCACATGTCGGATGCAAACGACGTTCGCTTCCCCTTTTCCACCTCTGGCGCAGCAAAGCCTCGCGAGAAGCCACCACCACCACTGGCCACCATCGTTGAGCGTGTGAACCCTGAGCACTCGCGGCTGAGACCCCAGTCCGCAAGCAATGGTTGGCCATTCCCGTCCAACAAGATGTTGCTGGGCTTTACATCGCCGTGAACGATTCCTAAACCATGCAGGTGTGCAATGCCCTGGGAAGGTGTATGGTCATCACGGGGCATAAAACGTGTTTACCACACCACCACGTCACGAACCCGAAGCACGTCGAAGAGGATGGTCGTGGCATGCGTAATAGAACGCGACACGTGTTTGGTGGAGCACCAAGCATGGAAGGTGCCGCCGTCACACCATGGTGTTTGCACATACCTGCCCAGCCGTGCACACACACAGACAACACAGCGTAGAAAAGCAAACAAGGCGGGGTTCAGCTACAGCAACGCAGCACACAATACAAGCGGGACATGGCAAAGCCAGGCACTTCACAGGCACGCACGCAAAGTTGTCGTCGACGAACACAGCTTCCACATGAAGAATGCAAGAGTGGCGCACGCGGCTTGGTATCATGACCTGTCATGGGACACCGGCGTGCGTAACTTCTTCATTTGCATCGCGACGCTACCACAGTGCAGCACACACCTCTTGTTGCAGTTGCCGCAGTTGGGTTAGTCGGAGCATCTTCAGTGCTTTGTGATTTTCGCCGTCTTCGCGGCCATGAAGAAACGCTTCGAACACAGGGTGTGATCCACCAGCTACTTCATGTTTGATCTGTTTCCAACACAGCAGCAACAGTAAACCACCACGTCGCACGCGTGACAAGCCATTACGTCAAACAGTGACGCATCATTGGTGCACCTTATAGTCCTGAACACAAGTGATCAACAGGGAGAGGCCAACGACTGTAAGGCAAAGCCACCACATGACAAAGGCACACGGGGTACAAACACACACCGACACACCTTGAGGCGACGATTCACGAGCAGTCCTGAGCATTCCAGGATATCCAAGCCAGACACTTGTGGTGATGAAGTGGAATGGCGTTCGCGAGAGCGCTTCCTGTGCACATCGGAAACGCCCATCACTTGCGCCTTCTCAACGTCGCATCAGCAAACAAACCCTTGACGAACAAGAAAAACGTGACCTCAGCAAACCGAGAGCTCTCGAACGCCGACAAGACTTCCGCCGCCTTTTCCAGTTTGGAATGGGCCTGTGACATGTTTGCGTGGGCATTCTCGACAGCTTTCTCGCCTGCTTCCACGTCTGAGGCAGCAACGTAATGAACGCCACGACGTTGCTTCCTGAGAAGGAGTTCAAACTTCATTCTGGCGCCGTGATCTGCATCCTCTGCATCGAAAACTGCTGCCAGGCACACGTTCAGCCTCTGAACATGACACATGACAAACGCACAAAGACGGGAACCAAACAACCTTCGTCATCATTGTGCTTGGCGGTGTCTGCACACCGTGCGGGTGGTACCTGCACCAATGGCTCAATGGCGCCATGCGTGTCTTTGTCATGCTCCAACCCGTCAAGCGCCACCCTCGCCTGCTTCACCGCAGAGCAAGGCTCAGGATGCAGTGCACCCATGGCTTGATCTTGGTAGTCAAGGAGAGCACTGTGCACCGACTCAATGGCTTCAGTTGCGGTGTTCTGTCGAACGCGAATCGCCGCCTCCACATCGGCACGACGACCACTCGCCACGGCAGATTGTACACGCACGAAGGCAGCCTCCACCTCAGTGGACGCTTGCTGCACAACTGACTCCAGCTGCATCGTGGACTGCCTCTGTTTGCTTGTGTACTCCCATTCGCGATGAAGAAGCACCCGGTGACGTTCCACTGCAGCGTTGAGCCGCTGCATCATCGCGTGCAGCCCCCCCGTGGCTTTCATCATGCCCTCCATTGAGGTGACGTTCAAACAAGAGGACGGGGAGACGCTCGCGAGATGCGCAATTTGCACGGACACATCGGCGACCATGCACTGCAGCTGGGGTACGGAGGAGGCCGCGCAGTCGTGGCGAGTGTCACCCACCATGCTGGTAGCAGCGGCGCCGTGTGAGCAGGTTGGCTGATCGGCGAGGGAGCTCCCGGCCTGATGCTCTGCACACTCCGTCGGAAACAAAGCCCACAGCCTCTGATCGTGACGCAGCAGCGCTTGCCGCCATGGCGATGGGCGGTCCAAGTGACCGCGGATGGCCGTGGCTCGTGCAGACGCTGAACTCTTGGGGTCGAACAGGGTTTCTTGCCACTCCGAAAGGTGGTTGGCTGCCACCACAGCCAACGCACAAAGTCACACCACAAACTGGCTCACATCAACCACAAGCAACGTCGCACCCCCGAGTTCCAACTTTGTCAGGTTGGACAGTGAAGCCACGTGTGGGCCCAAGGCATTTGCGCCTTCCTCCCCAATGTTGTTGTCTGCCATCGGTCAAAGCCACCACACACAGCAATCATGCCTACACACAACACACCGCAACCACACCAACCACACAAGCACTACGCACCCCAGAGAGACAGTTGCGTCATATTGGTCAGCTTGGCTATGTATGGGCCCAACGAACTGGCACCTTCCTTGCCAATGTTGTTCCCTGAAAAAGGCCAAAAAACAAAAAACAAACACACACATAATCAACACAGGAGTCACAGCAAATGTCAACCACAAACACACACGCACCCCCGAGATTCAACTTCGTCATGTTGGACAGCGTGGCCAAGCGCGGACCCAGTGCCTGTGCACCTGCCGCTCCAATGTTGTTGCCTGCCGTGCCGACACACACAACGCACCCGCACGTGTCACATCGCAGCCACCATGCACCAACCACAAATACCCACATGCAAGATTCAGCTCCGTCAGGTTGGACAGCTTGGTCAAGTGTGGTGCCAATGCCTTGATACCTTCATCGCCAATGTTGTTCTCTGCCACCCAGCACACGTGGTACATGAATGAAGGCACATCACACACCACTCGAGGCACGCAAGTAAAACGGACCCCAAAGTTGCAGCAGGGTTAGCTTGGACAACTTGCCCAAGTGTGGACCCAATGCCTTGGCACCCTCCACGCCAATGCTGTTATCTGCAGCATACTTCACACGGTGAATCAACCACACAGCCACCTCGAACACCGAGCAAACATCACAGACCATGGAGGTGTAGCATCGCTATGTTGGGCAGCTTGGCCAAGTGCGGACCCAGTGCCTGGGCGCCTTCGTCTCCAATGTTGTTGCCTGCCACCACAACACACGCAAAACATACACGAACGTGTCACACATCGCAACCCCACACACCAGTCACAAGTACCCACCAGCAAGATACAACTCTTTCAGGTTGGACAGCTTGGCCAAGTGTGGCGCCAATGCCTTGACACCTTCATCGCCCATGTTATTCTCTGGCACCCAGCACCCAATAGGCGCACGTGGTACACGAATAAAGTCAACCATCACACACCACTCGAGGCACGCAAGTAAAACGGACCCCAAAGTTGCAGCAGGGTTAGCTTGGACAACTTGGCCAAGTGTGGACCCAATGCCTTGGCACCCTCCTCGCCAATGCTGTTATCTGCTCCGCACACCACAAGTGCATGTGTCACACCACACAGCCACCACTACCCACACGCCACGACAGATTGAACAAAACAATGCCCATACGCACCCCAGAGAGCAAAGTACGTAATGTTGGACAGTTTGGCCAAGTGTGGACCCAATGCCTTGGCACCCTCCATGCCAATGTCGTTCTCTGTTATACAACAACATCAGCACCGGAAGGCGTCGCCAAAGCACCCACCACAAGCAGGATTACCAAAACACCGTAACATACCCCACAGCGTCAGCGCTGTCATGCGAGACAGTGTGGCCAAGTGTGGACCCAGTGCCTGCACTCCTGCGTCGCCAAGCCAGTTCCCTGCGTGTGACAAAACCGTGTCACATGTGACACCCCAGCACTGCCACAGTCACTTTCGCAATCAAGGAAAGCACGCACCCCCAAGATGCAACTCGGTCATGTTGGACAACTTAGCCAAGTATGGACCCAGTGCCTGCGCGCCTTCCTCGCCAATAAGGTTCCCTGCCAAACATACGGATGTGTATGTGTCACGCCACCAACCGCCACAAGCACCAACCATTAACAACCACGGACCCGCAAGATTCAGTTTCGCCATCTTGGACAACTTGGCAAGGTGTGGACCCAGCGCTTCGGCCCCTTCCTCACCGATGTTGTTCCCTGATTCCACACACACCAAAACGTGTGCGTCATATGACGCAGCCAGCATACTCATCAACCACAAGCAAACACGCACCAGCAAGAGAAAGTTGTGTCATGTCGGATAGCTTGGCCAAGTGTGGACCAAATGCCTTCGCGCCCTCCTCTCCCATTTTGTTGTCTGCCAAGCACAAGGAAGAAAGCAGGTGTCACATCACTTAAGATCCACAGTACAAGCCACAAGTCACGCACTGTACAGATCCAACGTCGTCATTTTGGAAAGATCGGCCAAGTGTGGGCCCAGTGCCTTGGTACCTTCCTCACCAATGCCGTTCCCTGTTGTCACACATGCGCACACATGTAACCCGACAGCGTACACAATCGCAACAAAAGCCACGCATGAACAACCACACACCTCCAAGATGTAATACCGTCAAGTTGGAAAGCTTGGCCAAGTGTGGAAACAATGCCTTTGCGCCTTGTTCTTCAATGTTGTTCCCTGCCATGGCACACAGAGCAGACGCACGTCACACATCGCGCAGCCACACGCACATCGCGCAGCCGCACACACCACACAAAAGACGCACCCTCTAGATCCAACTTCGTCATGTTGGACAGTTTGGCCAAGTGCGGACCCAGGACGCTGGCACCTTCGTCGCCGATGTTGTTGTCTGCCACCACATGCAACAGAACCAATGAGTGACATGATGAAACAAACAACACTCGCCACAAACAACCACGCACCCGCAAGACGCAACTTCATCAGGTTTGACAACGTGGCCAATTGTGGACCCAACGCCTTGGCACCTTCGTCGCCAATGTTGTTATCTGCCATGACACACAACAACCAGATTGTGTCACTTGAGACTGGTACACCTCAACCACATAACCACGCACCCGAAAGATCTAACTCCGTCATGTTGACCAGCTTGGCCAATTGTGGACCCAGCACCTTCACGCCTTCCGCGTCCATGTTGCTGTCTGCAACATGAAAAAGGTGCACCGCGAACGGGCCCATCACCATTCTGTTCTGCAAAACCGCAGCAAGCGTTAAAAGTTGCTACGCACCTTGAACAGCGACCCTCCGGATGTGCGTAAGTCTTGATAGCTTGCGCACCACCATGAAAGAGGTGGCTGCGCCGGCGCACACAACAACCATCAGCATACAGACCAGCCCTCCGACAGCCCCCCTGACGCCATACCGCATGAACGTACGTGTGATGATCAAGTGCTTGAACAGTGCTTCACCGAACGGTGCGTCATGTAGCCGCCTCAGCCGGCGAAATCGTGCGCGGGATGTGTCCAGCTCAATGCAAAGAGCAGGTGCCAAGGTCGAGCGGCGCTGCAGCGCGCGCTTGACCCTCCGCCGTCGGGCGTTGCCTTGCATAAACAGCACAACAGCGCTCCGCAGCCCATCTCCCACACTTTTCGACTCCTCCATCACCGGCGTGGTGGGGGGACGGGAACTGCTGCGTCTCACCCGCCACCAGCAGTGGTCTGTAACTTCATATATGTGTATTCATCATATGGTTGCGCTGGTTACTTGTGCGACAGTGCTAGTGGTGCATCGTACGTCACTACATACGCAGGATACACTTGGGCACGGTCGTACACGATCCACATCTTGGTGGCAGACGGACAACGCCCCGCCAGATGTGGCCCACCACACACGGAGTGGCACCCAGGTGGTGGCTTCTTCAGTTCAGGGCGCGTGGTCCGACCATAGTCGTGACTCACACCACACAGCACCCTCACCAGCAACAATTGTCGCCTAGAGGTGTGTGTGGTGTCCTGGTTGACGAATGCATACGTGCCGTTGCTATAGGCAGCGCTTTCAGCAAAGTACGCGCCGCGTCCGTAGTACCCAGGGTTGGACTGCACCAGATGAAAGAAACACAACGCCACACAACACACAATAACATCCCAACAAATTAAAGTCACAACGTTGGCGTACGACAGTCTACCATGTGCGCGCTATATCGGACTGGCACGCGCTTGCAGGTACGCACCATGCGGAAATCAACACCATCCAAGCCACTGCATATCACCCACGGGTTGGTGTTGGATGCACCATGCCACAACCACTGTTCATTCGCACCCCGCCGCGCAACGGCATCAACGCGCGCCTTGACTTGTTGCTCGATGAGCCTTTGTTCGTGCATGTACCTATTCCACAGGTACCGGTTTTGGACCCTGCGTTCAACGCCACGCAACGGCGCACCACATCAAGGTCCGGAACACGCGAACATCCACGGCACATGCCGAACAACCACATGCGCACCTTTGCACTGCTACCACCCTTGCAGTGGGAAGCGTGTCAGCAAGCTGCCGAGCTGCGCGATTCCATTCCTCGCTGTCTTTCTGCACCGACACACGTCGGAAATTGGCAGCATGGCGAGGCCAGTGCAGGGGGTATGGGTACCTGCCACCCAAGAGAAAGAGAGAAACGTCATTCATGGTCACTCTGACACGTCACAAGCTGCCCACGCATACATACTCCATGTGGACATTGCGGACCACCTTGGTGCGACGCCCAGTTGCGACCTCCACTTCACACATGCGTTGTAGCAGTACAACTCGATGAGGGCGCAGGGACAAAACGACAGATGATACTTGGGTGTCGTGCTGCCTCCGTCCAACAGCACCCGCACCCGCACCCGCACCCGCACCAGCACCGGCACCGGCACCGGCACCGGCACCGGCAGAGGGTGGGGTGGGACTTTCAGCGCCACCGACTTCACCGCCAGTTTTCTTGATCATGTCCTCTTGGAACCGAATGTACGCTGCTTCGATCATTGCATTGGCTTCGGCGGGGTAGTCGTGCGGTAGATCCTCATCATCGATCCACTGCCACTGCGCGTACTGTTGTAGCATCGTTGGCGTGATGCCATCGCGCGATGTGAGTGAGCGCACCACTGTGCGTTGGAAGCATGGCTCCTGCAACAAGCTTGCAGCTGAAGGCCTGCCCAACAGCACACAAACAGCACAGGCGCAACTGTCAATACTTGCACCCGTTCAACGCCGATCTGTGCGTCCAGACAAGTTCAAATGCCACCTTACGCACCGTTTGTGACGATCCGCGGCCTTGAGTGTGGGCACAAGTGCCTGCAACCATGCGCACAACCACACAATATGCGAGTCAGTGCAACACCATCACAACACCACAAGAAATCAACGTGCCTTCAACTGAGCCACTAAACGTTCCTCCTTCGGCCCGGATGCAGGGCAATTCTCTACAGTGTGCGCCACAACACAACCAAACGAGTACCTGCTCCACGCGGAGACAATCCTCTTGTCACACACTGCTTGCAGCGCACAAAAACCTCATGACGGCCACGGACATGTCGGACGCAAACGATGTGCGTTCGCCTTGAAGCACCTCCGGTGCAGTGAAGCCTGGGGAATATCCGCCCGGTGCCGTCATATTCCCGGTCACTGTGAAACCCAGACTTTCACGGCTCAGACCCCAGTCCGCGATGAGAGGTTGACCTTTTCCGTCCAACAGAATGTTGCTGGGCTTGATGTCACCGTGCACAATGCCCAGACCATGTAGGTGTGCCAGACCCTGCACAATGCAATGCGTGCATGCATCAGCAACATACAGCACACGAAACACAGCCCTCCCCAAAACCCACTCGGAGAACTTCGAACAGCATGCCAACAGCGTGGGTCAAGGAATGAGCGTCTTTGGTGTTCTTGCACCACTGACGGAAGTTCCCACCTTCACACCAGGGGGTTTGCACATACCTGCCTCACACGCAACACAACCAAACCGCATGCAACCCTGCCGTTGTGAGTGCACGAGCAGCGCCGCTGGGGAAGCGGCACAAGCAGCCGCCGGAGTCGCCGCCGCTGCCGCGAGCGCAGCCTCTGCTGCGGCGCCTGGCATGACGGGTGCGGTGCAGCAGGGCGCACGTGCAGTTGGTGACGCCGTCAGTGACGCTGCGCGTGCAGCTCAGCGCGTTGTTCAAGACCAGCTGTCCGGTTCTGATGACGTCAACGCCACCCCAAGC
>Ga0213833_1001843_pt1 | contig 14415 bp, 13 predicted proteins | sample SWATP21_FD_160575 | JGI IMG/M metagenome (GOLD analysis project Ga0213833, IMG submission 160575) | Coastal seawater microbial communities from Marineland, Florida, United States - SWA TP2 #1 | ecosystem: Environmental > Aquatic > Marine > Coastal | place: USA: Florida | collected 2016-08-14
GCAAGCCATTCGACAGCCAAGGCACCCGTGGTTGTGTGCCATCGCCAGCGTCAATGGTGTCGTTGACAAGTGGTCGCACGGCGGACGCCAACCTTGCTGCACAAACCTCGCCCGCATCGACGCCGCCTGCTACCGCCACGCACATCACTACAGCTGCAGCAGCTGCTGCTGTGCGCCGCACAACCGGTGGTCAGGCGTCGGTGCGTGTTGCGAAGGTGGCAACGCGTGGCCAAAAGCTTGTGGCTGTGGGTCTGGGCGAGCTCGATGCCGCTGAGGCCATGGAGGCTGTCATGCAGTCACCACCAAGCGCAGACGCGGCTGCATCGCCCACCCCGAGTGCAGGAACGCAAGCATCGCGTGGGACTCGGGCGCCCTCAGGTGGCGTCCCTACACGGACACGTGGCACCGGTACGTCAAGTGGCACGGATGCTGTGGTTGTGCCGGCGTCCATGAAGCGCTTTGCCCTAGCGATGGGCCGGAGAGACAAGCGCACCTCTCGTCACGTCCCGAACGGTGGTGGTGCTGGTAGCGGCGGCACTGGTGCGGGTAGTGGCGGCGGTGGCGCTGGCGGTGGCGCTGCTGCTGCTTCTGCTTCTGCTGCTAGTACTGATGAGTCTGGCGCTGTCAAGTGCCCCGACACCCCTGTGAAGACGACGGAGGGAGGCGCTTCACCGCGCGCAGCGGCGAATCAAGATGACGCGCCCAAGTCAGATACCGTGCCCAAGTCGGATACCGTGCCCAAGTCGGATACCGTGCCCAAGTCGGATACCATGCCCACGTCGGATACCGTACCCAAGTCCGATGAAGTGCCCATGTCCGATGAAGCGCCCACGTCGGATGCCGTACCCAAGTCGGATGGCGTTGCTGGCACCCCCAGCTCAGCAACGGAACACAAACGTCCAAGTACTTCACCCACCCCCAGCACCAAAGAGAAAACAAACGCTGCATCCACTGCTGTCTCTTCGCACGGTGGCGATGGGGCTGGTGCACCCAAGGGCCGTGGGGCTGTGGAGGCTGGGACGACTTCGAAAGCAGGCGGTGCGACCGCGAAACAAGCTGCCTCGACCACCACGGCCACCGGAAGCGCCACGGCCACGACCACGGCCACCAGTGACACCACCACACCGCATAATACGTCCACAGGCTCTCCGCCTGCCACACCCGCCACGACTGCTGTGGCCGGTGATGGGAAGGATAGACCAGTGACACCAGGCGCGCATCGCGCGGACGTGGCCAAGAAACTCGAGCAGGCTCCGCGGCAAGTGGAAGATGCCGTGTCTAAAGTGTTCCACGCGGTCAACGCCAAGCGGCGGCATCTCTGTGGTGTGGTGGAGAAGCTATTGCCGCAGGTGTGCACACCCAACGAGGCACTGGCGAGAAACGGCGCGGTGTTGAACACACGCCGCATGCCGCGTTCAATGCTCGAGGTGATATTCGCTGCTCAGCTTCGCCACGAGCACCAAGATGTGGTGCAACAACACAAGCGAGCCCAGGACGCGGCGAAACGGGCACGTGAAGCCCAGGCGCGTGCTGCGAGTGAGAAAGCTGCGCAAGAGGTGATCGCTCGGGAGGAAGAGGCGCAGCGGCAGCGTGAGAAAAAACAGCGAAAAGCAGCCGCCAAAGCACAACAACGAGCCGAAGCGCAGCGCAAGGCCGCCTTGTTGCAGGAAGAGCGCAAGCGTCGGGCACGCGAGGAAGAGGAACGCAAGCGCATGGCAAAAGAGGAAGCAGAACGCAAGCGTGTGGTAAGAGAGGAAGCAGAACGCATGCGTCAGGCTCAAGAGGAAGCAGAACGCAAGCGTCGGGCTCACGAGGAAGCGGAACGCAAGCGTCGGGCACGTGAGGAAGAGGAGCGTAAGCGTCGGGCACGTGAGAAGGAAGAGCGCAAGCGCCGGGCTCGAGAGCAAGAGGAACGCAAGCGACGTGTGCGTTGGGAAGAGGAGCGTAAGCGCCGGGCGCGAGCGGCAGAAGCAGCACGCCAAGCACGTGAGGCTCGGGAACAGCAAGCTCGAGAGGCAGCTGGAACAAAGGCACGGCGGCGGGCGGCAGAAGCTCAAGAAAGAGATCGCCGTGCGCGCGACGCGAGAAAACAACAACAGCAACAACAACAGCAGCAGCAACAGCAACAGCAGCGTCAGCAACAGCAGCGTCAGCAACAGCAGCGTCAGCAACAGCAGCGTCAGCAGCGGTTGCGTCAGGAAGCAGCGGAACGAAAGGCACGCGCTGCTCAAGAAGAGTCCAGGCGTGCGCGCGATGCGGCGCGCCAGGATGCAACACACGCGCGACCCAGCATGGAAGCCACCGGTGGCGGTGGAGAGGGAGCACGAAGTGCACAGGATCCGCGGCTGGACACGCGGCAGCAAGACGAGCGTGCGGAACGCCGCCGTCATTTTGTGCAAGGCATGCAGAAGCTGCAGCGGGAGGAGCGAGAGAAGCAAGCCGTGGCACAGGAAGCGGCGCGACGGCGGCGTGAACAAGTTGATGCAGAGCGTGAGATGCGGCGGCGCGCGCAAGCGTTCGGCGAAACGCGGCGACAGCAACAACAGCAAACAGAACACAGCCGTGGCCTTGGTAGCGGTGGCCACGACAACCACAGCGATCATGGCGGTCGTGGTGCCGGTCGTGACGACACAAGAGGAGCGGGGTTTGTGTCAGACCCGAGCGCCATGCCGTTTGCTGGCCAGGAGCATGCTCACTCATCCCGGGGCACTGTCGGCGGGCCAGGTGGCGTGGGCGGGTTTCTACACGCAGCAGGAGACCCAGGAGACAGCAACCCTGGAAGTGGACCGATGCTGGGCGGCATTGTGGGGACGCCGCTTCATGCCAGTTCGGCACCCCTCGACCCGTCCCTCCCACCAGCGTCCGAAGCCGTGCTGCGCGACAGCCGTGCCACTCCATCATTCGCCTCCCCGCCGTTCCCGCCGGCGCAATGGGGCGGCGGGAACGGCGGGGAGGCGAATGACGCGTTGTACCCGTCGTCTGCGACAGCGGCAGCGGCAGCGGCTCCGTGTCCATCCCCATCGCCTCCACGCAGCAGCGGACCCGTGTTTCCAGGCCAGCCTTCTTCCACCTCGCCGTCGTCTCCTCACCTGGCCACATCCCGCTCGGGCGCCACGTTTCCGTCTGCGCAGGTCCCCTTTGGTGGCTTTGACGTGGTGGGGCAACGCCTGGCACCCACACGGGAGGCACCGCCACACATGCCGTTCCCTTCTCCAGACCTGCGCGGCCTTGATGCCCCGGGCTTGGCTCCGCCGCTGTTTGGACCCCGTGCGACGGCTGTGGGTCTGTCGGGAGGCGAGTTGGGTGCGGGCGCCGGCATGCCAGGCGCACGTCTGCCTTCCCTTCTCGCCCCCTCTGTTTCTGGGTCCGAGCTTGGCACCCCGTTCGGCTTTGGTTCATCTTCTGTGCCGGTGGCTGTGGCTGGTCTGGGCGCGCGAGTGCGAGGAGGCCCCTTGCCTCATGCAGGTGGTGGCACGACACGACCCATGCCTTGCACACAGACCACCACAGCCTCCATCGCCGCCGCCGCCGCTGCCGTCGCCTCGCCTTCCACCATCACCCCCAACACCCCTCCCGGCGCCACAACGACCGCTGGTTCAGGCACTGGCAACCCGTTGAGCATGCCCCACGGCGGGGCCCACGCCTCCTTGTTTGCCGCCGCCACGTCGCGGGACCTTCGCCACCCGCCGGCTTTAGGACTGGGCGGCGTGGCGATGGGTGCTACCTCCTCTCCGGGGTCTTCTCCCACGTCCTCGCTGCTCCCCGGTGCCTCCAGCCGCACGGGTGGTGTGCTCAATGCTGCGACCCCGTCAACCGGCCGCTTGTCTTTCTTTGAGCAACTCCACCACCAGCCCCCACCAGGCGGCATGTCACTGCAGCGACCAGGGGGTGGACGACTTGGCGGTTATGCTGGACCGCCATCATCATCATCATCATCACCACCACCGCCACCACCACCGTCATCATCCACGCAGGCAGGACGCCACGAGTCCTTGCCGCCGCATGGCTTGCCACACGGTTTGCCAAGCGGCTTGCTTGCGCACAACAACCCTGGGCTCAACAGTCCTCCCAGGGGTGGCGACCATGGCTTGTGGGATTCATCGACCTCTCCCTTGAATCCCCACGTGCCACGCGCGTTGCCTCCGCGCGGTGGAGGCGACCCGGTCACAGTTGCTCCGCTCGGTGCTCCACATACTGCCACCGGTTCCAGCCATACATGGGGCATGCCACCGACTTCGTCTGTCACCATGCCCGGGGGCGGGTATGGCTTCCCACGGTTTGAGACGACAGCCGGCGAGTTTGGTGGCGGTCACGTCGATGTCGGTGCTGATGACGACGACGATGATGATGACACAATGAACCCCACCGCCAATGTCACGGTGCCACACGCACGGTCGTCCCATGCCTCGAACCCAACAGCAGGTACACGAGGGGCGTCAATGCCTCGACAACCCGATGAACGCTTCACACCCTCCGATACTTCTGGCAGTTTCTTTGCCGGCTCTTTTTTCGGAGCAGGGGGCAGCGGTGAAAACCCGGGTGGTCAACGAGATAGAGAGCAAGGTGGAATGCGAGACGGACTCGATGATCGAGATCCCCGATTCAACTACCGCCGCGACGTGGATCACCGGCAGCAACCCTGGGGCTCACTCGATGACCCTGTGTCCATGTACGCGAAGCCCAACGGCAATGCGGCCACTGATGGTGCCCCCCGGGCGCTGCCACCACAACAAAGAAGCGCGCAACGCCGTGTCAGTAGTGCCCCAGACCGTGCGCCAACCGGTTCATCTGCTGCGAACCTGCGTAGTGATGAAGCCGCACAACACCTGGGTGCGTACAGCGCGCGTGAAACTCCCACCGCGGCAGGTGCGGGTACTGCTGCTAGTACAGGCGCGGGTGCAGGTGCTGGTACCGGTGCTGGTACCGGTGCTGGTTCAGGTGCGGGCGCAGGTGCGGGCGCAGGTGGTGCAGGTGGTGCAGGTGCAGGTGCACCTGGTGGTGGCACGAGTTCACACTCCAGCTCAGGCGTTGGCGATGCTGCTGGCCCGCACTCGCATGTTGTCGCTGGTGCTGGTGCCGCTGGAGCAAGTGGCGATGTGGGTACGAAGGCCGGCGGCGACACACGCACAAACGCACATCCGCGTGCAACCAAAGACCGCACACACACAGCAAGCCGACAAAGTGCCGCATTGACAGCCGCGGAGCGGTTGATTCAAGTGGTGCAGGCTCCGCAACCGTTGTCAGCGCGGACGTATGCGGCGCTGTGGCTTCAAGTTTGTGCCCAGGTCCCCATCTTGCGACAGTTCATTTTGTGTGCGTGCATCGTGCGAGTGGGATATGTTGTGCTAGTGGGATGTGTTGTGCTGATGGAACGTGGTATGCGGGCGTTATGGGCATGTTGGTCGTGCCATGGTCTCACACGGCTTGTGTGTGGGTTTGCGTGGGTGCAGCGCTGCATGAAGATGGTGGGGCTGTGCCAGCCATTCGTGCTGCTGTGGAAACCATCCCCGGGTTGAATGAAGGCCTATCTGGTGCTCCTGCTGCGCGCGACCTTGTGCTCAGTGAGCTGATGCAGAGTCGCAGGTAGGAAGGGGCGATGCGCGCGTGGTGTTTGTATTGCCGTGGCTGTCAAGGTCATGCAAGGCGCGGACGCGGACGCTGACGCGTCACTCGTTTCACGGCATTTGTGTGTCTGTGCGTGTTTGTGTGCATATCTGTCATTGTTCCACACGCAACCAGGTTTGCTGTGGCAGAGCGCGCCACTTCCACCACCCCACTGCAAGCACACCTGGCCGTTCTCAATGCTTTGTCTGAGCTTCGCTCTCGGCGCGCCTCGCACAACTCGCAGCCCCTCACAGTGACGTTCACGCAGAACGTGCACTGCAATTGTTCCTGTGCTCGGTGTGGCCGCACGTGGCGCTTGCTTGATCGCCCTGCAACTCGACAGGGTCTTGCGTTCTTTGACACTTGGGTGCGTGCGCCCTCCCCATGGGAGGGCTGCTGTCCCCAATGGGAGGGCTGCTGTCCCTTGCCAGCTTGTGCTGATGCTTGTGCCTCCCACTGCTGCAGGTGTTTTCCACCCCAGTGGAACCCCTGGTTCGTGCAGCTCGTGAGCGGCGGTTGAAGGACACATGCGTCCGCTTTCCTGCTCTTGTTGACCAAGTCTTCGCGTCTCGACGCATCGTGCGTGTCCAACGCTTTTTGTGTGGTGCTGGGGTCAAGTGCCACAACCCTTGTTTGCCTCACCGGAGTTGCGCTGCTGTGTGTTTCGACTGTGCTTTCGTCAGGCTTGTTCGGACAAAACATGTGCTGGGGAGGTCTCAGTTGATCGGCGCCTTGTGGGTGACGCCAGACCAGGAGTATTCACCGTGTCGTTGGAGCCTTACACAGGGTCTTCCCGTTCTTCTTCTTCACTCGCTCATAAAAACCCTGTTGGCTTCTTGCGTGAGCTCTTCTGTGCAGTGGGTACGCCTCCACGTGGTTGCTGTGGGGTGGAGCTTCGTGCGGATGGCGCTGGCGCTGACCGGAGAACCAACTATTGTTGTCTGCCAGAACCATGGGTGAATTTTGCTTCATTCTTCAGTCTTACCCGAGCTGCACCAGCCCACCTTGATGCGATGATATGCCGTCATTTGGGCACCGGTGCGATCGTGGGCCTGACGTTGTCTCTGAAACGTGCCGCTTGGCTCGTGTTTGGCGACGGAACGGCTCCGGTGCAAGAGCTGTGCGACACTCGCTGGCTGCACTTGGCTGAAGCTTGTGTCCGCTACACGCTTCAACCAGTCCTGCTGTTCTATCGATCACTACCACCATCGGCCCTGGGCCATGTTGTTCCGGTGCACCGTGGTCGGCTTTGCATGGGTCCTGGTGGCAACTTGGAGCCTGTACGTCCACCCCGCACAGTGGTCGTTGGTGTTTCGCTTCCTTGCCTCGCTTTTCCTTGTTCTTTGTGTGTTGTGACGAAGGCACGACCTCTGCCCACTCTCACTTCGTGCGCCCCTGTGTTGCTTGCTTGTGGATCTGTGTGCAGCCGTCCTCGTCCCACGCTGTCAAGATTCGGCCTTCCCCCGGACGAGTGTCTGCCCACAAACGAGGCAAGTTCATCCCACACGCTAGGCGTGGCACCGCAAAGGGCGCGTCGCAGCACAATCACCACCCGCGGCCCCGTCGCGGTCGCGGCGCGGGCTCGTCTTCATCATCAGCACCCCGGGGCTAGTATCTTGAGTTCACGCGCACACACGCACACGCGCACGCGCGCGGACTCGGCTGTTGGGGCGTCTGCTTGCGACTGTAGTTGTTTCTCCACGCGGTGTGTAACATACGCAACTGCACTGAAAGTTTGATCCACGACTTTGGTTCGTTGGCAGCCTTGTTGACAGGCAACTTCAATCCCAGCTACAACAAGCACGTCTCTCACAAAATGACGACTCAGCCTACTTGTGTCCGCCCGCACCCGCGCGGTCCCGTTCACGCTCTTTCTCCTGAGTAATCTTGGCCTTGATGGCATCCCAATCAATGGAGACCTCCGCGTTGAACTGGATGAAGCGCTCGTTGGTTTCCACACGCTTGCTGGCACGTAGGGACCGCTGGCGATACGCCAACACCGTGTCGACGTGCGTCTTGTGTTGAAGAGCCAAGTCCAGCGCCCTGCACGCATCCCCACACAAACAGGTTAACCACAACCGCTCAATAACTCCGGCGATGTCCCCACACCATCGTACCGATCCCACCGGAACAGGCGGATGTTCATCTTGATGGCACGGTAGATGAGAGGCGGGGAAGCCTGCAACAAAATGGCTTCGGCCTGCGGGTGGCAATGAACGTGTGGGTAAGCAGCAACCCTGGCAATTGGTTCCCGCCACACCAGCTCTGTACCTCATCCGGGGAGCGTCGGAACAACGCCATGGCTGCATTTCGACCCTCGGAGGACGGAATGTCCTTCACGTGGAGAATGTAGTGCAGCTTGTCAACTTGGTCAATGGCAGCCAGCGCGATTTCGGCCGTGTCCAAGTGCTGGCGGTGGAGGGACATGCCCGCCAGACACGTCCACAGAGGCTTGCTCTTGACAAAACGGCACAAGCGCACAGCCTCTTCCCAGCGACGGCCACCCACAAACTCGTACCTGGTTGGACAAGCATCGCCTTTTGTTAGAAATCCATGCAACCACATGGCCACACGCAGACCGGGCAAACCAAAAACGTACAGCACAGGCGGGTACAAGTTCACGCTGGCGGTCACCAGCGCACCGTCCGCTCGACGAACTGTGACACGCGAGCCGAAGAAGGTGGAGAACTGGGCCATCTTGCCAAACGCACCACCATCCTTGGACTCGCGAATGCCGCTGCAGAAATGGGACGCAGCTCAAGCACAGCATAAGCACAACACACACACCATGCCACACCACAACAGGAAACAAACGAACTCGATCAAGTCTTTGTCCACAAACGCGATGCCGGGGTACAGCCATGAAACGAGTTTGCCATCAGCAAGAGCTGCCAGCATGTCGGACGAATCATTCCAAGCAACTGTGTCGACCATCGTTTGGAGCTTGATCTGCAACAAACATGGGTATGATAAAAAAAAATGAAAACATCTGCACACACGCGCACAACAAGCGCACGCATACACACACACACGCGCGCGCGCACGCACTGGATGTTCCTTCAGCACAGGCGTGATGTACAAGTCGCGATTTTGGTCCACAAACGCGAGGCGGCGCTCATTCAAGTCCTTGGAGAACTGACTCAGCGCAATCTCCAACACATCAAGGTTGTGTGTGATGGTACTCACGGCGCGGCCTGTGTGTGCGTCGAAAACGCGCACCACTGCCAAGCACACAAGCCCGTCAACGATGTTGTGGGAGAAAGCAGGGTCGCTCGCAACTTACCCTTGCTGTCCGCTCCTGAGTTAGACTTGGACTCCGACCGCCCAACGATGGCCACCGCGTCGGGAGACAGAGACAGCGTCTTCTTGTTCAAGAACTGCACGCGAAGGCCAGGGAATCGAGGGTTGGACAGCACGCGGCCATCGTATGAGTACACTTGGATGCCGTGCATGTTGTCGACCATGACGAAATGCCTGATAAAACCAAGCAGAACGGAGGTGAGAATCGCGTTTCGCCACGACCACAGCAACCGCGGCAACCTTTCGAGCTGCGCACGCACTTTTCACACTGCACGATGAGATTCACGGATGCACGAAGGTCGAACATGTGCGGCGTGTTCCAGTTGGGAAGTGTGTAGATGTAACACTGAGACGGGGTGGCGACAATGAGGTACCCATACCCCAGCGCCATCTCGACAACGCGCTCGCGGAAGTCTAGTTCTTCCACGGTTTCATCAAAGACGTCCTGGACACGAATGTGAGCCGGGTCTGTCAACGTCACTTCCACGTTGTTCCATTCCAATTGCCTGGAAAGGGTTGACCCACACATACAAGGTAGGGTGAGCGGCGAGCCATGCAATGTGTGTGACCGCGCTTGCATACCTGCCGACTAGTTGTCCGAACACGACGGCGCCGTTGGCACCGGCACCGGCCAGCTGCGTGCCGTCGGACGTCCAAGCAACGTTGTAGATGGAGCCGGATGCAGGTTTGGCGCGGGAGTACGACCACTGCAATCCAGAAGAAACCAGAATACTGCGTAAACGTACGAAACGGTGGCCGCAGTCGTGCCGCACAACGTACCCCTGTCTTATCGCACAGCCGGAGCACGTTGTAGGAGCCAACGGCAAAGGCCTGGCCATTGCTCGACCACGCAACAGACGTGACAACGCTGTCGAATGGCGCCGATTGGAACAGTTGCCGTCCGAAACTGTCCCACACTTTGTATGTGCAGTCCTCACCACAGCTCACGATCAACCCGTTCACTGCGTTCCAGTCAGCCTTCATGACGACACCATCGTGGGCTTTCCACTTGACCTGTCGTGCATCCGCTTGAACAGACTGGATGATCAGTTCTTGGCCGGATGCGTACAGGATGACCTCATTGCTGGCACCCCAGCAAACGGAGTACACAGGCTTTGCTGCAGAAGGACGGACAGCACATCGACGCCAACGTCAACTCTCTGCTTGAGTGCGCGCAAGCCAACAACGCCAACAACGAACCGCATGTGGCAATGGGTGACCGCAACATTCCACTGCGTGACCACACTTTGACAGTGCCGTCTTCGCCAGCGGTAACAAGTGCAGTGCCATCATAATTCCACCGCAAGGAGATGACAGCGCCGGCGCATGCATTGAACTTGCGCTCCTCGCGACCTGCCTTGGATACGAAGCGAACAGACCCTGCGACCCAGCGACAGTTTCAACAAAACACAAATCCGTGGAATGAGAACGCCCGAAATGACATGACAACAAGGCAGGGAGAGGTAGGAAAGCATACCAACGGCTGTCTAGACACGCGCGACATCAGCGCCATCACACTCACCATCGCTGCAGGAGACGGCGAACGAATCTGACGCGCGCTGACCGACAGCCGGAGGCCAGGACATGTCCGTTGCGAATGAATCGAGCTTACACACGGTTCCTTTGGGCTCACCATCCATGCTCCAGCGGGCAATGGTCTTGTCGTCGCTGCATGTGAACAACTCGTTTTGAGGTGACCAGCAGCACGCGGTGACAGCGTCCTTGTCTGTGGCCAGCAACCCATCAACTCGGCAAACAACGTGCTGCATGCGTCTCCACAACACACAACGAACGGTGGTTTTCCTCTTGCTGTGATATCTTGAGCTTCATCGTGACAGAATCGACCAGCTGCACTGGTGCAGGCAGGAGGGCAGCGTAGCCAAAGCACCCGCAAAGTTGGTTTGAACGAAACATGAAAACATGACGTGACAATATTTATGACTTCATGACATAAGTGCTTGAGACGACGGAGAAATGTATCTTCCGCTTGTGTCGGTCGCGCCGAGCACACGCGCGGCGCGCCCGCGCCGTGACGCGCTCGCCTGCACGCCACCATGGCCGCTGAGTCGAAAGGTATAGTTGCTACGGCAACGAAAGCGGGAGACTACGATGCCGTAGCAAAGCTGTTGCTCAGCGGTGCCGATGTCAACGAGCGTGACGCCTCTGGCACTGGCATGACCCCTCTGCATCTGGCCGCCGCGTTTGGTCACACGCAAATTGTACGTAGCCCTTGTTTCTGCGTGCACGGTGCAGGCACTGACATCCGCTGCAGGTGAAGCTATTGCTGCAGTCCGGTGCTGATACTAGTCTACTTGATGCTCACGGCAAAACTGCTCTGAGCCGCGGTGCTGAAGCCAATGAGACAATGTGTGTTGTGTTGCTCAGTGCCCCTTCGAGAAGCTGCCCAAGACAGGACAAGCTTGGCCGCACAGCTTTGCATTGGTACATTTGGTAAACGCTGCGCATAGTGTTTGTGTGAGTGACAATGCAATGCTGTCTGAGCTGGCAGGGCAGTACACCACGGTGATGAGAGGTCTGTGCTGGCTCTCATCACGCAAGGTGGGTGGCACACGTGGTCTGGCTGGCGGCACTCACAGTGTTCCTTGCAGTACACGTACGTGTCACTGAAGCTTTGTTTTGTGGCTGCATGAACCGAAGGGGGGGCAAACGTAAATCTTGCAACAAAGGGCGGAGAGTCACCCCTCCACTGGCTATTTGCCCGCAAGAGGGACGAGGCAACTGGCCGGCTTATGTCATTGTTGCTGGATGCAGGTATGCGTGTGCGTGGATCCGCAGGTGCCATTGTTTGCGCCCACTACGTTTACACCCATCACGTGGCATTTATTCTGCTTTTCCTCCACGCAGGAGCTGATCCCCGTGCCCGGAACCGTGATGGGCACAGTGTTGTTGAGGTTGTGACAGCAGCTTCACCTCCTTTCCCCAGCACGGTAGTTGACGCTCTGCTTATCGCAGTAAGTCGGCTTGAAGCACAGGAAACAGAGTCCAAAACCAGCTCGTCGTTTCCTCCCCCAATCGTGTCTGTGCAACCAATTGAGGTGGGCTCGACAGTCGGCGTGGTCGGGAAACGTCCCAAGGGAGGAGCAAGGATCTCGCAACAGAAAGGCGCTGGAAAGAAAAAACAGCGGACCGTTTCTCGAGCCAAACCAAGAAAACGAATGGTTGTGACCCTCAAGAAGAAGAAGAAGTGAAGTGTGAACGAACATGTGCTGCACGAAGAGTTCTTCGGTGTTTCCTAACTAACAACGTGCGCCAGCTCTTCTTACATCGCTCGCTCAGCAGCACTTGGCTGGAAACCGAACAAGCAAGTCGGCCAAAGTGCAAAAATTGCATACCACACACACAGCATGCAAACAGCGTGATGAATCACAATTGCGGACTGTGCAAACGGCCGGAACGCACCAGAAGCTTCTCTGACCCTGACTCAACAGCTGCAGCAGCTTCTTCCTCCAACTGGTGAATTGTGGCGTCCAGTTCCACCCAAGACTCCTGAAATAAATCACCGGCGATGACTCGGCGCGCCATGTCAAGCTTCGGCTCCTTGTGCAGGGGGTTGTTGCACAGGTCAATGGTTTTTGCGGAGGCTTTAGAGGCGTCTGAGCACCACGACTCGCACCACAGCCACTCTATTGGAAGCGAGAATATGGGGATCATGTTTTGCGCGTAGTTCGGCAGATCCTGTGTCCACCACAGCGCTGGTGAATCCTAATCGATCGCACACAAGCCTCACAGGCATGTGTACCTACCTGGTCAAGATTGGACAACGAGTTCGCATCTCTCGACAACTGGTCATAGATGGATCGCAGCCGGTCACCTGCAGCAAGTTGTCTGAATCGGACAAGATCAACAACGTAGAGCGCGCTGATATGGTATGGCTTGCCGCGCAGGTGGTTCTTCCAGTAGCCTTGGCGCCAAAACTGGAATCCGAGTGTCTCCTGGCTCACCGCAAGACATCGATTATCGACATGCAAACTCAACCACGCGACAGCACACAAACCTCTCGACTTGTGCAAAACGGTGTGTAGCCGTACCTGTAACAAACGTGCATCGTTACAGACAGCGACACGTGCCACACAGCGCCAACGACGTACGGTTTCCCTTCGAGATCCATGTCCCACAGTTCGGTGAGATCTGCTCGCACCACTTGATCTGCATCAACAAAGATGATTTTCTTCAGGTCCAGCGGAAACAGAGTGTCCAAGAACAGAATCTTGTATCCCCAAATGATTCGCTGCTTCTCCGTTTGCTGACGGAGCCAGTTCGGCCATTTGTACGTTACCAGGGCGACTTCAAAGCCGAACCTGCCCGACAATTTACATGGGGTCAGAGCAAGGAAACCACGCCTGCCGGCTTTGCACGCACTTGTCCGCAAGCACATGGATTGTGTCCTTGAATGCCGGTGACAGAAAATTCTCAACGAGCCAGAACTTCACAGGCGACGAGGATCGCTGACACATACGGCCAAGATCAATTGACGTGGTACAAGGACACCGACAACGATGTACCTTCACAACACTCAGCATCATAATCTTCATGAAGCGCTCGTACAAGTGACCAGAAGCAAGAGAGAATACATGGATAGTTTCATGAGTGTCAGAACCTGTCTTCTCACCCGAGGACCCCAAGATACTCCCCAGTTGTTTCCAAATCGAGCCCTGCACACAATTACATACATGTTTACGAACATGACACTGCATTCAGAAGCCCCTGTGCGCACCGTGTCGGAACCCGGCGTTGTTGCTGCATCCGATTCGTCCTCGGCACTCAACGAGTCGAGAAGTTGTACAGACTCCATGCCTGGAACCTTACGGACTCGAAGGTGTGTGATGGGGCCACAGAAATCGCGAACAACAACCCGCCGAAGCGGAACGGTATGTGCTACGTCGTCGCTGCCAAGAGAGCTACGCCTGTTGTTAGACACACGCAATGAGTCGCCAGTGTCAGAAGCAGCTTCCAGGATGTTGTACAGATCCGAAGCTCGGCCTGAAGCCAAAGACAAATCCCAGACACCAGGATTCGCTTGAAGCTGAAAGTACCCCAAGTTTTGCATAACGAGGGTGTCGGTATGAACTGAGAAGAGTGTGGAGCGTGAGGACACGTCCAGTACGGCCGCAACAAAGCGATGCAAGCAATGTACGCACCGCTACTGCCGACCTGCCGCAGCGACAGCTGAAGCCCATTTGGTGGACTCATGACGTTCTGTTCCTCGCATTGTCCAGCAACCAGCACGCTTTTCAGTGTGTATCCAACCATGACGTCGGTCCCACTTGCTGCAATCTCATTCATGCGCAGATTGTCTAAATCCTGAGCAGCCTGCGTCGCTTGGACAATCCATGGTTCAGGGACATCCAGCTTCATTGTCAAGAGGTGATGTGGCATTGATCGAAACACAACACCCGCAGCATCATCCTGCGTTGCCGGATAAGAGTACCGATAGAACGACGACAGTGGAAGTTCCGAAACATCCGTATCTGAAGCGAAGCCACAGTGTGA
>Ga0213833_1001846_pt1 | contig 14389 bp, 17 predicted proteins | sample SWATP21_FD_160575 | JGI IMG/M metagenome (GOLD analysis project Ga0213833, IMG submission 160575) | Coastal seawater microbial communities from Marineland, Florida, United States - SWA TP2 #1 | ecosystem: Environmental > Aquatic > Marine > Coastal | place: USA: Florida | collected 2016-08-14
CTTGGGCATGGTGCAGGCAACGCACATGGCAACCCATGTCAGTGAGGTACAGCGCAAGCTGGACATTCTCCTTGACCACGCTGATGTGAAAGTTGGACCACCTCGCAAGCACGGCTTGTCGTTCACCAAGTTTGTCTCAGTGACGCAGCAGTTCCCGGGCCTCGTCTTTCCCGGCCGTCGGTCGAAGTAGTCGCGACGAAGGGATCGGTCGCGATCAAGGGATGGGTCGCGCGATGAAACGAACGATGGGTCGCGTTGTACAACGCGGATGCCTCGACAAGGCGTACAGGGCGCGTTGAGTTTCGTTTGGCACTCGCCGTTTTTGAACTTGGCTATTTGTTGTAGAGTATCAGGCGGGTCAACAGTCAACACGAGCAGAGTTTGCGCGCTGGTGCTTGCACTTGGTGGGCACATGTTCTCTTTGAAGGAAGTGATCATATTAGACGACTGACGACGACTGGAATGATGGACGAACTGAACGACTGCTCTGCCTATGCTAATGCCACGGCTCCATCATCACCACGCACGACGTCGTCACCACCATGGCGATTCATACCCGCCTTGTCGCCAGCCTTGCCAGGGTATACGCGCTTGATGCGACCCACACCCTTCGCACGGCCTTCACGGAACAACAAGATCGTGCCCGGAATGATGTGCTCCGGCCGGTACATGAATCGACACCTCACGGTCGCACGATCGCCCGTGCGCAAGTTCTCGAGCGCCTTGCCTTTCTTGCTGCGAATCTCCACGATGCGCGCCGTTTGGCTGACGACACCACAGTGCATGGTGGGGGCGTACCCCACACTCAGCGTGGTCTGGTGGTGCAGCACCGCAATGTCCGCCTCGAACTCCCAGAACGCTTGCGGCTCCGTGCCTGGTGCGACAACCGTCATGCCCTTGCGCACCCACGTGCGTTTGTGCACCTTGTCCTTCCCCTTCGCTTTCTTGGGGCGAATCGCGAGTGCCGCGGAGCGACCGGTGCCCGCCGCATCCACGTTGGTGTAGTGCACGTGGATGGATCGCACGGTGACGGCCTGGAAGGACCCTGTGGAGTCGGGTCCCAACATGTACGTTTCGCCTGGACGGAACTCGCCTTCCACGACCATCCCCGCGACGACACACCCCACGCCGGGGACTTGAAACACCGAGTCGATGAGCATTTTGCCGGTGCCAACCGTGGACGAGCCTTTCTTCGCCTTCCCCGCAGGCTTCGCCACGGCGCCTGCGACACCTGCGGCGCCTGCGACACCTGCGGCGCCTGTGGCACCAGCAGTGCCGGCACCCGCACCTGCTAGTGGTACAACAACGGTTGAGTCAGGTGCGGGTGTTGCGGCAGGCGGGGTGGCCTTGGTCTTGGTTTTGGACTTGTCCTTTGACTTCTTGCCCACCTTGCCTGTGGACTTGGCTTTGTGTGTGCGGACGGGCAGGGTACGGAGCAAGGTTCTCAAGAACTCAATGCCTTCACCCGTGACGTTGGAAGCGCAAATAACGGGAGTGATGCGATTTGCGCCCATCACATCGGTGGCGGTTTTCACATCTGCGTCCGATCGCACCATGAACCTGTGCGATGCGACATGACAGGTCCCTCGTAAGACTGTGTCTACCAACCAGCAACGCATCCACACGCATCAACACGCATCACGACCACATTGTCACGTACGCTTTTCGGCCGCACGCCTTCAAGGCACGCCCCACAGCGCTCAGGGTGCGTTTGAATACTTTCTTTGGAGCCAGGTCGATCTTCGTGACGACCACCATCATGGGCAGGCGCAGGGCGGCCGCGATACCAATGTGCTCCTTCGTCATCATGGACACACCCATGTTGGCTCCAACCACGACCAGACCGTAGTCTGGGAGCATGCCCGTCAGGCCAAAGACAGTGGTCTGTGAACACATGGATCCCATAGGTCAGCCTGACGGCGGGGCGCAGACGAACATCACCATCACCACACACACACACACACACACACACACACACACACACACACACACACACACCTTCAAGTACTTCTCATGACCGCACAAATCGATCAATGTGACACTGCGGAGGCTGCGGCGAGCAATTTCTTGCCAGCGTGCCGAACGGGCGTAGATTCCCTTGGCCTCCACCTGATCGAACTTGTCGAACCCCATGAGTTCCACTGCCACGCTGCTGGTTCGCCCGTTGTCTCGCTCGTGTCGATGACGAAACACGCACGCGCGCGCAGAGCCGCGACCATCATCCAGAATCTTGCGGGTCAAGCACCCCACCAGTGTTGACTTGCCGCTGTCCACGTTGCCAATCATGGCGATGCGGACATCTTCGACGACACCGGTCGCGGGAACGGCGGCTTCCGCAACGACCGTGTCCACACTGTGTCCTGTAGCGCTTACGCTTCGAGCTTCGTGTGCGTGTGCGACAGGCACAGGCGGGGGGCATGGAGCAGCTGCGCTGGCAGCGCTGGGGAGCTCAGCGGGCGTGGAAGGTGGCGGCGCAGCAACTGGTGCGGAGGTGACACTGGTTGATGCGTCGCCCGAACGTATTCTTGCAATGCGAAGCTCATCCTCGTGCTGGTTGGACATGGTTGAATGTGGCGATACTGTGATAGCAGATGCCATGGGGGGGAGGCACTACTCACAGTCGCAGCGCTGCAAGTGTGGGGTTGGCGTGAAGTGGGTGTCGGCACACAAATACAACCGCAGTTCGGGTGTGCTGTCGTCGAAAGGCACTGCTGAACTGCAACAAAACTTCGGTGGCTCACAACGCAGCGGGAACGCAGCCGGGTGTTGGTGTCTGTTCGGAACTGTCGTTGGTGGTGGCAAGCAGGCAGTTTCTGGTCGCCGAACAACGAAGTCCGTCTTCAGCTTTCAGACCAGGAGGATTCCTCACACTTCAACTTGTTCCCGGGCCTTTTGCCATCAGCCCGCTCCACCAAAATAGTTACATATGTTCGGTGTGTGTAAGATGCCGCAGCGTGGGGTTGTGCAGCCGCACTGCGCCTGCATGTTCGCACACAAGAGCTGCGCCGAACCATGTCATCTGACTACCTGAAGAAGTACTTGTCAAAGCCAGGTAGTACGAGCGCATTTTTTCTCACGGTGGCACTTTCAAGCGGACTGACAGGTGGGTTGACGCAGGCAAACACAAGAAAAAGCACAAGAAGGAAAAGAAGCGAGTTAAGTCGAGGGGCGCTGTTCGCTTGATCGACGAAGACGATGATTGGCGGTCGTACGCGCCGAGAGAGGTGGCGAACATGGACGCAGTGACTGCTGAACAAGGGGGTATGTCGCGCCGCACGACCGCTGGACAACCCCGTGTGCCATACGTAACCCAAACCCTGCCGGATGTCCAACAGAGAATGCCCCGACAGTGGTCGGACAGTCTTCCCAGCCCCAGCTGCCCACATCCAACATCAACAGTACGAAGCTGGGAACATGGACAACAGGTACTTTGTATCTTGCGCAATGATGCCGTTGCGTGCACTCACCGTGAGCTGAGTCGCAGGTTCCAGCTCGGACGAGGGCGATGCGTCTCCGGCTCGCCGGCGGCGTCGTCACGACTCTGATGCATCAGCAGATGTATCACCTCCTCGCCGGCGGCGTCATGATTCAGATGCATCCGCAGACGCATCACCGCCACGCCGTCGCCGCCATGATTCAGATGCATCCGCAGACGCATCACCGCCGCGCCGTCGCCGCCATGATTCAGATGCATCAGCAGATGCGTCACCGCCTCGCCGGCGCCGTCACGACTCGGATGCGTCAGCAGATGCGTCACCTCCTCGCAGGCGAAGACACGACTCTGATGCGTCCGGCGGCGATGCGTCGCCCCCGCGGCGTCGTCGCCATGGCTCGGACGCGTCTCCCCCACGGCGTCGCCAAAGCGACTCGGACGCCTCACCCCCACGGCGTGCAGTGTCGCGCCACAGCCCCATGGATGGTGGTGGAGACGCGTCGGCCCCCCGGCGGCGGTCCGGGTCGTCTGACTCTGACGCCTCTCCCCCACGACAAAGTGGATCGAAGCGCGAGCGCGAGAAAATGGCGTCCGGCGCTTCCGCGGGTCTGCAACACGCAGGGGTACGTACGGGGGCAATTGCAGGCCAGCGCGTCATGTTGTGTCTGTGCTGATGTGCCGGGTGTTGTCGTGCAGGACTTCAAGCGTGAACAGGAGAAGTTGCGGATGAAGAATGAGAAGAAGTTCTCCAATGTGACAGACGAAATGCTCGGACGTGGAGCCAAAACAGTGTATCGTGATAAGCATGGTGCGGGTTCCCCCTTGCGCGCGCGGCTTCGTGGCTTGTGACTCGAGGCTGCTTCTGTGGTTCCTCAATCACAGGACGTAAGGTGGACAAGGAGGCTGAAGTCGCACGCCAGAAAGCCATTGCTGCTGGCTTGGAGAGCAAGAAAGCCGCAGAGGAGTACGAGTGGAATGTAGGCGCCGTCCAGAAGCGAAAGATGCAGGCTGCGCGCGAGCACCTCAAGAAAGAGGCTGCGAAGCCGCTTGCTCGGTACGCTGTTCACATACGCGCCGCTCACGCCACATGCCAGCCTGCGATTGACGAGTGTCTGTGCGTGCAGCTACAAGGATGACAAAGATCTAGATGACATGTTGAAGAAACGTGTGCGTGCAGATGATCCCATGGCAGGCATGCTTGGTTCCTCTGGCAGCACCCGGGTGAGTGTGTGTGTTTCGGGGGTCGACAGTTGTTGCGTCGTGATCCCGCGTCACGCGCCGTGTTTGCAGCTGGAAGGTGGTGGAGTGGGAGGAAAGCGAAAGGGAAGCACTATACGACCAAGACATCGCATGTGCCCGAACCGATTTGGCATTCGTGCAGGGTATCGTTGGGATGGCGAAGACAGAGGCAATGGGTTTGAGAAGAGGCTGATGCTGAAGCAGTCTTCGCGCAAGGCGTCCGCTGAAGCCCGCTACAAGTGGTCAGTGTCGGACATGTAGCAAACAAGGTGGCCGTGTTGCTGCGGGTAGATGCTGATGCCAACGCGGAAGAAGCACATGAGATGGTGATGGTTGCTCAAACCGGCCCCGACACGTGTGTGTTTTGACACCCGAGAGATAAGGACACAACTAACGGAGTGCTCGAACGTTCGAGCCACTACTTCTTCGCTTCTTCCTTCTTCGTGGCCCCGGTGAGGTTGTCACGCACCTCCTTGGGGATTGCGGGCCACGCCATCCAAGCGGCAGCGAGGGTAGCGGCACCTCCCCAGCCGACTGCAATGCATGCACGCCACACGTTAGCAACGGAACAGGTGAGAAGGCGCTACACTCGCCTGCTAGCCAGCGCACACGTACTGAGGCGAACGTTTTGTGCAACAAGGGTAGCGACACGAGGCATCTTGAGCAAAGTGTGGGCACTCTCGAGTAGACGAAGCAATCACAAGCAAGGTTGAGGGCGGTGCATGCGTGCGTGTGCAGTGGGTTGGAAGTGAACTACCACGACAGAAACGGCATGTTAACGTTTTGGAGTAATTCGCTAAGCTTCACTTATCATCTCACCTGAACGCAGCACGTGACTGTGCTTGTGCCTTTGCTGTCCCGTGCAACCATGGTGCGTGTTCCGACCATCAGCTTGTTGTGCTGTGCACTGAGTGCAAAACCATTTCATGGTTCACGTGTGGCGAGGGCGTTGGCAACGACGTCTTACCCTTGTGAGGAGGCACGTCTCACCCTTCGTTGTTTGCGTGCATTGTTGTTGTGGCGCAGGCGGAGCGATTCACGCGCTGGAATGAACCGAAGTCCGGTATCAACCCGTTTGTGCCCCACCGACGCAAATGGCCTCACAACCTGGTCGGCCGCTGCGTGAAGGGGGTTGTTGGACTTGCACTGGCGGTGCTGCGGCTGCCTATCGTGCTCGTCTTGTTTGCCTGCCTGGCCGTGACGAGCTTGCTGATGAAGCTGGTTCGTGTACTGTGTGGCCTCACCCCGTCTACAGCCCCCGTTTGCTTAATTGAGTCGCTTACATTGCGGCAGGTTTACGTCAAAGCGCTTCAACGCCTTCTGAAGTTCCTACTCGAGTCACCCTTGTGCTACCTTTCTCTGTTGTTCCTTGGCTTCTACAGTCCACGCTCCACTGTCGTTGACCGCCGGCGTGTTCACTTGGCGTACGTGGCGAAGGCTAGCAGGTTGACATTGTTGTATCGTGTGGTTTGGTTGTCGGGTTCGTTGGCTGTTTGGTTGGTTGGTGTTGAGCTTGCGAATGACTTCTCTTGGCTCCGTTCCCACCACAACGCACGCAGGGAAGATAAGAAGTCAAAGCGGAGCAAGAACCCGCGCGGTGGTGACTTGATCATTGCCAATTCATCTTCCTTTGTCGATATTCTCTACATGGGCTACAGGTACTGCGGGGTGGGTCTAGCGACTGCTCGTGTGGCGAGTGACGCGTTTTCGCGTTCAATCCAACAGGTTTTGCCCCACGTTTGTTCGCTCCACGATTCATGTACGCTGCGAGTCTGTGGCGTGCCTTTCGTTTAGTCATGTAGCGGGCACCCCATCTCACTGCCTGTTTGTACTGTCTGCAGGGTGGGTTGGAGGAGGTGACCTTGTTCACGGCGTTGCTTGCTGCGTTTGGCCCTGTCTCCACAAGTCGGTTGGTGAGTTGTCCCACGGTCTACGTGTAAGGCAGCGAGCCCGTTCTGACTGCGTTTCCCGTATCAGGCCACTCCTATAGACACTGTGTTTCAATCTGCCCGCGGTTTCCTTGCGGGTCCTGTCTGCTACCAGCCAGAGGTGGGTTCGCCCAGAGAGGATATTCCACTGATCGTTTTCTGCATCATCATCACACTGTGGACTGCTTGCCTCTTTGTGTTCTGTGTGGACAGACTGCCCGGAGCAACGGGCGAGCGGTGCTTCGCTTCTCCGCTGCCATGCGAACGCTCGGTGACGCCATTGCTGCGATGCCAGCAGAGTCCAGGCCACACACGCACACACTTGTGATCAAGTACCCGTTCAAGTACTTTAGTTCCACCCACACCGCCGATCGCCCCTGGAGCCACATGCTGTGGATGTGCACTCAGGTTCGTGCAGATAGATTCGTTGCACCAGTGCTGTTCCTCCTACTGTCATACTGTGGCTGTGTGATCCTCACTTGCCTTGTTTTGGTGTGTGTGCTTTCTTCTCTTTTGAATGCAGGTCTTCAACCGTGTCCACGCTGTGCGGCTGCCTCCGACCGTTGACCCACAGCCCTCTTCCGTCACTCCAGGTGACAAGTGGTCAGACGCTTGCCGCAACGCCATGGTGGAGGCGCTTGGTGGTGGTGTGCGTGCCGTCGAGTTCGGGCCTGGCGACTTCAACGAGTTCTGGTTTGCCTTCCGCAACCCCAGCACGCGCACGCAGAAGCGGGTGCGGACCTACCACGGCGACATCCCTGTAGAAGAGCACGAGCGGCTCCAGGCCGCTGCTGCTGCTTCCGGTGCCTCCACTCGCAAGCGCACAACTGGCGGGAAAAAGGGTAATTGATGGGCACGGCTCACCGGCGGCTGAGAAGTCATATTGTCGTTGCTGGTGCAGCACACTGCACTCCGTGGGTGTTCGCATTTTCTTTCTTCTGCTTTCGGCTGCATACACCCACCACAACTCCCCACAAACAAAGACAAAACACAAATAACTCCTCCCACAAGCTGGCGGCACAAACACATGTGCCTGAACGATCAGGCAACCTACGAGACTAACGGGGTGGAGGGTGTGGCTTCGGCACTCACCGAGCCGACACCCTCAGCGGCATCAGCGGTACCAACAGCACCCGCACTTGTACCAGCACCAGCACCAGCACCAGCCCCGGTTGTACAAGTGTCAGTCGCGCCAACGATGGTCCCGGCGCAAGAAGGGTGTTGGTACGAGGGCGAGCCCTGGCGTGCCCGAACATCCGCAAGGATGCGGCGCATGAACTCCTCTGCCATCTTGCGCCCCCCAGAGACGCTTGGCTCCACGCGCTGGCAATAGTCAGAGTGGTCCTTGCCGTCCAGCGTCTCAAAAAGAGGGACGTACTCCACGCTTGTTCCGGGGAGGTCAAAGCCACGCTTCTTAATGGCCGTGAACAGCGAGCGGATCGCGAGCTGTAGCTTGGCAGGGTTCTTGTCGTACCCCAACGCGGACAAGGTTACATCTGCCCAGCTTCCGCCTGGCGTCTCATCGAGATAATATAGCATGCACACTAGCACCTTGGCAGGCCGCGCGTTTCTCGTCACACGCTTGAGGACGTTCAAGATCTTCGAGTGGAACATGTGCACAAAGTAGCCGAATCCAGGCGCGAGGCCGCTTCGAATCATGCATTCTGGAGAGCGGAGCAATGCCATCATGTTGACGGCAGTACGCAACGTTGGTTTCAAGGCCACATCGTTGCCACCCATGCTCACTACGAGATAGTCTTGCGCAGTGAGGTAGTGCTGCACAAACTTGTCTTGCACCAACAGGTCACGGTCTCGCTCAGCGATGGTGGACTCCTCGATGGACGTCATGATTGTGCACAGCTGCGTGGGGCCAAGCTCAGCGGCAGCAACCGCATTCATGTGGTAGGCAACATCTTGGACCATACGTTTGGGCTTAAGCGCGGTTTCATACCCGTTCAGGGCTTCCGCCGTGAACGCCGGCTTGAACATCTGCGCCTCCTTCACCTGAAACGGCTCGAAGAACCAGTGCTTGTTGTCCAGCGTCGAATCTCCAATGAAGTACACAAACCTCTTGCACCCTTGATCCACCAGTTTCTTGCGCAAAGCCACCAAGTGCTCAATGCGGTGGCTGTGGTATTCAGCATAGAAGCGCTTCGCGTTGATTGGCGCAGGTGAGACGCCACGCTCCAGGACCGCAAAGTCGACGCTCGAAGCCACGGCCCCGCCACAGTCTATTTCGACACCCGATTCCCCGCTACCACCCAGCATGGGGTTCCACGCGTAAGCAGCGCAGCAGACGAGGCAGCTTGCACCACACCCAGCTGCGAGTGCAGCCTTCCAGCCACCAAACACAGCGGCAACACTCGTGCCTCCAACGATGGTGCACACTGAAGCAATGCCAAATATGACAGACATGACCGCGCTGCCCCAGTGACAATGAACTCACAATTAAGCGCAGACACGCACAGTTACGCAATATGGAAGAGGATTGACAGAGAAATGGTGTGTGACATGTGGGCACAAGAAAGGGAAGCCAAGCCTGCAGCAAGACGGGAGCGAGAATCTTTCTGTGGTAGTTCTGTTATTTCAGGCGCTTGGGCCTTCCCGGCAGCTACAAACGCAACACATGGCTGGGAAAACGTACGACGTGGATACAGGGGCACAAAGTAAAGCTGGTGAGGGCGTCATCGTTGGGGCCAATATACCCATGGGCAACTGGCCAAGCCTTCAAGGTGGTCACCAATGTTGCCAGTCGGGGGTTGCATGTTGGTGACGCGCCATGTCAGCTACAAGCGGGCAAGCGGAGCCGCTTCTTTGAGCCACTGCAGCAATGTGTGCGCCAGCCACACTGGTTCCTCGAACTGGGTCCAATGGGAGCAGTGCTTACTGTGCGCACGTGTGAGGTGTGGCACACGCTCCTCCATCCCCTCCGACATTTCCGGTGTAAGCACAGCATCGTTTCCCGCGGTCACCATCAGGGCGGGACACAAGATCTGCTTTCCCTCCACAAGTTCCTCCTCGTCCCATCTCCAGTTTACATCAAGGTTGCGGTACCTGAGAGGAAGGGGGGAGGGGGGGCGTGATGTCACAACGACACAGAAGGGAAGCAACTGAACAAGCACGAACCAATTCAAAGGTCCCCGGAAGCCTGTCCTGGAGAAAGCTGCCACATAAGCTCGAAGGTCCTCCTCAGGCAACAGCTTGCTCCGAGGAACATGTTGGGGAAGGCCAACGAGGATGCCGCCACGCTTGCGAACGTTTCGGGTGGACAGGCCTGGTTGCGCGCCAGGCACGGGATCGGCGGCGGCACGCACAAACGCATTCATCGTCCTGGACACGTCAGCCTCAAGCTCTTTCTCAGCAACACCTTCCTCCTGGAAGTACAGCTGGTAATCCCACCTGTCGGTGCGACCCATGTTGGTTCTTCCTCCACCGCTAGCGTACGTGCACAGGCACAAACACAACACAGCACGCACCGTCCAGGTTTCATTTTCATGAGTTCCAAGGGTTCCATGGGGGCGTGGGGAATCAAAGGTGTATTGATGCCAGCTACCGCATGAACACGCAAGGGGTGATGTTGAGCGAGTGCCCACACCACGGCACCACCCCAGTCGTGGCCAACGAAGACTGTGGGGGCGGCAGCCACACAGTGACCGAGATCAGGTGGGGGCAGCAGCGAAAGCAGTGAGCGAGCAGGCGTTGAACGACACCACACGGCCACCAATCCACACGGCCACCACAATCCACACAGCCACCACAATCACACATAAGAAAGAACATGCAAACAAAGGAACTGATAGAGGGCATACCTGCTCTTCGTATGTGCAGGTGGTCAAGTAGGCACACCATATCCTGGGTGATGTGTTTCATGGAGTACGCAGCCACGCTTTCTGGCGCTTCAGTAAAGCCATACCCGCGCATGTCAGGAACAATGACGCGGTATCCTGACGATGCCAACTCTACAGCAGTTGCATGCCAGGATAAGCCAAGTTCTGTCCAGACGTACGGAGCAAGCAACACAGCCATGCAAACACAAGTGAGAACATGAGCGCATGCGCTGCTGTATCAGGCGGGTGTACCTGGGAATCCGTGGCACAGAACGACCGACACGGGCCCCTGCCCATATGTCACAAAGTGCATGCGGATACCATTCACTCTTGCCACATGTGTGGTGGGAACAACTCGTCGTCGTGCCGCCATTGCATGCGAAAGGTGTGCGCAGCTGCGCAAGCCAAGAGTGCGATGAGCAAACATGATGTTATGTAAGATGATTCGACAGAAGGCGCGAATGTTGTGGGCGAACTTGGTCAGTGAAGCCTTGCACGCCGCCGCCATGGCTCGCCAAGACGGCGTGATGCGCAACATTTCAAACCTGGTGGTCAGTGTGGAGAACGAGTCGTTTACTCTTATGGAGAAGGCCCTGCGGTTGTTGGTGACCGCCGGGAAGGGCGTGGTTGAAGAGTGCATGCCTGACGGCGATGCAGCAAGCGCCGATGATGCTGCCTCTGCGGAGGCCGCTCGCAGGATCGTACGTGCCGCGTGTTGCCTTGCATTGGAACCGTTGTGTGTTGTGCGTTGTGCGTTGTGGCGAAGCAAGTCAAATTCATCATGGTGTGTGGGACGGGGGTGTGCGTGCGTGCACCAGCTGGCCAAGTTGGACTCGGAAATGGAAGAGGGCACCAAGGCTGGGGCAGAGGTGCTGCTGCGGGCCCAAACCCTGAAAGCACTCATCCGCAACGGACCAGAGTTTTTCACGCAGCTCGACGACGGAGCAGTTGAATCCATGGGGTCGTTCTCAGAGGCGGTTCTGGCGGGAAAGAGCTTCCGCCCCGTCAACAAAGCGTCGGCGTTCTTGGCCCAAGACGGCGACAAGCGCGAGGAGCGGATTGCTGGGTTTCTTGCTCGCCCTCCCCTCAAGACCATTGCCGACGACTACGGCTACGAAGTCAAGGTACACACACACAACAACAACAACGCGCCGCTTTTGTTGTGGAGGTTGGGCGATTGTGTCGAGCTTGTTTCATGCCATGTTTCACCTCGTGTCTCTTCTTGTCTTGGTCAGGGGGAAGACCGTGCCATTGACGACGATGTGGCAGAGGTACACACCCGAGAGCAGAACTTGGAGTGTTCCTTGACGCTCAAACAATACACAGACCCTGTAATCACGTATGTGGTGTCGCAGTGGCACCGACGTTGCGCGCTTCGACTTACCGTGTCCTGCACGCTGTTCGTTGGCATCAGCCCTTGCAACCACACATTCGACAGACCGGCTATCATTTCACTGTTTGCGGAGAGGCCACGGATGGCATGCCCGAGTACGTTTGTTGGGTTGTCGTTATTGGACGATTGTGGTGTGGGTGGTGTGTTTCGTCTTGCTTAGGGGTTGCTGTTGGTTGAATGCTTGCCGTGCCTGCTTGTCGTGCCGAGGCTGGTGACGTGCAACCTGCATACTGACTCCTCTGCGCGAGTGCACCACTTCAGCTTGTAGTAGGATCATCACAAAGTCGCAGTTGGCGCCCGACACTGACATGCTGGCGGCCCTTCGACATGCGGCTCGCCGAAAACGCCAACGTCGTGGCTAGAGCATATCCTGATGGCGGCTTGGTCTCGTATTGGTTTTTCTGGCGGGGGCTAGTGACAATGTGAGGTTCGGTTGGAAAGAAAAGAATGCTTCCTCAAAATTTTCTTCTCACGGAGGGAGCTCCCACGAACAACATCACGGTCATGATACGTGCTCTGTCGTTTCCGCTGGCGTGTGCCATTGCATCGCAACCCCGACACCACAGTTTCGTCGTTGGAGTACACCACACACGCGCTGAGCCACGATTGTCGAGTGCTACAAGGTCAAGAATCAAGAACCAAAGCCCCGACCATCGTGCGTGGGTTCTCCCCGCAACCGGGACCCCAAACGCTACCAAACTGCGTGTCACCGCAGCAGACGCAACATCACGCGGTGTGGCCCGGCTTCGCCTTCTTCTTCTTCTTTGAGCGCCTGCGCTTTCGTTTTCTGCTTGCGGGCTGCTGTACCTCGTCCTCCTCCACGGCCGGGGTTGCATCGTCCTGCTGCGCACGGTTGTCGCTCGCGACGGCCTCCTCAGACGCAGACACAGCGGCAGAGGGCCCATTCGGAGTTTGCACGCCCCCTTCAACGCCCACCACAGCCTCTTGACGATCACCGCCTTCGCTGATGTGTGGCACCTGCACGGGAGCATCAGATGTGGGTTGGGGGTCTGGTACAACAACGACCTTGCCGGTGGCGTGTCCTTGGCTCAAATAGTCCAGAGCCTGTGCTGCTTGGGACAGAGGGAAGCTGCAGTCCAACCAACAAAAGTGTACAAACAGTTGAGTCTCAGGCAACAGGCAGGCACATCACGCAGGCAGCAAACACCTGCCACACTCACACAGAGTCAACCACGGGACTGATGCGGCCTTCATCCACCAGTTGGGCGATTTCAGCTAAAATGGCACCGTCTGGGAACGCTGTGATCAAGTGGTAGTGGAACCCCGACAAGAAACGCTGCCGTGTGGCAATGCCAACCCCTTTTGATAGCAGGCTGCTCAGCCCCAGCGACGGTTCATCTCCCACAATGGTCACGAACTGGCCCCCGGGCTTGAGCACTTTGGTGGCGCCCACCCAATGCGCACGGCCGCCGATGCAGTCATACACAACATCAAAGTTGCGTCCGGCCAGCTCAGTGCCCCAGTCCGTAGTCCTGTAGTCCACCACCTCATCGGCACCAAGCCCCCTCACCAGCTCAAAGTTCCGAGGGCTGCACGTGGCCGTGACCTTGGCGCCCAGGGCCTTGGCGAGCTGAACACCAAAGGAACCTGGGCAACGACAACGCGCATGCATAGGTGGGGGGAGGCACGGCACGAACACAAAGAGAGACGACATGGGAATGATGAGACTGGCCGCAACATGCGTGCTTCATGCGATGTGGCTGTTGCCGCGTCGATGACGTACCCGTGCCACCAGATGCGCCCAGGATCAGCACAGACTGGCCTGACTCCAACCCAGCCGAACGAATCAGTGCCTTGTATCCTGTCGTCGCCACGAGTGGCAACGATGCCGCGCCGTGCCAGTCGACATGCCGTGGCTTGCGCGCCACAAGCTCGGACTCAATAGCGACATACCTGATGCAGGCGGACAGGGGGGCGTATGGGGTATGAGGCCAGCCACAGGGCACGAGAGCAACGCATCCATCACATCCGCACGGCATGGGCGTACTCTGCTAGCGTTCCACACCGACGAAAGTCGGCCATCGCGAACACTTCTTCGCCAACCTTCCACATATCAGCGACGTGTGCGCCCACTGCAACAATCTCGCCGGCCACATCAAACCTGAGCGCGACCATCACCCTCGTGCGTCAGGGCGGCACTGTGGACGTGTACACCACAAGCAAACCCATCGCAATCGCACCCTGGCACACGAGGAGGGTGAGGCATCACCCAGGGGGAGATGAGTCGCATCACGCCCTTGATAATTTTGAAGTCCACAGGGTTGATAGCACTGGCTCGAACCCGAATGACCACATCCGTGGGGCCAATGGCAGGAAGTGCGGCGTTGTTGTCCACAGACACAACGTCAGCTGCTGCCCCGTAGTCACGGAAGACTGCAGCCTGTAGCCACCGCTCGTTCATGACATACAAGTGCACGGACGTCACACGCTTGACGCGACTGCACGTACCTGCATGCTTTGTGGCACACCGTTGCCCATGAACGGTGCAGATGGACCAGGGGTCATGAACATCCACACGCCAACGCATATTCCCAGGAGAAACACACAA
>Ga0213833_1001847_pt1 | contig 14389 bp, 10 predicted proteins | sample SWATP21_FD_160575 | JGI IMG/M metagenome (GOLD analysis project Ga0213833, IMG submission 160575) | Coastal seawater microbial communities from Marineland, Florida, United States - SWA TP2 #1 | ecosystem: Environmental > Aquatic > Marine > Coastal | place: USA: Florida | collected 2016-08-14
CCTGATGGCCGAACAGGCGGTGCTGGGCGACGCGTTCGTCCGCCAGTTCGAGAAGTACCAGGGCGCCGTGCAGGCCAACGACGACGCCTGGACGTACGCCACGGCCGCCCGGACCGGGGAGCTCGCGGAGGAGATGGTCGAGCGCTACGACGCCGTGGAGGACGCGCTGACCCTGTGGCGCGCGGCCATCGCGTCGGAGCCGGAGGCGGCCCTCGAGCACGACCCGGCGGAGATGCAGGCCATCCAGGATCGACTCGCCACCGACGGGCTCGACGCCGACGAGGTGGAGGTCCTGAGCCTCTACGGCCTCGACGCCGACGCCCAGGCGGCGTTCGTGCAGGCGACGATCGACGCCGAGCTGCCGGACGCCGCGTTCGGTCCCCTGACCCTCATCGACGACATGCTCGCGGGCGTCACCGCGGCCCGCGCCGCCTACCAGGACGTGGCCGACCAGGCGGACGCGGTGGTGGCGGACCTGTCGTCCGTGGTCACCCCGTTCCTCCCCGTGGCCGACGCGGGCGGCGAGTACCTGGCGGCCTGGGATCAGCCGCTCACGCTGTCGGCGGCCGGCAGCAGCCACCCGAGCGGGGACAGCCTGACGTATGCCTGGGATCTGGACGGCGACGGCGCCTTCGATGATGGGACGGGGGTCACGGCGACCGTCACGCCAGATCGCTTCGCGTCGTGGCTGGTGGGCCTCCTGGTGACCGACGCGAGCGGCGATCAGGACGTGGCCTGGGCCCGCGTGCGCGTGATCCCGAGCGGCCAGCCGACCCTGGTGTCCTTCACGCCGGCGGAGCTGGATCCCACCGCGACCGTCGGCGTCCCGCTCGCCCTGGCGATCGAGGCGACGTCCCCCGAGGGGCTTGCGCTGACGTACAGCTGGACCGTCGACGGCGTGGACGTCGGCACCGACGCGGAGGTCTCCTGGACCCCGGACGCTGCGGGCCTGCACCTCGTGCGCGTGGTCGTGACGTCAGAGGAGCCGACGGAGCTCCCGCTCATCGAGCAGCGAGGCGTCCTCGTGGAGGCCGCGGCGGGAGACGACGACGACGCGACCGGGGACGACGACGACGCGGCCGATGACGACGACGCGGCCGACGACGATGACGACGACGGAGGCGGAGGACGGGGGAGCGGCTGCGCCTGCACCACGAGCGGGGGGACAGGCCCCGCGGCGTTGGTGCTGCTGGTGCTCGGGTTGCTCCAAGCCGCGACAGCCCGCCGCCGCGGGGAGACGTAGACTCACGGCACACGGAATCACGCCCAGGGGGGGACGATGACCACACGAGCACTCTTGATCCTCGCAGCCGCGCTCGCCGGCTGCCCCACCGCAGACCCGGACGGGGACCGCGTCCAGCCGCCGGACGACGACGACGACACCGAGCTCGAGGCGAACTGGTCCGGCAGCGTCACCTGGTGGTCGGACGACTCACCCGCAGTCGGGCTGACCGTCGGGCTCGGGGGGCGCACCACCGAGACGGACGCGGACGGAGCGTGGGCGCTGCCCGGGCCGGACGAAGGGCCCGTCCAGATCGACCACTACGACGACGGGAACGTGCGCAGCGGGATCGGCTGCGGCGGCCCGCACGAACAGGTCCTGTACGACTTCGGGGGGGCGGGGGTCGACGGCAGCACCGCCGTCCGCTTCGAGGTGGAGGGCTGGACGGAGGCGACCTCCATCGAGATCGCGTTCGTCTACGGGGCCGAGACCACGGAGGGCACCACCACCGTCTCCCGATGGATCGCTGCAGGCGACCTGACGGATGAGGGGGACGGGGTGGCCGCCACCACAATGACCGTCACCCCTCACGACTGGCTCGTGGCCGTCTTCGCCGAGGTGGACACCGGCGCGCTCGCACGCGTCAGCATCGTGGAGACGGGACCGGTGGAGGACGGGGAGGTGGCGGTGGTGGCCGGCGCGCTGTCCAGCGACGGCGTGGTGCAGGCCACGTGGGACGGCAAGACCCGGAGCGGAGTGGCGAACCTGCGCATGAGCCAGCGCATCCCCGTGCCACGCGATCGCACGCTGAGCATCACGACGTTCGACCGCGCCCCCACGGGCGACGCGTTGCCCGTCGGGCTCTACCTCCCGGAAGGCGGCACCGCCGAGCTGCGCGCCAACGCGAACCTCAACGACGTGTGGGGCTGCAGCTCGGCGTCCGCGAGCCAGAGCGGCCTGGAGCTGGGCGAAGGCGACACCCTCAGCCTCCCTCCCTTCGTCGATCCCATGTCCGTCGAGCCGAGCACGGGCGAGTGGGGAGCCCGACCAGGCCTGGCGCTGGGCGAACTGGATCCCAGCCTGGAGCCCGCGTTCGTCTCGATCTCCCTGGGTGGCGCCGGAGGCTTCTGGTCCACGTACTCGGACCTCACCTGCGGGCTGCCGGACACCCTCACCTTCCCCTCGGAATGGGAGGATCTGTCCGTCGGTGACTTCGTCTACGCCAGCGCCTACATCGGCCTCGAGGGAGGCAGCCTGAGCTGCAGCAACTTCGGCGAGGTGCAGCCGCTGTAGCGGTGGGATCCTGAACCCGTGAGCAGCTCGCGCATCGCGTTCATCGGCGGGACTCGCTTCATCGGCCACGCGGCCGCCGCCTGCGCCGTCCTCCGCGGGCACGACGTCACGGTGATCCACCGGGGCGTGCACCGATCGGAGGTGGAGGGGGTGCGCTCGATCGCCGCCGATCGCGCCGATCCGGCCGCCCTCCGCGCTGCGCTCACGACCGCACGCCCGGATGTCGTGGTGGACACCCGCGCCATGACGGCCGCCGACACCACCGCCACCCTCGACGCACTGCGCGGTGTCTGCGACGCGCTCGTGGTGCTCTCCAGCCAGGACGTGTATGCGCAGTTCGGGGCCCTGAACGGCCTGCCGGCGCCACCACCCGAGCCAGTGGTCACCGAGTCGAGCCCGTTGACGGTCCCCTACCCCTTCCGTGGCCTCGCGGAGCACGACGGTGGTGCGGACTACGACAAGAAGGACGTGGAGCGGCTGGTGACGGGCGCCCGCCTGCGCTCGGCCACGATCCTGCGTCTGCCCGCCGTCTACGGCCCGCGGGATCCGGCCCGGCGCTTCGGAGCCATCGTCGACGCCCTCGATGGCGGCGAGCGCACCCTCCCCCGCCAGGGCGGGACCTTCCGCTGGACACACGCCCACGTGGACGACGTCGGCCTCGCCATCGTCCTGGCCTGTGAGGCGCGCCTCGGGGGTGCCCAGGTGTTCAACGTCGGCGAGGCGAAGACGCCGACCATGAGCGACCGCGCCGAAGCGATCGCACGGGGGCTGGGAGTGACGATCTGCTGGGAGGAGGCCGCGGAGCTGCCTGCGGAGTTCGGGCTCTTCGGGCCGATGCCCAACGACTTCGTGTCCGACTCGGCTGCGATCCGCGCCGCGCTCGGATACCGGGAGTCACTCGGCGGCGACGACGCGATCGCGAGCCTGGTCGCCGGCCTCCGGGCCAGCCGCGAGGAGCCGCTCTAGAAGCCCTCGGGCTCCCACGCGGCCGGCTTCGCCGCGCCCTTCGGCTTGATCAGCAGGCTCAGCGGGATCGAGACCCCGACGCCCACGGCTCCGATCCCGAAGAACACGCCCGCGGCGGCGCGCGTGCCCTCCGTCGTGCGGGTCTGGGCGCGGAAGTCCTCCAGGAGCGGGTCTGTGTCGACCCCGGTGCCCACCGCGTCGAAGTAGATGTCGTACTTGCCGCGCTCCTTGGTGGCCGAGTCCGCGCTCACGCCGGCGAAGATCCCGCCGAGCACGAACGCGACGCCGCCTCCGATGAGCGAGCCGATGACGGGCGGGGTGAACTTCGGGCTCGTGGCCTTCGCGTTGTGCGCCTTCCACTTCCGGGTGAGGGCGCCCGACTCGGGGAGCTGCGTGAGGTCGAACTCCACCTCGTTCGCCACGGCCGGAGCGAGCGTGACCGACTGGGCCCCGACGCCGAGCGTGGAGTGCCGCACCCGCAGGGTGGACGGCCCCGCCAGAAGCCCATCCACGGTGACCGGCGCGGCGATGAAGACGCCGCTGGCCAGGTTGAGGGTGCCACCGCCCTTCGGCACGTCCCGGGACACCCACTCCTCCCCCTGCTGATCGAGCGCGACCTCCACGGTGCAGCCGGTGGGCAGCCCCTTCACCACCACCGATGCAGGCATCCACCGGCCGGGCTCGAAGGTGACTTGCTGGTCGCGGACGATCTCCACCGGGACCTCGAGCGTGCCGATCTGGTTGATGATCCGTGCCGTCGTCGTGCCCGCCACCAGCGTGAGGCTCTGCCCCGGGTAGACGAGCGTGGCCTCGTACCCGTCCATGATCTCCACCCGGTCGATGCCGCCCGGGGGCCAGTCGGCCACGGTCACCGTGCCGGTGCCGAGGTAGGTGGGGGTCACCGTGACCGTGTGGCTCTCACCGCGGGCCACACCCGGCACGGTGATCGTCTGGGGGAGGTAGCCGCGCCCCCCGATCTCGACGTTGAACGGGGTGTCGGCCGGCATCAGGTCGAACCGCGCCTCGTTCCGCCCGAACAGCGGCTGCAGCGGCAGGTTCCCCAGCATGGTGTGGACCGTGAGGCCCTCCAGGGACTCGGCGTCGAACTCGAGCAGGACGGTTGCGAACTTCCCCTCGATCTCCTTGAGCTTCATGCGCACGCTCGAGTCCTTGCTGCCCAGCGAGATGGCCTTGCGGTAGTCGAGCCCGGCCTGGCGCTCGAGCGTGGCGCAGCGGTGCACGTCACCGAGGACGGCGTAGCCCACGGGCTCCTTCGGGTTCGCGTCGATGAAGGTCAGCGCGGGGACCAGAGCCTCGTCGCAGCGGCCGAGGCCGACGAGCTTGCGGGACGCGGCCTTGTGATCGGCGGAGGACGGGATCGTCTCCGTCTTCTTCTTCTTGCGCTTGTCGCTGCCGGCGAGGCGCTCCTGGATGGTGGCGACGCGCGGATCGACCTCCTGGCCCCGGGCGAAGTCGAGGTAGGCGACGAGCAGCGACTCTGCGGTCTCGATGTCCCCCAGGGCTTCGAACGCCAGCGCCTTGAGCACGATCGCTTCGAGCTGGGTCGGGTCCAGGCGCAGGGCGGACTCGGCGGATCCGATGGCCCGCTGGTGCCGCCCCGCGTCGAGCTCGGTCCGGGCGAACTCGAGCTGGCGCGCGGCCTGCTCCTGCGCCGTCTCGGCGTGAGCGGTGGTAGGGGGCAGGCCCACGAGGGTTGCGGCACCGAGGAGGACGAGGCAGAGGGAGCGGAGCGTCACGGAGGCTCTCCGGGGGTTCGGGCGCCGGTCGTGGCGCGGGGCGATCGTACCCCCGCGCGCAGGAGTTCCCTGCGATCCCGGCCCATCCGGATCTACGGTGAAGGCATGGAGTCGCGGATCCAGTGCCCCGCCTGCGGGTCCCAGCAGGACAAGGCGCCCGAGTGTCGGGACTGCGGCGTCGTGTTCGCGCGGTTCGGCCAGGCGCGCAGCCTGTTCACCGCCCGGCGCACCGGCCCGCGGCGCGGCCCTCCCGTGGTGCGGTCCACCCCCCGGCCGCAGCCTTCGTGGCCCGTCGTAGCGGCCGCGCTGGCCCTGGGCCTCGGCCTCGGCTGGGCCTTGCGGGGCTCGCCGTCCGAGACGCCCCCAGCCCTGACGCCGACGGCGGACGTGGCGACGGTCGCGCCGCCCGCCCGGGACGAGACCCCCCTGGTGCTGCCTCGCCCCGCTCCCGGCCTCCGCGCGGCCCAGCTCGGCTACGGCGACGAGCTCGTGTCCTGGCGCGCCGACGGAGCGGAGCCGCCCGCGGCCGAGCGCGAGCCCGTGCGGGCGCAGGAGCCAGAGCTCGAGCCCGCGCCCAATGACGAGCAGGCCCAGCCCCCGCCTGCGGAGCCGCGCGCGCCGGCGGTCGTCGACCCGGCCGCGGGCCGAGGCGCTTCACTGGTCGGAGGCGCTGGTGCGTCCCGGAACGAGCGCTACGACCCGGTGGGGTCCCGCGGCTGGTACGCAGGGTTCGCCGGGTACGAGCGTGCGCTCGACGAGCGCGATCGCACCGGCAAGACCCTGGTCGTGTACTTCCACGCGTCGTGGTGCACGTGGTGCGCGCGGTTCCGCGGCGAGTACCTGTCGAGCAAGCCGATGCGCCGGTTCCTCGACGACGTGATCCGCGTGCACATCGACCCCGAAGCGGGCGACGCGGAGGCGGACCTGTCGACGTTCTTCGGCGTCCAGGCGGTGCCGTCGTTCTTCGTCGTCCCCGCAGGCACCGAGCGCCCCGAACGCCTGCACCCGTTCCTCGGCGACGTGGAGCTGGATCCGGAGACGTTCGCGCGCCTCTGCGAGCACGTAGCCCGCGGCGGCGCCTACCCGGAGCCCCGGTCGCTGGGCGCAGGCGGCGTCGTGCCCTGGTCGTTCGAGGGGTGAGGGCAAGGCCCCTCGGGGCCGCGCAGCGAGCGCAGCGAGCGAAGTCTGAAACAGGTCGTGCCGAAGGCAAGCGGCGCGGCGGGGGGCGGCAGAGATCTGGGCGGAGTCCCTCGGGACGAGCCCCTCCGACGCCGTCCCCCGTCGCGACGCGCAGCCGAGGGCAAGGCCCCTCGGGGCCGCGCAGCGAGCGCAGCGAGCGAAGTCTGAAACAGGTCGTGCCGAAGGCAAGCGGCGCGGCGGGGGGCGGCAGAGGAGATCTGGGCGGAGTCCCTCGGGACGAGCCCCTCCGACGCCGTCCCCCGTCGCGACGCGCAGCCGAAGGCGCAGAGGGGATCAGGGCGGTCGCTGGTGTCTCCTGGCAAACTCCGCCGCCCATCCGGCCGTCTCACCAGGAGCCCCCCGCATGACCTTGTCCCTGTCTTCTCACGGCATCGACGTCACGACCATCGTCCGCAACGGCACCGCGCCGATGCTCTACGAGATGGCGCTGCGCTACGAGCGCGGCAGCGCGATCACCTCCGCCGGCGCCCTGGTCGCCCTGTCCGGCGAGAAGACGGGCCGCAGCCCGAGCGACAAGCGGATCATCGACGAGCCCGCCACCACCGACGACATCTGGTGGGGGCCGGTGAACATGCGGCTCGACGAGCACACGTTCAACATCAACCGCGAGCGGGCCATCGACTACCTGAACACGTGCGACCGGCTCTACGTCGTCGACGGGTTCGCAGGGTGGGATCCCGACTACCGGATCAAGGTGCGGATCATCTGCGCCCGGGCGTACCACGCGCTGTTCATGCGGAACATGCTCATACGCCCTACAGACGCCCAACTGGCGGACTTCGGCCAGCCCGACTACGTCGTCTACAACGCGGGCCAGTTCCCCGCGAACCGCTACACGACGGGCATGACGTCCACGACGTCCGTCTCCCTGCACCTGAGCCGGCACGAGTTCGTGATCCTCGGCACCCAGTACGCCGGCGAGATGAAGAAGGGCGTCTTCACGATCATGAACTACCTGATGCCCAAGCGCGGCGTGCTGTCCATGCACTGCTCGGCCACCGAGGACCGCGCCACCGGCGAGACGTCCATCCTCTTCGGGCTGTCCGGCACCGGCAAGACCACGCTGTCCGCGGACCCGAACCGGCTGCTCATCGGCGACGACGAGCACTGCTGGACGGACAACGGCATCTTCAACATCGAGGGGGGCTGCTACGCGAAGATGATCGACCTGTCTGCGGAGCAGGAGCCGGACATCTGGCAGGCCCTGCGGTTCGGGACCGTGCAGGAGAACATGGTCTTCGACCCCCACACCCGGGAGGTCGACTACCACGACACCTCCATCACGAAGAACACCCGAGGCTCGTACCCCATCGAGTTCATCGAGAACGCGAAGATCCCGTGCGTCGGTGGGCACCCCAAGAACGTGATCCTGCTGACGTGCGATGCGTTCGGCGTGCTGCCTCCGGTGAGCAAGCTCACCACCGCCCAGGCCATGTACCACTTCATCAGCGGCTACACGGCCAAGGTGGCCGGCACCGAGATGGGCGTGACCGACCCCGAAGCCACGTTCTCGCCGTGCTTCGGCGGGCCGTTCCTGGTGTGGCACCCGGCGCGCTACGCGGAGCTGCTGGCCGAGCGCATCGCCGAGCACGACGCCAACGTGTGGCTGGTGAACACCGGCTGGTCCGGGGGCCCGTTCGGAGTGGGCGCGCGCATCAAGCTGCCCTGGACCCGCGCCATCATCGACGCGATCCACAGCGGCGAGCTCGCCAGGGCGGAGACGGTCCAGGACCCGATCTTCGGACTGGCGATGCCCACGAGCTGCACCGGCGTGCCCCAGGCGCTGCTGACTCCGCGGGCCACGTGGTCGGATCCCGCGGCCTACGACGCCACCGCGAAGAAGCTCGCGATCAGCTTCCGCGAGAACTTCGTGAAGTACGAAGAGGGCGCGTCGAAGGACGTGCTCGCGGGCGGGCCCCTGCTGTAGGAACACCGATCAGGTGGTCACGGGGCTCTCCGGGGCCTCGAGCCGGACAGATCGGCGGGGGGACAGACTGTTCCCCCCCAGGACTGGCGCGATCGAACGGCCAGGCGCGACAGATCGGCGGGGGGACAGACTGTTCCCCCCAGGACTGGCGCGATCGAACCCACCTCGACGCCACGCTCGCGGCCCACGCTCGCGCCGGCTCCCAGCGCTCAGGCGTCGAGAAGCAGCTCCCGCAGCCGCGCGGCCGCGGGCGGCAGCCGATCGACCCCGCGGTGCACGACCACCAGCGTGCGCTGGATGGGCGATCGCGGATCCTCGACCTCCACCAGGCGCCCCTCGGCCACGTCCTGGGTGATGGCCTGGCGGCTGATGAGGCACCGGCCGATCCCCGCGCGCACGTTGCCCTTCACGGCCGCGATGGAGCCCAGCTCCATGACCACGTCCGGCGCGTCGAACTGCTCGTCGAGGATGCGCCGCAGCATCGACCCACGCGGGAAGCCCACCCAGGCGTCCGGCGCGGGATCCCCCGGCGCGGCAGCCACCACCAGCGTGTCGTCCAGGCACGGCTCCGCCACGAACCAGGACTCGCCGGTCGGCACCGATCCGCCGGTCACGAAGGCGAGGTCGAGCTCGCCCCTTCGCAGGGAGTCCCAGCTCGCCGGGCTGTGGGCCTCGCGCAGGAAGATCCGCACCGCCGGGTAGAGCTGCCGGTAGCGCGCGAGCGTCGGCGGCAGCATGTACGTCGCGGCCGTGGGACCCGCGCCGAGCCGTACCTCACCGGCGTGCAGCCCCAGCACCTCCGCCACCGCGCGCCGGCCGTCCTCCACCGCCGCCAGGGCCAGCTCCGCCTTCGGGATCAGCGCTCGGCCCGCCACCGTCGGACGCGCCCCCCGCGGATCCCGGTGCAGCAGCCGCCCCCCGAGCTGCTCCTCGAGCCGCTTGATGGACGTGGACAGCGCGGGCTGGGTGATGTGCGCGTGGCGGGCCGCGGCGGTGAACGTCCCGTGCTCCACGACGAGGAGGAAGTGCCGGAGGTTGTCGAGCATCGGCCAACCATACAGAACGCATATACCAACCAGCGAATCAATCGATTGGACGCATCCCGTGGGAGCGCCGATGCTCTCTGCACGCTGACCGGTCAGCACATCCGACACACCAGGGCGCCCGCGCCCCAAGGAGGTGGTTGTGCTGTTGCTCTTCCTGCTGAGCCTGTTCGCAGGCGCTCTCACCACGCTCGCCGGCATGGGCGGCGGGCTCATCCTCCTGCTCGGGCTGTCTACCGCGGTCGACCCGCTCACGGCGCTCGTGATCACGGGCCCGGCGCTGCTGGTAGGGAACCTGCATCGGCTGGCTCTGTACCGGCGCCACGTGGACCACCGCCTGGCGTGGCGCTTCGCGCTGGGGGCGGGGCCCGGTGCCCTGCTCGGCGGACTGCTGGCCGTGGGGATCCCCGAGATGGTCCTGCGGATCGGGATGATCGCGCTCGCGGTCGTGGCCGCCGGCAAGGTCCTGTCGGGCTGGCGGATCACCACGCCGCCCGGCGCCCTCGTCGGCGGAGGCGCCCTCGCGGGGTTCGTCACCGCGACGAGCGGGGGCGGCGGCCTCATCGCCGGCCCGCTCTGGCTGTCGAGCGGGTTGACGGGTCGGAGCTACGTCGCCACGGGGGCCATCGGCGCCGCCTCGGTGCACGTGGCGCGGATGACCGGCTACGGAGCCGGAGGGGTCCTGGATCGGGACGCGCTGCTCCTCGGCGTCCTCGGCGCGCTGGGCATCGCCCTGGGCAACCTCGGCGGCGAGCGCCTGCGGCGGATCACGCCGTCGGGGTGGGTGCCGCGCCTGGAGATCGGCGTGGTCGTGCTGTGCCTGGGTCTCGCCCTGGTCGGCCTCGCTTGATGTGCTCCGGGGCCGCGACCACCAGGTTCGCGACGAGCAGGCCGCACACCAGGGCCACCGCCACCAGCAGCGTGGAGAAGCCCGTCTGCATCGCCGCCACGGCGTCCCCGTCCAGGAGCGCCGCGACCCCGCGGAAGCCCATCGCCCCTGGCACCAGCAGCAGCAGCCCGGGGGCCAGCGGGATGGCGGCGGGCCGGTTCGTCGCCCGGGACCAGCCGTTCGCGTAGAGCCCCACCGCGAGGGCGGCCACGAAGGCGCCGAGCTCGGGACCCAACATCCGCGCGCCGAGCAACGACCCGAACCACGCCACCGTCACCGACCCGAGCGCCCAGGGCGCGGCCCGCAGCGGAGCCTGGAACAGGACGAGCAGCGCCGGCGTCATGAGGACGATCGCCAGCGTCGACAGGCCCACGTCCCCGGCGCCAGCGGCCACGACCGGCGACGGTCCGAGCAGCGCTTCGGCGCCCTGCGCACCCAGTGCGACGCCGAACCCCATCAGGAGCAGCGCCGTCCCGGCCACCGCCACCCGGAGCGTGCCGCTCACGAGGTGGCCGGTGCTCAGGTCCGTCATCCCCCGGTGGATGGTGAACCCCGGCACGAGCACGATGAGCCCGGCCACGACCACCGCGTCGGTCGCGGTGCCGAAGAGCGTCGAGGCCAGGGTCGCGAGCAGCGCCGCCCAGCCCGCCGCGAGCACGTCCACCAGCCGACCGAGCCGCCAGGCCGCGCCGCGCAGCACGAGCCAGCCGATCCCCAGCCCGATGACCCCGGAGACCAGCGCTTCCCCGAGGCGTCCACCGAAGAGCACCGCCGCGCCCATGGACGCCACCGCGAAGGCCGCGACGACGGCCCGCGGCCCCCACGTCGGGGGACGGGCGGCCAGGCGGGCGAGCTCCGCGCGGGCCTCGTCGACGCCGAGATCGCCGTCCATCAGCTGCTGGGACAGGGTGCGCAGCGCGTCGAGCCCCGCGAGATCCACATCGCCCCCGGGGGCGGGCACGAGGTGGGTGACGGGCTCGCCATCCCCGAACTGCAGGGTCGCCCAGACGGCGTCCGGCAGGGCGAAGAACCATCCCTGCACGCCGATCGCCCCCGCGACGCGGCCGAGCGTCTCCTCCACCCGCGCCGTGCCCGTCCCGACCCGCTGGAGCGCCTCCGCCAATTCGAACAACAGACTGGTTCGCGCCGCCCGATCCGAATCCATGACCGCACCTCGTCTTCAACAGAAGGCTACGTTCGGACAGTTCGACCATCCATCGAATAGACTGCGGAACATGAGCACGCAACGGCCCCTGGACCGAATCGACGTCGGAATCATCACCGCGCTTCAGAACGATGCTCGGCTCTCCAACAAGGAGCTGGCGTCCCGGGTGGGCCTGGCGCCCTCCAGCTGCCTGGAGCGGGTGCGCCGGCTGCGGGCCCGGGGCGTGCTCGGAGAGGCGGAGATGCGCGTCGATCCCGCGGCGCTGGGGATCGGACTGCAGGCGATGATCGCGATCCGGCTCGGGGATCAGAGCCGGCCTGCGCTCGAGCGGTTCATGGCCGAGGTGCCGGAGCTGCGCGAGGTGGTGGCCCTGTTCAACCTGGGCGGCGAGGACGACTACCTGCTGCACGTGATGGTCCGCGACACCGAGCACCTGCGGAACTTCGTGCTCGAGGGGCTCGCGGCCCGGCCCGAGGTCCGCCACTACCAGACGTCCCTGCTGTTCCAGGAGATCCGGCGCGGCGGCGTGCCCTGCTACCTCGACGTCTGAACCGGATCTGGGATCGGGCGCGCCCACATGCGCCGCTCGGCCCCCCACCCGCTCTCCGGAAACACCACGCGCAGGAACCGCGCGGGGACCGGATCGAGCCGCAGCTGCAGCCCTCCCTCCTCGCGCAGGACGGTCGGGGTCACCGGCGTGAGCGCATCGAGCGCATCGCCGACGAGCAGGGTCGGCACGGGCGCGCCAAGCCAGTCGCCAAAGACCAGCTCCAGGGTCTGGAAGCTGTCGTGGAGGTCCAGCACCACCCAGGCGCCGGGCGGATGCACCCATCCGTCCGGGCCGAACATCCAGGCCGGCCGGTTGGTCTGGCTGTGAAAGATCCAGGGCGCAGCCGCGGTGGGGTGGCCCGTGGACCGATGGACCCCGGCCGCGCGCAGGCCGACGTTGCCGCCGGACTCTCCCCGCACCGTGACGCGGACCCGGTCCGCCACGAGAGCGCCGGTGGGCACATACGTGTCGTGGCAGCCCTGGGGCCAGGGTCGCGTGATCACCACGGGATCCGCGCCCTCCCGGTCGAGCGTCACGTCGAACTCGCCCGGCAGCAGCTGCGGGTCGTGGGACCAGAGGGTCACGCCGTCCACCGTCTGGCCCGGCTCCAGCGTCCACTCCACCCAGCCGCCGGAGACCTCCACCCAGCGATCCACCATGCGCTTGTGTTCGGCGAAGTTCGCCTCGCCGGCGACCGCGCCGCTGGTGGACACCCTGAGGTGCGGATCGTCGTACCGGGCCACCTGCAGCGCCTCGGCCAGGAAGGCCACGTCACCCGTCAGCTCGTACAGCCAGGCGATCTGCGAGGCGTGGAAGCGGTTGTAGCCCTCGGCGTAGGCGATCAGCGGGAAGTAGTCCGGGCTCGCCCACTGCGCGTAGGTCGACAGGAAGCCCGGGTCGTGCAGGTGCATGTCCGCCTTCGTGGCGCGCACTCCGGCGTCGGCGAGGTCGGCCGCCAGGCCACTTCCCGTCCACTGGGACACGGCCCACAGGCCCGCCACCGCGGCGATGTGGCCGTTCAGGATGCGGGACGAGGCGCCCTCCACGTCCGCGCCCTCCTCGTACCAGGCGTGCTCGTCGTCGATCCAGGTGGTCATCCCGCCGTCGTTCATGGGCACGATGAACGTGGCGAGGCCGCGCTCCGCCGCTGCGAGGTAGCGGGCGTCCCCCGTGGCACAGAACGCGCCCACCAGCCCCGGGAGGATCACCCCGAGCGCGTAGGCCGACGACGACGGGGCCTCGAACCCGAAGTACAGGTTGTCGATGTCGAACTCCCAGGAGTCGAACCGCGTGCCCTGCCAGTAGCGGGGCACCGCGTTCTCCACGAGCCAGTCGCCCTGGGCCCGGAGCTTGTCGACGGCCTCGAGGTCGCCCGTGAGGGTGTCGCCGAACAGGAGCGTCGCGTACATGCCGATCGAGATGGGCGAGTAGCGGAAGCCGGCGCCGGGGTGGATGCGGGACAGGTCCACGAGGGGGACGCCGTTCTCGTCGAAGATGTAGTCGGTGGCGCCGGCGCCGATCCCGGCGGTCGTCCGGTCGACGAACGGCACCCAGCGGCTGAAGTCGGTCGGGCAGGAGAGGCCCGCGGGATCGAACCGGACTCCCGCGTGCAGCGCCTCCTGCATGGCCGCGGGAGGCGCGACGCTCGGCGACGGTGGACCCGGGATGGTGCACCACGCCTCGGCGGGAGCGCGGCCGTCGCTGGGGCGCAGCTCCTGCCACGCGCCGTCGGGACAGCACGGGTGGCCCGCCGGCTCCGCACACCCCGCGCACACCGCGGCGAGCAGGCCCAGCAGGCCCGCGATGAGTCCCCCCCGGTGCATGCGCTGGCCTCAGCCCCCCTCGGTCTCGGGGAGGCAGTCGGGATCGGCCTTCACGTCGGCCGCGAGCCGCGGGACGAGCTGCACGTCCGCCACCACGCCCTGGATCCCGTGGAGGGCGAACACCATGCACTGCTCCGCGCCGTCGCCGGGGCACGGGGTGCAGTTGATCGCGACGCCGCCGAGGGTGTCGCAGAGCCCCGGCAGCGCGACCTCGCGCAGGTCCCCGAAGCCGACGAACATGCCCTCGGCGAGCCCCGTGATGCCGTCCTGATCGGCGGCGAGCTCGGCCACCAGCCGCACGTCCCGGAGCGGGAGCACCTCGACGCCGAACCCCGCGATGGACAGGTCCACCGTCAGCCGGAACAACGCCGCGGGCGTCTGGAGGAGCGGGTCGCCCCACTGCGCCGGCTCCGACTCCGTCGGCTCGAACGTCGGCACGCACAGGTCCTGCTCGAACCCGCCGTCCACCTCCTGCCCGCCGGCCGCGAGCACGGACACCGCGTCGCTCGTCCCGCCGATGGCCGTCAGCAGCGTCAGCGGCAGCTGGTTCACGA
>Ga0213833_1001848_pt1 | contig 14384 bp, 25 predicted proteins | sample SWATP21_FD_160575 | JGI IMG/M metagenome (GOLD analysis project Ga0213833, IMG submission 160575) | Coastal seawater microbial communities from Marineland, Florida, United States - SWA TP2 #1 | ecosystem: Environmental > Aquatic > Marine > Coastal | place: USA: Florida | collected 2016-08-14
AAATCAACATGCAAAAACGTGTGTGTGTGTGTGGTGTGTGGTCGCGCGCTACAGTGGTTGGGGAAGAACTCGAGCAGGAACAATGGGAATGGAACTGACACCTCGTGGAGACAGCCGTGGTCCCAACGACAACACTGGGCCTGGTTGTGGCACCGAGGCTGGTGGGGACATGTGACGGAGTCGCTGCATCGTGCTGTGACGGCTCCCCTTCACGCCGCCACCGCTTTGCTTCCGGGTTTCGTCATACGTCCACGCCTTGACCCACAAGCTTTCTTGTGGCGGTGGCGGTTGTTGGGCCGAACCCCGTTGAGGTGGCGCGTCAGCTGCTGGGACGGCGTGGGAAGTTGGCGGTGCATCGGGACGGACCTCGGACCCCAACACCTGCTTCTTGGGCGTGGTGTGCTGTGGGTGGGTGCTCTTGACGGTGTGTACAGGCGGAGACGCCAACGCTGTGACACCCATTGCGTACGGCTTACTTTCTCCGAGCACGGTCTTGCTGTCCAGGTCGTACCTGGTTTGAAGAGCTAAGGCAGCAGACGCCAGCTTTCCGGACGCGTATCTGGAGAGGGGACACAACATGCAAGCGCATGCAAGTCAGCGGGGGCCTTCTTGCGGCAAAAACACCACTGTGCCGACGTGTGTTCGGCGCAGCACAATCAACGGCACGATGTCGTGCACTGCTACACGTACGGGACATCTCCCAGCCGCTTCAGCATTGCGAGGAGGGGTTTGTCTTGCAACACCCGCTGTCCATCGGAAGGGCGCAGGCCTCCTGTGCGCAGCAGTTCCACGGCTCCAACGAGTCCGAGGACGTCCTCGGTGCGGGGTGGAGAGCGTGAAGGCCACTTCACGCCCCTTTGCTGATGACGTTGCTTGGATCCCTGTCGGTGTCGACGATGTCCATGTCGATGTCCATGTCGATGCCCATATCGATGCCCATATCGATGTCCATGTCGATGTCCATGTCGATGTCCATGTCGATGCCGGTGCCGGTGCCGGTGTCGGCGCGAGCGATGCCGATGGCCGTGCTTGCTGTGGCGGCGGTGGCGGCGACGACGGTGGCGGCCAACATGTGGCTGCCCTGGCACAACACCGCTTCTCGTCGCTGGCTCATCCCCATGCCCGGGCATTGTAGGCTCACTCTTGGTGGCGTGCAGACGGCGGCGCTGTTCCAGGGCCGCAGCCGTTGGCGACCGCCCTAGGCGTGCAGACGGCGTCTTCGCCTTGACCCTCGCGCGCCGCTTCATGGCAGCTGCTATGTCCCGGGCGGCGCCCAGGGGTTTGTACACGTGTTGCAGCTCCGGGCGCACAAAGAACGCGTTGCCAGGCCCCGGTTCGTCCAGGTGCAGCACGTCTTGGTGCACCGTACGTGGTGGAACTGGTAAGACATCCATCGACGTGGTCAGCATCGTTGTACTACGTATCCACACACACCTCACGCGACCCCCTCCCCCCCTCCCCCCCTCCCACGAGGAAGGCACACACCACGCACCTGAAGGCTGTCGCTTCGGTGAGCTTCTTCGCAAAGTGGCACTCGCAGGTCGGCGTGAACCGCGCCGTGTGCCCGTCGACCGAGCCACTCGACGTTGTGGTGAGGATGGTGCGACACGCTGTGGCGTTGGCGCACCTGCATCAGTTGAGGTTTGCGCGGCAGCAGCAGCAGCAAGTGGTGGGGTCCGGTTTGCACCGTTAGATTTCGTAGGCGGGGCGGTAGCTGCAAGGTCGTTTGGTGGTGCCTGGAGGAGTGGAACGTCGGTTGATGACGGGACGATTTCAAATGACGACTCCGAGGATACATCCAAGCCTACCGTCCGTGAGTCGCCTGCGGTTGATTGGATTGTGACGACACAACGTCAAGCAAATGCTGGGCTGGTGGTCTACACGTGCACTGCAAGGAGGGCGTCAGTTGCGTACCATCATTGACACCGTGAGAAGCTTCAGAGCCATCACTGCCGGCGCTGTCGTCGCTGTCGCTTCCAGACCAAGAGCTCGAAGAGGCCGAGGACCACTCGCTATCACTGCTCCCAACACAAAACAAGCCACGCTGTGAAGGCCTGGAAAGCAGGCTCGAGGTGGAAGCAGAAACCACGTCGGTGGCGCTACCGCTGGAGTTCGCGCTCCTGCCTGCGGGCCTCCGTGTACCAGGCGTTGTTGGGCCCATCACACTCCGCCCTGGAGGCATCCGTGCACCTGACATTGTTGGATCCGTGGCTGCCGCATCTTCACCAAAATTGGGCTGTGCAGTGGAGCCATACGGCCACGGCGAGGTCGGTGCAGCATTGTTGGTGTTGCGCTGCATTCCGGGCGGTTTGTTGACACCAGGGGACTGGGCATCTTGCCTGATGCTCAGCTTGACATGATAGTACAACCACCGGAGAAACTTTGCGTACTCTCTCCAGGAAACGCCTTCACACCATGTGTCTACATGTAGTGCAACAGCCACCTTGCACTTAGCCATCGCAACGTTGCTGCGTTCCCCACGCGACGCCAGGTGCCTCATGGGCCACGCCACGTACCGGCGAGTTCGAACACAGCAGCATGGAAGCGCCGATAGTTCATCGTGCGCGCTCCTTTCCCCGCATCTCGTTTCCAGTCAACCTGGGGCGTGTCGAGGGTGTTATGGTGAGGCGCAACCCCCCACCGGATGCCAAGCTCATGCTGTGTCACCACCAACCTCTACAAGGTGTGTAACTTCCGATGGGTCTGCATCTGGGACCAGCGCAATCACAATTGCACGGAATAGGCGAATATAATCGGCCTTGGAAATGAACTGATGTGCTTCACCGGATGGTGGGGGAGGGTTGATCAGTGTCCACAGCTGACAGACGCACGATGCAAACACAGTTCGTTCTGTCAGTAGTGCGCAGAGCACCCCTCCATCACAACCACCACACAAACCTTGAGGATTGTTCGAATCACGCCAGGGTGGTCTCTCAGCCGAAGGCGCTGTGCCATGGTGGCCTGAACAGCAACAGTAGCATGAGCACCAGCGGACAGCCCTCACCACCAACAGCCCTCGAGTCATGGGCCGCATTGAAAACGCAAACAAGCCCTCCACTCCACTCCACTCCACTCACAAGTGAATACATTTCCTCGTCGCCGTCATCCATGTACTTTCGAGCTGGGCTTCCTGGGGCACCGCCATCATCACTTGGCTGTTCCCTCGATCGCAGCATTGCGACAGTTTGCAGCGCGGTTTTGCGTGTGGCGATGGCCGCTTGCAGCCTGTTTGTTTTCTGCCCCCAGTTGAACAAGTCTGTCATGTGCTTGGGAGACTGCTTCCCGCGGCGCTTCTGAACTCCACGAAAGGCGCACGACGCAGTTTCCAGCACATGCACACACCGTCAAAGAGGCAAAGGCAAGACAGCGGCAACAACCACACAACCATCCGACCGAACGTCGCGCACAGGAACAGGCATCCCAGTACCTTGCCAGCGAACGACAGCACCCCACGATCCACTCCAAGAGAACGAATATCCCTCCATCGTCGTACTGCGCTCTCGCTTGCACGGTGACGACGTGGGGTGCAAGCGCTCGCCGGCGGAGTTCGGTGTGACGCACCGACTCCACGAGTGGTTCCCCACGCGTGACCATGGAGTTTCACGGAGCGCATGGAGGCTGAGCGAAGAAGCGACCTTGCGGATGCGTGCGCTGCTAGCAAGTGACGGCGCGACGAGGTGCTTCTCGGTTGCGGGGCCCGCGTAGCTCCGGGGGCGTGAAAGGTAGCTGAGGCAGAGGATATGCTGTGGAAGCTGGTGGTTCTCCACGGCAAAGACAGCTCTTTTGTCTCAGTTGCGGCTTTTGGTGCAGCACCAGCTGTGTCGTGAGTCTTGTTTGTGCTGCGCTCTCGGCGGTTGCGTGAGTCATGTTGCTGATGTGACCCTGGCGACACCTCACTGGCTCTTTTGGCTGCGACGGCGCCGTGCGTGCTGCGAGCACCGCGGGGGCGCAGTTGTGGGTTGGAGTGCTGTCGCTTTATGCGTGGTGCACGACTCTTCCATTTGTCTAAGGCGCGCTGCGCCCGAGAATCGGCGGTGGCCATGCATACGCGTCGGGCATACGCGCTGGCTCTGCGGCGTGCACAGCACGCACGCAGCTTTGCTTGGCGACCCTAAAAAAAGTGCTCACATTTTCCGTTTGGAGTCGCAAACCTTGATCTCAAAGATTGATTGAATTTCGAGTGCAGCAAGGTGCTGGTGGTGGAACACGCGATGCCCATGCACCCGCGCTCATGCAGCGCTCAGTTGAGGACAGCAACGTGTTGACTATTGCCTGCTGCAGTACTGGTAATTCGGCTCGAATCGAGCAGCTCGATGAAGCTCGGTGCTGACGGGATGACCACCTGTCCCACGCACAAGCAATTGGCTCGGGTCAGTAAGTCACGTCAACTCCCACACTTCATAGCGTCGCATGTTCGTGCCACTGCAGCCGTGTGCTCAGCACGTGCATGTGGTGGAATGGCTTCCACTGCGCAGGATGCAGCAACAATGCGCAACCGACTGGCGCGCTTGGCGAGCATGTCCTCCTACTTGAACGCTGATCTGGCTGCTGGCGCAAAGCTCGTGTACAAGAACCAGCACCAGCACCGCCGGGCGCGGCACTTTCGCAAGCACAAGCAGGTAGCACCTGAGTTTGTTGCCCGTCTGGGGCTCACACGGCGCTAACCAGCCGTATTCACAGATGCTGAAAGCTTTGGAGCGACTGAATCGTGATAAAGCGATCGATATCATTCGCAAGGCGTGGAAACTGTGCTCCTCGGTCAGGTATGTATGTTGCGTGTGACGCCAGCAAGTCGGGCGTGTGACGCTTGGTCTCCGCACGCTCGTCATGGCTCCAGGCAGGGCTCCCAGAACGGAACTGATGCCACCAAGCTTGAACCACTAGTTCGATCACACATGTCGCGTTTGCTGCGAGTCGCAGTCGCGTGTGCACAGGTGCGAGGCGCTGTGATGTGGTCGTGATGTTGTAGGTGCCTGGCGACTCGCCGTCTCACGCTGTTGGTGCATGTGGCGACAGGCTCTGTCTGTTTGCGAAGCGTGTGCTCGGTATGTTATGGGTATACTCGTAGACCAGCACCATGCTTAGATTGACGAGTTTGGTGCCCCAACAGATGCTATCTGTCGCTGATGAGCTATGGGTACTTCATGTCCCTTTCCTTGACCACCGTCAGCACTGCAGCGCGCATCTTTGCGTTCCTGCGTGTCATGCTGCGCCTTGTGGCAGAGAGCCACGTTCTATGCGGCACAATCTTGCTTGAGCTGCCTTCACAAGGCAGCGTGCCCAGCGATCTATCGCTCCCTCCAATGGTTGTTCATTGGTTAGCAGACGTCCAGCCGGACGAAAGCCAGGCAGTCGTCTCCCAGGCTGGTGGGTCAGACAAGTCAAGTCGTGGATCCAGGCCAGTGGTTGCTGATGGTAAAGTCACTGCTGTCGCACAAACTCGAGATTCGTATGCAGACGTTGGAGGTGGGTGATTTGTGCGTCTTGCTCGCGCGCCAGCATCGCTGATGCTTGTTCCTGCACGTTCAGAGGTTCTTGATCGCACAGCTGTGGCGATAGCAAGGCAGCGTGCAACGTTTAGCTCCGCGGCAGTCTCTTCCTCCACACATCACGTACCGTCTTCCTCCCCCCCTAACACGAGTAGCAGCGGCAGCAATGCCATGGGCGGCATCGAACGCACAGGCCGATTGGCCGTGAAGCATGCCGCAAGCGACGATGTCGATGATTTGTTTGCAATGCTGGACCGGCGCACTAAACGCCAGCGCCGAGCGAAAGTGCGGTCCACTGATACCTCGTCTGCAACTTCGCAACCACTTCCTGCTTCCAGCGAAGAGCCGAGGACAGCTGCACCAGAGCGAGTTGGGAGCGAAGAGGGCCCCCAACGTTCTGCTGCGGCGAAGTCAGGTGAGGCAGCACAGAGAGGTTGCGTCGTTGCTTCGTGTTCGCGTTGGTTCATCACCTGTGGTTACAACCAGGCATGATTTCTGGCCAGAAGTTGAAGTCTGCTGCCCTGCGACGGGATATGGCCAGGCTCAAGAAGGCGCGTGGGAAAAAGCGCAAGAAGAGCAAGTCAAAGAAGAATACACGCAAACTCCAACAGCAAAGCAGTAGTGGGCATGTTGGAAACTCGGGAATGTAAAGGTTGAGAAGTTGTACTACGCTCACGGCATCAATACCATGCAAGCAAACAGTAGGCATGACACATACACAACGAAAACTGGCGCTGGTTAAACACTCTACTTCTTCGAACTATCCGTCCGCATATCAATGTCTCCTGGGTGAGACGTTCCATCCGTTCGATCTACATCACGCGACGAGCTGTATCGCTCGGTATCAGCTTCCACCCGAGCGTCACGAGCATGCTCTGACACATGATGACAGTGGTCAATTGGTTCATTTTCAAAGCAAATACACACACATAGCACATAGCAAGGCCTGGGAATGTACCGTTGTCGCGAACGTCAGGGTCTCCCTCCTCCGCTCGACGGCTGGAAGTTGTGACAAAGGGTGGCGGTGTGTGATCAGTGGCTCCCGTCTGAATTTGAACGCTGGGAGCAGGCTCAATGTCCTTCAACAGCTGATACAAAAGTGTCTGTGGCGAAAACAACGTTGAGAGACAGCAAGCACACAGTGACCACACAGCAACGAATCGACCACGAACCGTTGTGGAATCGAGGTACTTGCGAGAATTCATGTTCTCCATGTTGCTGGGGGTGATGTGCAAGCGATAGTCGGGACCATAGTACTCAAAGAAGTCATTGAACGGGAGCTCATCCTGCGTGGAGAAAGAATAAGTCATAAGTCATCGGTGCCCTCGTGCGTACATCGCGCACATGACGGCACATTAAAAACGTACCGGGATTTCCGTTTCCAGTAGCACCGCGGTTTCGTACGTCCAACACCGCGCGACGTTGCGCATAGTGTAACCACCTCCTCCAAGGACCAGGGTGGGGACGTTGAAAGACTTCACAAACTCGACACAGTCGGCGTGCCCTCGAAGGGACAAATTGAAGCAACCCAAACGGTCTCCAGCCAGTGAGTCCGCCCCACACTGCAGCACCACGGCACCTGGCCGATAGTGCTCCATGATTTTGCCGATCACGTCGCGGAAGATGCGATTGAAACTAGCATCGTTGATGCCATCATGTAACGGGAAGTTGATGGAGTAGTTCTTTCCTTTGCCGTGCCCACAGTCCTGAAACACCACCAACAAACGAAGCGGGTGAGGTCCACGTGTTGTAGCACACCGCGGCCTCACGAACCTTCCAATCGCCGGTTCCCGGGAAGTAGTCACCAAACTTGTGGAACGAGCACGTCATGACTCGGTTGGTTGTGTAGAATGCTTCCTCCACTCCGTCACCATGATGAATATCAATGTCGATGTACAGCACACGCTCGTGTTTCCTGTGCACAAACAAGTGCACCACGGTTGCGGGGGGGTTGAGAGCCGACGCCCTCATTTCACACACACGCGTTCGTTGGTGGCAAACTCACTTCAACAACTCCAGAATCGCCAGCACACAATCATTGACATAGCAAAACCCAGACGCCTCGTTTTTCTTGGCATGGTGCAACCCCCCACCCCAGTTGATCGCGATATCAGCGGAGCCCGCGTTGAGGCGCGATGCACCACCTGTGCACAGGTGAGTTGGCACAACGTGAGCACAGCTGGTCAACGAGACGAGGTGTGAACCACAACTTCAGGAACATACTCATGGATCCACTTGTAGACACCTGGCAGAACTCAAATAGGCCGTCAAACACGGGGCAGTCCTCCCCGACATTGACTGAGTGTCACACGCACAAACAGCTGTCACCCGAACGCCCCCACACTCCGAACGGCCAGCACTCCTTTCCCAGCGAGAGCAAACCCCACTCACACTTTTGAAGCTCACGCATGAATTCGCTCATGTTCGTGGGTGTGACCGTCCGCAGGAAGTTGATGTAATCGTCCGAGTGGAAGCGGGTCATTTCGTCAGCACCGATCAACGGTGGGCGCTGCGGGTGCACAGGTGGTGAGTGGACCGCTTGACGTCGGCCGCTCGCTGCGACATCATCCACACGGGCGTTGTGTCATGTGCCAGTGCTACGTACAAATATCTCCATCTTCTTGTGCATGTCGTACTGGACCACCAAGTCGTGTGCCATCCGCACTCGATGGGGCTGCGTGTCAGCACATTCCACCGAGAACCAGTGAGTGTCCGGAGGGCTCATGCGACCCACCCCACCCCAAAGTACCTTCATAGCATGGTGGCGCCCGTAGTGATAGTTTCCGATCTCATCTGCACACACACATAAGGTCAGACAAGCGACCGGCAAGCATCGGATCATGACACTACACACTGTCGTAAAAATAGGCGATGCGATGCTTCGGCTCAGCAGCCATGGCCACCGCAGTCAACAACGGGTGATGTGCTCCTTCTAGGAAATAGAACACCGACACACGCCGTGCAATCCCCTCGACGTCAAGACCTTGATCGACGCTGACCAGCGACGAGAAGGCTTTGCGATGAAGCCACTTCGGATGCGCGGCAGAAGTGACGCAAGAAATGGTATTTTGGTTATCTACGACCGTACGCAACACACGTGAGGAAATCAGGTTGTCATGTCCACGTCCTTCGGGTGCGCCAAGCCATCTGTTCGGTCAACGTCCTTGGCGTCACTGTAATGTTCTGCATCATGATCAACTCGGGCATCGGCCTCTGCGGCTGCGTGTGGTCACGGCGCATGTGAGGACACCACACGGTGCAGCGACACGGAAAGGCGCGCCGCTGGACACACAACATACCACTTTCGCGCTTGTCTGGATCACCTTCACCTTTGGCGACTCTCACGTCCAGTATTTTCGGAGTTGAACTTGTCGTCGCTCCTGTCTGAATTTGCGCTCCGGGAGCAATTTCGAGCTCATGCAGGAACTCGAACAGCCGCGTCTGAGCACAAACGACGAGCGAGGTGAGGGCACTAGTGGGGGGAACGGCAGCACGTTCGCACCGCAAAACACGCACAGTAGTGGCATCCAGGTACTTCTTGGTGTTCATGTTCTCCATGTTGCTTGGTGTGATGTGCAGCCGGTAATCAGGTCCGTAGTACTCGAAGAAGTCATTGTAAGGAAGCTCGTCCTGGAACAGCAAGCACGTCAGAAGGAGGACACGCCACGGCATCACCCACGGTACACACCGGAATCTCAGTGTCGAGTAGAACGGCTGTTTCGTACGTCCAACAACGAGCAACGTTCCTCATTGTGTAGCCACCGCCCCCGAGAACAAGTGTTGGCACGTTGAACGACTTGACGTAGGCGACACAGCCCGCGTGTCCTCTCAGAGAAAGGTTGAAGCATCCAAGGCGATCTCCGGCCAGCGAGTCCGCGCCACACTGCAGTACTACCGCACCCGGTCGGAAACGTTCCATGATTTTGCCAATCACACTGCGGAAGATGCGAATAAAGTTGTCATCGTCGATGCCATCGTGCAACGGAAAGTTGATGGAGCAGTTCTTCCCTTTTCCATAGCCCTTGTCCTGGTTGAGTGCCAGAAAGGACGTGTCAATACGCAAAAACGCAACGCCATTGCTGCGAAAAGCCTCCAACACAGGGAAAAAGCATCAGAGATGTGCAGGGCGCACCTTCCAATCTCCCGTGCCCGGGAAGTATTCACCAAACTTGTGAAAGGAGCACGTCATGACACGGTTGGTGGTGTAAAACGCTTCTTCGACACCGTCACCATGGTGGATGTCGATATCAATGTACAACACACGTTGGTGCGTTCTGGAGGGTGGGGTGGGCACAGCAAGGTGAGCACGGCCAGAGTTGGTGGTGCGGGCGCAGCAACACGCACTTCAGCAGCTCCAGAATAGCCAAAACGCAGTCGTTCACGTAGCAGAACCCAGACGCCTCAGACTTCTTGGCATGATGCAGCCCTCCACCCCAGTTGATGACAATGTCAGCCTCGCCACTGTTCAACCGCCCCGCGCCGCCTGAAGCCAAACACCACAATCCCAGTCAAGGCACTGCAAGCCGGCAGCGATGTGGGTTCACGACCACGAACCCATTGAACCACTGGTAGACAGTTGGCAGAACTCGTAAAGACCATCAAACACAGGACAATCTTCGCCGACGTTAACTGCGGAAGCAAAGCCAACACCGCCAAGCGCTATCAGTCGACTACCCACAGACGCTGGCTGCGCCGCACGCACATCGTTGCAGCTCCCGGAGGTAGTCGTGCATGTTATCGGGAGAAACAACTCGCAAAAAATTCACATAATCGTCAGAGTGGAACCTTGTCATGTCCGCCGCTGTGGCCAGTGGTGGACGCTGAGGTATTCGGTGCAGGTCGTAAGCACCACCTCCCATGCCGGTGTAACACCCGACGGCACACGTACAAACACGTCCATCTTCTTGTACAGCTCGTAGGTTACAATCAAATCATGGGCCATGCGAACACGGTGCGGCTGGATACAGGAATGATGTGAGGGACAGCGGATAACACAAAAGGACAGGCACCCAACCAATCATGACCAACGGCCAACGCACCTTCATCGGGTGGGCCTGGCCATAGTGGTAATTCCCGATTTCATCTGTGAAGAGGCCGAGCTGTCAGTTACACGGCGGATATCACGACACGAAACGCAATAGAACGTACTGTCATAGAAGTATGATACCTTGCGACGAACGCGGGCAGCCATGTTGGTGATGGCCTGGGGGCAATGAAGCGTGCGTTTTGCGCGCCAGCCGCGAGCGTCAGCGTTGGTGGCACGTTTCTCCTAATTTTCTGTATTTCACGAATCAGAAATAAAAGCACAAGCAACGCTTTTGGCCCCCGTTGGCAGGCAGCACAACACAATTATTGGCATACACTTGCGCACCAAAAGCAACTCGCAAAGGGGCCAGCTAACTAGCTACGCTTGGGATCAGGAACGAACTCGCCCCCTGCTTTCATCCTCCAGTCATCCCTGTCAACAGGTGGCAGCTCTTGGTACCGCCGCAACGAGGGTCGATCCCGGTCATCCTCATCAGACGCACTATCGAACTTGTCATGTGTCCACATAGGAGACGGTGAGCGGCGACGTTGGGCTCCCCAACGTCCACCTCCTCCACGGGGCCCGCCGCGTCGCCCACCGCCCCCTCCACGTCTCTGGTCGCGCCAGAGGTGGTTGAGGCTAGGGTCGCTGTCCGGCTGTCGGGCCCAAACGCAACGCAACAACATCCACATGACACACACCACATACACAGACACACAATCACAAAACTCAATCCATGTGACCTAACGAACGTCCGCAAGCAGTCATTGCAGACGCCACCACGAACCGCAAATCGCCTGCGATTGGCGTAGGCAGCCCGTGCGCCACGGCCGCGCACATTCCGAGCAGGGCTTCTACTTGAACTTCCTCGACGGTCACGGCTCGGGGCTCGACGACGATCGCGGCGGCTGTCAGAATCCCGGCGCCGACGACTGTCGCGTTGGCGGTCACGGCTGCGGTCACGGCTGCGGTCACGGCTGCGATTGCGCTCTCGGCGGACCGGGCTCCGGCTGCGGCTCCGGCTGCGGTTGCGCGAGCTTCGCCGCCGAGGGCGCGAACGATCTCGACGACCACGATTACCAGTTGCACGGCGTCGAGGACTGTGGCTTCGCCCCCGCGAGTTGTGGCGACTGTCGTTTCGGCGACGGCTGCGAGTGCGGCTGCGGCTTCGAGACTTGCGTCGGGCTTCCCTGCTGTGTTTCCTCCTGCCGCGACTTGCACTGCGGCTCTCTTTACGGGCTTGCTTCTTTTTGTCTTTGGTCTGACTGTTGTCTTGTTTGGGCTTCCCTTTATGATTGGCATTCTCCTTTGTGGTTGCTTGTTGGTCGCTGGTGCCGGCGCCACCCCAGGCTCCTTCATCAGCACTGTCCGCCCCTTCTCCTTTCACCGCTGGGTCGTTCCCAGCAGCATCACTCGCTTCACAACGCTTGGGTGTGGCAGCTTTGCTGATATTGGTATGTTCCTTCACCCCTGACGTGTCAGCATCAGCGGCGGAAGGCCCCGCCGAAATCACAGCGGCACGCGGAGTCTTGCCGTCGCGCCTGCGGTGCCTGCGGCGAGAACGTGAGCGTGAGTGCGACGACGACGGAGATCTCCTTGAGGCAGACGATGACGAAGATCGAGAGGAAGAATGTGACCGACGGCGGCGGCGACTTGGGCGGGGCATTGTGGGGCACTGTGGAAGTGACGGCACTAGCAAGGTTTGGCCCCACACCCAAGATTGTGCGCGCACATGACATGGGTAACGCTAAAGTTCACAATATGTGGCCGAACATGACAAGCTGTCACAGCCGCTTGGCACAGCCGGCTTTGCGGGCTGCACTGAGGACCTGCTGTGTGGTGTGGTGCCAGTGCGTCGTCCATGGCAGCTCCGCCATCTGTGGTGCCTCGCACATCAGCTTCAGACAGGCGGTTGCCAACACCTAGCACTGGGAGGCAACAAGCGCTTCACAAAGGTGAGGTGCTCAAGAGACGGGATGTTGTCAAGACGTATGTCCCGCGGTTGTTTGCATTGCTTCCCTCCAGGCTCGTGTACTACCTGCCCAATCGCCTCAGCAAGCCCAAGGTGCCGTAGTCTTTCCGTTATGTTGTCTGGGAACAGGCTTGCCTGGGTCGTTGTGTTGACAGGCAGTGCATGGTTGTATGCTCTCATGGCGACCAGGGCTTCATGGACATGGCTTCGATTGTGGGCGTGTACCGGTCAGCACCGGACTTGCAGGCCGGAATCTACCCCTTTGCAGTTGTTGGTCGTGATGCAACCTTTCAGTTAGCGTGCCGGGACCGGCACTCTGCTGACGCGTGGATCACGGCGCTGTCGAACGCGATCGAAGCGTTTCGGGGACCTGTGCATGGCCCCGCACGAGATGTGAGTGGTGTTGTGCGTGCGTGTGTCAATGTTGAGTTGTGGTGATGAGTTGGTGATGAGGTCGTTGTCCATGGTTTGGTTGTGTTGGTTGTTCGCTCTACCGCACACCAGCGCACAAACGCATTTGCCAGGCTGCGATCTGGAGTGCACAGTGCGCGTGATGGCGTGATGCATCGGGCCTTGTTGTCATACCGCACCATCAGCGCCACGTTGCAAGAAAGACACCCAACCATTCCTTGGCAACAAGATATTGTGTCTGCGTGCGGTGTGTGTCAGCGTAGCATCTCCAAGTGAGTACTGTTCTTCTGAACGTGCGAGAAACGTTCGAGCAACAAGGCGCATGTGCTGTGTTGTGCGATGCTGTCGGTTTCGTCACCCGGGGTTATAACTGCGGGGTGCTGCAAACTATGTGAGCAGGCATGGAGTGACAAGCGCCAAGAGACATCACTGCAGGTTTGTGGTGTCCACCACGTTGCGTCTCTTCTGGTGGTTCATCGACTCAAGTTGTGCCGTTGTTTCCAGGCTCTGTGGCACCGCTTGTTGTGACGAGTGTACCAATGTTGTGTATGAAGCCCCTGCCAACGATGAATTCCCGTGGAAGTCGGCTCGTCGGTACGCCACTCTTCTGTGCCCCACGATGCGTTGTGTGTCGGCACAGCACGCACGCTGTGGAAACCGAGTGTACATTGACACTGTTGCGAAACTGGTTCCTTGGGTGCTCCGGTGGCGTTGTTTGTTGTCGTCGTCATTGTTGTCGTCGTTGTTGTTGTGGCGGTTTCAGCCCTGGTGTGAAACCGACGGGGGGTTTGGCCGCACTTCGGCGATCGTCTAGTGCCAGCTCGGTGCGTCACTGTGTCTGGTGGTACACCCCCACTTCTGGAGTCTGCTCACAGCAGATGGATGCATGGCGGCGACCGACTTCTCTCTCGCGTCTTGGGTTGTTTTCTGTGCTGTACCACTGCAACTTCAGATCCGGTTTCGTGTGTGCGTACAATGCGACCGTGTGTTGGGCATCCATTTCAAGACGTTCCAGTTTCAAGAGGCGGCACGTCGGGCTGATCAGCACCCAGCTGCCGTGCTGTCCAGAGACATCCACGCGGCTCGGGCTGCAACAGACGTGGTCGTGAAAACAGTGGATGTCCTCATGAATCACCGCAAGCTGCAAACCACGGTGCGAACTGCTGCCTTGTCTACCACCTTCTTGCCTTCGTGTGTGTGCGTGTCACGTAACTTCGGACGATGGCTTGGTATGCCTGTTGCATTGTTGTTGATGGCTCAATGGCAGCGAGCCAAAATCACGGAGTTCCAAGCCGCTCGTGACAACGTTCGTCGGATTGAAGAGACCATTCGCACACAACTTCCAAAACGAGTTAGGGCCATCCGAAACACCTGTCACAGCCAACTTGTTGTCACGCGCAACCTCCTCCGCACGTTGAATCGCGTTGCGCAGGTATGATCAGTGCTGCTGTGTATGATGCCGGTGCAAGCCCCCCTCGCCCCCCCC
>Ga0213833_1001849_pt1 | contig 14382 bp, 22 predicted proteins | sample SWATP21_FD_160575 | JGI IMG/M metagenome (GOLD analysis project Ga0213833, IMG submission 160575) | Coastal seawater microbial communities from Marineland, Florida, United States - SWA TP2 #1 | ecosystem: Environmental > Aquatic > Marine > Coastal | place: USA: Florida | collected 2016-08-14
GGGGGGGGGGACAGTCGGGGACTTGTTTGCGTCGTGGTGTCGTTGTGTGTGTGTCTGTGTGTGTCTGTGTGTGTTTGTGCTTGTGGTTATTTGGTGGGACCTATTGGTGTCTGTGGTGGTGTGGTGTGATGTGGTGTGGTGTGCAACAGTGTATGCTCACGCCCGCTGTCTGTTTTGTGTGACTCACTCGCTTTTTTTGTTTGTTGGTGCCCGTGGCGTGTGGGGGTCCCTGTGACTCGGGGTGCCATTCCAGGGCGAAACGCTTTCCGCAGCGCAGCGAGCAAGAAACTGGGAGCAAAAACGCCTGCGCCTGGGCGGCATCATGGACAGCCGGAGTGGCTCGCGGTACAAACCGGCGTCCAGCGGCGCGTCTTCCGGCGGCGTGAGTGGATCACTCGACAAGTCTGGCGCTGGGGCGGGGTCAGGGACCAAGCGTACCGCCCGGGGGAGGTTGATTGGCAGCGGTCGGTCGGGCGCGGGCGGCAGCCGTCTGCGGGGCGGCAAGGTGGGCGGCAAGGTGGGCGGCAAGGTGGGAAAAGTGGGGCGCAAGTCGTCGGTGGTGTCGACGGGCGAGGGCGCCACCAAGCGACCGCCGCTGGACACCAGCGTGCACCACCGGTCGCGGACGTCGACGCGAGCCACACCGTCCAGTGGGGCGGGCGTGGGGAAGGTTCGTCGACCGTCGCCTTCGCACCGGCGACCCAACAGCGTGGCGGGGAAGGCGCTGAAGGCTGCGGGTGTGAAGGTGAAGACTTCTTCATCGAGCGCGGCGACCGGCCATGGTCACAGCCACCGCGCAAGCGGGGCCGGCTCGACGTCCGGATCTGGTCGTTACGGCCGGGCCCGGGCTCCGAGGAGCTCGTCATCAAGCTCACACCGGCGGTTGTGAGGGCGGGCGGTGCATGTGGCCTGTTGACCGGTTAGGGCACCCTTGTTGGAGTTGTGCGTGTTGCGTGGGTGCCGTGGGTGTCTTGCGTGTGAAATGTACTGTTGGCGTTGATTCCCTATTTCCTTCCATGTTTCTTTTCATGCAGTTGGGTGTGAGAGTACGGTGTAGTTGTGTCTCCTTTCCTTGGGGGTCGTGTTCACATGGGCGTGTGGGCGTAGTTGCGTGCCATACACCATGAAACAATACGATGCTCAACCGAATAGCACCTTGCAGATGTCCGCATGAACACGTCAAGTCATGCGCACTTGGCGCGCCTGGGTCACAGAGTGCATTTGGGCGTGCCATGCCAACATGAACAGAAAGGTCTTGGTGGAAGTACGCACGTGCACGACACCCGAAGGGAAAATACAAAGCCAAAGCAGAGACAGGGGCAGCTACGACCGACCAATGTGTTCCCCTGGTCCATACACAACCGCAACCCCTTCCACGTCAGCCAGCACGGCGTCGGGAAACAAAAGCTGCTCCCGAGTGTACACCGGGTTCGGCTGCTTGGGCACCGAGTCTACGCCCACCGAGGCAGCGGCAGCGCAACCGTGCCCAGGTGACTGGTGGGGCTGTTCCGCGGACGCCAGCTTTTCCTCTGCCCCGTTCGGTGCCTCCTCGTCGCTGACTTCTTCTGTTTGACGGACAGGCCTGCGCGGGAACCTGTGCGGGGACGCCGGCGTGCGCGGGCGAAAGCTCTGTTCTTTGGCGCCCTCCGTGTCCTTGGTACGCGCAACGTGGGTTGCGAAGGCGTCCACAAGGGCGTTGCAATCGCCGTGGGAGGCACCCAGCATCATGTCCAACACCACGGAGACGTGCGAGGCAGACGGGACGATGACCAACTGGGCTGGAAGGCCGGCAGCTTGCTGACAAGGAAGACAAGGTGACGCACACAAGCAGCACGGTGCCGCGTCACACGCACTCCACAGGACACAGTGGGGAGTGCTACGTGGTTGATGCACCCCGGACGTACCAGAGCTCGAGCGAACTTCTTTGAAGACGACGGTGGGACGGTCGTGTCCTCTTCGCCATGCACAAGTGTGAACAGTGGGACGTGGGGAAGCGCTGCATGTTGCAGGGCTGCGGCACGAGGTGTTGCGACGAGCACGGTGGGTGATTGTCGAGCAAAAGAGTCCTGCCCGCCACACTTCATGGCCGGTGCCATGGGCGATATCCTGGCGACACCTGAGCGCACTCCGACAACGGCGAGCACGACAAGTTAGAACTCACCTCACCACAAGGAGAACGAAACACAATAAAACGCAAATAAAAAAGAAGCGTCTCAAGTCGCATATGCAAACCACATGGGCAACATGCCTTTGAGAAGCCCTCCGATGTTGCGAGAAGCTTCGAAATGATAGTGGTCATTGACATCGAACACACCGCTCAGCCCAATGCAACCCTGTGTCAACACAACAGCATGGCGCCACAGCAGCAAGTAATGAACCCACACCCTTGGTAAATGACGCTCGCCACATCACTGACTTTGACTTTGCGAACCACCTCTTCTGTGTGGATTGATTCCGCCGGTTTAATGATCGCCATCGCAGCAAGGTGTGCTCCTGCCATCGAATTCATATGGCTCAGAATAATAGGCACACGACACCGCACGACCTTGATTAGACACACCTGCGCTATGTCCCATCACGTGGATGTTTGCTCGATCGCCATGAAAGGCTGGGGCATTCATGTACGCCCACAGCACCTGCAGCAGTGGACCAGTCAAATCATCGTAACGTGCGCCGCGACACGCAAGCGGCAGTGTGTGACGGCAGCGTGTAGATTTTGGATGGGGAGGGGGTCATAGGGAAGGGCAGCGGGTTAGGAACCACGAAAAGATGCAACGTACCGAGCGCTGCACCTCGGCCACCATCTCATCCACGCTTCCAATCGGGTACACGGAGTAGTTGATGTTCACCACCACCGCCTGGAGCCGCCGGCTGAGCGTGTCGCAGAACGCGGAGTAGTGGAACTTGTGGCCCCAAGACCATGCGCCACCGTGAACAAACACGATCACAGGGCGGAGGGAAGAAGGGGCGCAGGCAGAGGGGAGGTGGACATCCAGTTTGTTCCGGAACCTGCCTCCCAAGCAACCCAGGACACCACAATGCCACAATAGATAGACAATTGTCAATGGCGCAGCCTGTGGCGACACCATGCGTCTCGCCGGACGAGAAGAAGCGATGAAAATGTGTGGTGCGTGTACACACCTTGGGCCATAGTGGAGGTTGTGAAACACGGTGCCAAGTGGTGGGCGGAAGAGAACTCTCAGTACCCGCAGCGCAAGTCGAGGTGACCTGAGGAAAGGAAGTCAAGGACGTCGCAGCAACCAATCCACGGCCAAAGACCAACCACCAGCGAGTAGCACGCACGTAAGAACCGCCAAGGCTTCGCCGGAGAAGACAGTCGCTCGGACAAATCCCTCAATCAAGGCACGGCGGTACACTGGACGATCAAGCAAGCGCGTCAATAGCGCGTTGATCCACACCACGCAGTCGTCATTCTCAATCACACATACGGCACCGAAAGGAACATACACACACACACAATATGTATAGCACAGAGCGAGGCAGAACGACGCAGAGAGAGTCACACACACGATGCAGCGCAAGAGGCCTACATACATGCAATCGACTTCCACACAACCCCTGTTCGTCCCTCTTGCTGGGCGTACACAAACTGCCCCGCCCGAATTTGTTGCGCCAATGTGTGAAGGCGTTTGATCGCAGCAAAGGCGACAAGCCCGATCACAATGCGGCGTGGGCGAGGGCGGGACATGGTGGCGTCAAACTACCGACCGCCGGTGTCACGTCCAGCATGCACGACGGATGCACCGTTTACATTGTAGTGTCCAATTCATTGTGTAACATACGAAGCCCGCTGTGGATGCAGAGCTGTGGCCAACACCATGGCATTCAACTCCGCGGCTCGGTCCCGATCGCGAGGGGCGTCACGACAGGTTGGAAGCGGTGCTCCGGGACTGCTTGAACCGGTGTCATCCTCGCCACGCAGTGCGGTTGTGCCGTTGCTCTCTCCCAGCTCACTTGCGACATCCACCGCGCCGCATGCCCAGCACGGCGCACGTGACGGCTCGCCGCGGTCAAAGCAGCACCCACCGTCCCCACACTCGACACTGGACACGGTCTTGGTTGTACTTGCTTGTGGAGCGTGCGTAGTGATGGTGGTGTTCTTCGCCTACATGCACAGACTGCGCCACCTGGCGCCGATCGCGCTGCCGCCGCCGTTGTCTGCCGCTGTCAAAGAGCACCTACAGCCCGGCGAAGAGACTCTGCTGGAGAGCACCGACGCGCTGCAGGTGTTCGGAGTGGTGCAACGTGCTGGCGTTCCGCGTCCTCGCATTGTGTTCACCGTGTCCACTCGCCCTGGAGAGGAAGCCACACTGCAGCAGACGGTGCAGTCACTGATGGCGCAGCGACGGCGGTTTGATCACGGGTACATCGTAGTGCCCGGCGCACAGCACACAGCATCGTCAAGCAGCGCTATGGACCTCAATTTGCACCTTCACGCGGGGTGGATGCGCAAGATCACGGTGCTCAGACCCACGCGCGATCTTGGCACGGTAAGCCACCTCGTGCATGCCGTCGCTGCCGAAGCGCACGGGCCCTCCACCATCGTGGTTACGGTAGACGCCGACAAGGTGTACTCTCCCCACTTTGTGGAAGCTCTGGAGGCACGCATGGTGTTGGATCCGAGCGTGGCCGTATCCGCCTGTGGCTGGGTTCATGATACCCTACCTGCTTTGTTGGGCGGTGGTCACATGACCCTGCGCCCGCCTGCCTTCACTCGCAGCCTCCACGGCTTGGAGGTGGACGTTCTGGTAGGGCACTGTGGTGCTGCGTACCGAGTTGGCTTTCTCAACGCGTCAGAACTGGCGCAGGGCGTGCTGCCGATGTGCTGGGAGATGCACAGTGTGTGGGTGTCGTACTACCTTGCCCAGCGAGGAATCAAGCGTGTGGCGATGCAGGGTGAAATGGGTCACATCCAACTCGCTGCTCCCGCGACTGCCGCTTGGAAGATCCAACAGAGACAACGTGATGGTGAAGCAGGTGAGGAGGTGGAGGAGATGGGGAGCCTTAGTTGTATGTATTGGCTTGAGAGAGAGTATGGGAAATGGCCAGTGTCATAGAGCCTGTTTTCTGTCTTGTTTGACTGATGTGTGTGTACACACAGTCCATGTGCGTGTTTTGTTAGTTAGGCGGCGGGTTGTTATGCGTGCTTGCGCTTTGTTCGGCGCATAATCCATTGTTTGGGGTGGCGGGTGTAGTTTGCACTGTTTGGATATGCGTTTGGCTGTGACGCTGACAACTTAGGTTACTTGTCGCTCGTACTTCCTTTGGCATTTACATGCATCAACTACACGCATGTGCGAGGTCCCCTATGCCCCAACAACACACTGAAGGCGCCCCGATGATGTTCGCAGCATACTCACGGCTCTGGAAGGAAACCTACGAATGTACTCCCATCGTCATCGTCACTACTTCCCATGGCAGCACCGTCGCCACCATGAGCATCGCCGCTGTCATCACCACGAGCATCGCCGCTGTCATCACCGTGCTCGTGCTCGTCATGATACATGGCTGCAGCTTCATTCCCACCAACCGTCTCGCTGGTTGGTTGGCTTGAGTCATCAACAGTGTTGCGATGTCGTGCCACAGTTGTAGCGGTAACCTCGCCAGTATTCCAGCCCACGGCCTGTTCCAGCATGGACAACAACGTGTCACCATCCATGTCGGTCGCACTGTGCTCGTTTGAGTGGCCAGCTGGTTGCGGCAATCGATCTCCATCTCTCCTGTTGCGACCACGTCCAGCAGCGAGTCGACGTGTCTTTCGCCTTTGGCCACGAGCCGCCACACGGCGATACATGTTGGCACGTTGAGCCGCCACGGCGTCTGCAACAAGGCGAGCGTGTGAGGTAGCATGTGAGCGCGTGGCTGGATGCCCTTGCCCGGCTCGGGTGGTGCGTCGGGCGGAAGCTGTGGTCGTGTTGCGTGATCCATGTGAGCGACGGTGTCGCCGTGGAGCCACGGGCCGCGGCACAATGGAGGACGAGTGCGACCTTCGCACTTGTGACCGAGCTGCGGCGGGGTGCCACCGTGGCACACCCTTGGCCCGTTGCAGAACGGACAGCACCCGCTGCCTTGCATCGTCGACGCCGTGGCTGGGGGCAACAGGCTGTGTGACAGGCTGCTCCTGCACGTCTTGGTGGCTCTGGGCACCATGCTGGTCGTGGCCCTGTCGCATGGACGCGGCGGCTGGGTCGTGCTGTCGGGAGTGGTGTGGCACCGCAACGTCCGCGGCACCTGTGCGGGCAGCCTCACCCTCACCCTCACCCTCACCCTCACCCCCGCCACGCGCCAGCCCCTGTGGTGTGGGCCACGGCACGCTGGCGGGATCTGTGGCAATACCACCACCACCACCACCACCACCGTCGCCGCCACCACCACCGCCGCCGCTGTTGTTCTTTCCGACTGACTCTTGTGTCGTCCACGTGCGGGGAAACGGGCGTGGTTGAGGCGTGTGGCTGTGGTGGTGGTGGTGGTGGTGGTGGTCCACTGCCGAACGCGCATGCACCTCCACGCCGACGCCGACGCCGACACCTCCCCCGCCATGACGTAGGGGCTCGCCAGCGGCCACCTCAGTGGCGGGTGGCGCCGACTGACGCCTCTGCAGCGACGCAGACTCGCTGACAACGGATGCCGCTGTGCACGACCCCGGACTACGCGTGGCCACGGAAGCGGGGTGCTGGTGATGGTGGTGGGTCATGCCAGCGAACGCTTCCGCCGTGGCTGCCAGCCGCCGCTCCCGCACCCGCAGACGACGTTGGAGCTCCACAGACATGCGCACACGGGTGCCGCCACGCCCTTGCTGTTGATGTTGATGACGTGGCAGCCCTGGCGCCGGTACGGTGCCGGTGGTGTGCTTGCGGTGGCGGGCGGAGCCGTGGATCCAACGCCACGTTCGGTGGCGCGGGTTGTGTGGAAAGTACTCCGCCTCTTCTTCGTCGTCTGCTGTGGAGAACTCCGTGCCACTGCCACCGGCAGCGTTGTGCACACTGGCGTCATCATCATCATCGCCGGCGACGGCGGCGCTGCCGTGATCGTAGCGGTGTCGACCCCTTCCTCTTCGTGTGTGGTCATGAGACCGTGCTGCGTCCCACGTGTCTCCTTCATCACCACTGATGCCGCCGTCGCTGTCCTCGCCACCACTGAGAGTGTCGACAAGAGGACGATGGGTAGGGTGCTCACCGGTGCCCACGTCCCAGCGTTCACGACGCTTGCCGTCTGAACCCGAGTCGTCAAACGATCGGTCGTGGTGGTGACCAGGTGCCTGCTTGGAATCTGATCGACCTGTGTCCTCGCCCGATTCGTAGCGTGCGCGAGCCTCAGCCGCCACCACCTCGCGCAAGCGCTCTTGTTCAAAGGTGGCGGTCAGTGACGCTTGCACTGCACTTGTGCTGGCGCCGCTGCTGGTGTGGTTGTCGCCGCTGCTGTCGCCACGCGAGTCAGACAGAGAGGATCTGCTGTCGCGGTCATCATGCCCTGCTGCCTCCCCTGCGGGAGCGCTAAAGTCGTCATCGTCTCTGGCTGCCTTTGACTCCGCACGAGCGCGAGAGGGTGTTGGCGGCGTCCGTTGGGATGGCGGAGTCGGCGAGGACGGGCGTGGTGCAGAGTCCGTACCGGATGGCGTGGTGCTGGAGGCAGGACTGCGTGGTGCTGCCGCCTCACCATCCGCGTCTCCTCGCGACACTGTGGCCATACTGACAGGAGGAACCGTGTGCCCAGCTACATCCTCATCAAGCCCAGTGGCGGCAGGCGCGACACCTGCTTCATGCGGCGGTGATGAGGTGTGCTGCTGTGACTCCACGGAAGGTGAGGCCCCTCCTGCAGACGAACCCCCCTGTTCGGGCGGGGCAGGTGCAGCAACCGTAGCTGCATCTGTGTCTGGATGTGCACCTGCACCTGCATACGCATCCCCCGAACCAAGCTGGTCAGTGGACTGCTTGGTTGTTGAGGCAGGCAGTCGCAGCATCCGCTTTCTGCCCCCACGGCGGCCAGGCGTGTGTGCAGCACCACGTTGTCCTGCCCTTGTCGGCACAGGCTCAGGCGCGGAGCCCAAGGCTTTGGGACCATGGGACGATGCCACAACGCGACGAGACGCGGCCATGGCACGCTTGCGGTCTAGCGCCTCGCGCCGTCGAGCCTCACGCAGGCGGTCTTGACTTTGTCTGAAGTCACCACGGGCGACAACGCAGCACCCGGATACAGCCACAGACGTAGCAGGCAACGATGGTACATACACAAAACACACAAGACACGGCCCGGTCGCGTCACCAACACTGAGCGATGCACTCGCAGCCACCTGTCCAGCTGCGACTCACTCTTTCGCCATGTGCCGTTCAATCCGTGCATACTGCACTTCCACGTTCCTCATGACGTCCACCAAATGGACTGCACGAAGCTCGTCATGGTGCTCCAGTCCGCACCTAGGATCCACGTAGCGCCTGTCCACACGGAGGACAAACAACATGCAGGTGAGCATGGATCGACATCAAGCGCACAGCAAAGCGGTTGAGAGCAGTCAACATCAGGACCAAATCAAGCGAGGTCCAGCAACAGCGACAAGGGCGCGACAAACGCCATGCAAGGTTTCACACAGGGAAGGTTCAAGTGCGCACGACATTGCCAGCGTACCCGTACTCTCCCCAATGCACCGGGCGCTTGCGCACACGCGAAGCATCCACATCTCCACGTTCATCCATTTCGTGTGCCAGCAGCATGCTGGCGTCCGGATCAGCATCCACCACCCACGAGGCAACGCTGCTGCGACCAAACATCCCACGCCCGGCAGCCGTCGCAGCCATTCGAGAGTGGCGAGACCCCGCATGACGACCACCTGCTGTGCTCTTCTGCTGGTACACGCCACCACCCACCGTGGTGGAGCTTTTCCGTTGCGCTGGCGCCCGCTTCTTCCCCGCCTGCAGGCGCTCTGCCACGGCTTTGACAGTCGCAGCGTGGCGCTGGCGCAAGCTTTGGTGGGGCTGTCGATTCGGGGGAGGCTGCCAGCCGTGGCGTCGATGGCGCCCGCGGCGGTCAGCAGAAGTGGGCCGGGTGTCGGACGTGGGCTGTGTCGGTGCGGCTCGTTCGCCACTGGCTCGTTCGCCACCGCTCGCACCGTCGTCCTTGTCGCCGCTATTGTGAGCACCAACACCGGCACCATCAACACCAACACCAGCGCCAGCGTCAGTGCCGTGACGCCGCCCAGCGGTTCCAGCTGCTGTGTGCATGGTGTCACTGTGCTGTCCTGATGGCCCCTCTGCTGTCCCATGTCGAGCATGCGGCAGCCACGGAAACTCCTGCAGCTCATCCACACTGGAATAGACGTGAAGCCCGCGACCCGACCGCCGAAGGTGGCGCACACAGGAACAGGTGGCTGGGTGGTGCTGTCCGATGTCAGCGTGCAGAGCGGCATCATGCTCACGTGCCCTGTCCCAAACAAACAAGCGTCACATCCATCATCAGAGCACGACACTCACTCACTCACTCTCACTCACACTCACACACACATGCACACATACACACACACACACACACACACACACACACACACACACACACACACACACACACACACACACACACACACACCGCCGGGAACACAGCCCCCGAATCGAAACCTCGTAACAACAGCAAACGCACTGTCGTTGTCGATACCTCTCAAGGCGTCGCTTGAGGCGGACAAAGCGCTTCCATCGTGCCCAGTACTTGTGGCGCACACAAGCCCACGTGGCCAACCGCGCAGCCCGAACAAGCTTCCTCCACCGCTCTTCTCGCGCCAAACGCTGCATCCACCGTACCCCGCCAGTCCGGAACAGTGAACTCAACTCTCAAAACCAAGCATCAACCCGCGTCCCACACAGCACAGCACCAAACGCTCACCTCCTGCTCGCGGTGCCATGCCACAAAGTCGAGCCACTTGCGCCATGCAGCCCACAGATTCCGTCGTTGCAGCATGTAGTCAAGCGACGAGCCGGCCCACATGGAGGCATAGACTTGGCGGTGGGGCTGGGAGGCAGTCATCTGCATGACGGCCCACCTCCACCGGTGGAAGGCGTTGCGTTTGGCAAGGAACGGCAACTGAAGAATGACAACAAAGCAAAGCAAAGCCCCGCCATGCGTTACTCGTCACACGTCACACGGTCCCGATGCCACGAAGGGACAACAACGGCTGGCGTGCAGCATGGTGGGTGGTAGCTGGCGGCGCACCTTGGTCCCAAATAGAAGCTCGAGCACTCTGCGGACCGCGCGAAACCAGTCGGCGTTGTGCCTCCAGCGCCACAGCGTTGCTCGAAGAAGTGCCTGACGAGCAAAACCACCGTTGCGGAGGGGGAGGGAGGGGCAACACACATGCAACGTGGCAGGACGAGCAAGATCACATACACCAGCACACACGCCGTACCAAAACAGAAACAGAAACAGAAACAGAAACAGAAACAGAAACAGAAACAGAAACAGAATAAGGAACAGAAACAGGAACAGCAAACAGAAACAGAAACAGAAACAGAATAAGGAACAGAAACAGGAACAGCAAACAATGTGCTACGTGTCCATGGCACCCGAGAAAACCGAGGCACAAGACGCACCTGTCGGTGGTGAGCACAGGCGGAATCCATCAAGTGCAGCAGCCAGGTGATGTGCCGCCACCGCCGAAAGAGAGTTGCTGCATACATGGACTCCGCGTGGCCACACAGGCGTGCAAAGAGCTCACGCATCATGCGCCGCAACCGAACCATTCGTCGCCACCTCATGACGCATGTGTACAACATCGAACTGTTGACACAGCGGAAGGACCCAACCAAACACAAACACAAACACATCACGATGTGGGTGTCAGTCCCTGCTGTGTGTGGCCAGTGACAAGGAGCGGCAACATAGCAAGCTGCAACGAAAACCACGGTCCTACCGCCTCCAGGCTTCGTACTCCGCCAGCCTTCGCAAGTACTGGTGCCAACGCAGCCATGCGGAGCGAAGAAGCGCCAATTTGGCACCACCATTCAGCATGCGCAGCACACGCGCCATGATTCTGACTCTGCGCAGCCCTTCGAAACCGCGGCGCAGCAGCAGCAACCGATAGAACGCTGCTGCACGCTCCATCTGCTGCAGCCACCACGCACGCCGACGCCGAGCTGCTTCATCCATGACCTGCCCGGTGCCATCAACCCATTCTCGCATGCGCTCATACGCCTCTGACCACACCAACTCGCGAGGACCGCTGCATTGCTCGCGTGGAACACAGGCGTCAGCGACCCACCACGACGAAGCAACACACACACACGAACACGAGATACACTGGGTCCCAACACACAACAGTTTTCTTACGTACGTGCGTTGGTGGCGGGGAAGGTGCAACTGTGCGACCTCTACCATTTGTGTGGAGCCTCCAAGCCAGAGGGTGGGGTCGCCCAGCCTGTGTCTGTTGTGAAGCTCGAGTTTCCGGGGCCGTGGCAACTCTCGCAGCGCCGCTGTCGAGTCCTTGAACTGGAAGGTTGTTGATCTGCGCTCCAGTTCCACTGCACAATCCATTAATCGCGTGGGGTCCGCTCGAAACTGGCGCTGCTGTGCCCACTGCGCTTCCCTGGTGTGCACATCCGGACTGGCATGCGTCAGCCACGCGTCGGGTCGCGTCCGCGCGCCACTGGTGGTGTCATGGTCCAGGTGGTGCACCGTCATCCAGCTCGCACACGGTGCAGGCGCATCGCCAGTGTCATGCACCGTTGATTGCGGATCGTAGTATCCCCGTGGGTGGACCGTGTGCGACGATATCGGCGTCGGGGCTGCCCCCACACGCACGTCGTCGGACGGTTGGGGCGGACGCACACCATCGCACGCCGTGCGGAAACCGCTGGACTGTCCGCCGCCACCACCACCGCCATCGCCACTGTCGCCATCACTATCACTATCACACCCTCGATTGGTGTGGCTGCCAATTAAGTGGTGTGGTTTTGCGTGGTGCCGTGGTGGGCACCTGGCTTGGTGTTGTTGTGCCGCCGCGTCCCGTGGCACGCCTGCTTCGCTGCTGGGAAGGGTGTGCACGGTCATCCAAGCATTTAACGGGCAAGACGGGCGCGCGGTGATGTACGGAGGGGGCAACCGTGGTTCTCGGATTTCGTTGCCACGCCGTTGCCTGTGAGGTGCGTCGGTAGCAGCCTTGGGTGCCGCGACAGGGTTGCTTGTCGTGCGGCGGTTGCTGTTGTTGTCCAGCACTGTGGCCGCGGCGGTATCCTCGACGGTGAACACGAAAGCTGATCCAGGATAAGCGCCAGATGAAGCATAGGGAGGCCTTGCAACGGCTGGGTACGCTGCACCGGCGCTGGGCGCAGACTCAGACTCATGTATGTTGTTCAGCGGGGCCGACAGGCCGGAAAAGATGTCTCGCAGTGATGAAGGCTGGCGCGCAGACACTGTGGACAGCGCCTCCCGACCGCCAACGCCACCGACACCGCCAGCATGATCTACAACAGGCACAGTTGCCATTCTCGCCACACTCCTGCCAGGTTGCCGCGACTGCGCCCAATCGCAGGGCGCGAAGACAACGCAGCACTGGCGCCGGCTGTCACACAAGTCAAACCTTGAGCATATGTTTCATTGTTTTTCATTGTTTTTGTTGTCATGCCATTTCAGCACAGTTCCGCTGCTGCTGTTTCAAGCTGTCAGTACTCCAAGTGTCCGGAACCGTCGTGTCCAGAACCAACCCGCTGAGCTGCCCCCCACGACCTGGAACCATGGCATGAAACACCAACACCATCGAGGTGACCACGCGGTGGCTGAGTGTAGCTGGCTGCGCCGGGCAGCGCCCGTAAGGAACAATGGCAAGTGAGTTCGACGACGACGACGACGACTTTTTCGCCAGCTTGGGCATTCACCCCGTACCCGGCGACCGCCCCAGCTCTGCAGCCAGTCGGGGCGCTGATGCGTTTGGAAGTGGGCAGTTCTCCGCCGATGCGACGTTGTATCAGCCCGCGCCGCTGTTTTGGCATGAGCTGAAGTCTGGGTTGCGGCCAGCGGAGGAGCATGAAGTCGCAGCGATCATCGGCAGCGACATCATCGACCGAAACGAGGTGCGAACCTGCTGCTGTTTGCTGTCCCAACACGTTTGCACATGGACGACTTGGTTTCATGTGAGTTTCGAACCGTCTGCGGTGCTGTTGGTCGTGTGTTTGTGTGTGGCACAGGGTCTGTTTGCAGAAGCCAAGGCGTACGCGCAAATTCTGGAGGACTTTCACAGCGAGAACCAACGACTCAGGGTGCGTGCATGCAACACCCCGTGTGTGTGTCTGGGCCTTGCACCACCTCGTGCAATACTACGACTCGCACTGTTCGCACGGCGCGCTACTCTACCCCAGTCGAGTCGTCGTGCCTCACGCGCGTAATTCCTGGCGGATGGCTATGTGGCGGTGGTGTGTGGTCCACAGGAAGCGGTTGCCCGGAGACCCACCCTCGGCGCTACCCGTACCCACAAACTCCTGGGCCAACAGATCCAAATCCTGCTGTCCAGCTTGCACCCAGAGGAGCTGGACAAGCCCGCACTGGTGGCCACCCCCCGCGAACGCGCGGTCATCGACTTTGCCACCGCCGGCGACGGGAACACCACCCCCCGACCCACCTCTGCCCGCCGTCGTGCCGGATCCCTCAGTCGAGCCACAAGCATGCGCCGGCTGGATGCCTCGTCGCCTCGCCCAAGCTCGTCACACACCTGCAACTCGGCCCCAGATCGCTTGAAACCTGTGGTGGTGCGTGTGCTCCATCAGGAGGCTTGTTGTTGTGTATGCGCGTGTGCGTGTGGGTGTGGGTGTGGGTGGGGTGAGTCGGGAGCTGACTGTGTGGTTGGCTACAGGGCAAGATCACCGCGTTTAATGTGGACAAACTGCGCGACGATCTACGTGCGGCTTTGGAAGACGAGGCCACAAGACTTCACGAAGACATTTCGTTCCTTCAGGTGCGTAGGGGCCCCCACTACTTCGCTCTGTGAGCGCCTGTTGCCATGCCATGCGCCTGTTGCCATGCCATGGGCATGCCTGTGTTGAGGTGGATCTCACCCTCGATGTTCCTCCTTGTTCTTTCCGTGTGGTTCACGCGCAGTCCCTGCTGGAAGAAGAGAATGTTGCACGCGGAGAGACTACAGCGCAGGCGAATGCGCCGAGCATGCCCAGCGTTTCTGACCTTCGTGCGTACGAGAACAAGCTGCAGAAGGTGTTGTCCACGCAAGAGTTGCGTGTTCGCACCGAGGCAATGCTCAACGCCGCTGACAGTGGCGCACCCGACGCACCCGCTTCACCAGTTCGGTACGTCGAACACACGCCGTGCGACATGTTGTGTGTGCATTCGCGCGCGCGAGTGTGTGTGTGTATGTGTGTGTATGTGTGTGTGTGTGTG
>Ga0213833_1001850_pt1 | contig 14380 bp, 20 predicted proteins | sample SWATP21_FD_160575 | JGI IMG/M metagenome (GOLD analysis project Ga0213833, IMG submission 160575) | Coastal seawater microbial communities from Marineland, Florida, United States - SWA TP2 #1 | ecosystem: Environmental > Aquatic > Marine > Coastal | place: USA: Florida | collected 2016-08-14
ACCCGGATGTTGTGTCGTTCTGTTCTTCCACATGTGCGGTGGTACCCCCTCCTCGCTTGATGCTCTACCCCTGGTCGGTACAGGTGTCGACCCACCCTCTGGTGTTCTTTTGCATGGACCCAGCGGATGTGGCAAGACCCTGCTGGGAAGGGCAATCGCGGGGGAACTGGGTGTGGCGTTCCAGTATGTCGCGGCACCACAGCTGATTGGCGGTGTGTCCGGCGAGTCTGAGCAAAAGGTGCGCGCAGCAAGGCCACATGCGCACGCCCGAGCAAACGAACAAGTAGCCACGACATGACGTGTGCCGTCAGCTGCCAACATGTCCACGGCAATCACGCAGTGCGTTGACACGTCGCGCAACACTCACATGTGCTCCATCCATTTGTGTCCCGTGGCGGTTTGGGTGCCATGGTACCCCCAGATTAGAGCCGTGTTCGATGCCGCCGTTGCTGCGGCCCCAAGCATCATTTTTCTTGATGAGGTGGACGTGATCGCTCCCAAGCGAGAGTCTTCCCAACGCAGCATGGACAAGCGTATTGTTGCCCAAGTACGTCCAGTGCTGCAGCTCTTTGCGCTTGCCTTCGGGTGCTGCACCATCGCCCCTACTCACACGTGCACACGTCACGCGTCAGCTTTTGGCCTGTTGGGACTCCATTTCAATGAACAACGATGAGCGCCCCGCGGTGATTGTGTTGGGTGCCACAAGCCGGCCTGACACGATTGACAAGGGTTTGCGACGGCCTGGCAGGTAGTAGCCATGCGTGCGGCGCAGTTGTTGCGAGGTGTGGCAGCCTGTCGTACCGCAACCAACATTTTGTTCACCTTGTGCTGCGCTGTACTAGGTTTGACCGTGAAATCCAGCTGCCCATTCCGGATGAAGGAGCCCGCCGAGATATCTTGCAGGTTGGTCCCCCGCCCTCGTCAAGCCAACACCACCTCATACGACTGGCCATCATGCCATCATGCCGCGATGGTGATGATGGTGATGATGCTGCTGCTGACGATGATGATGATGGCGATGATGCAGGTAGTCACCAGGAACATGAAGCTGGCAGAGGGTGTGGATTTTGCCGCGCTCGCACGTTCCACGCCAGGATACGTTGGTGCCGACCTCGCCGCAGTCGCCAAGGTTGGTTGGTGATTAGGCTCACCGAAGTCCGTGGTTGTGTTGACGTACGCCTTCGCTGCGACAGGAAGCGGCGATTCTGGCTGTGAATCGAGCACTGGTGGAGTTGTTGAGACCTGGCTCTCAAGTGAGTGGTTCCACGGCACCAGCAACACAAGGGAACAAGACAGAGGAGGGAGATGAGGAGAGCAGGGATGCCGCAGCCATTGTGCGTGTGGGTGCACACGTGACGTGTGTGTTGTTTCATCCGCCATCCAGTTTCTCACGCACACGCGCGTGCCCCATCACGATGAAACAGACGCTCGGCGCACTGCGGTCGGTTCCCACTCTCAACGATCAGAAGATGGGAGAAATGGCGTTGCAGCTCAGCATGGCCGACTTCGAGGCTGCTGTTGAAAAGGTTCAACCAAGCGCAACGCGTGAAGGCTTTGGAGTGGTGCCAGATGTGACATGGGCAGATGTGGGTGCCTTGAAGGATGTACGTAGCGTCGGTCAGAGTTCATGGGTTGGCGTTTGCTGCTGTGTGGGCGCGTGTGGTGCTCACCAAAGCTACACCGTTCCAGACCCGAACAGAGCTGCAACTTGCTGTTGTCGAGCCCATTCGACACCCTGAAAGGTTGGTGTGGTGTCACACTCCTCACGAGCTGGCCGTTGTTGTGCATTGTTGTCTCGCAAGCTAGCCTGCACCGACGTGATTGGTAATGTCTTCGGCGCATGTGTCAGGTATCAACGGCTCGGCATCAAGGTACCTGCGGGTCTCTTGCTGTATGGCCCACCTGGGTGTGGAAAAACCCTGCTCGCGAAAGCGGTTGCCAATGAGTCGCGAGCCAACTTCATTTCCATCAAAGGCCCCGAGCTGCTGGACAAATATGTCGGCGAATCAGAGCGCGCTGTGCGCCAAACGTTTCAAAAAGCGCGTGCCTCTGCACCCTGCGTGGTGTTTTTCGACGAACTCGATGCATTGGCACCAAAGCGGTACGCGAAACCGTGATGCTGCGTGTGCATGCCAAGGCCGGTTAGTGTGGTTTCGTTCCGCCTCGTGTTTTGTTTTGCTGACCGCATGTATTGTGTTGGCGTGCGTGATGCGCGTGTGTTACGCTCGCCACCACGTACAGCGGTTCGAACGCCGGTGCCAGTGGTGTCAGTGAGCGCGTGGTGAACCAGTTGCTCACGGAGCTTGATGGACTGGACAAGCGCGGTGACGTCTTCGTAATTGCCGCCACAAACCGACCCGACATCATTGACTCTGCAATGCTGCGACCTGGGCGCCTGGACAAGGTGTGTATCGGTGTGTGTGGGCTTCCGCCGTTGTTGTCTCTTCGCAGTTGTTGTCTCTTCTTCTTCTTCTTGTTCTTCTTCTTCTTCCGCCCTTTTTTCTTTGTTCCGTTGACACCTGGCGCGGTCGTGCACAGCTTCTGTATGTCCCCCTCCCAAAACCCGCCGCTCGATGTGAGATCCTCCGCACCCTGTGTCGCAAGACCCCCCTTGGGACGGACGTCGACTTGGATGCGGTCGCACGGGACCCGCGTTGTGCGCGCTTTTCGGGCGCAGACTTGGCCGGCTTGGTGCGGGAGGCCGCCTTGTGCACGCTGCGTGGCACCGACATGGACAGCGACGTCGCCGGGCCGGCGTGCGTGAGCCAGCAACACTTCAACATGGCGTTGGATCATGTGTCTCCGTCCGTGACGATTGAGGACGAGGTGCGGTACGACATGATGAGTGAGCTGCGAACGGCGCGGTCCACCTTGAAGCCACAGCCGTCGGAGGCACCGGCGACATCGGCACCGGATGACGCTCCACAGTCAACTGCTCCCACTGCAGCGCCCCCGCTTCCTCCGCCATCCTCATAGCGTGCACCAGCCGTGCCACACAAGGAAGAAAGATGTGCCATGCGTGTGTGAGACGTGTGTCGCTGTGCTGTGGTTGTTGCATACACGCCCTGGTGTCGGCGTTTTAGTTTGCGGTGTGCCGTGCACAAAGCAGTGCAGGGCTGTAGCCACAAACTAACCACTCTCACCCCTCTACCCGCTTGCGAGCGCGTGCACGGAGTATTTGCTTCAACACGCAAGGTGAAGGACACACGGCGACTTGCAGTGCTGGCGTGGCGTAACTGCTCGAGTGCGTTACCTTGTGTGTAGACTGAGGTGAAACGGAGAACTCTTTGAACACATCATGACACTCCTCGAACAACCCTTGAATCGAGCTGACGGGCGCACCAACAACTGCATCGACAGACGAGCCCATACATCACAGGCACATGTGAGAATGGAATGCAATGCCCCTTGTGTCCGTGCGTGCGTGTGTGTGCTTGTGCTGCGCTTTTGCAGCACCGTGCAACCGTGCCACAATACCCACACTTCAGAACCGACGTGCCACACGTCTGGTCCTTTGCCGTACCGTGAAGCCATCGCATACCCACTGTCAGCGGGCACTCTCTTTCGTGGTTTCGTCGCGTAGCGCCACGTGTGTGCATACGTGGCGCAGAGCAGCTGGATGCACCAGCACAGGTGCCATGTGATAGTGAAGGGTAGTACCCACGGACACACTGAATGCAAGCATCGACGCATTGTGACACCAAGCCCGAGGAGGAGGTATCTCCGAATGCTGGCGTCCTCAACGTGTGGGCCCAGTGCCAACACAGCACCTGAACGGCACATACACACCAGCAACAGCTAGTCAGCGCAACCACCTCCCCACAGCCACAATGTAGCGCCAGCTCCAAAACGTACACGGAACACGGCCCAGTCGTAACAGCTCAGATGGACAAGACGAAGCATTTCCGAACACGTCAGCCTCTTCACCGCTTCCGGCTCTGTCTCACAGAAGCCCTGTGCATTCACGTCAAGTAACGGGAAACCGAACATGATACGCCAGTGTGATGGCGGTGAGGTGCTTGTGATGGTGGTGAGGCGCTTGTGGTTGTGGTTGTGGTTGTGGTTGTGGTTGTGGTTGTGGTTGTGGTTGTGGTTGTGGTTGTGGTGTACGATTCGCCCCCAGCAAACCCCCCGGGCGTACCACCAGAAGCTCGATTTCTTCCGGCCCGATGCCGCCGAACACGTCGTCGCATGCCCGTCGGAGGAGCGACACTCCCAAACTGCCATCGTGGGGAAAGCGAGCAAACACGGACACCTGCAACGCACTGGTGCGCTGGGGTGCATGGTACGAAAAGGACGCAGAGCGTGCCGCTCCAGCCTCGCCATCCACTATCCCAAGTCGAAACGCAAGCTCGACGATGCTGGTGTCGACGCCAACAGACACACAGCCACCTTCAATGTGTTGCGCGTGCTGCTGAAAATGCGGGAGCTGAAGTGACACACGAGACATGTTTGAGGCATGGACGCACATGCACAACGACGTGACAGAAACGGGACGACCACACCTGCAAGTGACCAGACGGACTCACAAACGCGCCCTGGTCTCCCATTCCCAGCGTCTTGTCCGCCATGAGCAAGACCAATGGTGTGTCAGCACACTGCAGAAAGAAGCAATGTGATGGGAACGCCACCATGACACTGACAAACCAGACAGCACACAAGGACACCGAAGCACGCACCTGCAACCGCCGCATGTTGGATATCATCCGTAAAGCGACGGTGGGGACCAGAACCAATCCAGAGTGGCCTTGCTCGCGCAGACATTGCAACAAAGGCGCGGAGGGATCGCCCTCCACCACATCCCCAAACGACAGGCGCTTCACCGCAGTGGCATCTGCAGATCGAGCAGGCACCCGGCCCTGCTGCACGCATACCGTCGGTGCCGCTGTTTCGGCCTCATCTGTCTTGGATGTACTCGCAGTGACCTTGAAGATGTCTGCTGGTAGGCTGTCAAACACGTAGCTAGCCACAACAAGTATCGGCACGTCCACCTCTCCTTCTCGTAACGTGACGCCCGAATGTAGAAGCGCCACTTCTCGATCACGACAGGCATCAAACACAGCAAAGTCACACACACCAGCTTCCAACAGTGGCCTGTGGCAAGGTGTGCATGTGAAGTAAAGTACAACCGGCGACACCAACCGCACAGAGCGCACAAACACCGCCACCACAAGCACGACACCACAGCGACCACACCAGCACGTGTCCTCGAGCAAGAACAACACAAACAACATGCAAACAAACACAAGCAAACCATACGCACCGAAAGCATGGGTGTCGCATGGTATGTGCAACAGACGGCGACAAGTCGGACATGACGACACAGACTCTGGGGGAGGCACCGTTGTTGGCCCTTCGAAGGGCCAACAGGTGAGATGCGAGATGAAAGCCGAAGGCACAGTGACCAGCCCCAATTTCGACAACGTAGCAATCCACACGCCGACGGTGTCGTCGCTTCGCAGAGTGAGAGACGTCGCTGACTCGCGAAGCCCGTGTCGCGATCAACGTCGCGAGAGCAGCATACTGCTGGGCAAGCATGCGGCTTGACGTCACTCGAAACGGAACGTAACCCTGTGTCCAGGCGCGAAGCCCCACCCTGTGTTGGGTTCCAACAGCCACAAGCAGCAACGCCACAACCCGACGGCATCACACCATCAACGAGTGAGTGTCCATATGAGTCAAAACCTCAGCGCAGCTGTCAAGCCAAACAAATTTGCGCAGCTCTCACGCACCGAGCGTAGAAGGACGATGACGCTGTCCACATGCTGCTGTCACGCAGCACAACGGTGGCGTCCGACGCAACCCGCACGCCTGGCGGGCACGGTGGGATTGAAGCAGGCGCGACATGGGGCGCGACATGGGACACGCCATGCCAGCCAAACTGTTGCGTCGGAAGCAACGAGTGCAACGTGCTGCTCATGTGCGGGTCGAGTGAGGCGCGCTTCATCAAGCGACGCAGCACGGGAGGAAGGGTATCGTCCCTCAGCACGCCCCAGGCGAGCACATGGTAGAGCTCACACATCAAACCCGCAACCACACTTGGCTCGCTCCAACGCACAACCTGAGACAAGCGGCGGAGGGCAGCAGGGGAGAACGTTCCCAGTGCCTGAGGGTGGTAGTCGCACGCTCGCAAGCACAACAAGAACGCCTGCAGCGGGATTCCGGCCTGAGAGCCAGACAACAGTCTCCGCAACGTGACAGAGAGGGGGCCTTGACCTTCGGTGGGCATGGAAGACGAGCTCCAACCCGAGTGAAGAGCAGCACGACGAGAGAGAAACACAACGTGGGCATGCAAAAGCGCCAGCTCTGTCTCAGACACTGCACTGCCGCTCATTAACTCCTGCCCCGAGGCGGTGTGGATTTCAAATGTGTTGGGTGAAACAAGCCGCGCTCTCAACTGCACTGCCACCCAACACGTCGCCACGGTGCAAACCGTGCTCCAGAATACGCGGACAGTGGCAGACACGTCTGCGGGCTGAGCGGGAGCAGAGGGAGGCTCCAACGTGATACCACGACTCACGCACGCGTCGGTGGTGGCCCGGATACCCACCCCAACCCGCGCCAGTGCGTCAGACAAAGCTGAAGAAACGACACACAGGGAAGGATGGGACACGGCCACCACAAGGAGGCGGGTGGCTTTGGTGACACGTTCACGCCGTGCTGGCTGCTGTTGCAGTGCTGTGCGGGCTGTGTTGTCTTCATCAAGCGGGCTGGGGGCCGCACCCACCATTGAGTACTGCGACACGTCAAACACTCCAAGCAGCGCATCCATGTGGTGCACAAACACACAGCTGCAGCAACAGCATGCCACGACGATTGAGGCCGAGAACGGAGTGGGTTTTCGTGCCCGCTGCCGTGATGCCCTCACTCGCAACACGGCGTGTGAAGCAACTTGCCAAGCGCGCCGTAGCCATGTTGAGTGATCTGGTGGTGCAGCACGCGACTTCGCACTTGGGCCCCCACCGTCACTCGAGCTTTCGCCGCAATGGACGAGAAACAGCAGCCGCACACCAGACGTCGTGTGGTGTGCATCCACAACTGCACTCCACAAGGCCACCGTTTTCGCGAGAAACACGCACGGCACGCTGTCGTTGCAGGGCACAACTACACTGTCCTTGTGCTCGTCTTGCTCTTGCAGGGCACTCATAGCGGGCGGTCACAACGAGCGCTGCTGGTGCTCCTGTGAGGTACGGCCAGTGTTGTGCTCGCATTGTCTCATGTAGGGCAAAAGTGAAGTTCAACGCGAAGTCGCGCACACCGAAACGTCTGCCATGTCTGTTGACCCCGACGGCTATCCGAGCACGCTGGCTCGCTGGAGCGAACCCGCAGCCATGATGTATGGGGCACAATGGAACCAGATGAATGCGTCATTCTCCCCACGCGACGACATGGTGTCCATCCTGTCGCAGACTGTGAGACCCAAGTCGGGCGCAGCTGCGGGCATTGTGGCCACCACCCGGCGCCAGCCGCTGACCATTGTCACGGACACACCGCTGACACGGACGTATTTCGACTCACGAAGCCAACAGGTGCGTCCCAGTGCAATCAAAGTGTGACGGTTGTACTGGCAGGTGGGCATTGGGTTGGTGTAGTTGACAACAACGTTCGTGTGTTGTTTCATGTGCCTTGGCAGGTCCGTCCCTCCACCGGACGAACGCACCTTCCCAAAAGGCGACCACGCCGCCAAAGGCTGCAGATCCGAAGAGACCCCCGCATCCGCCATCGTCGTTCGGTGTACGCCCCGACCCTGCGTTCGCTCCATGGTGGTGCCAACGGCAGCCATGGGGGTACAAGACCGGCAGCAGCGACATCGGAAGCGCGGCGTCGCGTGTCACGTGTGTCCCTCATCCCACCCGAGCGCACACCTCGCCATGCTGGGGCGCACAGAAGCTCTTCGGAGCCAGATCTGGCGCCATTGACGCTTGAGGGGCAAGAGGAGTCGACGACGGGCGGGCCATGGGACCCTCCGCTGCAGCAGGACCCTTCCATTACCCTGGATCACGACCACGATGCAGGTGAAACGACAGCTGAACCTGCACAGGAACAACAAACAGCGGTGGAGAAACTGCCGTATGGATCACTCGACGAGGAGCAACCGTTGCGCCACGGCGACGGCGTGGCCAGGTCGGAGCAACCGCAGCACACCCACCCCGTCCCAGTTCAGCGCCGTGCTGCCCATGCGCGCGGTGCGCCTGAAGGTCGAATCGCGGATTGGGTACCGTCGCTGGCGTACCCATGTAGGTACTCCCCAGCTGTGCGGTACGTGGACAGCGTACAGCCACGGCACAATGCGCCTTGACGTGTGGTGTCCCCAGTGGTAAAGCAAGCAGCAGTTGCGCTCATCGGGCCCCGCGTTTTCGTTCCTTCTTTGTTGGTGTTTTCGTTTCTTGTCTTGTGTTTGGTCTTTCCAGGCGTGCAGCTCAGCAAAGAGAGCTGATGCGTGAGCACAAGCGACTGCTCACGCAGCAAGCACTGTTTTCGGAGGAGAATGTGCCATATGAGCCTGGTCATAGCCAACACACGCTCACTGGGGTACGTTTGCGTGTGCATCCCAGCTCGATCTACCCCGCGGCCCCACTCACTACAAGCGCGCACACAGGATGTCGAATGGCTGACACCGGAAGAGGCGGAGAGTGACACGTTCCACTTAACTGAACCTGTATCGCCAGTACACCGCACCCAGCAAGCAACACGCATGCGAGAAGTGCGCATGGAGTTGGTTGCGCGAGAGAAAAAGCGCTCACGGCAAGGTGAGATGGGATCGTGGCTCTACAGACATGTTCCAATGCGGTGCACCAAGTGTCATCTCACCGCACTTGCGTTCCCGTTACCCCCTCTTGGTTAATGCAGAAGCAAAGCTCTGGAAGCAAGTGCGCATGCTCCAGCTCGAGAAGGCTCGTGAGCGCCAGCGTGAGCAGGTCATGAAGAGGTAATGCCGCCTGTGCACACTGGAAGCGCACGGCTTCCATGCAGCTTACGAGCTGGGTGTTTGCTGGACCAGGTTTCAAAGACAAAAGCAGCGTATGAAGCAACACTCTGAAGTGGCCACTGCGCTGGTGGCTGCGAACAAGGCATCAAACGCTCGCTACGCCGAGTCGTTGCGCCAAAAGTACCATGCTGAGTTGGTTTCGGTGCGTCAAGCGATGATATGCATGTGCCGTGCCGTCCTCTTCTCGGTTCGCTCATGCGCGCAACATGCTTGCCAACCACACCCGCAACAGGCACATGACCGCAGTCGGCGTGAGTATTTGGGCAAAGCTCAAAGCGTGCGCCATCAGCGGGTGGTATCGGGAAAGCGAAAGCAAATTGCGGCTGCGCGCATCGCCGCATCTGTACGTCAAGTCCCCCCCCCGCACACCGTAAGCTGTTTGTGGCGTCACTCCCTCACTTGGCTGGCTTGGCTGGCTGGCTGGCTGGCTGATGTGCAACGCAACAGAAATCTGCATCTGGCCGTGCCAGCGTAGCAAGGAGTCGTTCGAGCACCGTGGTCGGGTGGAGCAGCATCGCACCTCTGTCACCAAGCACTGCTGCTCTGGCCATGACGGCACATGAGCGTGAGGCAGCCTCTGGTATTTTTATGGAGGCGTCACTCATGACACTTGACACAGCAACCGAGTCCATGTTCTCTCGACGAACCTCGCTAGGAAATCGCCGATCCCTTGACGCTTTGCTGGCAGGAGATTCGTTGGTTAGCTCCCACGTTGCTCCACAGTCAGTTGATGTGAATGACCATCCAATTGGTGTGGTAGCTACCCGCCAAACACAAGCAGGAACGGTGGAGTCTGGCGTGTTTCTCACACCAGCTGCAATGCCCTCTGTGCGACCGCCGTCTCAGTTCCCACATCGAGTGTCTCGACACGCGTCTCCCAAGCGCGCTCAAACTCGGGATGACGACAAGTAAGTGCTTTTTCGGTGGTAGCCACGCGACGTGGATGCGACTGCCTCCCTTCGTGGCTGACGCGAGTGCGTGCGTGCGTGCGTGCGTGCCTATGTTTCAATGTTGTTTCTCTCGCAGTGACTTTGCGACACAAGGTGTGTCGATGGAGTTGTCTGTGGGACTTGGAGGCATCCACGCGATGTCACAATAGGTAGCCAGTTGCAGTAGGTAGCCACGGTTGGTTGCGTGGTTCAGCAATCTTGTCTGTTGATCTTCACAGCTTCCTTCACACTGCGTGGGGGGAAGCAACGCAATAAAATAACAATCAAACGAACGACTCCAGCGCCATGACGAACGCCCAGACACTAGTGGCACAGCAGAGAGCAGCCTTCGGGGGCTGAGTTTAACCTTGCCCGGGTTGAACGCCACCCGCGGCTTCCTCTCGTTGTGCAGAGCGTTGTGGCGATGGTGGGGCCTCGCGTCTGAACGAGGGATTACTGAGCTGATGCACGCGCATGGCAGTAGCTTTTGACACCTCATGGGCAAGGGTTTTGTTGCGCTGACGTGTCTGACGCAGAAGCCGAGCGGTGACGTCTCGATCCATGCACACAGCCTCAAAGCGATCATGGAGGTGGGCGAGCTGACCATCTCACAAGCCCACAGTGTGAGAAGTGTTCGTGGGGCGACACCAACATGAACGACCACAGCTGCGCCACGCACCCGCTTTTGGCAGACAAGCAGTTCTTGTTGCGTCCTTTGGCGGGACCGAACAAGTCTTCCCACAACGACCCGCACACGCCCCAACAGCCTCGCAGTGAGCGGGCGCCGCCGTTTGCTGAGACTTGTAAGCTCCTCCAACACCTCCCTCTGTGTGGGTTTGCAGCACAGGCAGCCGTCACACGCCCGGACACACAACAACGCCAGCACAAGCCCCACACGCTGCGCAGCGTCACCTGCATGTAGCTCTCATTCATAGCAAACTGCGGGCCTGCTCGACGTGGAGATGTCAAGGAACCACGGCGACCATGGCGTCGCTCCGTGTCCATCGTCCTTGACGAGTCATGAGAACTCAGGCTCACTGCGTCGATGGGTCTACCGGGAGCACTCAGCATCCCACCCCGCCCGGCGAGTGCGGACCTCACAGGTGTTCGGGGTGCCTCCATCACAGCGTGTGGTGCCGCTGCAGCGCGGTCCGAGTGCGTGTCGCCACTACTGCCGACCTGGTTCGTGTCCCGCCCCTCTTCCGCCTTCTCTGTGCCATGCTGCTCCCCGGCTCTGCGCCGGCGCCCCAGCTCATCCTCCAACTGCTTGTTCAACCGTCGCTCCGTCCGAAGGTTGCGGGAATACACACGCAACAGACGCTGGAGTTGCTCCAAACTCATTCCTTCGCCAAGGTTCTGCTCCGCCTGTGCCCCATCTTGCCCCCCACGCCCCGCGTCCCCCTTTCCTTCATCGTTGGCACTGGCCACTGTCGGTGCCGGTTCAGTGGCGCCGGCTGTCGCCTGGACGTGCTGCTGAGACGCGCGGCGTGCGGCGTGCAGCTGCTTTCGCAGGGCCGCAACGTCAGCCTCCAGCACCGCTTGCTGCCTCTTCCACGCAGCCTGCGCCAGTGCCGCACCGCGAGTCGCAGCAGTTCCTACTGCCGCCGCTGCAGCTTCCCGCAGCTGCTCCTTTTCTTCCTCGCATGCAGCTTGCTGCCCCGCCATCTCCAGCTGCAGCACCTCGACCTGCTTCTCCAACAACGCCACCGCAGTGCGATGGGCGGACTCGGCACCGACGGAGTCAGTGGTGGCGTTGCGTGCTTGCTGCTTCCAGCTCTCCGTCACCAATCGCTGCTGTGCCAACGCTTCGTCAGCGCGTCGTGCTCGGTCGCTCGCCTCCGCAACAGACTTCTGCAGCGTCGCACGCTCGAGCGACCACGCAGCCTGCTGGGCTTCCAAGACCTCCGCCACCTCGGCCTTGGTGGTTGTCAGGTGTTGCTCCAAGTCAGCAACCTGCTTGCGCCAGGCGGTTTCCTTCTGTGTCACCGCCGCACGCAGTTGTGCCTCGAGGGCGGCCTTGGCACTGGTGGCGTCCTGGACCTTCCTCGCAGCTTCGCTTTTCGCAGCTTGGGCTGCCCGAACAGCCCCTCGAAGTTCTCTGATTTCACCTTGCAGTTGAACTGCGCTGCCGACCGTGGCATGGGCCTCTTCCAGCTTGCCCTGTAGCCCCGCTTTTTCCTGTGCCCAGTCCACTGCCAACCGCTGGAACCGTGCCTCCGTTTCGGCGATGGAACGCGCAATCTGTCGCTGTACCTCGTCTGGGGCGACAGCAGCAGCAACACGTTGTCGTTCATGTTGAAGCTGGCGACGCAGGGCGATGACTTGGAGACGGGACTGCTCGAACAGATGCTCCAAGTTGTCCTCCTCTTCCTCAGCGTCGGAGCCGCTCGCATCACTGTCAGACACGTCGGACATGTCTGACATACTCCCCTCGCTGCTTGCTGTGCCTTCGTCTCCCGAGTGCAGGCTCTCGTCGTCATCATCGTCGGGCTTGGCGCCGCTGTCGCTGTCCATCACACCCCAACACCGGGGCCCGCCGACAGGGACACCTCAGTGGACCGGTGTCACAAATCAAAGCCTTTCGCGTTTCGACGACTGGGATGTTAAAACCAAACTTTGCTGGTTTCAGTTACACCCGTGTGTTTCGTCGTGTCCACCGCGCGATGGCCACCGCAGAGCGCGCTGCGGCATCAGCAGTGGTCACGTCTGCGGCCGAGGTAGATGCACTGGTGTATGAACACCTGCTTGCGCGGGGCTATGTTGCGACGGCGAAAAGCCTTCAGGCAGAGGCACGGGAGGAGGAAGCGGAGACGGCCTCCACGGACTGGGTGTCGGACCTGCACATGTTTGTCCAGGTACGGCATGGGGTGTGTTGCTTTTACTCGACTCTTGTTGGTGCTGGACAGCAAGGCTTGTGCGTTGGTGACGTTAGTGGAGTTCCATCCAATCCCTCCCAATCCAATCCAGGCGAATGATCAAGCGGACTGGGTGCGATACATCGCCAAGCTGCGCGAGCGTGATAGCACTTTGCGCAAGGCTGTGCACACAATCTGTTCGTCGTGGGGCGTCTTGATCGCGAGCACACATAGGTCACGCATGTGATGCTTATGAGAGCAATGGGGCTGTGTTGCGTTGCAGATGGAATGGCTGTGTCGCTGTCCTCCGACCTGTACTCCACCATTCCTCCAGAGGACGGAGGGCCTGACAATGGTGGGCATGTCTTCCCCATCAAGCTCCTGCAAGGCGTGAGTGCCGGATTGTTGATGCCGGTTGCTCCTCTTCCCGCTCGCTCCGCTCATCACCCATCCATCTACCCTTGTGACAAATGATATGGCACGTGTGGGGTGTGTGTGTGTGTGTGTGTTGTGTGTGTGTGTGTGTGTGTGCGTGTGATTGTGTGTGTGTGTGCCCGGCGTGCGCATGGGGTATGTATGTATGCATGGGGCGGGGTGTGCATGGAGCAGACCCAGGCGTACTTGCAGAAGATCAAGAAAGAAATCCAGGAGCACTGCTCCACCCGCATCCAGAAGCCCGCAGCTTTGGTGGCAATTCTAAAGAAGCGCGCACTGAAGGCCCACCCTTCCGGCAGGACCCTCGTTCGCATTGACTCTTCGTTCTTGCATGGCTCCCATGTGCCCAAAGCCGACCTGCAGGTCCCTGCTTCTATCGCGGAGGACGGGGCTGGCGAGGGAGAGGGCGACGCAGTGCCGATCACGTCGAGCTCCTCTGGAGCCGCAGACTCTGCCGCTGGTGCTGCCAGTGCTGCCAGTTTGGCGTCAGAGTCACCAAGAGAGCGTGCTGGCTCCTCCATGGACGGCGAACAGCCCAGTGCCACCAAGCCAACCGCACCAACACCCGCAGAGGGACAGCCACAGCCTCGCAGGGTGTCCCAAATGTCACGAAGTGACAGTCCCGAACCAGTGGTTCCCACTCCGCTGCCCCCCACAAGTGGCGCCGGCGACAAACCACCAGTGGCACGAGGCGGACGCAAGTATGTTCCAGCGCTGGAAGCGTCCGTGCGTCAAGGCCTCAAGGAGGAGGAAGAGGGGTTTGCAGCAGGTGTGGAGGGTGATCCATGGCGGTCTGTGGTTGCTGTTGCGTTCCTCAAGCGTGCTTCATGGCGCCCGCCCCCGCTCCACTTTGACACGGTAAGAGCATTCGCTGCGATCGATGGTTGTCCATGTTGGCTGGTCTCTCGTTCTCCTTTCCTTCCCTGGCGTCATTCCATTTTGTTTTGTGTTGTTGTGCTGCTGTGGTGGATATGCGTGGTGTGGCATACAGACGAAGCGAATATTGCTGGGTCGTGACACGGCCAGCATTGAAACGGTGTTGTTGGGTTTGAATTCGAGATTCTCCTGTGCACCTGCGAACGTGCGCGCGCGCCACCCTTCCACCCCACCGCGCCAGTTGCTTGCTCGCTGGAGGCGCAACGTCATTCGGCACCTTGTAGTTGGGGATGCGC
>Ga0213833_1001853_pt1 | contig 14369 bp, 18 predicted proteins | sample SWATP21_FD_160575 | JGI IMG/M metagenome (GOLD analysis project Ga0213833, IMG submission 160575) | Coastal seawater microbial communities from Marineland, Florida, United States - SWA TP2 #1 | ecosystem: Environmental > Aquatic > Marine > Coastal | place: USA: Florida | collected 2016-08-14
CCCCCCCCCGCGCCCTTCCTTGCTTTCGTCCCACGTACCCAACGTGCGCTGCACCACAAACATCGTGAGGCGGAAGCGGCGCCTCCAGGCGTTTCGCAGCGTCGGCGCGACCGGATCCACCGCCAGCAGCGCCGTGGACAACCCTGCCCCCGCCAGGCGACACACCACGGCATTGGCAGAGGCACCCACCGCCCCCGGTGGTGGGTCAAAGGCCACGTCGTCGGAGGTGACACCACGCGCGTCGCTGCGTGCCACACGGAGCGCGGGCAGGTCACCTCGGCGGTCGCGGCGGCCTGGGTCTTGGTCAGCTGCACCCCCCTCCTTCGCAGCGGCTGTCGTCGTCGTGGAAGCAGAAGCAGAAGCAGAAGCAGAAGCAGAAGCAGAAGCAGAAGCAGAAGCAGAAGAGGCAGAAGCAGAAGCAGAGGCAGGAGGAGGAGAAGATGAAGAAGAAGAAGAAGACGATAAAGAGGAGGGGTTCGCAGTGGAACTGGTGCGCGTCTCGCTTTTCGTCACGGCAGCGGCAGTGGCAGTGGTGCTGTGGGTGCTGGAAGACGCAAGCTCCACGTGCACGCGGCGCCAGGTCGGAAAAAAGTGCTGCATGTGTCGCGCCACGGCGTTGCCCACGGCACAGGCGTGCAGCGACGCCAAGGCGTCGACCACCCTAGCGACAGACGGCGGGGTTTGCACCGCCAACACGCGAGCCAACGCGTAGTGACCGCGGTGTCGCACACCGACGTCGTCGATCAAGTTGCACCCGACAGGGAAGGGCGGGAGGTGGAATGCGGCCGCTACATCTGCCACGTCCATGCCGACAACACCCACACCCGCACCCACACCCGCACCCGCACCCGCACCGGCACCGCCACCGGCACCGCTTGTACCGGAAGGCGCAGGAGGAGGAACCATGAGATCGGCCAACACGCAGTTGACAGCGGCGGGCGTCAACACGTCCTTCATGGTGTCCAACGTCGAGACGCGCTGTGTGCGGTAGTACAACAGCACGCGCTTAGCCGCCGACGCCGCGCAGCTCCCCACCGTGGTGGACATGCCTCCCAACACGGGGGCCACCGTGTTCAACAGCGTGCGGCGTGTCTGCAGCGGCGTCAGGCCCGGGGAGAGACTGCCCCAGGACCGGGACATGGCGAACTGCAGCGCGCCGTTGCGGGGGTTGACGGTGACGACAAGCGCCAAGCCGGACGGCAAGGTGCGACTGTGCATGTGACCGGGGTCGGTGATGGGGATGAACACCTTGGTGTCGTACTTGGTGGTGGTGGCGGCGGCAGCCAGGCCGTCGTCCACCGCACCACCACCGTCGTCGGGTGAGGATCCCCGGCTGTCCCCGCTGCCACCTCGGCTGCTGTAGCCCCTGCCAGTGACGCTGCTGCCAGTGACGCTGCTGCCAGTGACACCGCTGCCATAGACATGCCTGGAGGAGGAAGCGGACGATGGGGGGCCACCCACCAACATGGGCGGGCGAGGCGGGTGGGTGCCGGTGGGCGAGAACACGGACGCGGGGCTGGCAGCTGGTGACGCTGTGGCGTGGATCGACGGCCAGCGGTGGAGCAGGTGCTTGTGGAACAACTGCGCGGCGGGGTTGCAGACAGCATGCCATGCACAGGCACAGGTGAGAGAGCAGAACAAACGCGCTTGAAAACCAACACCCAACGTTGAAACAACAACTACAAAAAACAAACAAAAAACAAAACACGACGAGAGGCAGGGCGCACCTGCAGCTTCAAAAACGAGAAGCGAGACACGGCATAGTCCAGCCACGACGACACACGAAAGTAGCCCATGTTGACAGGTTGGCCACGTCCTGTTCGGGCCACAGCACCGATACATCAGGGTCAGCCAGGTTGGCGGCGAGGCGGCAAGACAAAACAAACAGGGAACAAACGGGTGTGTGTGGGCGCGTCATGTAGAGTGCCAACATACCTGCTTCATGCACCGGGCAGGGCACAATGCGCCACACCAACCCACGGTTGCCAACCCGCACCGGCTTGGAGCCGGCCGCACCTGCACCTGGGCACCAGCACACAACACACCCACGCCACGTCAACGTGCGACGCGCAACGCGCAACGCGCAACGCGCAACGCGCAACGCGCAACGCGCAACGCGCAACGCGCAACGCGCAACGCGCAACGCGCAACGCGCAACGCGCAACGCGCAACGCGCAACGCGCAACGTGCAACGTGCAACGTGGACGACCACGGCACGCTCGACACCTTCTCCGAAAGAAAACGAGGGCCAACCCAACCAAACCGCACACAAAAACAACATACCTGCATGCGTTCGAGTCGACGCGGACGTCACAGAACGCGCACCGTTTCCCGTCATGCCGGGTTTACCACTTGTACCGACAGCATCCTCGGCATCGGAGTCACTGTCGCTGCTGTCTTCCATGCTCATGCTCCCCTCCACTCGATCGGCCTCGGGTGCGAGCTCCACTACGACGGCCATGCACCCCCACTGCTCTTCTGATGCCAAAGGCACCTGGTCCGTCGCCAGGCTTGCCTCATGAAGCTGCTTGCGGGCAGCAGATGGAGCATGGGCACCCGGCAGAGAAAGAGGGTCCCACAACCTGCAACCAGGCATCCCGCCAGCACACACACACAGAGGCAACACACAATCGCAACACCACACACAGACGCAACACGTGAACAACACCCACAGGCGGGGATGGCACAGCAGCAGCAGCAGCAGCAGCAGCAGTAGCAGCAGCAGTAGCAGCAGTTGTAACAGCAAGAACAACAGCAGCAAAAGCAACAGCAGCCCACACCCCAGTTCAACACAACGCAGCAAAATCCCCCACACATCACACATCACACGCTTCCCTCTCCCCAACGGCCACGTACGAAAGGCGCAGGCGGTACCGCTGCGCATGCAGCGCAACACCCAGGCGTCCAGCCCACGTTGTGCGACTCAAGGAGGTGGCTTGGCGAGCGACGGAGGCCAACGCCAGGCTGACCACATACCGGTGCATCACGCAATACAACCGCACCAACGGACGCCGTGCTGCTACCACTTGCGCCTGCACGAAACGGCAGAGGTACTGCAGCTGCGCGCCGGAAGGATGGATGGCCAACACGTCCGCGGCAGAGGCTCCTCCAGCAGCCGCTTGCTTGCTTGTGGACGACGACGTTGGGCCGGTGCCGATGGGTGGGGCTTGTGCTGCGGACGGTGTGCCAGAGGCATCGTGGTGTTGCACGTCCTGGGGAGGATTGGCCCCCAGCAACACCTCCACACGCAGCACCCGCCACTTGCACGAGGCGGCAGTGCTTTCCAGGGTCAACACGGCTTCAAACTCGCCCGGGACGGTCAAACACACGCAGCCGTCTCGCACCTGTGCGCGTGTGCACACCACACCACACCACACCACACCACACCACACCACACAGAGCCATGCCATGCCACGTGCCACGCACACATTGTTCCACACACACACACGCACACACACGCACACGCAAAGACACAACGCACACACACACGCACACACACACGCAAAGACACAACAACATGAGCCACGGCAGGGCAACAACCAAACGCCGCCGTGTGAACAAACCACCCACCTCCACAGACGCAAACTCGGCAGGAACGTCCGTGGTCAGCAGCCGGCCACGGATGATGTCCTCGACGCGCTCACACAGCGCAGCACGCTTCGCCGGGTCCACCACTTGGCGACCCACGTCACTCGGCACATTGACGCCGGCAGCGTGCTCGGCCCAAGCAGGGAACGTGGTGTATGCACCCGCCACTACCGCGTCCGTCGCAGTCGGCAAATTGTACCATGGGGCGGTGGCAGTGGGGAGGTTTGCGTGCTGCAGAACACGAAGGGCTTGCAGGGACTCGTGCACCGCGGCCGATCTGCAATGGAGGAGAGGACGACGGGTGTAACGCGAGTGGGTGAGCCAGCCACGCCTCGTGTCGTAGCAACATCACCGTGCAAGCACACAACACACACAGACACATAGACACAGACGCAGAGAACACATACATACAACACACACATACACACAACAGTGGTGCCGCCCCACACACAGCACGCCACCACCCACCTACACACCCACCCACACACCCAACCACACACCCGCACACACCTCGTATTCAAGGCGGCCAGCGCCCGATCTGCGGCTTGAACACGCGGCGTGTGCTGCGCCCAGCGTGTGGCAACAAGCAGTTGCACGAGTTGATGCCGGGTGCGTCGCACATACGCCAGCAGCGCGCGACGGCGGGCATCCGGTGACACATGTGCGCCAGCGGACGCCAGCTCATGGGTGAGGTCATGCAGGTGGGCAAACGCGTCGTCGCACGTCCTTGCCACCAGGTCGTGCAGCGGCACACATCCTGGCGCATGCTGCGCCATCACACGCCCCAAGCGCCCAAACGGCGAACACACCAAGTCCAGGGGGGTGCGACTTTCGGCTGGTGTGTGGGGCAAGAGGCAATGGGTGAGGAAGCAAGGCGGGTTGTTGGTGTGATGTCCGTGGCGAAGTACCACCAAGGCTGCCTGATCAGTGCTCGTGCCCACCTCTCTCGTCTCTTTTCCTGTGGTGTTGCCTGCGGGGATAATGCGTGTTGGTGGTGCTGGCACGAACCAGGTGGAATGCACTGAAGATATTGTGGTGTGTATGGTTGTGGTAGTGGGATGGGATGCAACTGCGTTGTGTCGCCATGATTCAAGAAAGACATACAGCATCTGTTGAGCAGTTCAACCACTCGACTAGCTGCTGGCGTGATCGGGCTGCCCGTGGCACAGCACAACACCGGGTCCCGGAGCATCACGCGCGCACACACACGTGGTACAAATCAACACAAGGGCGGCACATGTGCCCACTCACTCGCTTACGACACTCAATCGCATGCACGCACTTGCACTACGGGCTGGAGAAGGAGAACTCCAGCTTCTTGTGCAGGTCCACTGGCGAGTCAAACAGCGCCGAGGTGTCAGAAGTGTCACACACATCCACCTCCTCCAACAACGCGTGTCCAATGCCACGTGGCGCGGGACTGGGACCTGTGACCTGGAACATGGCGCGCGAGTACGGCATGGCGGCGGGGGAAGGCGCCGCGTGGGCAGCGATGCCTACAGTGGACACCCCCGCAGACAAGTCCACGGTCGGGTGGAGGAGCGCATTGTTGGGGCGGTACGCGTAGTTTGCGGCCGCCAGCATCGCAGACATGTCCGTCGTCCCCAAAGCATCGCCGGGAGACGCTGTCACGCCGCCGGATGGAGCTGGCACCGAAGCCGATGCGGATGCGGATGCGGAGGAGGCTGGGGCGATTGTCGTCGCAGCAGCAGCAGCGGAGGAGGAGGCGGCGGAGGAGGAGGAGGCATGGTGCCGGCGGCGCTGTTTCTTGGCTGAGCGCAGTCGCATGGAGCGGCGAACAGGCGACAGGAAAAAGTCCGAGCCCAGCTCCTGGGCCGTGCGCTTGCCGGCCTTCACCACCTCTGTGACCACCACACTGCCGCAGGGTTCGGCAGTGGCCGATGCAGCAGCAGCAGCAGCAGTGGCGGCGGCGGCTGCCAACTCGGATGAGCCCCCGTGCCCATGCGGAGGCAACCTGCTGCCTGCAGTCACGCGTTGTGCGGAGCGCAGGCGTCGCGCACTCATCACACGCCGGGGTCGAGAGCTCAAGCGAGGCGTGGCCCGCGCTTCATCGTCGTACCCCCGGCGCGTTGTGTGTGTTGGGGTTGTGGGCACCGCTGCTTTGGTGGCGGCGGCGGCGGCGGCGGCGGCAGCGGCAACTGCGGAGGCCAGTGCGGGACTGCCTGCCTCACAATCGGCGGCGGTGGCGTCCACGTCCACGTCCACGTCCACGTCCACGTCCACGTCCAGGTCCACACCATCGCTGCAGTCGATGGCCGACGTGGATGCATCGTCGGGGTGTGTCGCAACGGCGGCACCCACTGCAGCGTCAGCGCCAGCGTCAGTGACAGCGTCAGCATCGGCATCTGCGTCACCGACGGGAATGGGGCTGGCGTTGTCCGCAAACAGGTCGTCGCTGGCACCAAACATGTCCACCTCCACGCCGCCGTCTAAGCACAACAACCCGCCCTCTTCCGGAGACGGTGTCGCAAGCGGCGTGTGTGTCGATGCCGATGCCGATGCTGGTGCCGATGGTGAGGAGAGAAAGTCTTGGCGCGAGTGCAGGGGCGTGGCAACACGCACAGGCTTGCCCAAGGATCGCGGAGTGGTGGGGATCGACACCGACGGTGCAGGTGCCACGGGCACCGCATCGTGTGCGCCACCAGCTCCAACAGGGCTGTTGTTGCCGGCAGCGGCTTCCTTGCTGACCGAGGGCAGCACTGCAGCCTGCTTTTCCACCTCCACACTGCTGTTGAGCTTCGGATGCGCCGGCGCTGCTTGCGCTACGCGAGCGGCGGACGCCTTGATGGCAGCGGTGGCAGGTTGGTGGCGCTGCTTGGATGGCCGCTTCTTCTGCTTGGGGTGGTGGCTGGCCCCGCTGCTCTTGCTTGCGGCAGAGGTGGTGGTGGAGCCGCATCGACTCTCCCACAGCGCCTTCAGACGCGACACCTTGCCACTCGGGATGTGAGGGGAGGGGACAGTGGCGTTGGAGCGTCGTGCCTTGGTGACGGCGGGCTTGGACGTTGCAGGCTTGGACACCGCAGGGGGCTTGGATGCAACAGGTGTGGGCGCAGCAGGCTTGGATGCACTGCGCTTGGGGGGTACGCATGGCGGCGCTGACGATGGGGTGACGTCGGCAGCTGCTGACGCCGCGGCGTCTTGTGGAGCTAATTGTGAAGCCACTTTGTCCACCGTGACGCTGGCGGAGGAAGTGGAGGCACCCGCAGCTGGTACTGGAACTGCTGCTGCTGCCGGTGCTGATGCTGGCGTTGGTGCTGGTGGTGGTGGCATGGAGATGGAGGAGGCAGCTGCCACGTCAGCAGGTTGGGGGTGCTGGGGCGAGGTGCCGGAGTCACCACCGCCTGTGCCGTTGTTGGCCATCATCAAGTTGCTGACGGTGCTGAGGATCTTGCTGAAGCTCAGGCGCTTGGCGAGTTCGGGGGTGCTCAAGCTACTGACGCGGACCGGTGTGGAATCACCTGAAGCCGCTGGCGCGTCAAGTGTGGGACTGTCAACCGCGGGCAGCAGACACACGAAACAGCACGTGTCAGTCCATGTCGCATGTTGTTGTAGTGAGCGGCACAATGCTATGGAATCATGCGTGTATGCAACGCAACGCAACCACACCACACCATACCGTCTAGCCACGGACCTTGCCAGCACGGCATCAAGGTTTGGCGTTTGGCCCTTTGTGGACAGTCGCAGCACAAAGTTGCGCAGTCCCTTCTCCAGCGTTTCACGCTCCCAGGCAGCTATGATGTGCTTGAAGCCTTCTTCGTACAGCTTGACTGCGGCAGTGAGCTCGCCCTCATCCTAAAGGAGTTGCAGGCGCAACGGACAGACAGGTGAGTTCACAACCGCCATGCGCACATGGACTCAACTAACCGACCGTACCTCTTCGAATCGAGAACGAGCAATCCAGTACACAGCCTTCCCCCTTGCCTCTGGAAGTTCCGGAGACTCAAGAATCCTCTCAAAAGCAGCGCGAGCCTTGTGGGGTTGGTTGATCTGTGCATCCGCAGCGGGGTGACAGCATGTTCCAACCACTTCAGCGCACGTTGTGTGCACGAACAGCAACAACCACGCACCTGCTTGTACATCAGAGCCTCCTCAATCGACGGCAGCAGTGCAAGGCGAAGCAAGCGGTCAGTGTTGCCTTGCTTGTCCAGCAACTTGTCTTTGGGTGGCCCTTGCTTTCGCCGCCGCTTTGCTTGGCCCGCCTGAGCAGGCTGAGACGACGCAGGCACCCTGGGCTTTCGTTTCTGTGACGGTCTCCGCTGGCTCGCACTCTTGTCCACTCGGCCGCTTGACACGCTGCGCCGCGCGCGCCGCGCCGCCGCTGTTGTACGTGTGCTAGAAGCAACCGGCTTTGGCCTACGTGTGGTGGTGGAGGTGGTGGCGCGTCGAATGGCGGCGGGGCCAGCACGGCGATTGAGGTCAACACCCCGCTTGCTGTCGACGGAGGGGCGGGTCAAGCGGCGCCGGCTGGATGCGGTGGGGCGGTCACTGCGTGTCGCAACGCCACGTTTGGTTGGCGCAGCAGAGGACCGACTCCGGGTGGTTGAACCGGAGGCTGGTCGCGTTGTGGAACCAGACCGCCGTGGCTTTCCTGTCGCAGCGGGCCGCTTCTTGGCGGTGGGTGCTTTGTTGGCGCTGGCACCACCTTTGCGCTGCCTCCACAGCTTCAAGGCTTCAGCGCGGCTGGTGCCTGTCATGTGAACATCATATAGAAGAAGGATCAGGTGTGAGTGTGGCGAAAGGGTGCGGGGGTGGTGGGGTCGTGACATGCTCGGTTCTCAAGTGTCCGTACGCAGACACAACGCTGCTCAGCCGAGCCAACGCACCTGCCGCATTGTTTTCTTTGTTGCGAACCTCCATCGCTTCCACAATGGGGTTAACGGCCTGAAGAAAGGCACACTTGGGGGGTCGAAACGGCGCCACAGGGCTGCACAGCTGCACGTGTGGGCTGGTTGAGGTGATGCAGGCAGGCACATCAAAACAAAGCAACGGCCGTGATATCAGAAATACCATTCATGCGCGTGTGCGCACTGATCAGCATGCCCCGCCGACAAATGGCCTGTGCGTCCTGCGCTACCCGCACCAACTTGTAGTGGTGAGTGTGTGGGGTACACTTAACGCATACAGCTACCCGCACAGAGTTGTTACCCGCTGATAGGAATCCAGGCAGGGAGGCAGGGGTGTCGTGCGTAGCCACGGACACCAGACCAGAACCGCGCGCGCGAGCTTGCTCCGCCACACAGCTCCACCCCCAAGGCCTCCGCCTGCGCTCGCACACCTTGTCGACTTTTTCGCATCGATGCCGGCCCCAGGGGCATCCACAGAGGATGTAGGCCCCGCCACGGGTGGGGGGACTGCCGCCAGTGCGCCACAACCCGGGTCCACGCAACGCAGCCAAAGGTAATGACGAATACACACATAAAATGTCCCAAGCGAGAATAACGAAATCACCACGTTCCGCGAACGTGAAAGCGTGTGGCGGGGGGCGCTGCTCGTTTCTGTGGGCGTTGCGCCAGTACACCTCAGCCACCGCCGTCTCGTGTTGTTGCACCCCTCTACCAGGCCTGTCAAGCGCCCCTTTGTCGACCACACGTTGTTATTGTTGCGTGTTGGGCAGCCAAAGGGCCAGGGTTTTGGTTTGTGAGTTGTTGAGGCAGTGTCCGCTGGTTGTGACCACCGCGGCAACGACACCGGCGCAATGAGTTCCAACCGCTTTGCGGTGTTGGCGGAGAGCCGGTCCAGCAAGAAGAGCAAGAAGAGCAAGAAGAGCAAGCGCTCTCGACGCAAGTCGTCGGACGCCGATGACACCGCTGGCGGTGATTTCTCGGCCATGTTTGCCGCCGATGCAACCACCAACTGGGCGGACTGTGAGGATGATGATGACTTCTTCATGACGGGCGCACCTGCCCCCGCACCTGCGAAGCGTGACCGCACACAGTCAGCTGCCACTGTGGAGGTGAGACGCTGCGTTCGGGCTGGGAGGCTGATTGCGATTCAGGCGTGGGGTGGCTTGTGTTTCTTTGCATTGGCAAGTCACACTGATCGTGACACTGTGGGTGTGTGCAGAGTGAGATGAACTCAGATGACTCTGAGGAGGAGGATGACGACAAGCACTCTGCAATTGAAGAGGAGGATGGCGAGGGGGACGTGGAGGCGTCCAAGGGCGACGACACTCCTGCACCTGCTGCTGCCGCGGCGGAGGCACCAGTGGTGGAGCAGCTGTCCAAGGAAGAGTTGAAGCGCCGCCAGGACGAAGAGTTCAACCAGATTCTTGCTGAGTTTGGCGCAGTGGCGGTCGCAGATGAAGCCGGCGCAGGCGGTGGCGCACCAAAGGAGGAAGCCGCGGCGGCGGCGGCACCAGGGAATGGCGAGGACACACCGAGTGGTGATGCCGCTGCTGCCGGGGGTGCAGGCAAGCGCAAGAAGCGTCGCAACAGGCGCCGTAAGGGTGGCAACGCAACTGCTGATGCAAGTGGTGGTGGCGATGCTGGTGAGGCCCACCTGACACCTGAGCAAATCCGTGAGCGCGCACGCGAGAAGGCCATGCGCAAGAAGCGCGAGAAGCCGACGGGTGCCGCGGCCATTGCCGCAAAGAAGTTGGAGGCAGCGAACAAGAAGAAGAAGGCGAAGAAGAAGCGCGACAAGAGCAAGTACAACCAGGCGCCCAACAAGAGGCGATGAGGGCGCTGTCTGTAGTGCTTGATGTGTGCTGCCCAGCCATCCACCCTCTTGCCGCCGTGTGCGTGTGCTTGTGCTTGTGCGTAGTTGTGCCTGGCACCCGCACAGTCGGCGGTCGAGACAGCTTGAACTGCTTTAGCGTTTGTGTTGTGTTTGCGACAGCCCGCTGCTTTGTGTTTTCGTTCGGAGTTGGCGCATGCGATAGGCCACACGCTGGCAGTCATAAGACAGTGCATGCCTGACACTTGTGTCGCGAGGGTTTCTGTTGGTGCTGGCGTGACCCGCTGACAGAAAGTCAAGGGCGCGCAGTCGCGTGCATCGCATCGTCAATAGAATGCGCACCATAGAATGCGCATCGTCTGCAACTTCCGTGTTGTCGAGGTTGGTGCGGCACACGGCCGGTGGCACACCTCCACCAGCACACGGTAGCCGACCACAGCACAGCTACAGTTTCGAACGGTTCCAGTACGTGGCCAACCCTTCTCGAACTCGCCGGCCGTACTCTGGGTCTGCACGGAAAAAGTTGACCAGGGCACGCTCCTGTGGGCAAACGAACACACAGTGGCACGGCACCCACACCATCAATCGGGTGTCCACGACAAAACACACGAGCAACGACGACCCGTTTCCGCAACTCACTTGGATGGAACGCTTCGCGTGCTTCAAGTGTCCAACAATGTTGCTGACAAGGCGGCAGCGTTCTTCTTCACTCATCACGGATCGGAACAGCGTGCCTGTGTGGTGTGACCCCGCGTGAGTTCTGGATGCTCTTGTGCACAAGACGCGCAACTGTTTCACACGCACCGGCCTGCTCAAAATCGGAGTTGGGGTGCGCCTGGTAAGCATCAAACCGTCCTGTGGAGCCATCAAGCTTCAAAGGTGTGTCACCTGCACTTGGGTGGATGCTAGACGCCGACCTGGCAGTCACAGCGGCATGCGGTTTGAGTCCAGCGACAGAAAGCCCAACAGGTGTTCACACGCACTGGTACGAGTTTGGGTGGTAGTTCGGGGCGCCGCCTTGGTTGCCGTCGACAGTCATCATGCCATCGCGCTGGTGGTTGCGAACACGCATGTTGTACGCACGGTTGATTGGAATTTGCTGGTAGTTGACACCAAGGCGGTGTCGATGCGTGTCAGGGTACCTGCGTCAGGGGAAAGGAGGAAAATTCACTCGTTACCCCACACAAGTCGGGGCTTCATGGCTTGCGGGCCACACTCACGAGAACAAGCGAGCTTGCAACATGCGATCGGGGGACGGTTCGATTCCTGGCACCAGGTGTGAGGGAGAGAATGCCGACTGTTCGACTTCCGCAAAGTAGTTCGTGGGGTTGCGGTTGAGAACCAAGCGGCCAACAGGAATGAGTGGGTAGTCGGCATGCGGCCACACTTTCGTGATGTCAAACACGTTAAACCGGTACGAAGACGCTTCTGCTTCAGGCATGACCTGCACAAACATCTTCCACGCTGCCTCGCCACCACCAGCAATGTGCTCGTACAGATCCCGAGTGGCAAAGTCAGGGTCCTTGGCTTTCATGGCGTCAGCTTCCTCAGCTGTCACACCGCCGGGACATACGCATTGAGCACGGGGTGAGGGTGTCTGCACAGGGCATCGTTAATTCATTCGTCACACACAACATGTGCGGCACCTGTAAAATTCTTGATGCCACTCTCCGTTTTGAAGTGAATCTTCACCCAGAACGCGTCGCCAGTTTGGTTCACAAAGCGGTACGTGTGGCTTGAGTAACCGTTCATGTGGCGGTACCCAACAGGTGTGCCACGGTCAGAGAAGAGGATTGTCGCTTGGTGGATCGTTTCAGGGACGAGGGACATGAAATCCCAAAACATGTCGGCGTCCGCACAGTTCGTAACTGGGTGGCGCTTCTGCGTGTGGATGAAGTCTGGGAACTTGCTTGGGTCACTGCCACCGCCCAGGCAGCATTGAACGTGTCACACCACACAACCACGACCACACTGCGCATGCATGTGGACACCCAACTCACCGGATGAAGAACACTGGGGTGTTGTTCCCAACAAAATCATAGTTGCCCTCGTCGGTGTAGAACTTCACCGCAAACCCGCGAGGATCACGTGCGGTATCGGCGCTGCCCTTCTCGCCACCCACTGTGGAGAAGCGGGCGAAGCACGGCGTTTTCTTCCCCACTTCACCAAACAAACTCGCCTTGCAATACTTCGTGATGTCGTGCGTTACCTCAAAGTACCCATGGGCGCCGGCACCTTTCGCGTGAACCACACGCTCGGGAATGCGCTCACGGTCAAAGTGTGCAAGCTTATCGATCAGGTGCGTGTCCTGCACACGCGCAAACGAAACCATGAGCGAAATACTAACACATTGATGGAGTATGGTGGCTGCGGCTCTCCCGTGCCAAACGTGCTGGTAGGTGAAGCTACAAGTTGCGCGCAAAAAGTGCGAACCAGGCGGCGCGATCTTGCGACGTACGGACAACAACAATGGGCCGTGCCGACCAGCAGACAATGAATTCATGTTGTCCGCCACCGGTCCACCCCATGACGTCGTCAAAAAGGCTTTGTCAGCGACTTTCGCTTCGTCAGACGCCATTGCAGCGTGGAACGGGTGCGAGGTTGGAAAATGCACGATTCGCGCGTCACAGGCTGCGCGCAACAGCAGCGCATACATCGCCACGATTGCAAATGTGAAGTTCACGTGACATACAACGTGTGGTTTTGGATCGATGCGGAATCCAAACGGTGCCGCTTTGTACATCGGCGCAGCACACGATCCGGGTTCTCTTCGAGTCCGCTTTCTGTTGGAACGATGCCTCTCACTGGCCGGGTGGGTTGCTGGGATTTGGTGTGCAGGCTTGGGGGTGCAAGGCTTGGTTTGTGGTGGCCTTACTTATTTTTTCCGATCCACGTGGACAGACGTTGGAGCTGACGCTTGAAGCGTTTGGCACGTTCTTCGTCACCTACTTCTACGCCACAGGCGTGAGCTTTATTGCCAATGGCCTGGTTCTCATGGCATTGGTGCGTGCTATGGGAGTGTGCTCTGCGCCAGTGAAAACGCGCCACCGCCTGTTCTCACCGTGATAATGTGTACATGCAGGTGTACCTGAGCAAGCAGGCGGGATGGGCAACCGCGTTCAACCCTGCGATCACCTTCATGCAGTGGCTGTGTGGCAAGCTGGGTGAGGGTATGAAGGACTGGAAGACCCTGCTTCTGTACTGGGGTGTGCAGTTCGCTGCTGCCGTGCCGGCAGCCATTTTGGGCTACGCCACCCGCCCAGATGACGGCGTTGTCGCCTGCATTGGCAAGGGCAAGTACTACAACATTGTGGAGGGCTTCATGAACGAGTACATTTGGACCATTGCGTTCTGCTACGTGTTCATGGTCATGTTTTACGAGAAGGAGCTCGCGGGCAACAACATGTACGGCCTGGTCATCGGCTTCATGTACATGGTGATGGGCATGTCCAAGGTCATCTCCGGCGGTGGGTACAACCCCGCCATGGCAACCGGTTTGTGGTTCTCTTCTTCATTCATGAAGCCCTCTGGCAATGACTGCTTCGTGGATGGGTGGGGCTACATCTGGTACTTCCTGGGTGGTCCCATCGGCGGCGCCGCCACCGCGTGGTTGATGTACAAGTTCATGCACATGGAGCGGTTCGCCAAGTTCCATGACTACGCCATGGAGTTCATCGGCACATTCTTCATCACCTTCGCCGCTTGCTTGACGATCGTCGGTGGCAGCAACTTCGATGTGGGCACCTGTATCGCCATCTTCATCTACGTCGGTCACTACAAGCAGAGTGGTTTCTACAACCCTGTCTACACCCTCGCTGCATTCATCAACGGCGGCCTGCCACTGTTGAAGTTTGCTTTGTACACTGCCGCTCAGTGTGCTGGTTCCTTCTCGGCTGCCTTGATGGCCTATCTGATCACACGTTACGGCTCCAGTGATGGCCAGGACTTCCTCGATGCTGGCGGTTCGGCTTTGGAGCCTTGTACGTTGCGCGCTTGGTGTGGCGTCGATGCTCCGTCCTCTCCAGCCACGCTGGCGTCTCACCAACCCCTATGATTGTTTTATTCTACGCGTGTGTGCCCCCCCC
>Ga0213833_1001854_pt1 | contig 14366 bp, 16 predicted proteins | sample SWATP21_FD_160575 | JGI IMG/M metagenome (GOLD analysis project Ga0213833, IMG submission 160575) | Coastal seawater microbial communities from Marineland, Florida, United States - SWA TP2 #1 | ecosystem: Environmental > Aquatic > Marine > Coastal | place: USA: Florida | collected 2016-08-14
TAGGCAATCTGGAAATGCAGATGGGTGTACAGGTAGTGCTTGCTGAGGGCTGTATGGCCGAGCATCAGATCCTCTTCGGAGGAGTCACCCACGTATCCCCACACAGGAAGATCGTCGACGAACATCTCAAACTGCCACCACACGCACACGCCACGCCACACACCACAATACACGCACAACATGAGATATGACACGTCTTGGTGCCACAACAACCAAGCACAACATACATAATAGTCCTCTTCACATGCAACTGCGAACTTGTTCAGGTCTTCTTGACTGAGGCTGGTTTCGCACAGCATTCGCCACTCTTCGTTCACTGGCATACATCCACAGTCCAACACAACGCACCCCGGGCGCGGCGATCACAAAAGGCAGGTCAACACCACGAGTTCCCCCGGAAAAGCACACCCATATAAACAGCCCACAGCAGCAGCAGCAGCAGCAGCAGCACTCGCTGCGGTTTGGTGACGCACCCGTAAACCGAATGTCGTACGGGGAGCGAACCTTGCGATCGCCAGACAGAAGCTCGCCCAGCTCGTGGGCTTCATGGGTCAGCTCTTGCGGCTTGCAAAAAGGCAGCGAGTAGTACGGGTACGTTTCTGTGGGATTGGAGTATGGACCCACCTGGAGCACACACACAAAGAACCCACACACACACGTCATGCACACACAATGTGTCCCACAAACAATGCACGTCATGTCAATCAATCGCGCACAAGCACCGCATGCACTGACTCTGCTCACCTTATTCGCAACCACGGGCACCTCCTCATACTGCGCATACCGACGCCCCTCTGCGGCAACCTGGGTCACGCCGCCAGCCCATAGCAACACGCAAGCAATGGCAAGAACGCATGGTCGCGATCCAAGCACTCCCCAAGCCATGACTGGTGTCAGAACTGTGGGGCTTTGAACACACGACAAGCGCTAGCGCTGCAGTCGCGAAAATGTGGAAATTGACGTGACATTTGGATTGTTGCACAGCAGTGATCGTTGAGATTCGTCTGTTGCCGAGCTTGGTTGTGTGTCGTACGGACAGCCCGCCACACACCTTGGGGCCTTCCACCATCCATCTGTGGCGTGCAGTGCTTCCTGCAACTGCGTTTGGAAGCCAGTGAAGTGAAAAACAGCGAGCTGCTCACCGTGCAGAAGCGTGCAGCGACGCAGTGGCAGGATGTCGATCACTGACCTCACCCCGCAACAAGTGAGCGAGTTCAAGGAAGTGTTCAGTCTGTTCGATGTTAACAACGATGGCCATGTGAGCATCAGAGAACTTGGAACCGTGATGCGGTCACTGGGGCAAAACCCCACAGAGGTTGGTATGCACAGCAGCGCGTGCGCACACCCCTAGCTGCCGTGTGCAGCGCCAACTCACTCCCGAACCCACTCACCAGGAAGAGCTTGCAGCAATGGTGGCTGAGATCGATAAAGACAACAATGGCTATGTGGAGTTCCCAGAGGTGGGTGCCGCATGCACATGCACGCACGCACGCACGCACACCCCTCACCGCCGGAAACTCACGCGGCTTTGTTGGGCTTTGACGTGTGTGGGCGCTGGCGGTCAATGCTCTGCTGCTCTGCTGTTTTGGTGTGTTGTTGCTCCAGTTTGCAACAATGATGGCTCGAAAACTCCAAGAAGCCACGTCGAGCGAGAAGCTCATTGAGTCGTTCCAGGTCTGACCATTTGCCGTGTCCATGTTGCAAAATGCAAGCACCTTCGAACGCGGCTCCCTCACTGGGTTTTTCGCAGGTTTTCGACAAGGACCGCAGCGGGTTTGTATCAGTGGCGGAGTTCCGACACATCAATGAGCTTGGAGATGAAAAAATCCCCGACGAGTTGCTCGAGGAGATGATTGGCTTTGCTGATCGAGATGGCGTGGGGCAGATCAACTATGAAGAGTTTGTGAAGCGACTAGTCGGAAGTGCGTAGTGTTTTTTTTTTCTTTTCTGTGTGGACACCTATGGGCGATGTGCGCTGGTGAAGCCCAACAAGCAACAACAAAAACAAGCAAGATGGAACTGTCTCTATTTTCTCGAATTGCACGTTGCGTGTGTCAGTGAAGCCGCACCTGTGGTCGCCACACGCGCGCACGCAGTGGCTCGCCTACTGCGTTGCTGGTGCCAGTTCCTTGAGTTCAGCCCAGCCAGCGAAGGATTACGACGGTCCGCTTCCATTTTGGTGCCACAGTGTTCACTGCGGTGCCCGGTGCTTGGTTGCGCTACGCCCGCCATGTTCAGTGGCTTCGCGCACGCGTGAACACAGGTTTTGAAACTTTGCATGGTAGCAAAGCGGCTGTCGAGGAGCAACCCCGCACCGGAATCAGTGATGAAATGCCTGTGCGCAACAAAATTGCCGAGTCCATTGCTGTGTAGAGGGAGTGGGTACGAAGCATCTCACAGCAGAACACACCGTATCTCTTGGTGTGTGGTGCTGGTCCGCACACGCACGTTACAGCACCAAACTGACTGTATGTGGTTGCGACACAGAAGCACCTTCGTGGAAATGCCTTCCAACACTTGAAACGCCTCGGAATATTGACCACCGCCGCCGCTGCATCCGCCGCTGCCACCACTCCCGCTGCCACCACTCCCGCTGCCGTGCCGTTTACACTCACGGATTTTGTCTCGTTGCAAGACCTGTTTTCGCTCTTCATGCGCGGTGGCGCCAATACGACGGGAGAGCTTGCATTCCAGCAGCGGCGTTGTTCGTACCTCATCGACTCTGCGTTTAGTGTGGCACTGCAAGGGTCCAACCTACTCAAGTGGTTCGCGTGAGTATCGTGTTGCTTCCTCTGGGCTTCCGTCTGCCACGTCACGTGGCCCACGTGGCGTTCTCACACGATGGTGTGTCGTCCTGTACACGCACCGGGCGCGCTGCCTATTGTTTGCCACAGGAACACCGAAATCGGACTCGTGCCGGTCAAACAGAAACAACCAGTGTTTATGGCCAAACATGAGGTCAAGGCCGAGGAGGGCGAGGAGGAGGGCAAGAAACAAGCAACGCAGCAGTCCAAGGGGGCTGAAGATGAAGATGTGTATCTGCTCAAGTTCAAGCCCGATGGTGGCGTCGCTTATGCTGGCGAGTCGCCGTTGTTCTTCCTTGATTTTAATCAAATCAAGCCCACGTATGACGCGTCGAAGGCAAATGCAGACCGGTGCGTCCCCCCCCTCTGTGTACATCCCGCATGTCGTAGTGATCATCATTCGTTGTCTCCGTGCTGTTTGTTGATTGTTCCTGCGTTGCAACAGCACCAAGTTGGCGGCTATGTGTGAAGGCTCTTTTCGTCTCCACTGGGCAGCCATGCAAGATTCGCCTGCGTGGCGTTCGCGAAACTTTTCTTGCAGTGGTGGCGCGACCCGCACTTGGCAAACCCACTTCCCGCTGTCCAGATGAATGGGTCAATCGTGACGGTGTACTCTGCCCGTCTTTACTTCAAAAGTGACACAGGCTCGTTCGAACACTTCAGTAAGCTGCCATCACGTCACCGTCGCTCGCGTGTTGTGAATCTGTGAATCACAGCTTCGTGATTCAACATATGATGTACGTGTCCATGTTCCACAGCGTGCGGCGTTGAGGCGATCCTCTCCTTGGACGTGCAGACGTGTGGACAGGCACTTCTGGTCAATCGCGTCATGTGCAACATTGCTGAGCACGTGCGCGAGGTGGCAGCGCAGGTCGACGCCTTGCACACGAAAACGATGGTTGTAAAATATTTCAAGAATGAACGGAAGCAAGTGCCAGCGACAACAGCAAAGACATTCACTGCCAGCGGCACCGGCAATGCCACGTCTAACCCCGTTCTCCGTGGCGGGAGTGGAGGCGATGATTCTGCCGCTCACAAGGGTCACGACATGGAGCAGGCCCGCTTGAACGGCATGTCCAACATTCGTGTGGTCAAGGTGCGGTTCCCCACCTTGTGCTGGACGATCGTTCCCGCCTCATGCGTCGTGCCTGTTTATGTCCTGGTTATGTAGGCGTCGCACCGTGTGTACGTGGCGCGTAGGAACGAACCACTGCGATGACATTGTCAAGGTGCAAAGCCGTCGAGCCTCTACGCATGAAGCCAGCGTCGTGGAGGTGATGAGCGACCCCAAGTGTCACACCGTGAAACTGTTGTCACGGTACGACCATCGCACGGGGGACAAGGAGACGGCGTTGATGCTGGAGTACGTGCCGCGCGGATGGAACCATCGCTTGAAGACACAGGAAGAGGCTGTGAAGCGAGCAGCTCAGCTCACGCGGGTACAGTACATGTATGCGAGAGGCGTTTGGGTGTGCAAGTGTCACGTCACGACTCACATGACGTTGCTCAACGTGCCATTGCATGAAGTATCACGCATGATTGCGCCTGAACAGGGTGTCTTCGAGTGGCACCAGCGCGGGTATCTGCACCTTGACATCAAACCTGACAATGTGCGGGTGAATGGTGACGGAGACGTCGTGATCATTGACGCCAACATCGCGAAGCCGATCAGCGAGTGTGCAGTTGGCAAGGTGATGCGGAAGGGCAAGGCAGCTGGCACACCAGGATTCATGGATCCTCTGGTCGCGGATAGAGTGTACGACTGGAGTCCAGCGGCAGAGGTGTGGAGTTTGGGCTTCATGCTGAACGATGTGTGTCATGAGTCATGACTCCCGACACAAGTGTTCAGTACCTATTTCTTTCGTGTTGTTCACGCGTGGTATGTTCGATGTGCAGTTGGCGTGTTCCCTGGGCAGGTCCAAGTTGTCGCGCAGCATGCGTGGTCTGGCAGAACTCATGATGACCCAGGAGGCGTTAGAGAGGCCATGTCTCGGCGCCTTATTGGGTCTCAAGTGTCGAGCATCCAACACGTACGGCACAAGCACGGATTGCTTGTATGGTAGTGTCGTGAGGCGCTCGGAGCTAGGGGCAACCCGGCAGCTTGTTGGGACACCGTACGGAGGAAGCCCGCAAGCTTTTCGAAGCACGGTCTGAGCCGTATGGTGGTCGTAAGAGGGAGCTTGAGCGGGTGCGTGTCGAGGCGGTGGTGAAGACACATTTCCGACAGCGCCTCCCGTGCACGCAACTCTCTCTCTCGAAAACGTTGCTCCGCCTGGAACGCTGGCGCTGTAGTGTCACTGCCAGTCGCAGGTGCCCCACCAGCACTGGTCGCCGCACGTACTTTCGCTGTTGCATTCCTGCTGTTGCTGTTGCGGTTGCGGCTACTTTACCCGAAAAAGGGTGATTTGATGCGCTTCAACACGGGCAACTTGTGGCACGGGAACCTCGGTGTCCCACTGTGATGCCTGGTACGGGGCATATACTGGATCAGACGGTGAGGAAAGGGGGCAACCCTATGTTGGGGGTTACAACGGCAAACGAACTCTGAGGGGAAGATACTGACTGACACACACTGTGTGACACACACTGTGTGACACACACCACGAGCGAGCCACGTGCAAGTTTGCACAACGAAAACACATTGCTCTGTTCGGGCCATTACACCGCCCGGATTTTGGGCTTGCCCCAGTCAAGCGCCAGACCAGCTCCGACACCGCTCGGACTTGCCTTCGAAGACCAACATCATAGCACCCTCTGGGTCAACCTCATCTCATTTATGTTGTGCTCAACTCACCCAAACGGCAGCAGAGCTGTAATGCTGAAGTAGCACATGGCACCGTCGTGCGGGTCATCACAGAGCGCCTTCATCCCATCCCGGCCTTGCCGCGCGGCATGGCGATACAAGCGCTGGCGGTGGCGCGAGTCCCTCGTGTAGGTCAACCCCGAGTGCAGGTGCAGTCTGGCCAGCATGCCTCATGCTCGGCAAATTGCCTGAGGCAATGTATGAGTTTTGAGGCGCTCGCTGGCAATGCGCGGCGGGGACTGGTGTTCCGAGTCTGCCTGAACTCAGCCAGGGCAGCCTACTTGCGCGCCGACAGACGGCTATGAGGTGTTTGCTCTCGTGTGTGATATCGTGCTTTGTAGTGCATCGTCATGGAGGGCGATGTCGCACCGCAGGCTTCAGGTGCAGCAGTTGCATCTTTGTGGATACGTAGGCAGCTGTTGCTACTTGGTGGTCACAGCTAGGTCTGTGGACCGCAGCAGACTGTAGTCACTACAATGTCGTGAGAAATAGTTTGAAGGAAACAGCTTGCCCCAACACCGTGCCCATGCGTGAGGGTCGCTTGCGGAGGCATACAGAGGTTGCTAACCATGTTTAGGATGTGAACAGCAAACTGATCTTGCATGGGGTGGGGTGGCCATTGCAAACCTGGTGAAGTCAGTGGTTGGTGTCGTCATCCGGCTCGATGGCGGTGCTAGAGGGCAACTTTAGGATGCATGGATGGCACCGAACGTTGTGCCCACAGAGACACACTGTCCAGTCAAATGCGTGTGCCCAGCCCCTCTGCGGTGGCAAGCGCAGCTTGCTCACCACTTGCTAACCCCACTCCGACGGCTGTCAATGTCTTTGCTTTCCCATTCCAACAATCAAACATCGTCCTGTTCTGCCTTCTGAGGTGGGGTGCGGCGAAAGAACAAGGAACCTCCACCGTGCACCACAACTCCTCACACTGCAGTAAAACGATGCAGCCCAGGTGCAAAGTTGTATGCAACAAGCCCGCTCCCTGAGGGAATATGTGATCTTTGGCGGTACAGCGTAGGGGTGGCGGGAGGAGGACGAGGTACTAGTGGTTGTGGTGGTCCGACAGTACGTGAAAACCACAGCCAGGCGCGCCTGCACGAGCTACGTTGTCTCGATCAGGCGTTGCACGCCACGGTGACGGTGCCCTGACTGGGAGTGCGACATCTGAGGCAGTGGCTTCTAAGGAGCGCCGTACGTGGGCGTCGCACAAGCCCCATCTCGGGAAGGTGTACCCGGCCGAGTGCACAGTTGGGTCAAGTTGTGCTCGCAAAAGGAAAATTGAGGACGACCGTCTCCAAGCGCCAAGCAAGGGTGCCCGGCGCCTGTACTCCAACAATCACTAACGTACGCTTGCCAGACCACGACGATGAAGCTTGGTCCCTAAGCGGGCGAGAGCACGGCACAAGGAACTGGTCGCCGTGGGCCCATGACCATCTGTGTCCAAGACACCAGCGATCCAGCTGTCGACCCGTGCGGGACTGCTCTGGCTTACCACGCTGCTGCCGCTACATGGTGGAGCGCTCCACTCAGGCGATCCAAGGCGTGGTTTGTCACCAGGTTCACGCACGTGTGCACACTGTCAGTTCACCAAACGCATGCTCATCAAGCAAGGTGTGCGCTTTCAGCTGCTCGGTAAGCAGTAGTGTGTATGGGAAGTTCAGACTGTCCCGTATGGCGCGCTTTTGTGGACGCGAGCGTTGCTTGGCCCGCATGACGCGGTGTTGTTGCTGCAGCACCTTCCTTGGCGAGCCAAACTTCCAGAACCATCAATCAGCACCGGTTTGGGCGTTCACTGGTTATACCGCCATGTGTGGCATTTCACGTAAGGGGACGATTGCCGTAACGCCACCGGACACGAATGGACGGTGTGTGACAAGGTAATACATGCCTTTCGTTCGATGCAACAAAAATAAAATCACAGAAACCACATGCGACGAAGGTGCAGCGACGAAAGAAAAGAAAGAAACAAAGGTGCCAATCAGCCAACCTGTGGAAGCGGTTGTGAACACACATCCAGGAATGACTGAAAGTCCGTTTCGACCCCATCCAACTCTTGCACAAGCAGAAGGTTAGTGGAAGCTAACACAGTGTTGGAGTCCGCCTCGATTGCGCCAGTCGTCTGGTCAACAAAAGAAGATGAGCCGTGAATCTCGCCCAGGTCTTGGTTTATTGCTGCTTCAAGCTCTTGGGTTCTGCACCGGGCCTGTCGAGACGCGTGAGCAAGCATGACGTGCCAACCGGTGCGCACAGTACGTACGTGCTCGAGCTGTGTGCTCAACTCATCTATCTGTGCCGCAGAATTGTCACGACTGGCTTCAAGACGTCTCACCTCGAGGGAAAGTTCCCGCAGTTTGCTGAAAACATGTTGGGCTAAGATGGCTTGTGCCAAAACAACACAACGCCCCAATACTCACGTTACGGATGCTAGCTGCGCGGTTTCTAATGCGCTTCCAGTTTCGGAGAGCCTGCGTATCATCGCACAAGGTGAAGCAGAAACCACAGCTCTGGAGCTCCCGGGGCCGCAACTCACCTAGTCTCCAGCGTCGCAATCTTCGAGAGTAACTCCCCCGTCTTTGCTTCCGCCGCGTCACGCGATGCTCGAAGTCTGTCGCAGACCGGCTTGGGGACTGATGATCCCACTCGTTCGCGCAACACCTCAAGTTCCGCATTCATCGACTGCATGTGTCTTCTCCCCAACTCGAGATCGCGCTGTGCCGATGAATGTCGCGAGCTCGAAGCGTCTAGCTTGCGTTGGAGCGCAGCAACTTCCACTCGATACCTAGCGCAGGACCCCGCAGAAATCAGAAAGCTGATGGCAACGCAAGCAAATAAAACAACATACACACACGTGACGCACCTTTGCGCCGCTTGAACTGCACGCTGCGCACGACTACCATTGACCTCGACTTCACTGGATAGTTGTGAAATTACTTCGCGCATTGAACCAAGCTGCTGTTCCATCATGGTGATGTTGCTGTCAGCTTCAGCAAGACGCGTAGTGGTAGCAACGAATTGCTTGTGCAACTGCTCATGACGCTTGACAAGATCACGAACTGCATCGCTCGGGCTGCGTGATGGCTGCCCGAGACGAGTCCATAGTGTGCGTGCTGCTTCAGCAGCAAGCAGCACGGGGCGATTCTGGTCTTCGGCAGCACGTAGCTGATCAGACATTGCAGCGCACTTGTTTCTCTCTGCCTCAAGTTGTTTGTCCAGCTCCAGTTCTTGTGCCTTCAACGTTGACTGGACATCGCATTAGCGAAAATCAAACGTGATGGGTGGGTGGTGGTTTAGGTTCGAGAGCTCGCGTACCATTTGAGCCTCGCTGTGCTCTTGCGCTTGCAAGGCTTGGTGGTAGCGCTCCTGAAGCGCTTGAAGCTGGTCTTGATTTGTCTGTAGTTCCTGGCGCAACTGCTCAATCCGAGCTCAGAAAAGGTTGCCGCGTAGCGCACGCACGTGCGCGCAAACATACCATTCGCGCTTCAGTTTCCAAGGAGCTGAGAACATCCTTGCTGGTGAATGCACATGCACGCAGCTGCTGCAGCTCCTCTTCTGCTTCGGCGAACTTCCTATCCGCCTGTGTCGTAGCATGTGGCGTGCGTGCGTGCGCGCGCGCGCGTGTGTGTGTGTGTGTGTGGGTGTGCGCGCGCGCGCGCGTGTGTGTGTGTGTGTGTGTGTGTGTGTGTGTGTGTGTGTGTGTGTGCTGTCAGACAAATCAATGCATGTGTGCCTGATTGCCAGCCACGCGTACCTGTTCTTGACCACGTTGCAATTCGCGAGTGCGATTCATCATGTCCTGGAGTCGACTCAGCAACAGGTGAGCCTGTGGTACGTTACATGCATTGTTTAGTGGGTTCAACCGCATGTGCGGGCGCACGCGCGAGAGACAAAAAGCCGTCATACATACAAGAGTTCGTGCGGCAAGTGCGCTGCCGTGGATATCTTGGGGTAGCGTTTCGACTCTGACGGTTGTAACAGCTTCATTTTGTGGCCACGAAGGTGAATGGCAACTACTGTGGCACTCTTGCAGCGTGGCGAGTATGGTGCGAATGACATCAAAGCTGGAATCGAAGTCGGTTCTGGTCAAGAAGGCGCACATGCAAGGCACACAGGGTATCGTGACTCTGCAACCCATGCACTGTTGGTGGTATGGGCGCTATCAAACATCATACCGAACGGCATCCAGTTCTTCGCGGCTGCTCACCAACTGACCACGGTGTGCTTCCAGCTCTTGTTCTAGGCTGTTGACTCGCGCTTGTCCTGCATGCAGATTCCAACGCGCCACACGGAAAGACACAAACGCAATGTGGTCAGATCCACACCCGCTGTTCACAGATACGGGCACAGGCAGAGACAGAGGACGGGCGGTAGTCACAGCCACGTGGCAATCAATGTCCGTGCCTTCATGCAGCTGGTATTGGAGTTTGGACACAGCTGCCTCGCTTGCTTGCCGTTGTGCAATCGCTTCTGCACGCTCTTGTTGCACGGCGTCTACTTGTGCACGCAGGCTGGAGGCACCCTGAACACTGGCGTGGTAGTTCGCCGTCGCGGACCGCACCGCAGCCTCCAGCGCGGCCACTTGGTTGCGCAGAGACCGGATTTCACCCCGGGCATTCTGAAGCTCCAGTGACAGCGACGTCACACTGCTGGTAGCAACTTCAAGTTTATCCGAAGCAAGCTGCTGCTCTTGGGTCTGCTGCAGAAGTTGTTTGGACACGCTCAACACCTGTTGGCGTTCCTCTTGAAGCTTTGCACGCAACTCGTCTCGCTCGGCAGAGCACTCCACGAGCGAGGCTTGTAGTCTCTGGAGAAAGGCAGACACACCGCCAAGTTCGACCTGTTGAGGCACCACAACGGTGGGAGGAGCACGTGGTCAGCAAGGAAACAACCGAAGCAGTGCCCATGTGTGGGATTTTGACGTGGCAGCCAATGCCAGTCAGTCAGTCAGCCACGCATCCTGAGTGAGTGGGCGATGGGCGTGTGAAGTGCGCCCAAAAGCCTTGGACCCGACGCACCTGTAACGATCGCACCTCTCTTGCTTTCACCAAGGCATCAGCGCGCTGCCTGTGGTCTTCACGACTCCCCCCGGTGTCTCCCATGCCAACCTGTGCGTGCATCAGTGCAGTGATTTCGTCGGATCGTGAGAGTCAGTCATCACGATTGAAAATTGCATTGCACATTTTTGGCGTGTGACGGAAGCAGCAGCGTGAAGTGGGGACTTTGCCGCGAGTCCGCCACCCATGGCGTCGTGTCGCTATCGTTGCGTTTCGTTGCTCACTTTGCAAGCACTGGTCACAGTGTTGCTCTTTGTTCACCAAAGCGGATGTGTCCATGCCGCCGTGGGCGGTGTGGTGCTCTTGGAGGTGGAGTCAGCTCCAGACCCGCTGGACACGGCGTACCAAACACGCGTGTGCAGCGCTCTGGACGACGCTATTCGAAGCATTCACACGACTGCACATGATGCGTCGAGCACCCCCTTTGCACATTTTCTTGATCATGGTGGACACAAGCTGGTGTACTTTGTGTCATCGCGGCGTGGGAAACTTGTGCTGAAGGTGCCACTTCCCCGGGACAAGGGAATGAACGGGGTGGCTGCTGCGTTGACGAGCGATGCGGTCCTGCAGGGTCTGGGCGCCCATGTGCGCCGCTTGTTTGACGCTTCTTCTCCTCAATCACCCCTTCGTCAAGCAGACACCGACGGGGACGGGCAGTTGTCAGATGCAGAGCTCAAGGCGCTCGTGGAGATGGGCGCGTTGGCTGCAGCCGGCGATGATAGCAGCCCGGCAAGCGACTTCGAGCACCAGCCGCCTGCACGGACGCCACGCAACCTGCCAAGTTCGGATAGAAGAGGCAAGTTGAGCAGGGAGACGGTGTGGTACTCCCGCCTGTGCTCCTCTCTACTGAGCACCGCCAACAGCCACGCGGCAGGCACAGCAGCACTGGCAGCAAGCCGCCTCGTGCCTGTCGTCCATGCGCAGTGTGGCAACGTCACTGTTGTGGAATTCCTTCAGCCGATGTCATCTTCGCTGACCAACCCGAGTTGGCATGTTCGGTACGTCAACGGAGGCGCGAGTGTTCGTGCTGTGATGCCACAGCCTCGAGCGTGTGCTTCCTGTTGTGTTGTTGTGTCGATGCATGATGCCTCTCTGGGCCACTGCTGATTTTCTGTCCTGCACACCAGGCTGCGTGCCACCTTGGCAATCCTTCGCTACCTTCTGAGCCTGCGTCTTGAAGCACCCCGCCCTCTGTTCGCGTGTGACATGCATTTGGGCAATTTTGGCAAGGACATGCAACGCCGGACCAAGCTTGTGGACGTCGATGCGTTGTTCACTGCCCGAGAGATTGAGGCGGAGCGCGATGCGTCTTGCATAGATGATTGGCAGTGTGACGTGCGTAGCAACACATGCAGCGCATAGTCATGGTGTTCACCTGAGTGCTTGATTTCTTGTTTGTGTGCTTGCTCGTCTCGCGTGTGTGTCTGGCTGCCTCGCGTGTGTGGGTGACCTGCGCGCGTAGGTCAAGTCTTCGTGCAAAGGTCGCTGTCACAACAGGCGGTGCGCACAGTTTCCAGATGGCCCTGGTGTGAACATGCACTTCTTCTGTCGACATGCGCTCGAGGGCGACGTGACCCGCGGTGAGGAGGACGACAACGGTGTGCCGATGCGTGCTGCACCCATCAGCAGCCGTGTGGCCCTCGGCGCCAACGCCCTGGATGGCGCCCCGGCGCACTGCGTGGACGAGTTGAATGGCCTGCTTGCACAATGTCGTGCGACTGGCTTCGCAACCGCACCAGGTGAGCACACAATGTCGCATGTCCGTGGAGATCAATCACAGAGGGAGGACAGGCAGCGACGTGTCGAGGAGACCACCAGAACACACCTTCACATGTCACCCTGTGGTCTGACCTCCATCTCACCCATGTGATGATTGTTGGTGTGGTTCCTGTGTGCAGCCTTGCAAGTTGAAGCATGGCTCACTCGCTTGGAGCGTGTGTGTCCATCGATGTAGCTCCCACCCGACGTCTGTCAGCTCTTGAATTTTGTTTTTCTTTCTTTCTTTCTTCCCTTCTTTGTTTCTTCCGCGAGTGTGTTCGGCCCGCACGCTCTGCACTCTTGCAGCAAGGACTCAGCAAGAAAGCTCGCGGTGGTGGCGTGAGGAGAAGAAGACGGTGCAAGCAATGCGACATGTTCGCCGTCTATGAAGTGGAGTTGGCGCGTGGCAACAAACTCGCCGCACGCTGCAACAACAAAAGTGCTTGTCCGGCCACTTGACTGGGTTGTTGCTGCTGGTCTTGGTCTTGCCTACATATATATAATGTAGCACTTGACTGGGTTGTTGTTGCTGGTCTTGGTCTTGCCTACATATATATATTATATATATATGTAGCCCACGGGCGCAACAACCCTGACGCTTCTAGTTCTGGGAGCGAAACTACCCTTTTTTTTTACTTACCACATTTTGTTGTCGGCTACCACCAGTGCCTCAACGCACCGCACCACGTCGTCCAGCACTTGCGTTTCTTTCACCCCCAAGCTGCGAGTGGAGACAAGGACTACTTCTGAGCCTTCCACGCCCGCCACATCCATTCCGAATGCGGTGCAGGTGGGTGCCATTGCAGCGGCGCCCTTCTGCGCAAGCTTGGGCAGCTGCACGCGCACAGTGACACGCATGCCAGAGCCCAGTCGCCCAAGCGATGGCGACAGTGCTCCCAGCACCGGGTGCATCGCAAAGCTCTTGCCTTTTGCGTCCAAACCCGCCTCCACAGCACGCAGCACGCCAACCACGGAGCCAAACAGCTGTGTGACGTGGAAGCCACTCCCCTCTGCGGACACCCGCAGGTGGTCCTCTCCGTCGTTGGCTGCCACACACACGCGGTCGTCCTCTGACACAAACACCCCACGGCCATCGGGCCAGTCCGCAGCGACACGTGTGGCCAACGCCACCACATCCGGGTCACTCACGAAGCCCCTCCGCTTCAAGCTCTCCACCACTGCCGGCGTCAAGCCATGGCGCAGGGAGAAGGTGCCAGGGAGCGACTCGACGGCGCCTTGCACCATGCTGCACACGTCTCGGCGCTCCGGGCGCGAGATCAGACCGGCAAAGCAGGCGCCATGGATGTTGCGGGACACGGAGATGCAGGTGCTCGTCACGCGGCGCTGAACCGCGATGCTGGGCGACTGTGACACGTGGGAGGCGTCCAAATCAAATTCATGCGCGTCCTTTGCCATGTTGAAGCCGCCGTGCACGTCCTGCACCAGTGGCGCCACAAGGTCTGCGAGCAGCGCGTAGCTCTCCTCGTCTCCCATGCGCACAAGAGAGGACGCAGACGCAGACGCAGACGCAGACGAGGATGTGGAGGAGGAGGCGGAGGCGGAGGCGGATGACGTCGCCACGGCCGCGGCAACCGCTGCTGTATCGCACTCGGCTTGCACAGCCTTGTCCACATTCCACCCGTTGCGTGTGGCGCCGGCTTCGACAAGCGCGGTGTACAACGCGGGTGTGAGGGCACGCCGCAACACGGGCGAGCCGCCGCTCAGCAGGGTGTCGCCCGGAAAAGCGGCCGCTGCGTCATACTGCGACGCGCAACTGTTGATGGCGCCATCCGGCGCGATGCGCAGGTCCTTTTCCATGGCCTTGACACGCTCCAACATCTCCAACAAACGTTCCTCGGTCTCACGCGCATGTTGCTCCGGAGTTTTCGCCACCGTGGCAGCTTCTGCACTCTCGCTCTCGGCGCTGGCCGTCTGGCGGAGGACCAGGAG
>Ga0213833_1001855_pt1 | contig 14362 bp, 14 predicted proteins | sample SWATP21_FD_160575 | JGI IMG/M metagenome (GOLD analysis project Ga0213833, IMG submission 160575) | Coastal seawater microbial communities from Marineland, Florida, United States - SWA TP2 #1 | ecosystem: Environmental > Aquatic > Marine > Coastal | place: USA: Florida | collected 2016-08-14
AGATCACGTCGACCCCCTTGCCGCCGGTCAGTTCCTTGATGCGGGCCTTCAGGTCCTCGGTGGAGTAGTTGATCAGCTCGTCCGCACCGTGCTCCTTGCACACGGCCAGCTTCTCGTCCGACGAGGCTGCGGCGATCACCTTCGCGCCCATCGCCTTGCCCAGCTCCACCGTCGCCAGGCCGACACCGCCAGCGGCACCGAGCACGAGAAGGGTCTGGCCCGGCTTCAGCTCGGCCCGCTGCTTCAGCGCGTGATAGGAGGTGCCATAGACGATGGTCAGGCCCGCCGCCGCCTCGAACGGCATGCTGTCGGGGATCTTCGTCAAGGCGGGCGCCGGCAGGACGGCCTCGGCCGCAAAGGCGCCGGTCGGCGTGTTGAACATCACCCGGTCGCCAACGGCAAAGCCCTCGACGCCCTCGCCCAGTTCGCGGATCACACCAGCCCCTTCCGTACCGGGAACGAAGGGCAGTTCCGGCTTGAACTGGTACTGACCCCGCACACACAACAGGTCCGGGAAGTTGAGACCGCCCGCCTTCACATCGACCAGGACATGGCCCGGCGTGAGTTCCGGCGTGTCGATCTCCTCGACCTTCATGTTCGCTTCGGGTCCGAATTCGCGGCACAGGAGCGCTTTCATGGATGTCCTCCCCGGACTGTTCGTGTGGTGTCGGTGTGCGAGCGGCCTAACCGAGCTTCACGCCGTGATGGGCGGCCGCCTTGGTCAGGAATTTGATCGTCTGTTCGCCGCCGGCCTGGAATTCCTTCTGGGCAGCGGGATCCTTGATGGCATCGAACTGCGCCGCAACATTCTCCGGCGTCAGCTCTTCCGGCGGCAGGTAGATGCCGTCGGTCTCGTAGATTTTCGTCGCGGCGAAACCGCCGGCGCCGGCGCACAGGATGGTGCGCGAGGGGCCGTCTTCGGAGACGAGGTAGACGAGGCCCGTCGACACGGTTTCCGGCTTCATCAGCTCGAGCGCGGCCGGCGGCAGCAGGCCTTCGGTCATGCGCGTGGCTGCGGTCGGTGCCAGGCAGTTGACGCGGATGTCGTATTTCTGACCTTCCAGATGCAGCGTGTTCATGAAGCCCACGACGGCCATCTTGGCGGCGCCATAGTTGGACTGTCCGAAATTGCCGTAGAGGCCGGACGAGGACGAGGTCATCGCGATACGGCCGTAATTCTGCTCGCGCATGATGTCCCAGACCGCCTTGGTGCAGACGACAGAGCCCATCAAATGCACGTCGACCACGGTCTGGAAATCGGAAATATCCATCTTGGCAAAGGACTTGTCGCGCAGGATGCCGGCATTGTTCACCAGCACGTCGACCCGGCCCCAGCTGTCCATGGCCTGCTTGACCATGTCGGCGACTTCGTCGGCCTTGGTGACATTGGCGGTGTGCGAGATGGCCTCGCCGCCCGCAGCACGGATCTCGTTGGCCACGTCTTCGGCGGCCGAACCCGTGCCCGTACCGTCCACGGAACCGCCCAGATCATTGACCACCACCTTGGCACCGCGTGCCGCCAGCGCCATGGCGTGGCACCGGCCCAGACCCAGGCCAGCGCCGGTGACAATGGCCACGCGGCCGTCGTAACGAATCTCACTCATAACCAGTCTCTTCTCTTGAACGTGTCCGGATCATCCGACGATCTGCAGGGTCAGCCAGTGCGCCATCAGGGCCGGCTTCTCTTCACCCTCGATCTCTACGGTGACGGCGTATTTCAGCATCCATTGCCCCGGATTGCGCTCGGTGGCGTCTTCCAGGACGAAACGGCCTCGGATCTTCTTTCCGGCCCGCACGGGCTGCAGGAAGCGCACCTTGTCGAAGCCGTAATTGATGCCCATCGCGATGCCGTCCAGAACCAGCGTCGTGTTGGCGGCGAGCGCGGACAGCATGGACAGCGACAGGAAGCCGTGGGCGATGGTGCCGCCGAACGGCGTTTCCTTCGCCGCCCGCTCCGGGTCAATGTGGATGAATTGATGGTCTTCGGTCACATCGGCGAAGACATCGATGCGCGACTGGTCGATCTCGATCCAGTCGGACACACCGATTTCCTGTCCGATATGCTCCTTCAGCGTGTCGGCCTTGATCACCGGCATCAGGCAGTCTCCTCGTCATTCAGCAGCATTTTGCGCAGGCCCGGCTTGTCGATCTTGCTTGTGCCGCCACGCGGCAGCGGTCCGTCCATGCGCCAGATGCGGTCCGGCAGTTTGAAGGCTGCCAGGTGCGGTTTCAGGAAATCGATGATGTCCTGGTCGGTCAGGGCCGCCCCGTCACGCAACAGGAGCGCCGCGCCGACACGCTCGCCCAGGCGCTCGTCGGGAATACCGATCACGGCCGCTTCCAGAATGTCCGGATGCTTGGCCAGCGCGCCCTCGACCTCAAGGCAGGAGACGTTCTCGCCACCGCGGATCACCATGTCCTTGATACGGTCGACGATGAACAGGAAGCCGTCCTCGTCGATGATCCCGACATCGCCGGTCTTGAACCAGCGGTCCTCGGTCAGCACGGCCGCCGTGGCTTCCGGCTGGTTGAGATAACCGCGGAACACCGCCGGCGACTTGATCCACACCTCGCCCGGCTCACCGCGCGGCGTTTCGTTGCCGGCTTCGTCGACCGTCTTGATGAAGGTGACGGCCGGCAGCGGCAGACCGCATGAGCCCGGCTTGGACTGGTATTCCGAATAGCCGTTATACGTGCCCAGCGCATTGGTCTCGGTAAGGCCATAGCCCGACGATGCCCAGGCTTTCGGGAAGACCTGGTTGATCTTCTCGACATGCGCCTCGGGACGCTTGGCACCGCCGGTGCCCATGCCCTGCAACGTGTCCAGTGTGACGCCGCGGCGCTCGGCCTCCAGCGTCAGCTCGTGCGACATGGTCGGCACACCCACCATATCGGTCAGCTTCTCGCGCTGGATGATATCGACCGCTTCGCCCGCATCCCATTTGCGCATCAGCACCATCTTGCGGCCGGAGAAAAGCGAGAGCAGGAAAACGGCATGCGAACCGGTGCAGTGAAAGAGCGGCAGGCACACCAGCACACCCGGATCGCCTTCGGTGAAGTCCTCGTCATTATTGGCGAGGCGCAGGGATGCGCCGAGTAGCGCAAAGGACAGGATCGTCGTCACCGCACCGCGATGGGTGAGCACGGCGCCCTTGGGCGAGCCCGTTGATCCCGAGGTATAGAAAATGGCGAAATCACTGTCCGGATCGATGGCGATGGCCGGCGGCTCCTGCCCTGCGCAGGCCGCGACCATGGCGTCGAACGTGTCGGCGACATCCTCGAGCTCGCCACGGCCTGCAATCAGTGTGAGGCCTAGGCTTGCCTGGTGCGGCCGCAGCCGCTCGATCTGCCGGGCTCCGGCAATGACGATCTTGGCCCCGCAATCGGACAGGCCGAAACCCATCTCCTCGCTGGTCCACCAGCCATTGAGCGGCACCACGACGCCACCGGCGGCGATGATACCGAGAAAGGCCGCCATCCATTCCGGCGAGTTGCGCATCGCCAGGGCGATACGCGTGCCGGGCGTCACACCGTGACGCTGGATCAGGGCGTTGGCAAAGGCCACGGAGCGACCGACGAGTTCACCGAAGGTCCAGCGCTGATCCTCGAAGATCACGCCTTCCTTCTCGGCGTGCTCCATTGCCTTCATCAGCAGGAAGCGCAGATCGCCGGGCGCATTCACATAGGCCGGCTGGCGAACGCCGAGAATCTCGGTCTCGCCAACATTGAGGACTTCCTCGGCCTGGGTGATCTGGCGGGCAATCGCTTCCAGCTGCGCACGGGCGGGCGCCTGCTTGCGCTGAGCCATGATCAGCCCTCCAGGGTTTCGTTGACGTAGCGCTTGAGCTCCTTGCGGGCGATGACCATGCGGTGCACCGCGTCCGGACCGTCAGCGAAGCGCAGCGTGCGCAGACCGGTGAACATCATGGCCAGCGGCGTGTCCTGGGAGATACCCGTACCACCATGCATCTGCATGGCTTCGTCGACGGTATCGAGGGCGACGCGCGGGGCGATCACCTTGATCTGGGAAATCCACGGCGCGGCCGCGCGCGGGTCGCCCTGGTCCATCATCCAGGCCGCCTTGAGGCAAAGGAGGCGCGCCTGCTCGATCGCCATGCGGCGTTCGGCGATGATGTCGCGATTGGCGCCCAGCTTGGCCAGCGGCTGGCCGAAAGCGGTGCGCGAGACCGAGCGGCGGCACAGGAGTTCCAGCGCCCGCTCGGCCTGGCCGATGGCCCGCATGCAGTGGTGGATGCGGCCCGGCCCGAGGCGTCCCTGGGAAATCTCGAACCCGCGACCACGGCCGAGGATCAGCGCATCCTTGGGCACGCGGACATTGGTGAACTTGATATGCATATGGCCGTGCGGCGCATCGTCATGGCCGAACACGGTCATCGGACGCAGGATCTCGATACCCGGCAGGCCGGCCTCGACGAGGAATTGCGAATGGCGGCCGTGACGCGGGGCATCATCACCCTCGGTCTTGGTCATCAGAACATAGACTGAACAGCGCGGATCGCCGGCGCCAGAGGCCCAGTACTTCTCGCCATTGAGCACCCACTCATCGCCATCCAGCTCGGCCTTGAAGGCGATATTGGTGGCGTCAGAGGAGGCGACGTCCGGCTCGGTCATCAGATAGGCCGAGCGGATCTTGCCCTCGAGCAGCGGTTCCAGCCATTTCTTCTTCTGCTCGGCATTCCCGTAGCGCTCGATGACTTCCATATTGCCGGTGTCCGGCGCGGAACAGTTGAAGGTCTCCGCGGCCAGGTGCGACCAGCCCATTTCCTCGGCGAGATAGGCATACTCGACCGTGGTGAGGCCGTAGCCGCGATCCGAACCCGTCAGCCAGAAATTCCACAGGCCGCGCTCGCGCGCCTTTGCCTTGAGGCTTTCCAGGATCTCGGTCTGGCGGTCGGTAAAGGCGAAACGGTCGCCCGCCTTGCCGATCTCCGCGTGATACTCCGCTTCCAGCGGCATCACCTCGTCGCGAATCATCGCGCGAACCTGTTCCACCAGCGGGCGTACCCGCTCCGTCATACCCAGATCCATCATTACTCCCCTTTATCGTCCTGGCTGTTGTCGTTTCTCGTTGAATTGTCAGACCGGCCGGCCGCGCTCGGCAACCATCATCCGGCGGAATTTCCGCATCCCGCCGAGCCAGCGGTCGCGCTGGGTCGCGCGGGCAGCCTCATAGCCGGCGACACTGGCGTGCGGCAGGGCGAGGAAGCGCTTTTCCTCGATCGCCGCGATCGCCTCGGCCGCCACATCGGAGGGCTCGACCACGCCGTCGGCGCCGGCGATACCGCCATCCGAGGAATTGTCGCCCAGCATGGCCGTGCGGACCGCCTGCGGGCAAACGCACACGACCTGCAGCCCGTCATCGCCATGGGTGATCGCCAGGCTCTCCGCGAAGGAGACGGCGGCGTGCTTGCTGGCCGTGTAGGAGGACGCCCCGATCTGGGCGAGCAGACCGGCCGCCGAGGCGACCAGGATGAACACCCCGCCGCCGCGCGGTTTCATGCGCGGCCAGACCTGGCGCGCACCGCGCACGGCGCCCATCACATTGACCTCGAAACTGTCCAGCCAGTCCTTGTCAGACGCGCCTGCCGCATCCCAGCTGGGTGCATCGGCGCGCAGGATGCCGGCATTGGAGACATAGATATCGACCGGTCCGAGCTCGGCTTCGGTGCGATCAAGAAAGGCCGCGATATCGGCTTCCTTGGTCACATCGACCGTCGCGCCGATCCCGCCGAAGGCCTGGGCCGCCTCTTCAGCGCCCTGAAGGTCAGCCAGGGCGATCTTTGCGCCGCGGGCATGGAAGGCTTGCGCCATGGCGAGGCCGATGCCGCGCGCACCACCGGTGATCGCGACAACCTTGTTCGTGTAGTCCATCTTGTCCTCCCGGTGGACCGGCCTCAATACTTCCGCATGCGGGCGAACTTGTCAGCGTGGTAATTGGCGTCACCGTAGAGCGCCTCGGCCACGCGGACCCGCTTCATGTAGAAGCCGATGTCGAATTCATCGGTCATGCCCATGCCGCCATGCATCTGCACGCCTTCGCGCGCGGCGAGCTGGGCGACCTGGCCGAGCTTGGCCTTGGCCGCGCTGACCATCATCGCCGCATGATCCGGCGCGGCATCGAGCGTCTGCAGGGCTTTCAGCACGATCGACTTGCCCAGCTCGACCTCGGAATAGAGGTGTGCCGCGCGGTGCTGCAGCGCCTGAAACGTGCCGATGATCTGGCCGAACTGCTTGCGTTCCTTGAGATAACCGACCGTGCTGTCGAGGCATTGCTGGGCAGAGCCCGACATCTCGGCGGACAGACCGGCACGGCCCGCGTCCAGAACCGCTTCCAGCGCGCCCAGCCCGTTATCGACCTCACCCAGAACGGCGTCGGCCGTCACCTCGACATTGTCGAGCACGATGTCGGCCGCATGACGGCTGTCGACGGTGTCCTTGCGCTCGACCGTGACACCGGCGGCATCCCGCGGCACTAGGAAGAGCGTGATGCCCTCGGCCTCGTTTTCGCTGCCGGCAGTCCGGGCGGACACGATCAGCATGTCGGCGACATGGCCTTCGGCAACGAATGTCTTGCGGCCGTTCAGCTTGAAACCATTGCCCGAGCGCTCGGCGGAAACGGCCACGCCGGACGGGTTGTGCTTGCGGCCCTCATCGGCGGCGAGTGCGGTGATCGCCTCGCCGGCTGCGATCCGCGGCAGCCACTCCGACTTCTGACCGTCGGATCCGAAACGCGACAGCGCGGTCGCTCCCATGATGGCGGTCGAGATATAGGGCGACGCCGTCAGCGTGCGGCCCATTTCCTCGGCGATCACGCCGGCGGCGACATGACCCATTTCCACACCGCCATGCGCTTCGGGCACCAGCACGCTGGTCCAGCCCATTTCCGCCATGTCGGCCCAGGTCTTGCGGTCAAATCCGTCTTCCGAGCCGCTGTCGCGCAGCTTGCGCAACTGGCTCACCGGAGCACTCGTCGAGAGATAACCCCGGGCGGCATCCTTCAGCATGCCGGCTTCTTCATTCAGCACCATGGCCATGATGTTTTACTCCTTGGGTGCCCGGCTCAAGCAGACGGCAGTTCGAGAATGCGCTTGGCGATGATGTTGAGCTGCACTTCCGACGTGCCGCCCTCGATGGAATTGCCCTTGGAGCGCAGCCACATACGGGCCACATCCTCATCGGCATCCCACTCCAGGCCAGACGAACCGGCGCTGTCCATCATCAGCTCCAGGCGGCGCTTGTTCAGCTCGGTGCCATAGTATTTCAGCATCGAGGAATTGGCGCCGACGCCCTGCCCTGCCTTGGCCTCGTCGGCCACGCGTTCCATGGTCGACATGAAGGCCAGCCCGTCGATCTCGGCCCGCACCACATCGGCCCGCAGGATCGGGTCGGCCAGCATGCCATGCTCGTTCAGCCCGATCTGCTGCACCGCGACATCGCCCATCGGACGCATCGCGCCGGACCCCATGCCGCCGATCATCTCGCGCTCATGAGTCAGGAGATATTTGGCGACGGACCAGCCCTTGTTCAGCTCGCCGACCAGATTGTGCTTCTCGGCCCGGGCGTCATCGAAGAAGGTCTCGCAGAAGGGCGACTTGCCGGAAATCAGCTTGATCGGCTTGGTCGTCACGCCCGGCTGATCCATGTCAACGAGAATGAAGGAGATGCCTTCATGTTTGGACGCCTGGAAGTCGGTTCTCACCAGCACAAAGATCCAGTCGGCCTTGTCGGCATAGGAGGTCCAGATTTTCTGGCCATTGACCAGATAATGGTCGCCCTTGTCCTCGCACTTGGTCATCAGCGCTGCGAGGTCGGAGCCGGCATTCGGCTCGGAATAGCCCTGCGCCCAGCGGATCTCGCCGCGGGCGATCTTCGGCAGGTGTTCCAGCTTCTGCTCGTGCGTGCCGTATTTCAGAAGCGCCGGGCCAAGCATCCAGATTCCGAAGGACTGGACCGGTGCGCGGGCGCCGATCTTGCGCATTTCCTCGCGCAGCACCTTGGCGTGTGCCTTGTCGAGACCGCCCCCGCCATATTCCACAGGCCATTCCGGCACCGTCCAGCCTTTTTCGGCCATCCGGTCGAGCCACAGTTTTTGCGGTTCGGTGAAGTTGAACGTCCTGCCGCCCCAGACGACGTCTTCCTCGTCCTGGATGGGCTGGCGCATTTCCTCGGGACAATTGGCTTCGAGCCAATCCCTCACATCGGCACGGAAGGCGTCTAGATCGGCCATGCTCTCCCCTTTATCGATCGTTTTCGAGCATTCGGTATGATGCACTTGCGAAGACGTTAGCGCCGTTGCAGCAAGGCGTCCATGGGGCTGTGCGGCGATTTCAGGGGAAAATTGGTCGCAGGCCAGCTCCGACGCATGTGCGAAACCGGATACGAAAAAGCCCCGGCCGTGTGGCCGGGGCTTCCGTTCAGCGACAGGATACCGCTCTAGGCAAATTGCGGTGCAATCTGCAGATTCTTGGCCAGGCCGAGCCGGTGCAGGACCAGCAGCATGGTGCCGTTGTAATCCACGATCCGGTTCCAGATGCCCTTGCGCGGCAGGTGCAGCGCGGATTGCGGGAATTCATGGTGGTGGTCATGCAGGGCCTCGCCGCCGGTCAGCAGGGCCAGCAGATAGTCCACCCATTTGGGCGTTTGCATGTGACCGAACACGTTCACGCCCAGCGTTGTGGCATGGAACTGGATCGCGCGGCCGATCACGGCACTGGCGTGCAGCAGCGCGGTGAGAATCAGCGAACCGCCGCTCAGCGCCACGATGAGATAGATGATCGCGGGAATGATCAGGTGCATGACCAGAGACAGGGTGATGTGGAAACGGTCGGCGAAACGCACGACCGCGTTTTCCTTGAGCCAGAGCGGCATCGGGCGGGCGAGATCCTTCTCGTCGCGCCACAGGATCCAGCCGACCCAGGCCCAGGCCTTGCTTTCGAGCGGATTGTGCGGATCGCCCGGCTTGTCGGCAAAACGGTGGTGCTGGGAGTGGTAGTTCACCCAGTCCTTCAAGGAGCCCTGCATCGCCAGGATGCAGTTGAACATGATGATCACCTGGGCCGGCCATTTGATCTCGCCGGCGCGGTGCTGCCAGATCCGGTGCAGGGGGCCGATGCCCTGATTGCACAAGAAGATCGACAGACCGATCACCCCCAGGCAAAGCGGCGCATACCACCAGTGCAGGGTCAGCCCGTTCAGCGCCAGGCCGAGCACGACCATGGTGATCATCATCGCCACGCCGAGCGCAGGATAGATGAAGGCGGAAAAGGCGCTGGCCCAGTTCAGGGTACGCCAGGATTTCAGGATGGCCTCGGAACGCGAAAGGATCCGCTGGTCAAGATTCATGGGGTCTACTCATCGATAAGTGGGGCCCCCGGAGGGACTCGTCGCGAGGAATGTCCGCATTGCGGGGCGCCGGGTCAATCTCGGAATGCCCGCAGTACGGTTTTCAATTATTGCTCCGTGGTCGGCAGATGGACGTGGAAGGCTGCGCCCTCACCCGGCCGCCCCTCGGCCCAGATGCGTCCGCCATGACGCTCGGCGATACGCTGGCAAAGGGCCAGACCGACCCCGGTACCGGGATAGTCGCCGCGTGAATGCAAACGGGTGAATATCTCGAAAATGCGCGTCGCATGCTCGGGCGGAAACCCGATGCCATTGTCGCGAACGCTCAGGACGGCATTACCGGCTTCGTCATTCACCAGCGACAATTCGATCCGCTGCGGCCGTTCCGGATCGCGGTATTTCACCGCATTGCCGATAAGGTTGGCGAGGAGCTGGCGCATCAGCACCGGATCGGCCACCAGCCGTCCCGGCAGGTTCCAACAGATTGTGCCGCCGGTTTCGGCCAGCGCGAGCTCGAAATCGCTGGCCACGTCCAGAACCAGCTTTTCCATGTCCAGTACCTGCATGGACATTGCGACATGAGAGGAGCGCGAATAGCTCAGCAGATCCTGGATCAGTTTCTGCATCCGCCCGGCGCCGTCGATCATGGTGTCGAGCAGTTTGTGGCCGCGGGCGTCGAGCCGGTCGGAATAGTCGCGATGCAGAAGAGCGCCGAAGGCGCGAACCTTGCGCAGAGGTTCCTGCAGATCGTGCGAAGCGACATAGGCAAAGCGCTCCAGCTCGGCATTGGAGGCTTTCAGCGCCTCGGCATGCGCGGCGGCCATCTCCTCGGCGGCGCGGCGATCCGAAATATCGTGGGCCGAGCCTGCCATCCGGACCGGGCGCCCGTCCGCTCCGCGCAGCGAATCGCCATGCGCATGCACCCAGACGCTGCGACCGTCCGGCCGGTTCATGCGGTGTTCGGCATGGAACGGCACAGGCTCAGCGAAATGCCGCACAATCGCAGCCTCCACGGCTGCCTCGTCGTCCGGGTGAACATGGGACAGAAAACGGTCCAGGGACATGGTCGTCATCGTCGCCTCCAGCCCCATGATCTCGAGAAAACGCGGCGACAGGGTCATCTCTCCTCGCCGCACGTCGAGATACCAGAAGCCGGCATTCGAGCCCCGCATGGCCAGATCGTACCGCTCGTCCGCCCGCCGCAACGCCACATGCTGGCCAATCAGGGCCACCGCCGTCTCGAACACGCCCAGCTCGACGGCACTGCAGCCGCCAGCGCGCGCTTCAGGCGAAACCAGGCAGACCGTTCCGTGCACCCGGCCGCCGGCCAGCAGCCGCGCGCCGATATACGTCGCCAGACCGTCAACCGGGAGACGCGCCAGCACCGCTTCATCATCCGGCCGCGTCAACACGACGGGCCGCTCGCTTTGCATGGATTGTTCGCAGGGGGCGCCGGCAATCGGTACAGCAGCGCCCGGGGCGATCTCGCCAGCCTCGCCCGCGACCGTCTCGACCGTTGCAATTCCGTTGAAAATCTCGCTGACAAAGCCGGCCTGGACTCCGAAATAGTCCACAGTGCGCGTCAAAAGGCGCCGAACAGCCAGATCGTGATCCCGGCCGGCATCCGCACTGTCTTTTACAAGCGCCAGAACCAGTTCCTGCGCTTGCGCAAGCGCTTCGGCCGGCAAGCCCGTCTTGAACTCTGTCATAACACTATCCCGGCGGGTCCAGAACCCGCCGTACATCCTTGCCCATCAACAAGATAGCAAACGGGCCGGAAAACAGAAGCAGTGTTGAGTGATGCTTTATTAGGTCGTGTGTGGCGAACCGTCGCGCACACGTACCGGATGCCGGATCCCTTCAAAAAAGAATACTTCTTCGTCCGATTTATCGTTTCTCGGGATAGACCCATAGTCATTCTTACGTTTTCGTAAGGATACTCTTTGTTCGATTCCTGTGGGGGACGATATGAAAGGTGGATTGCTGCTTCTGGCCGGAACTGTCGGGGCTGCTGCGATGGCGATGAGCTTTCCGCAATCCGTACGCGACGATGTCGCTGCGCGCACCAGTGTTCCCGACCACATCTATCTTGAAGCGGAGCGGCAGCTGGCCCTCTTCGTTAAATGGGCCCGCAGTGAAGACGACCGCCCCGCCCAGAGCGATCACCCTGATCGCGATGTCTGGTCAAACCAGAACGATCTGGAGAACGCGGTCAGCTAGTTGGCATCCGTCGCCGCAGCGCCCTGCGCTTCCGCTTCCCGGATGCGCGTTTCCAGCATTGACCGGTAGCCTGCGTCTTCCGGCGCTTCGTCCAGCATTGCCTGCCATGCCCGGATGGCTTCGTCCCGCGCGCCATCCTGATAGCGCGCCTCGGCCAGGAAGAAGCGTGCACGGACATCCTGCGGATCGATATCGAGCGCCCGTGAAAACGCCTCGCGTGCCCGCGGCGACATCTCGCCCCCTTCAGCAAACAGATAGGCCTGGCCCAGGGATGCGAACAGATAGGCGCTGTCGGGCGCCCCGTTGATCGCGTTCTCGAAAGCGATCGCGGCTTCGTCGAACCGCCCGAGCGTGAGATAGGCCTGACCCAGCACCGCCCAGCCGCGCGGATCGTCCGGATTGGCCATCAGGTCGGCGGCGAGTGCATCGACTTCATCCAGCACGGCCTGCATCTCGTCCGGAATGTCCGCCATCGGCGCCGGCGCAGCCCGGCCTGCGAGCTGTGGCGACCCGATCTGCATGTAGATCAGCACCGCCCCCATGACCGTGACCATGCTGGCAATGATGATCGCGAGACGCAGCCGCGGGCTCGGCTTCGCTGCTACGTCGCCGGAGTGTTCCTGCGCGGCCTGTTCACGGCGGCGGATATCGAGCTCCGCAGCACGGGCTTCGCCGGGCTCGACCAGGCCAAGATCCACATCCCGGCGCAATTCCTCGCGCTGACCGGAAAACACGCTCAGTCCGGACGCCGCATCCATGGTGTCGCGTCGCATGACCGGCAGGATCAGGCCCAGCGCCACCAGCGTGGCGATCACGGCGATGAGCAACCAGATCATGACAGGCCCTCCTCGTCGGAGAGGGCGCGGGCACGGGCCTCATCGCCCTCGCCCGTATCGTCACCGGCCATCATGGTCCGGCGCTGGCCGCGCACAAAGACAAGGATGGCGATCCCGCCGCCAGCAAGCACGACCAGGGGGAACAGCCAGAGCGCGATCGTATTGCCCTGCACCGGCGGCAGCATCAGCACATAGTCGCCGTAGCGGTCCTGCAGATAGGCCTTCACCTCGGCGTCGCTGTCACCCGCCAGCAGACGCTCGCGCACCACGGCGCGCAGGTCGGCGGCGAGCGGCGCGTTGGAATCGTCGATGCTCTGGCTCTGGCAGACCACGCAGCGCAGCTGGTCGTAGAGCGCCCGCGCACGGGCTTCCAGCTGGGCGTCTTCCATACGTTCTTCCGGCCCCGGTGATGCAAGGGCGCTGCCGGCCAGCATCAGTCCGGCGAGCATGGCGGCAAGCATCTGCCTCATGGCATGTCCTCCGCCTGCAGGTGTTCGACGAGCGGCAGCAGCGTGCCCTCCCAGACGTCTTCCGTGATCACCCCGACGTGGCGGTAACGCACGCGCCCGGCCCGGTCGATGATGAAGGTTTCCGGCGCACCCGTGATCCCCAGATCGATCGCCACGCGGCCCTCGGCATCATTGCCGATGCGAACATACGGATTTCCGTTGCGCTCGAGCCAGCGCGTGCCGGCGCCCGGCGGGTCTTTCCAGTCAATGCCATAGATCGGCACCACGCCCGAGCGGCTGATCTGCATCAGCATCGGATGCTCGATTGCACAGGGCGGACACCAGGAACCGAATACGTTCAGCAGGCTCACATCGCCCGCCAGGTCCGCACTCGCCAGCCCGGTCTCATGCCCCTGGATCGGCGGCAGGTCGAAGACCGGCAGTTCGCGATCGATCAGCTGGGAGGGGATCTCGCCCGGATTCTCGCGCAGCCCGAGGGCGAAATAGGCGGCCATCACGGCGAACAGGGCGAGCGGAAGAAAAAGGAAAAGCCGGTTCATGCCGAGGCCTCCCGTGTGGTCCCGGCCGCATCTGCCGCCTTGCGCGCCGTCAGGGCCCGCCGGCCGCGGTCCGCGATCGACAGCACGCCGCCCAGGGTCAGGATTGCCGAGCCGATCCACAGCCACATCGCGAAGGGATAGATATAGACGTGCACCGGCCAGCCGCGCTCGCGCGAGGGCTCGCCGAAGGAGATGTAGAGATCGCCGGTCCCGCGCGTGCGGATGGCGCTCTCGGTCGTCGACATCTGGCGCACCGGATAGAAGCGGCGCTCGGCCACCAGCTCACCCACATCACGCTGGCCGCGGGAGATGGCAAAACGCCCCTCCTCGGCCACATAATTCGCGCCATCAAAGCGGCGGACATCGTCAAGCTCGACGGTATAGCCGGCGATTTGGAGGCTCTGGCCCGGCATCAGGAAAGCGCTCGTCTCCTGCTTCCAGGCGCTGACGCCGGTGATGGCAAAGACCGTGATGGCGAGACCGAAATGCGCCACCGCCATGCCCCAGATACCCAGCGGCAGGTTGATCGCCCGCGCCAGCGAGGCTTTCAGCGGAATGTCACCGAGCTTGAGACGCTGGGCGATATCGATCAGCACGCCGATCCCCACCCATACGGCCAGCGCCGTGCCCAGCGCGCCGGCGATCCGCGTGCGGTCAGCGATCCACAGCGCCAGCACGCCCGCCGCGAGGGCCACTACGAGGGCCGGCATCAGCTTGCGCAAAACCGGTTTCAGCTTGCCGCGCTTCCAGGCCAGCATGCCCGACACCGGAACCAGGATGAACAATACGCCCATCATCGGGTTGAAGGTAGCGTTGAAGAAGGGCGCACCGACGGTGATCGTCTCGTCTGAAACGGTCGTGATGAAGAGCGGATAGAAGGTGCCGAAAAAGACCAGCGCGCAGGCCGCGCCGATGAAGAGATTGTTGATCAGCA
>Ga0213833_1001856_pt1 | contig 14360 bp, 20 predicted proteins | sample SWATP21_FD_160575 | JGI IMG/M metagenome (GOLD analysis project Ga0213833, IMG submission 160575) | Coastal seawater microbial communities from Marineland, Florida, United States - SWA TP2 #1 | ecosystem: Environmental > Aquatic > Marine > Coastal | place: USA: Florida | collected 2016-08-14
GTGCTGGTGCTGGTGCTGGTGCTGGTGCTGGTGCTGGAGCTGGAGCCGGCACTGGTGTTGGTGGTAGTGCTGCCGCTGGCGTTGTTTTCGGTGCTTGCTCTGGTGCGCCTGCCGCTGGCATGGGAGCTGACGCACGCTTCGACACCGTTGCACGGCCCAGATCCCTTTCTGTTCGGCGTTCGTGCCGATTCAGCCCACTACTGGACACATCACGAATGTTCGTGCCTCCCGCTTGTCTTCGTTGACGCTGCCGTTGCTCTTGACTGCCTTGGTGCGGTTGTGTACCCGCATCACGTGAAGACGAAGACTGCACCGGGAAAGAGGAATCAGCGGGTGTGGCAGCGCCTGTCACTGTGGCGGCATCCTTGACTGAAGGTGTGGCGCCATTCGTAGAGTGGGTGACAGAATGTGACGGCGAGCGCTTCCGTGCTTCGCGGCGTGACTCTCTCACTCGCTCCATGCTTCGCTTTCGGCTGCTCGAGGTCGACCGAGTGAGACGCAACCGTACCAAGAACGTGCAGCCGCCCCAGTCCCCAAAGTCTTCCACCTCGTTGTACCCCAGCGCAGTGCGCATCTCTCGAGATGGGTGGTGGGGATGCCGCGGCGACATAACGGACGAGCTGTGGTACCCGTCGTGCATGTTTTGGCGAGGCGAGTGCCGCCGAATCGACAACGGGGAGTGAGGGCGACGATGGCGCTTGTGGTGACGCTGGCGAGAATGGCCTGTGGGTGCAGGCGGTGGTGATGGGGCGTCGTGTGACTTGCGATCGGCAGTGCGCGTCACATCGGCCTCGCGAGAGCCCGGCTGCGGTTGCACAGGTCGAGACGCTTCCGCTGACGCTGCTGCAGCATCTTGCGTTGACAGAAACGCGGCGTCAGCCTCATCCACCACCTGCAGAAGGTGTTGACACGAGGAACTGCAAAATCTGGTGCTGGTAGTCAGCCAAATGGAAATCATCTGTGCCACGCGCCACGACACACACCACATAACCCCAAGGTCAGCGTCACACACACACACACACACGACCACACACACACAACCACCCCACCGTGACACGAAGCCACACACCTTTCGGGCACGACGAATAGCGTTGCGAGAACAACCGAATACGCCATTGTACAGGAGCTCTGACATGATGGCTGCCCAACAACTTGGCAGGTCGAACGGGTTGAGAAAAAAAGCCCGGGCTCGCGTCCCCAACGCATCTGGAATCGTGACGGGAACATCCTTGGACCTCGCAGCAAGGTTCCGCAGCAGTTCAAATACAAGGTAAAGTACAGCCTCGCGTCTGTCGCTGGGCAAATCGCGCTTGCGAAGATGCTGTGGGTTGCAACACAAAGTGGGTGGTGCAGGCAGTGGCCACAGCCGTCAGACACACCAGCGCTTTCGCGCGCACCGCGGAGCCAACAACGCTTGGGCAGGCACCTACCCATCGAATGATACTGCCTGTCAGTGCTCTCCCTTCGCGTCCGCTTTCAATGCGCTGTGCTAAGCCACACACAGAGCCGCGAGACTTGCGCAAACCGTCCAGCCGATGCCGGAGCTCCGCTTCCCATTCCGGGAACACGGCCGCCTCACGCTGCGCTTGATCATCAAAGGACTCAACCGCCTTGCGACATCGAAGGCGCAGGAATCTTGACAGGTGAAACATCACGCACGCGCCCACAATCCAGGTGCCGGTGTTCGTTCGTGAAAGATCGACGCGGCCAGCTACAAAGAGAGGACCACGCGGCAAGCCGTTGCGCCTGCAACCGCGCAGCCAGGCGTTTCGGCACACTCCCCCCACGTGAGTTCGACACTCAAGGAGTTCCACCTCCGGTCGCCCGCGGTCTGATCACCCAGGTGCTCCTTTTGCTGGCTGGAACTGGCGACAGACTCCCACTTGGAGACGTGTTTTTGGTCACCTCACACCTCTGGATTGTGTCACGTCATGTTCGCGCATATCCACACGGGAACCCCCTACAAGTTGCAACAACCACGCTGCTCGCGACGCTGGCTGTGTACACAGTGCTGCACGAACTCGCACACCATATGCTTCATCGAAGGTGGGAGTAGTTGTACAACAACTGGGAGGCAGACAGAGTGAAACCACCGTGGATGATGGTGTGGCGGCAATCGGCCACACGCAACGCGACGCACCTGTTCCATTCTCGAGAACGACTGCTCAAAGGCGCCTTCCTCCAAACCGTGAGCAGTGTATTGGTGCACATAGGCTCTGGACGCAAACATGGTGTTGGCACGTTGCACGCAGCGCTCCAACAGTGGGACAATAGATTGGGAGTTGCTGACATCAAGAACAACAGAGCCCGATAAGAGGACTGTCAGACCATGCGTGTGGCAACAGCAAACTACCAGCCTAGTGGGCACGCACCTAACAAAGGCAGCAGTCTTGTCGTATCCACGAAACCTCCGCGGATGGCAAGCAACAAGAAGGGGGTCTGGGTTCCACCGGCAGTACCTGCGGCCCGCCATGCTCCACAGTCAACACACAGCGATGGACACCGTCTGACGGAGCACGTACATCTTCCGTTGCTTGAACAAGCTCACATCGGCTCGGGTGTCGATGTGATCGCCACGGAGCATTAACACACCACCCAACGTCCGGTTAAATTGGCCTGGTCCAGGACGGTCAGAGGCTGTGCATGCAACGGTCCGTCATCCCAGTGTCGCCACACGCACACACCACCACCACCGCACCACCGCAGTCGCACCTGGATGGAAGTCAGTTGACGGCGTCGAAAGGTCTTCCGAAGACGCGCCTCCAACGTGAGTGTGGCGAACGGAGCCCGAAAACGAGCCGACAGGTCGTGCGGCTGGAATTTTTACCTTCCAATTGATTCCCTCTTCCATGTGTGCGTTCGCAATTTGCATCTGCGAGCAGCATGAGCGACCGAATCAAGTTCTGATGAGACGGCTCTGATGAGACGGCTCACGCACACAACACACATATATACCTGGAACAGATGCTTGAGAACACCTTCCCACAAGTGGGAACTGAATTTTCTCGCAGACTCCGCCATTTGTGGGACCAGGCGCAACATCAGGAAAGGAAAGCCCTGTGGTTCACCATCATCCAGACAACGCACCGACACATTGGTGAATGAACAAACAAAACGCACAGCAAGGCCACAACGCCACCGCCAGCAACAACATACAGGATGGGAGCAGCAGTGTCGAATCAAGGCAGACAAGGACTCTCTCTGCATGCCACTGGTATGGAGCGTCTGTCAGGGTTTGCACCACAGACGAAGTACACCAGCAAGGAAGAGGAGACATGAACAGGTGCGGGACAACAGTCTAAGGCTGCGCGGCACTCACCATCGGATCACTGGGCTCAAACACGCCTGGCAACAAGGTCATGGCCAACTGGCCCGCAATCACACGGTTCAGGTCGTCAAACGACGGTGATTTGACTCCCAGCAAGCGTCGACACGTCGCTGCCGCAGTGTCATTCTGAAACACGATCATGCCATCTGTCGTCTGCGACCCACGAAACAGAATCAATGGAGCGAGCAGTAAGACGGCAGACAACAAAGAGAGAACTCACCTCGGCGAGATGCGCGACTGTGAGCAAGGAGTTGTAGTTTTGAACAATGACCTCTCCAGCCTGGTATGGCCACACGACTGTGTTGGCCAGCAGTGCTTTGCGACCAAACTCGTCCCGAAGTCGATTTGTGACATACGTGCCTGCGCGTCACAAACACACATTAGACAAGCTAACACGCAACAACACACGATATCGCTGCAAGAAGGGCTACGTACCCACACCAGAACCTGTGCCCCCAGCCACGCTATGAATGAGATGGAAACTGCTCAAACGGTCGCAATGTTCCACTTCCTGCAACCATTTGTGACTGTGGTTACAAGGTGCGGACAACGCCGTCACGTGGGCGCGTCCACGCATCGTTGACGGACCTTTCGAACCACATCCACGAGTGCGTCCTTGCAACTCGGTCCGTGCTTCTGGTAGCCAAACGCCCAGTTGTTGGCCGAGCCACTTTGCTTTGTAAACACTGCATGTGGAGAGTAGCTGGTGGCAGTGCATCGTGTCACAAGCTACCCCAACGCTCTCCCCACGCAGGCACCACACACACACACACGCACACACACATACAACCATGCCGACACGCGTCCAATGACAAAAACCCATGCCGTACCTCCACAATCCCGCACGCTTCGCATGGGACAGCCTCGCAGCGACAACCTTGGGCTCCATATCGATCAGCGCCGCCCGCGCGACAACGCCCACCTTGCCTTTACCCTCGCGAAAGAACGGAGAGGACACAAGACTGTCTTCGGCAGCTCCAGCGCCAGCGCCAGCACCAGCGCCGGCGCCGGCGCCAGTGCCCGCCGTGGCCGTGGCCGTGGCTGCAACTGTGTCAGCAAGCTCATGTGCCAGCGTGTCGAACAAAGAGGCACCAATCTGATTGCCACACTGGCCCAACTGCACCGTGACCACCGAGGCACCAGCCGCGCCACATGCTATGGCCATTTGGCCCCTTCTCCAACCAACGCTAGTGGGACTACATGAACAGTGGCTCACATGGAGCAACTGGAACCAGGCGCCTGTCGGACACGACAACTTGCGCGCGCATCATGTTGTTATTATGATTAGAAATATGTTTCTTGAGTTTTTTCGCACCACACGGCTACGCGGTCGCCGCTGGCGTTGGCAACACGACTCCAGAGAGAATAGCAGCGGCGCGTTCCAAAGCCACACGATCAGCTTCAGCGCGAGACGAAGGGTCCATCGCACCCAGCAGCGCACGACGAGCCATGATTTGCTGGTGCTCTTCCGGGGTCAGATACGGCAAGGTGCTGCCGCCGCCCACGGCACGCACTTGCGACCGCAACCGCTTCCGCGCCCGCCGACGATCGCTGCGCCCATCACGGGAGCCGGACGCCTTGCGCAACTTCTTCACCATGCTGTACACCCCCACACCCATGCCCAAAAGGATCCCATTCACCAACACCACCTCCGCGAACCGGCGCATGCCCAAGGCGTACAGCACGAACGTCACGGCCGCAGACGGCGACCACAGGTGCGGCATGGGCGGCGCCTTGCCACGACCGTGGCTCGCATCACCCGGCGTAGCCATGGTAGAGTACCCACCCGCCACAGCACCACCCACAGTCGGCGCCCAGCCGGCCATGGGCATGCCGCCCCGTCGCAGCTCCGCCAGCAACGACGGGCCACCGGCGGAAGCAGGAACTGCGCCGGCGCTTGCGCTCTTGGGCGCGCCGGCGGTGGCGGTGGGCTCGTCGCTGGACTCGGCGTCCAGAGCGGCAGCGGACAGGGTGTGCAGCACACGGCCAGCAGTGGCACGTGCGACGTCGGGAGAGGAGGCCAGGCCACCTGGCTGCTGGGCCCGCATCACCGTGGCGGCAGCGGAGGCGGCGGCGTCTTGGAACACAGGCGCAAACCCACCCCGTGCGCCGGCGCCCGGCATGCCTGCGGCAAACGCCAACTGCTGCCCAGCCATGCCCTCGATGTTGGCGGACAGGATGAAGGTGAAGACGATGGCAAACGCCGCGCCGGCCATGCCTGCCATGGTGGAGGAACGGAAGCCGCCGTTGTGCGCCGCTGCGCCTGCGCCTACGCCTGCGCCTGCGGGGGCGGCGGCGGCGGCGGCGACATCAGCGACAGCCGGAGCGGCGTCGGCGCTGCATGCAGCAGACTGGCACGCGGACGAGAACGTGGCGGTGGACGTCGTGGACGTCGTGGACGTCGTGGACGTCGTGGACTCGGCGCCAGAGTCGTCACCGCCATCGGGGGCGGTGTGGCGCTTGCGCCCGCGGAAGCGCTTTCGCGGACGCTGCAGTGCGCGCATCGCGTGGTCGGCGTCGTCGGCGTCGTCGGCGTTGTCTTCCTCGCTGCTGTGGAGGAGGGTGTGCAGCGGGCTGGTGCTGCCCACGCTGCCGGCACCCACCGTGGTGGCGGCGGAGCGCACGGATGCCACGTGTCCATCCAGGGACGAAGAGTCCGACGCCGCGTCGTCCGAGCCGCACGACGCAGAGGGCGAGGATGAACCCACGGCAGCGGCGGCGGTCGAAGGCAGTGTGGTGGTTGGAGCGGGGGCAGTCGCTGCGGCGGTGGCCTGCACAAGCTCGGCCAGGCCAGAGACACCAAAGCTGTTGTTGTTGTTGTTGCCGGTGGCGGTGGCGGCGGCGGCGCCTGCGCTGCGTGTGGCCTGCATGACAGCCGCCAGCGTGTCGGCGGAGGGCTGACGGTTGAGCCACATCTTGAAGAACTCGACCTGCGTCTTCAGCGTGCGGTTCTCCGCCCTCAACGCCGCGACCTCCTTGTCCTGCTCCTTGGTGCGCACGCGAAGGAACGCCAGCTCCGCTGCCTCCCGGCGCTCGATTTCCTTCCGCTTGCGCCGGCTCTTTTCCGCCGCAATGCGGTTCTTCTTCCTGCGCTCCTCCTTTTTCAGGTACGCGGCGCGGGCCTGCGGGTCCATGCCTTCCAGGTCAGCCTCAGCCGCCGCCGTGGTGCCCGACTTGCGGCCGGCAGTCGGCTTGGTGGTGCCCTGCGCGTTGCGCTTGGTCCCAGCGCGACGCCGGCGCCACGCAGTCGGCTTGCGCCCAGCACTGCGGAACTTGGTCGTCTTGGTTGTGGTTGGCACGCTGGACTGCAGCACAACTGGCGCCGACTGCGGGTTCAATGGGGCAGGCAACACCGCCACGTCGGTGGGGTTACCGGTCTCCACGACTTGAGGTGCGCCGATGACATGCGGCTCCGCTTTCACTGCGTTGTGCGCCGAAGGCAGCCCAAGCGCTGCGGTGACAGCTGACGCGGTGTTGTCATGGGGCTGGAAGTCAAACGCGCCCAGGTCCATGGGAGACGCGAGGTCTCCCATGTCACCCAGCCCGCTCTTGGGTCCGAACAAGCTGCCACCGGCGGTGGAACAAAACGGGTCGTCTTGCCCATCCAGCGGGAGCATGTCAAAGTTGAGCAAGTCATCGCCCAGGAGCAACCCGTCCACGTCCACACCGGGCACGGGTTGAGCCATGGCAAAACGGTACACTCAGACGCTCGCTCAGACGTCCCAGTTCTTGAGAACTGTGCCTGGAGCCACGCACACAGCGCCGGCGAGAGCGCACAAGCGCACGCCAACGGCCAGACAAGCGGGTGTGGTACAGCTCAGATGAGAGCGCACTGGAAAATGTGGGTGGCTGTCGACAGGCAGTGAGACGGGGGCGTGGAACCACCGTGTGTCTCGCCACTTCAACTTTGCGAACACTCACCGAATGCGGATGGTGAGGCAACATGATGTCATCATTCATGTCGCAGACCCAAAAAGATCCAAGTGTGTTTATGTCCGTTGGGGCATAAGGTTGAAACAGCACAATGTCGGCTGTTGCACGTTTCGGCTCAAGATTGGCCAGCACCAACACGAAAGGGACTTCGTGCCTTGTCGTCCTCACGCTCCGTCCTTGTTAGTGAAGTAAATGGTTGGGTAGATTGATCCACACCATGGCCACAGCCGCAGGCGCTTCAAGCGCGGGCACCACAGAGGCTCACAGGGCACGGCCTGACACACCAAGCTCCCCCACAACTGACGTCGAAACACCGCGCACAGGGGCAAGTGGGATGCAGCATGAACTCACACCAGAGGTCATTCACACCATCGGGCGTCATTTTGACAGGGAAGGAGCGCGTGCTGTGGCAAACAAGGAGCGACTCGCGGCGAACCTCCACAAACTCAACGATGCTCGAACCCGGCAGTGGCTCCGTGCGAAAAATCCACTTGTGGTACGTGCTGGCACCAGGATGTGGTGAACGTTGCATGGCTACGCATGCATGGTTGTGCTCACGAAACAACTTTCCGCCGGGTTGTGTTGCAGTTTATGAACCTGCAGCAGCTGTACATGCAAAAGTTGCAGCTCAAGACCTGGTTTGACTTCATCGACGCCGACGGATCCGGGGAGATCGACGTCGATGAACTCGAAGACCCTCTCACTTCACTGGGCCTTGCAACAACACGAGACGAGGTCCAGCGCCTGGTTGAAGTCGTAGACGCAGACAACAGCGGCGAGATCGGGTTTGAGGAGTTCGTCGCGGTGATCACAACGCAGCATGGCACCCGCAACCCCATCAAGAAGCTGTACGTCAATATGTTCAATCACGCTGGCCAGCCTTCTCACCACAACGTTCTTGTATGTGGCTTGTGGTGGTCTTGTCATAGATACATGGCACTCGCTTCTGGAGAACTGGGAGACAGGAGTATTCATCTTTCCGTGCTGATCGCTGCATTTCGGTTCGATGCGTGGAACTGCCCGTTTCACATTGCCTGTCCAACCCCTGTTGGTGTGCCTGTGCATGTGATGCCCTGGCTACGCTGCTCTGTGCACAGGCGATCTGTCATTTTGAATGGCTTAAACGCCTACGGAAACCCAAACCGAACACACGATCAAGTTCGCGCGCTTCGAGTGAGTGTTGTGCCTCGCGCAATCGCATTGCTGAGCCATGCTTGCAGGCTGTGACGCGACGTGCTGTGCAAATGCAGAGCGTCGATGCCCTGCGAAGACTTATTGACAAGCGAGTTGCGGCAAAGCGACCTGCCCTGGTCTCAAACGCAAGTGAAGCCGATTCCGTGGCTTCTCTCCGCTCTTCCCTGCGCTCCGTGTCAGTGCTCTCTGCCAACACCAACCAAGTCAACGACAGCTTTTTGTCCATGCTGCAAGAAAGCACCGTGTCACATCCGCCCCCAGCGGCTGCCGGACTCATATTTGACAACGACGGCCGCAGCGACGACGGTGCTGAGGACACCAGCGCGGCTCCCGCCCCACCTCGCACGCTCTCCGTGTCCCGCATGGGCGCCGGTGTCTCGTTGGGACACGGCGTGGGTCGGGTGCATGCCGACGCTGACGTGCCCCAGAACACGCGCCCGTCGCGCCATCACATCACCGTCCCAAGCCCAACGCCTGTGTCCCCGGCCGAGGCGCAACCCAGGCCAACGCATGACTCCTCACGCGGGACTGTACCGGCGGATCCCTCGCTAGCTCGCGCCGGCGGTGTTGCCGACCACCCACCCACTCCGTCTCTCACCCTGCCTGCCGGCACATCACAGAGGCGTGACCACGCGTCGAGTGCAGCTCGCCAACCATTCCTGAACTTGGACACCGCCGGCGCTCCCCGTCGCGTAACGCCAGGCTCAGCCTCTGCACGGCGTGGGTCCGCAACGTCACGCTCGACACGGGCTCGAGGGCGGCGGAACAGGGCCCCTGGGCAACGAGGACAACAAGGACAGCAGCGCTACCGTGGCGGCGGTGGTGGTGTCGGACGTCTGGAGTTGCACAACCTCACTCAATCACAGGTCCTACAGGGACACACACAGGAGCGACGCCTCGCCAGAAGCCGTGGGCGTGGGCCCCAGCTACAGGACTATGAGGGTACGCATGACTTCCGAGCCCCCGTGTTGCTTTCGTGCAGCGTGTCTCTCTCTTTCATGTTGTCACTTGTCACACGTGTGGTGTTTGATGCGGTGCATGCTTCACAGGGTTTGCTCGACGAGCAGGGTTCAAGTCGTCATCAAACGTGATCGCCACCGGCCTTCCATCCTCTGTTCGAAGTTTAGTCGCGAAACGAGGCGCCCACACGCGCTCCATGGGAGCCCTTGGCACAACACAACCCGGTTCCACAAGTCGGACCACTTCACGGCGGTCTCGACGGGGTTCTGTTGGTTCTACGACCTCCCTTCGAAGTGCCCGTTCCTCGCACCACGTAACGAGTGACGGCAACCGCATGGTACCCCTTTCGTCGGTTCCTTCCCTTCGTCGGTTCTATAGAACACAACGACGCTCCCTGCAATCTTCGCAGCTGCATCAATCGTCGGTCGCAAGCGTACGTGCACACAACTCTTGCCTCCCTCGCAACTCCTCCGTTGATACTCGTTGCGTTGCTGGTAACGGTGCGACGGTGGCGGTGTTCTGGTTTCCACTCCACAGAGTCCGAAGTATGATCAAGCTGTGGCGACAAGTCGCAGTGCGGGAGCGTCACCCATCTCTGATGTCACCACAACCGAGCCGGTGCCGTACTCGCACGATCACAACCTGCTTCGACCTGCATGCTCCCAACCTGCGCCGCACCAACCACTGACCCCGCGCGGTCCACCACGGTTGGGCATCGATGAGGACCCAGGAACCACCAAAGATAGCATGGACCTGTTTGTTGAAACCACAACGTACTCGCCCCATGCGAAGCGGCCCCACACAACGCTAGTTAGGGTGAGTGGTGGTGGTAGTGGGGTGTGGAAGCTTTCGTCGGAGCGGATGGTGGTTTGTGGCTTGTGGCTTGTGGGGCTGAACGCGTCGATGTGGATGTTGGGTTGGTTTCGTTTCAGGTTGCCACACCGTCGCGTCGGTACCAAACACCGGGTGTCAAGCTGGGCACCATCAAGAAACTCCCGACACTTCCCTCGTTTCGTGCGAAGGACTTCAAGCCCAAGTGTGTCCGCGCGTGTGGTGACGGTCTCGGCTAGCGACGGGAGTGTTGATCTTGGGTGCGCTGTGATGGTTGTGGTTGCAGGTTTGTGCAAGGAAGCACAAAGCGTGCCGAGCAGCACATGCGAACGCTTGGGTTGGAGCCCAAGCTCTCCTTTCGGTTCAAGAAAGGCCCGAAAGCGCAGACCATCAACGCTTGGGAGCGCACAGGCATGGGGCTGGCGGGAGGCTCTTGGGGCTACCTCGACCCAGCGGCAGCAAAAGCAGCCCACGACGAAGCAAAGGCAGATTTGGAGGCGAAGCGCCTCGAAATGGCAGGTCACACGAACGGCTAGGGGCTACATGTAGTCGTGTACGGCACTTGTGGATCACGTCTGCGGTGTTGGTTTCGATACGGACGTGAAGCACGCACTACTTGCTCACGACAATAGAATGTGGCCAACAACCGGCGCCAACACATTACAAAAACTGAGACGTATGACATCGAACAGTGATACTGCTGTGTCATGCTCGGGGTCGTTTCTTCGCCTTTTGCCCTGCCCCACCGTTCTCGTTCTTGGTCTTCTTCTTCTTCTTCTTCTTCTTTCTCGACGAAGACCGCACGACGTTCTTCACCGCAATACGAGTCACCACTGACATCTCTAGTGACGCACTAGCAACTTTCTCTTCTTCAGGGATGTTGTACAACTGTGATATCGATGCCTGTAGGTGGGATGGAAGCGGGGGGGGGGGGGGGGGGGGGGGGGGGTGTGGAGGCCAACGAAATGAGAACAAGCACCACCCCACGCGTCACGTGCGCACACCTGCTTTGCATCTGTGCAAGCTAGCTCGTCCAAATCCTTGATGCTCCCAACAGTGCCAGCAATAGCACCAGCAGTGGCTACGCGCTCAGCAGCGCTGGTGTCAAAGACAGCGACAACAACCGCCGAGCTGTCAGGCTGCACACCAAAGGAGCGTAGGGCGTCGCCAAACGACTTTGCCGGGGACAAGCAGTGTACAAGCGCGGTGTTCACTGACGATGCCTTGGAAGCCTTTGATTCTAGAAGATGGAGTGCCTGGTTGGCTGCAGCATGGACGACGAACGAGTTCAACACCTGTCGGTCCACAACGCGTGAGCCAGAACGCGGGACGCGGGGGATGATCCCAGGTGACACGGGGAACCGCGAACCTTATTCGCGTCCATCACGGCGGCGTTCAGCTCGCGTGAGAATAGCTTCGCGCGGATTTCATCACAGTTCGACACGTTGGTCACGTATCGCAGATACATCGTCCTGACGAGGAGGCGCGCCTCAGTGAGTCTCGGTTTGCAGCCACCATCGCGCAACGCCTGCTCACCTGTGTGGGAACAGCGTGAAGTGGCACGCTGTCCAGCCATCGTCCTCTACATGCTTACACTCATCACTGGCAGTCGCCATCGTGAAGCACTGCCGAAGGCGTTCCGTGCAGTGTTGTGCAAGGTGTCCAAGCACCGCACTGAATCATGTGTGGGCTCGTGTTATTTTCTTGTAACATCCATTGTTTACGTAACGTCTGCAGTGCGTCCAACTTGTCGCACGGTGTCAGACGGACCCATGCGGACTGTCCATGTGGTGCTAGGGGGGCTCCTAATCGTCCTGACCTCGCTGACGCTGCTATGTACGATTAACACACAGCGTACGGTGGTGCAGCGCCCCCGACTCCGAGTTACAGGGGGAGAACGTGGCGCCAGCAGCGGGCCAATACAAACCTCGCCTGCCCAGCGCAGCCACCCACAAGCGCCGTCCCTTGTCACAAGTCCCACGGACGATTCTCCACCCCCAGCATCATGGCCACAACCTGCTACCACCCCGCCAGATGACCACCACAAGGGAGCAGGGGCGAGGGGGCAGGAGACTGACGTGAACGGTGCTGGAACCCAAGCCGCAGTGCCAGCGCACGAACCACCTGCTGCTCCCAAAGCGACTACCCAGACACCTGAACCGGTGGATGCCCGTGTACCAGAACCGCAAACTGTTCCGTATGCTTCTTCGAATGATAAGCTCCGCAGTGATGACCCCGTGGCCGCCCCCGATACTGACACTGGAGGCGATACCAGCCCCCTTCCCGAGCCGGCGCAAACTGCAGCTGTGACGGTACCGGCTGCTGCACCCGACTGGAACGCCATGGCACCAATTGCGGCGTTCAAGGCCCGCGTTTGTGAAAGATTTCGTTCATCCGAGTATCCCTTCTCGCATGTTGCGGCAGGGGGGCTCACAGATGAGTACTTTGAGCAGGTTCTTGCCGATGCGTCCTTGTTTGAAATCAAGCGCAAGCTCACGGACCCTGCGAAGCTGTCGTTCAACATGGTCCTGCGCCATGAAGATTCTGAAGGTCGCGCAACACCTGTCCATGTGTATTGGAAGCATGGTGACTGTGCGTTGTGCTGCCTCCCGCTCTTCTCGCGTTGTGTCTGTCCGGGCTGTTGACCCTGTTTGCCATGAACGTGTTCAGACCGGGCTGGTGAATCAGCATGGAACGAGGCGCTGGCATACGCGGTGGATCGAGCCTTCGGGTTTGGACTCATTCCCCCCACCCGCATGGTTCGATTGGACCTTGATGACATGAAAGCAGCACTTCGTGACTCGTTTGCAGCCCGTGGTGAGTCAGCTTCGCGCAGTGGCAAGCTGGACGAGCAGCTGAAGATGATAGAACACTGGCGCGACAACGCAAAGCCCAACCTCAAGTCACGCTGGTCGCGCACCAATGTTCGTGAACCGTGCATCGCAAGCGTGTGCTTGGAAATATATGCATACGTGTATGGCCGCGTCATGCTCGATTGTTGATGTGTTCATCAGAAGTATGACATGATCGGCGTGTACGTCCTGTTTTACGGATGGCCGTTCCACGACTCGTCTGGTCCACGTGACATTCGCTGGGACAAGGACCAGAAAGCTGTGCTTGACTATAACGGCGATGAAGAGGAGGCTTTGGCATATGCGGAGTTCAACATGCTCATTTGGCTCTGCAACTGCCCGCGCTCCGCGCACGGGTTTTTCTACGATCGACCGCACAAGCGCTGGGTCATGCTTGACAATGATCGCTGCTTGGGCAAACGTGAGCAGCCTTTTCCGAAGTTTCTGTGCGTGTAGCGTAGCTCTCTTGGCATGCCTGGCGCGGCGCCCCCCTTGTCACGTTTTTCGTCTCATCCACTTCTTTCGCCCCCAGGTTTACATGCAAGTTCCCGCGTGACCTGGTCGACAAGCTCCGGCAGGTTCTCCGTGACAAGTCCGCGTGCAAAGAGGTCAAGGACTTCATGCGCAGACGGGACCCGCTTGCTGCTGCTGAGGTCATCCCACGGTTCAAGCGCAAGGCCGGGGAGCACAAGAGCGTGGAGCTACCCAACGGCAAGTGTGCGCTGAACGACCGCATCAAAGTGTTGCTCAAGCATGTGGACTGGTGCCACGCGAATCGTGGTGGCGACAGCATTTTCTTCGAGCGGAAGGCTGTGGGCCGTGTCGACGATGTCCGGCTTGCCACCCCAGCGGAATTAGCGGAAGCCAAGACCGGGTTTACGTACCGTGTTATCAAGAAGAAGAAGAAGAAAAAGTAGCAGTGCGTGGAGGGATGCGATCCCATTGCCACCGGCCACTGGGCGCTGGCGCTGTCGCATCAATTATTTTTTTCTCAATCGCGAGACCGTTCGCATGATGAACGCCCACAACAAAGTGCCACACACACACACAAGGCAACAGAGCAGCGCAAATTGAAAGAAGGGGGATCGAGGTCACGTGGGGAGTTGGTTAATATACGTGTTGGCACATTGTCTGTGTGTCGCCGTTCATATCCAGCAGAGTCTACCGGATCTCATCCGAACTCCGAAGTCAAGCTGCTGCGAGATCGCTTAGTACTGAGGTGGGGGACCACTCGGGAATCGTGGTTAACGGCGACCCTTTCT
>Ga0213833_1001857_pt1 | contig 14360 bp, 15 predicted proteins | sample SWATP21_FD_160575 | JGI IMG/M metagenome (GOLD analysis project Ga0213833, IMG submission 160575) | Coastal seawater microbial communities from Marineland, Florida, United States - SWA TP2 #1 | ecosystem: Environmental > Aquatic > Marine > Coastal | place: USA: Florida | collected 2016-08-14
ACTAATCCCTGATAAGGCGGGGTGTCAGTGGCGTATATCCGCGTCGTTGCTGCCGAACAGGGTGGCGACATCTACCGGGGCAAAGCTGTAAAAACGGTTGCAAAATTCACAATTTACGTCGATCAGGCCCTTTTCTTCGAGAATTGAGTCGAGCTCTTCCCGGCCGAGTGACACCAGGACCTGCTCCAGCCGTTCGCGACTGCAGGTACATTGAAACTGAACAGGTTTTTCAGGGTGAAGGCGCAGAGCCTCCTGATGGAAGAGGCGATAGAGCAGTTCTTCGCGCGGGAGGGTTAGCAGCTCCTCAGCGCTCAGTGTTGCGGCCATATGGCTCAGGTGTTCCCAGGCTGAGCCCGATGTTTCCCCTTCGGTGGGAATGGTTGCGCCCGGCATCTGCTGGATGAGTAAGCCCGCCGCCCGCTCACCATCGGCACTAAGAAGTATCCGGGTAGGCAGTTGTTCGCTCTGGGCAAAATATTCGTCCAGGCAACTGGCCAGGCTGGTGCCGTTGAGGGTAACAATGCCCTGGTAGGGTTTGCCCTTGTGCGGCTGAATGGTGAGACAGAGCTGCCCCTTGTGAAACAGTGTGGCGAAATCTGGACTGCTTGCCTGTTCTGCGTTGCGGGCTATCGCCCGATATTGCTGCCGATTGTTGATCTCGGCCATGATCAGCGGAATTTCTCCTTCGCTGCGAACTTGCAGGGTTAGCGTACCGTCAAATTTGATGGTTTCGGCCAGCAGGCTCGCAGCGGCAGACAGCTCGCCGAGCAGCCGGGCAACAATCAGGGGGTAGTGATGGATGGCCAGCAGCTCCTGATAGCTGTGTTCGAGCTGCACAAGTTCGCCGCGCACGGGGTTGTCGTCAAAGGTAAAGCGGCTAATGGTGTCTGGCATGGGCTTGTAGTTCGTAAAGTTAATGTTGGGTCGGGTTAGTGTTGTTCTTTAAAGCGGTGTATCTGGCGGCGCTGCTTCTTGTTGGGTTTTATCAGGTCTGCGCCGGGCCCGAAGGCCTTGCGCTGGGCCGCGCGCAGTTCACGCTGCTGTACGCTTTCCGGGGTTTCCTGATATAGCAGCCGGGCCTCGGGTGCGCCGCGTCGCTGATCCGATAGCCCCAGTACGAGTACTTGCCGTTCGTCATAGCCCTGGCGGATAGTCAGGGTGGCATTGAGTTCTACTTCCTTGCTGACTTTGCAGCGCGCGCCATTGTAATGCACTTTGCCGCCTTCGATAGCCTGTTTTGCCAGACTGCGGGTTTTAAAAAAGCGGGCGGCCCACAACCATTTGTCCAGTCGAACCCGGTCACTGTCGCCGCTTCCGGGCTCGGGGCTGACGGTCATACGCTGGGAAGCAGCTCGTCAAAGTGGTGAATGGCGGGGAAGGCGAGATTGTCGCGCATGTCCTGCTTACTGTCGGGCTGGCGCAGGGTGAGCAGGTGGGCTATGCCGAAATCGGCGGCCGCCTGCAAAACAGTGGCGGTGTCATCAACCAGCAGGGTGCGCTTCTCGTCGAAAGGCGAGGTTTCGCTGAGTTTCAGCCAGAACCGGGGGTCTTCTTTGGCGGCCTCGAGCTGATGAGACACCACAATTTTGTCGATCCAGCGATCGAGACCGGTTTTTTCCATCTTGATTTCGAGGCTGTGCTGGTGGGCATTGGTGACCAGCCAGATCTCGCGGTGCGAGTCACTGAGCCACTGCAGAAAGTCTTCCACGTACGGGCGAATGGCAATCAGATGGTTAACCTCGCGCTTGAGGTTGGGGATGTCGAGTTTGAGTTCTTCCGACCAGTAATCGAGGCAATACCAATTCAGTTTGCCCTGTTGCGCCATGATCTGGGACAGGAGTGTTGAGCGCACGGTTTCCAGTTCGCCACCGTGAATTTCCGTGTAGCGCAGGGGTAGATGCTGGGTCCAGAAGTAGTTGTCGAAATGCAGGTCGAGCAGTGTGCCGTCCATATCGAGCATTACTGTGTCGACTGCTTGCCAGTCAATCATAACTCCACCTTTCTCGCGCTCAATTGAGGGGGGATATTACCATTAATTGGAGTGGGCTTGTTGTGTGTTGAATCTGAAATTCAGGGAGTGTCGCAGGCAAAAAGTATCTGCTCGAGCGATATTCAAATAGCAGACAGCATATTCAGCGCGTGCAGATTATCGGTGTGAGTCTTTGCAGACAGGGTGTTGTAGTCACCCACCTTGCGGTCAGTGGCGGGCCAGAGGCTACGCGACGACGCGATGTGATTTAAAATGTGTTGATGCTGCAGGTGGTCGGCGTTGTGGCGCAGCCGTCTGCGGTGGTTATTCAGCCCGAGTGTGCTGGCAATCTGGATTTTCATGAGTATCCCCTGGTGGTTCATGTATTTTTTGGTTTTGTTGGCTAAGGCCTTAGGCCACCCATGACTCGGAATCGACATAGTCCACGTTCAGCCACCAGTCTCCGCTGTGGAAGGCATTCAGGCGTTTGCGAGAACCGTCGCGGTACTCATAGGGCGTCCGAAACAGGCTGGCCATATCTATGCGCTTTTCGCCGGTCGCTTTGTCTGCGGGCGCTGCGGTTTCCGGTGCAGGTTTTCTAGAACGAAGAATCATGTGTATCCCCTGTTGAATTGGCGCTGTGTTCTCTGTGGCGAGTGCTAGGGAACAAATCAGCATTTATGTGTAGTTTAGGCGCAGGGCTGCAGGGCGGTAATCCGGTGATTTGCCTGTTTTAGTAGGGGAATTCCCCTATGCGGTGGTGTGTTGAGGGGCAATAGAGGGCGCCAAATCGCGGCTGGCGCGCAATTGAAACGGGGTTTACGGAAGTTCAGGCTTGCTTGGAGGAGAGGTGGTTCAAAATGGCGAGGTTGTCGGCGTTACGCTGGAAGCTCAGGGTGTTGCACTGCACAACGTTGGAGTCCAGGTGGGAATCTACGCCGCGTGCTGAATTGAAGCGTTCGAAAATATGGCGGTGCGCCAACGCGTCACGGTCGTAGAGTTGGGAGGCTAGAAGATCCCGCAACAGGGCAAACTGCAGGCTAAAAGCCGATTGCGAATTCATAATTTTCCCCATGCTATTGCCGCTTGCGATGCCGGGCGTTAAGCAGCGATTGCCTGTAATGTAGGACGTGACTGCCAGCAGGATAATCCGGTGAAACATCAGTTTATGTAGGGGTTTACCCGTACACAGGCTTCAGATTGGCCGGGCGGGGGTGGCCCCGGAGCAGGGGCTGCTCCGGGGCACTGGATGACAACCTAGCCCTGATTGCCCGAAGGAATATCCTTGAAGGCGATGCCTTTATCGGCACGAGGTTCCTGCGGCAGGCCCAGTACCTGCTCGGCAATGATATTGCGCATTACCTCGTCAGTACCGCCCGCCAGGCGAATGCCGGGCGCAAACATCACGGTATTCTGGAAATGCGCATGTTGCTCGGCGAGTGATTCGTCGCTGATCGCGCCGGTATCCCCCAGCAGTTGCAGAACATAGTTGGCGATATCCTGATTCATGACCGCGCCCACCAGTTTCCCCAGCGCGGCTTCTGCGCCGGGGATGCCACCTTTGGCAACGGCGGTCAGCATGCGGTTGGTCGAGGCTTTCAAGCCTGCATGCTGGCAGTACCAGTGCGCGAGGCGCTCACGAACCAGAGGGTTGTTGCGTGCGGGCTCACCGTCAATGTCCAGCGACTGAACCAGTTTGAGCAGTTCGGGAAAGCCGTCGGGCTGGATGCCTGAAATGGCCAGACGCTCGTTCATCAATACCAGCAGGGCTGCGCCCCAGCCGCCACCAACGTCGCCGAGGCGTTGTGAGTCGGGAATTTCGGCATTGTTAAAGAACACTTCGTTGAAATGGGAGCCGCCGTCCATTTGCGTGATGGGTTGCACGTCTACGCCAGGCTGTTTCATGTCGATAAAGAACATGGTCATGCCGCGATACTTGGATACGTCCGGGTCTGTTCGGCACAGGATGACGCCGTAGTCAGAATGCTGGGCACCGGAGGTCCAGATTTTCTGGCCGTTGATGATCCATTTGTCCCCTTGCAGCTGCGCTTTGGTGCGCAGGCCTGCTACATCCGAGCCGGCGCTGGGTTCGGAAAATAGCTGACACCAGACGTCTTCGGCCGAAGCCATGCGCGGCAGCAATTCGGTTTTTTGCTCCTCGGTAGCAAAGTGCATCATGGCCGGCCCGCAGTTGCCTTGGCCGATGACGAAGTAGCCGTCCGGCTCGTCGTACTTTTCGACTTCCTGTGACCAGATAACCTTGTGAATCTGGCTGAGGCCGGCACCGCCGTATTCCTTCGGCCAGGCAATGCAGGCGTAGCCCGCATCAAACACTTTTTTGTACCAGGCTTTAGCCTCTTTATAGCGGTTTTCCTGGCTACCGCGTACGGTGTCTTTGGTTTTCGGCTTGGCGTTGGCTTTCAGCCAGGCCTGCACTTCTGCGCGAAATTCGGCCTGTTCCGGGCTGTCTTTAAAATCCATCAGATTCTCTCCTTTCAGGCCGCGTTAGCGTTGAGCAGGCGCTCAACCAGCAATTCTTTCCAGTAGGGGCTGCCACCCAGCGTCAACGACAGTGCCTGTGCGCGACGATAATAGAGGTGGCAGTCAAACTCCCAGGTGAAACCCATACCGCCGTGGGCCTGAATGTTTTCCTTGCTGCACTCGTAGTAGGCGTCGATTGCGCTGACGCGGGCGGTAGCGGCTGAGAGCGGAAGTTCGTCGGCGTCGACCGACAGCGCCCAGGCGCCGTAATAGGCATTGGAGCGAGCCAGTTCCTTGGCGACAAACATGTCGGCCAATTTGTGTTTAATAGCCTGGAAGGAGGCGACCTGACGGCCAAAGGCATAGCGTGCGCTGGTATATTCCTTGGCCATGTTGAGCGCCGCATCGCAGCCGCCTATTTGTTCGAAGGACAATAACACCGCCGCGCGGTCGTAAATCTTGCTGATGGCCGCAATGGCGTCGATGTCACCCGCGAGCTTCTCGGCGTCGGCCTGATCAAACACCAGCTCGGCGAGTGGTTGGGTCGGGTCGAGGCATTTCAGGGCTTTGCGCGACACCGCAGCTTGCGACAGTTCGACCAGGTACAGGCCGGGTTTTCCGCCTTCAGTGGCAACGACGATAGCCTTGTCGGCAATGGCGCCGTGCAGAACGGCCGTTTTGGTGCCGGTTAGCTTGCCGTCAGTAACGCTGCACGTCAGGGCCTCCGGGTTGAAGGCGCCGGCCTGTTCAACGCTGGCCAGGCAGCCTATCCATTCGCCGACGGCGAGCTGCGGCAGCCATGCGTCCTGTTGTGCCTTGCTGGCGGCGAGCTTGATTGCTTCGGTGGCGAGATAAACCGAGGCTATAAACGGCACCGGCGCCAGCGCGCGGCCCATTTCCTCGGCGATAACGCAGAGCTCCAGATAGCCGAGCCCGAGCCCGCCCTGATCTTCGCTGATGGCGGTGGCGGGCCAGCCAAGTTCCACTATCTGGGCCCAAAGCGCCTGATCGTAATCCTGCTCGCCTTCCAGCGTTTTGCGCACACGTGCTGTTGTGCATTCGGCGCTGAGGAAGTTGCGCGCCTGCTCCTGAATAAATTTCTGATCTTCAGAGAAATCGAAGTTCATGCTCTGCTCCCGAATATAGAGCCCAAATTGAGAGGAGAGCTTAGCGCCAGGTCCGCAGGCGAACAATGGCAAAAACCACCGTCAAGGCTGCCAGATCGGGTCAGCGCTTTGGCACGGGTTTCGGCTTCGGGTGGGGCAGCTAGCCGGAGTGAGGGGGGCTGGACGGTGTGAGTGACATAAAGGCGCGCACCGCGTGGCGGATTGCATTCGGGTCGCCGGGCACATAGCGAAAGGACAGCACCAGCCGCCCGGTCAACTCGATGATATGGGTCAGCGAGTGTACGTCGGGGTGGTTGTGGCGGTAGCGCTGGTAGGGGGTATAAAAAAGCTCTTCCCAATCCCGGTGCGAATCTTCGCTCAGAATGTGTGGCAGAGCCTCTACGGTATTGCCGCCCGAGAGCAGGTCGGCCCCGCCCGCAGAGACCGACAGTATTTCCGCAGCGCAGGCCATGCATTCTTCCAGCATACGCGCGAAATCATGTTCAAAGGGCTCACAAACACGATGCAGCTGTTTGAAAAGCTGCCGGCGCTCAAGGTCGATTACGGCGGCAATCAGCTCGCTTTTGCCATTGTAATAGCGGTATACAGTACGCCGGGTGACGTTGGCAGCGTTGGCTATGTCTTCGATGGTAGTGGCTTGAATTCCCTTGCCCACAAAGCAGGTGATGGCCGCTTTCAACAGTTTTTTCTTGCCGGTATCGACATTGTCCACGCGGGCGCCGCTGCCCCACCGTCTGCTGACCATTTCCATACGTCACAACCCTGTTTAATCTGTGATATTGGCTGAATATGCCCCAGTCGCGGTTACAGTCATAGTAGTGAAAATACATATAACGGCGTTGCTGACCCCTATCGGGAGCGCTTTGACCGGAATCGGGATAGCACGTAGATGCACGCTGTTGCATAATCTCAGGCACTTTCAGTCGTAAAAGTTGATCACCATGAGATTTGCCAACATCACTGGCTGGGGCAAGTGCCTGCCGCCAGCCGTTCTGACCAATGCCGATCTGACGACCATCATGGATACCTCAGACGAATGGATCACTAGCCGTACGGGTATCAAGGAGCGGCGTATTACGCACGTGAAATACTCTGAACTGGCGGCGTTGGCGGGCAAGCGGGCGTTGGCCGCTGCCGGTTTGAAGGCTGAAGACCTGGATATGATTATTCTGGCCACGGCCGTGCCGGACAATATGATTCCCAATGGCGCCTCGGCGGTGCAGGATCAACTGGGTGCCAAAAATGCCGCCGTTTTTGACCTCAATGCCGCCTGCACGGGGTTTGTTTATGGTCTGAGTCTGGCGACCGCGATGGTGCGCTCCGGCAGCGTAGAGCGGGTAATGGTGATTGGTGTCGACGGCATTCCGTTTTATCTGGACTGGACCATGCGCGAAGTCTCGGTTTTGTTTGGCGACGCTGCCGGCGCCGTGATTGTGGAGCCAAGTGACACCGCCAGTGGCCTGCTGGCCGACAAACTCGGCTGTGACGGCGAGGCCAGAGACATTCTGATGGCCAGCGACTCGGGCTCGGTGCGCGAACGCTTTGCCGATACGGTTGACGGCCTGTACGCCATTAACTTTGAGGGGCAGGAGATATTCAAGCGCGCGGTGCGCGGCATGGGCTTTGCCATGAACACGGTACTTGAAAAGCTGGATATGAAGCCAGAAGACATCGACCTCGTTATCCCGCATCAGGCCAATATCCGTATTATCGAAACCCTGGCCAAGCGTCTGAACGCGCCGATGGACAAGGTCATGGTGAACATTGAAAAGTATGGCAATACCTCGGCGGCCACCGTGCCGGTTGCGCTCTGTGAGGCTCTTGAGCAGGGGCGCATCAAGCCCGGCGACAACCTCATGGCCGCGGCTTTTGGTGCCGGTCTTACCTGGGGTGCCTGCCTGGTGAAATGGGGTGACCGGATAACCCCGCTGGGCGAATGTGACGATGAACTGCCAGCCTGCGACAAAACCGCGCTGGAATTGCTGCAGCCCTGGGTCGATGGAAGCCGCAAGGCAAACGAAGTCTGAGTCTGCTATGACCTCGGGACCCGTGCCGCCAAGCCCTCTACGCACCCCAGGGCAGCGCTTTACTGCGCTGCCGGATTTCCCCTTTGAACCTCGTTATCACACGCTTGCCCATGCCGCGGGCTCATTGCGTATGGCCTATATTGATGAAGGCCCGCGCGACGCCCCCGTGGTGCTTATGTTGCATGGCGAGCCCAGCTGGAGTTTTGCCTACCGCCATGTGATCGCGGCGGTGGCCGCTGCCGGCTACCGGGCGATTGCACCGGACCATATTGGCTTTGGCCGTTCCGACAAGTTAGCCGAGCGGAGCGACTACAGTTACGCCGGTTTTGTAAACTGGCTGTCAGACTTTGTGCGGGCTCTCGATTTGCAGAATGTTCTTCTGCTTTGTCAGGACTGGGGTGGCCCGATCGGGCTCAGTACGCTGGCCCGAATGCCCGAGCGGTTTAGCGCGGTGGTGGCGGCCAATACCCTGCTGCCCAATTGTGAGGCTCCGCCTAAAGGCATCGCCGGCTGGCCTGGTGAGTTGATAGAAAACTGGGCGGCGATGACCGCAGCGGCCGATGATTTGCCTGTGGCGGAAATCGTCAATGGCGTGTGCGTGAATGCTTTAACTGACGAAGAAAAGGCCGCTTACGATGCGCCTTTTCCCGATGCCAGCTACAAAGCTGCGGTACTGGAGTTTCCCGGCCTGATACCGATTCACGAATCCATGCCCGGATGCGCAGCAAACCGCGAGGTCTGGAAGCTTCTGGAAAGTTGGCATAAGCCTTTTGTGACCGCTTTCAGCGACAGTGACCCGAGCACGGCGGCGTGGGCAGAGGTGTTTCGCCGGCGCATTCCCGGCGCAAACAACAGCTGGCACACAACAATTGCAGGCGCTGGCCACTTTGTGCAGGAAGAGCAGGGCAGTGCACTGGCAGAGGTGGTGTTGGCCGTACTAAGCGACAGCGCAAACTAGTTTGGGGGTTCGCCAGCAGGGCTGGCTCCTACAAATACTTCGGCATCGTGTAGGAGCCAGCCCTGCTGGCGAATAGATGAGGTTGCCAGCGAAGTCGATCATCTTTTACAGACCCTGTAGATCACACATAAAAAGAGGAACCCCATGTCAGCCGTTTTGTTCGAGCAACAGGGCCCCATCGCCTGGATTACCCTGAATCGCCCTGATGCGAAAAACACCATGAACGCAGAAGTGTTTGTGCGCCTCGCCGAATACTGGGACGAAGTGCGCAGCAACGACGAGATACGCGTTGCCGTATTAACCGCCAGCGGGAATGAAGACTTCTGCTGTGGCGGCGATCTGGGCGGCGTTATTCCCCTGTGGACCGGCGCCCGCGAGCCTGCCAACGAGATTGAAGAAAAGCTGCTGGCCGACCCGATGATTATGGACAAGGTTATGCTCAAGGGTGAGCCGCTCTATAAACCGGTGATTGCAGCGATTAATGGCCGTGCTCTGGGCGGTGGCTGCGAAATTCTGCAGGCCACGGATATTCGTCTTGCCGCCGACACGGCTATTTTTGGTTTGCCTGAACCGAAATCCGGCATCGTACCGGGGGCAGGCAGCATGGTGCGACTGGCTCGCCAGCTTCCCTACGCACACGCCATGAAGCTGCTACTCACGGCAGAGCCCATTGATGCACAAACGGCGCAACAGATTGGTCTGATTTCGGAGGTAGTGCCGGCGGCTGAATTGCTGGCGCGAGCGCAGGCGCTGGCCGAGATTGTTGCCGGCAATGCGCCGCTGGCCATGCAGGCTATCAAGAAAACGGTGATCGACTCGCACACGCTGCCGTGGTCTGAAGCCTTCACCCTTGAGATGGAGCAAGCCGGTGCGGTCATGATGTCAAAAGATGCGCGCGAGGGTCCCAAAGCCTTCAAGGAAAAGCGCAAGCCGGAGTTTACCGGGCAGTAGTTACGGGCATATGACGTAAAGCAAAAAGCCTTCCGTTTTTAGCGGTAATTGTGGCGGCTTTTTCGCTTTAGATTCGAATCAAATCCGCTATCTTTATTAGCCTCTTCTGGAGTCCAAGCTCAGCGGATTTGAGGCTAATTAAAATGGAACAAGTCAGCGGTATCAGCAGTAGTTTTCTCGCCATCGAACGCCCCGATATGCCCATGGCTATCTCGTCTGTCGCAATTTACAAAGGCCAGCCTGACGACAGCTTTCCCGCCATACGTCAGGCCTTTCTCAATGGCATTGCACACTATCCTATTTTCAGACGCAGGCTCCTCAATGTGCCGGGCCGGCTGGATCACCCCTACTGGATTGAAGACCCGGATTTTGATGTGGATTGCCATTTGCGCCGGCTGGCTTTGCCCCAGCCCGGTAACTGGCATCAGTTCAATCTTCAACTGGCGCGCTTGCAGTCGACTCCTATACACCGCGACCGGCCGCTGTGGCAGGCCTTTATTATCGAGGGGCTGAATGGATTGTCGGGCATTCCCAAAGGTAGTTTTGCCGTTGTGATGCGGGCTCACCGCGCCGTTGCCGACGCCGGTGCACTCAATGACATGATGATGCGCATGCACACGCTGGAGCCGGTGACGGAGTCGAAGAACGCGCGTGCGGAGATGTGTGTGCGGGAAAATGTTCCGGTGGCGGGGCAGTTGTTAATGAATGCCCTGCGCAACAACGGTCGCCGTGTGTGGCAGAGCCGGTCGCTGTGGCGGCTCGGTTACAGTCGCTACCGCCAGCAACGTCATCAGGCGCTGGACATGCCGGAGCTGCCTGCGGTGAGCGTTACCCGTTTTAACCGGGTGCCTTCCAGTTATCGTGTAGTGAGCCACTATTCGCTGGATCGCCGGGAGTGCGAAACGCTGCGTCGACACGTTGCGGGCAGCTCACTCTGCGACGTACTGCTTGCCGTGATTGGTGGCGCCCTGCGACTGTATCTGGACCGCAAGGGCGAACTGCCGGAACAGGGGCTGGTTGCCGGTTGCCCCCAGCGCTTGCCGCGCGAGTTACAGAGTCGGGAGCAGGGTGAGCAGCCTGGCTTGCTGCGCCTTGGGTTGCACACGGATTATGCTTCACCGCTGAAGCGACTGCGCGCCATGCAACAGGAAACACTCGCGGCCCGGGCGCGTGATCCGGAGGGCGGTTTTGCCCTGATGAACCAGACCAGTGAACTGGTTCCGCCGTTGCTACTCAACCTTGGTGCGAGCAGCTACCTGCGCATGGGCAAGCGTACCCGCCAGATATACAACACCTTTATTACCGGCATTCGGGGCAGCGATGTGCCTTTGTATTTTGCCGGAGCCGAGATGCTGAAAAGCTTTTCGCTGGCACCATTGTTGCCTGGTTGTTCTTTGGTGCATAGCGTGTCGCGCTGGGGCGACGATATCACAATAGGTATCAACGCCTGCCGTGAAGCCTTACCTGACCCGGATGTTTATATCGCTTGTCTGGCGGATGCGTGGGAGGAGTTGCAGGCTAGTATTGCGCAGCCGCCGCGAGTCGAAGTGAAGGTGCCGGAAGCCGCGCTTAGAAAATCAGCAGCGGCCCAGAGCGAACACATTCGCGCCGTGGCGGAAAGCGCCTGATTGGTGGCGCCGCCTGGGAATCGGGGTGTAGGCCTGCATAAGCACAGCGTTGCGGGCAGTCGCGGTTGTGCGCGGGCTTTCTGCCGGAAACGCTGCGCTTATTCCGGCCTACAGACTCAGGTCAATGCCTTTATACTCGCCGGCCACGCGCCTTCGGAAGACTCAACTCGCCGGCTTTTCCAGAAAAATCTGGTACACGTCAATGCTGCCGGCTAAAAATCCGCCCTCGCAGTATTCGAGATAGTATCGCCACATCCGTTTGAAGCGTTCATCAAAACCCAGTGGTTGGATTTTGTCCCACTGCGCGCTAAAACTCCGGTTCCACTCCGCCAGTGTGCGCGCATAGCTATGGCCGAAGCTGATCTCGTGCTTCCAATTGAGGCCCACTTTTGCCACTTCTGCTTTCAGGCGCTCAATGCTCGGGAGCATGCCGCCGGGGAAGATATACGTCTGGATAAAGTCCGGGTCGTCGCAATAAGACTCAAAGCGTTCTTCGTCAATGGTAATGACCTGTATGGCGGCGCTGCCGCCCGGCTTCAGGCGTTTGTATACGGTCTGGAAATACGATGGCCAATATTCCTGGCCAACGGCTTCAAGCATTTCAATTGACACAATATTGTCGTACTCGCCCTGGGTGTCGCGGTAATCGGTGAGCGAAAACGAGGCACGTTCCTGCAGGCCGGCGCCGGCAATTCTTTTCTCGGCAAATTGCAGTTGTTCCCGCGACAGGGTAACGCCCTCAACGCTGGCTTGAGTGTTGGAGCACAGGTGCTCGGCAAAGCCGCCCCAGCCGCAGCCAATTTCGAGTACGCGAGAGGCTTTGGCAATATCCAGTTGATCGAGAATGTACTGATATTTTGCGCCCTGAGCTTGTTCCAGAGACTGGTTTGAATCGCTATAGAGTGCCGACGAATAGGTCATACTGGGGTCAAGCCACAGTTGATAGAACTCGTTACCCAGGTCGTAGTGAAAAGCAATGTTCTTGCGGCTGCCGTGTTTGCTGTTTGCGTTGCGGCGGTGGCGCAGGCGTCCGGCAATGCGCTTCAACCAGCCGCTGTCGAGCAAGCCTGACATGCTGTCTTCGTTGGCCAACGCCCATTTCACCAGCGCGGTAATGTCGGCAGATTCCCAGTCGCCGTCGAGGTAGCTTTCAGACCAGCCCAGACTGCCGCCGGTCAGGGCGCGTCTGAGTGCGCGCCAGCGGCGGATCTCTACGGTGGCGTGCAGCAAGCCGTTGTCATTGCCAAACTCCAGTATCTCACCGGAGGGAAGCTGCAGCGTGAGGAGCCCTTCGCCAGCCTGAGTGAGAGGGCGCAGCAAACGCCGCAGCCAGCGGGGAGCGGCTTTGGGGCTTGTCGAGTTGCGGGAAACGCCCAGTGATTGCGTTTGCATAGTGAGTCCTTAGCAGTTCTGTCTACAGTAAAATCAGTTGTCTTGAACGCTGAGTCCGAACTTGCCCGCAGGTGTGCGGGCATGTAAGCGAACTCCTTTGATAAAGAGTTTTAGTGCTTCCCAGTGAATGGCAGCGGTTACCTTCAGTGTCATAAGCGGCAGTGCGAAAAACGTTTTCAGCAACTGGCGATCTGTGAAGGGTCTGTGCTCGCCCTGGAACATGGCAGTCAACATTGGCTGCTCGTCTTCGAACTGGCGTATGGCGAGCGTTATCTGCCGGCCGGGCGGATTCACCCGAAAATGATAGCGTTGCTCCATGCTCATAAATGGCGACACATAAAACTGCTTGTCGCTGTGTTGGTGAATGGGGCGGCTACCGGTACGCGGCTCCGCCAGCGGAATCAGGTAGCTGTGTCGTTCACCAAAGGTGTTGCTGACTTCGTAAACGATGGCAAAGATGGCGTCGTTGCTGTCGTAGCAAAAGTAGACTGCCAGCGGATTAAAGGCGTAACCCAGAATGCGCGGATAGCAGAGCAGGCTGGCGCGCTGCAGCGGCGTGTTAATGCCTTGACCGCTCAGGAGCGATTGCAGGTATTCACGGGGGTGCTGGTCTAGCCCTGCGCCAACGTCGCGAAAACAGAAGCTGAACAGATTGAAGCGGTTGAGCGAAAACCAGCGGTTGCGTTCGGCCAGTGTCTCCAGTTCATCGAGATCAAACAAAAAGGAGCTGACCCGGTACGCGAAACGGTGGCGCTTGGGTCTGAGCCTGTGATGCATGACCTGCCCGGCGTAGATGGCTGATTGCAAGTGAGGACTGCCGGCTTTCATCAGGCTGCACGCTCTTGCGTCGCGTCTATGTCGTGCACGGTAATGCGACTATTCGGGTTATCGAGTGTCCAGGGGCGTGCTTCTCCTCCCAGTGCCTCGGCAACGGCAAGCCCGGCCTGCAGACCGTCTTCATGAAAGCCATGGCCAAAATAGCTGCCGCAGAACCAGGTATGATTCTGCCCCTGCAAAGACCACAACCGGGATTGGGCGTTCAGCGCTTCCCGGTCAAATACCGGGTGCTGGTATTCAAATTGCTGATGCATAAGATGCGCGCGCGGCAATCGCCAGGGGTTCAGGGTGACCAAAACCGGCTCAGGTGCCTCCAGGTGTTGTAGCTGGTTCATCCAATAGCTAACGGCCACCTTGTTGTCGCGCTGTTGCTGGCTGCTTAAATAGGACCAGCTCCCCCAGGCTTTCTTGCGCCGGGGCATTAGCAGGGGGTCGCTGTGCAGGTATGCGGTATTGGGTTCATAGCGAAATTTCGACAAGAGCCGGGTTTCCTCCGCGCTGGGGTCAGCGAGCATGGCGAGGGACTGATCGGCGTGGCTGGCCAACACCACATGGTCAAAGGACCATTCGCGACTATTGTCGTCCGTTAGCGTGACGCCTCCGGCGTGGCGTTTGATCTTCTGAATGCCGCAGTTCAGTTGCACATTGTCCTGAAATGGTTCGGCGAGTCGGCTGACATATTCTCTGGAACCGCCAACGACTGTTTGCCACTGGGGCCGGCCGTTCACCTGCAGCAAGCCGTGGTTGTTGCAAAAACGCAGGAACGAACGAGCCGGATAATTCAGCATCTGGTCTGCGGGTGTTGACCAGATGGCCGCACCCATAGGAATAAGGTGGTCATCGCGAAGTCCCGGACCGAAGCCCTCCCGGGTTAGCAATTCGCCTAATGTTGTGTCTTCATCCAGAGTGTCTAGCCAATCGGCGCTTTCGCGATAAAAGCGCAGCAGGTCCCGGATCATGTTCCAGAATCTGGGTCTGAAAAGGTTTCGC
>Ga0213833_1001859_pt1 | contig 14349 bp, 20 predicted proteins | sample SWATP21_FD_160575 | JGI IMG/M metagenome (GOLD analysis project Ga0213833, IMG submission 160575) | Coastal seawater microbial communities from Marineland, Florida, United States - SWA TP2 #1 | ecosystem: Environmental > Aquatic > Marine > Coastal | place: USA: Florida | collected 2016-08-14
GTGGACCAGCTGCAACGTCGCCGTTATCAACGCACAGGTACTGGCACGAACCCTGCACACCAGAGCATTTTCCGGACATATCGTAGCAGGGCGCGCTCACGCATATCATGTCACCGCTGCAGTCGCTGTCCTGCGAACATGATGTAGCGCAAAGGCCGAAGAAACCACCCCACCAGCACGAGTATTGCGTGTCAGGACCATCTTGCTGCATCTTGGGGGAGCAATAGCAGTGGTGGTTATCCAGATCAGGGTGGGAGGCAGGGGTGCTGCTCGATTCACGGTGTACCGCAGCCACATCAGAACCCCGAATCTCGCCGGCTTGCTGGATTGCGCCACCCATGGTTTCCAGCGTCACAAGCGCGCGGGAAGAGGCTTGGAGTCGCTCGCGACGGGACTCAGCAATGGCTCGCACAGCGGCAGCTGCGTTGGGGGTGGAACGGTACAAGCTGTCATCGAGCGCAAGATAGTGGTGCCCACACACTGGATGATCCACGTAGCACGAGTCAGGGCACTTGCAGTAGCACGACGAGCTGGACGAATCCACGCAGTCCTGCTTCCACGGGTAGTTCGTCAACGAAGTGGTGAAAGAGTGGGAGCAGCACATCTCCACAGCAAAGTTGACGTTGACTTGCTCGCGACCACCGAATGCTTCATACGCTTGTGCTGTGCCGTCGTCAAAACAGTCACAGGTAGATCCGGCCTCTGTAGCTGGTGCGAACTTGTAGTAAACACCAAGACCACGTGTCACGGCAACGTCAAACAAGTACAACGCCTGCAACCCAGGGCCGATATGAAACTCCACAGACACTTCATTTGTGCATTGCTCCGCTGCAGTCATGGTGGTGCTACCATGAAACGTGGTGTCCACGATCGGGTCGGCTTGAACAGACGGGAAGGGATCGAGCGAAAAACTTGCTTGGATGCCAAGCTGGCCGCTTGCGGTGACCTGGAAGCCTGCTTGGTAGTTTGCCTGCCATTGCGGGATGGAGAGCGAAATGGAGGCATCAACGGTCGGGATGACAGGGATTTCGAACTCGGCCAACTTGATGGAACCCTCCAGATCTTTCAGTACATCATCCGGAATCAAATCAAATGGCTGGTCGAGCTCGACACCCGTAACATCTTGCGTGCACGAAACCTGAAGCGAGAAGTCCACTGTGATGGGACCCACCCAGGACACCTCCATGTGTCGGGGAAGCCAGTCGCCGGCAGGCTTGTCGATACTGTACGTCAACGTCGGCTCCCAATCGAAGGAAAACTGGGGAATGGAAACGTCACAATCGTGGTAGATGCCTTTGAGCAACTTCCACCCATACTTTTTGGCTTTCAAAGCCAACTTGTGTCGGCCATCACCGCTGTCGCTGCCACTGCCGCTGCCACTGCCACTGTCGCTGCCACTGTCACTGCCACTGCCACTGCCACTGCCCCCACCATCGCTGTGGGCGTCATCCCAAATGGATGCACGAGACGCCACAAGTCCACGCACGCCCCCCCTGGTCGCCCTGTCTTGGCGGGTCGCCACAGCTGCCGGGGCCGGTGGTGGAGGGAGTGGAGGTGCAGCAGGGAACGTGGCCGAAGCGTGGTCAACATCAACGACAGAGAAAGCGTCCAGCCAAGATGTGGCCGTCAGCAGAACCGGGAACGAACTGTTGGGCGTCGCTTCAGCACGCTTGGCAAAGCTGGCATTGGGCGGTACACATTGGGTCCTTGCCGCAACCCCCAAAGCAGTGAGATTCCACAATGTAGACGCGAGCCGAGGGACACCAACGCTGGAGCCATTGAACCGGAAAGTCACTTGCTGGCCTTGCTGAAGTCGAGTGCCAAGAGCTACTCCCGCTTCGGACGTGAAGAAAAGGCACACCATGGTCGCGTTTGCCGCCACACTCGCGGGTGTTGTCGCTGCCACGAGAGATCGCTGTGTCACAGGCGGTCCTGGATCAGTGGGTGTCACCACTCGCAGCAGGGGCGAGTACGCCAGGCGCTGGGGGTTCCAGGGCAGGGTTTGTTGCGCGGTCTGGCAGAAGTAGCCAAAGAACCCACACGTTTCCACACGCAACGCGGTGCCAGCTTGTGCCACAGTCAGGTGTAGATCCTCCGCCGTCAGGGAATCGCCGTGATGAGAAGAAGAGTACCACGGCACCTCTGATCCGTTGGAAAGGAAGACGACTTTGGCGGTGGCGGGGAATAGGAGCTGCTGTGGCGCAGTGGGGTGTGCCATGTGGGTGCCGTTGATAAGAGGCAGGATCGCTGTGCTGGTGGTGTTGGTTGTGTTGGTCCCATCGGTCGTATTGACTCCACTGGTGGTATTGGTGGTATTGATAGGGAAGAGCCAATGCACAGACGAGTTGCTCGTGCTGCCGCCTCCACCAACGACGACTTCCACACCAGCACCGGCAATGGTGTAGTTTCTTGTGCCGGTCAGAGTTTCGAAGCGCAGGAACACCGTTGCGTTCATTTGCTGTGCGTCAGTGGCTCTGACAGACGGGACAGTCGGCAATGGGGCGAATGTTACACTGACAGGAGCGCAGTTCACCGCAATTGCCAATGCTGTGCCGGCCGCCGTGAGCAGTAACCCAGTCAGGACAACTGGGCAACAACAACGCTCCACAGAACAACATGACTTCGACTTGGTGGAGGGTCGCCCTCGATTCGCAGGGGCGACAGTACCATAGCCACCACCCATGCGACCAAGTTGTGTGTATGACTGTGGGCCATAATCGGCTGCACTGGAAGGAGTGTTCCGAGAACAGGCCGCCACAACACAGAACGCGACCACTACAAGTGCCACGTAGGCCGCAAAAGGTATCCACCACTGTGGCCAGCACTCATGTACGGTATTGAACGACAGCGCCATCTCGGAATTTAACAAGGCTGTCAGAAACAACGCAAAGTCGGAAGTGTGAACAGGAACAGCGCTTCAACATTTAGTGTCTCACTGACAGCCGTCTCACGATGACTCTGTTTGCGGCAGCCATGTGCTTGGCCCAAAATGTCTCACTTTCAAAACTTTTGCGTCTCACCTTGCCTCAAGTGGTGTCTCGCACACGCCTGTGCGGCACACAACTCTTCGCAAACCACGACGGGTTCATTAGTGCCCACCCGGTTGACGTTTAGTTTCTTCAAGTGGTTCTCGAACGTACCCGGTCGTGTGGCTTCTCTTGTGTGCACGCGCGGAGTCTGCGCCACAGACAGCGGACACCATGGAGGCCAGGGGTGCGACATGCAACCCGTTTGACGCGTACTTCGACGCTTTGAAACGCTTACAATCCGGCCACCGTGAGGCATTTCTTGAGGATCTGGCGGAGCAGGTATGGGTGTGTGACAGTGTGGCAGAGTGTAGCATTGCACTTCAGTTCGTGGGTCGGGGGATGCATGCACATATGCACGCGGCACACCCCCTTTGCTTGGCAGCATGTGTTTCCTGTTTGGTGGAGCTGCGGGATGTGCATACCGTATCAGAGTGTTCACTTGTAGTGACAATGCGTGCAGAGGCAAGACCCAGATCGGAGCGGAGTTGGCCTATCACTTCGGATCCGCGGCCTCAAAATGACGCGCACAGGTTGGCGTGTTCGCCTGGCGGAGCAGATACAGAAGGTAATGGGCTTCTCGTGTGCACGCGGACCAAGTGGCAAGACGGTGTTGGAAAACTTGAAGGCCGAGATCCCAGCTGGACGACTGACAGCGATCATGGTGAGTACTGTGAGTACTGTGACGATACGTTGGCCAGGGGCAACACTGATAGACGCGCGCTCGCGAGACCTTGCAGGGACCGTCGGGGGCTGGTAAGACAACCGCTTGCAAGGCTGCTATCGGGTTGAACGAGGACGGCATCCCCATCAGCATCGAGAAACTTCAAGATGCTCAACGACGTGTGGAGACGTCGGTGGCGTGGAGATTTGGCGAGGCTGCGTTTCCAGGGACATCCTTGGAAAAGCAGTTGGGGTATGTGGCGCAAGAAGAGCATTTCCTGGACAATCTCACTGTGGTGAGTCTCAGTCGTGGTTCACACCGCTACGCATGTGGCGTCTGACAATCAGAGTGGATGGTGTCAACCCAGATGGGCCATTTGGAGGCAGCACGGCAACGACGGTTGACTGATGTGTTCTCTGACGCAAAACCAGCCATCGACCATCTCGGGACCATTCTATCAGGATTGGGATTGGAGCACAAGGTACGAGTGCCTCACCGAGTGCACTTCACGTCTTGGCTCACGGATCTAGTGCGCGTTTCAGGCATCCAGCAACGTGAATGAGCTCAGTGGCGGGGAGAAGAAGCGTGTGAGCATTGCGATTGAGTTGGCAGCTCTTCCGAGAGTTGGAGTACTGGTCCGTTGAGGAACTGCGCTCAGGCATTGCGCCATTGTGCCTGATCGTGTTGTCACTTGTCACTCAGCTCGCGGACGAACCCACGTCTGGTTTAGATCCCTACACATCCTTGAGGCTCATGGACTTCCTTCGGACCCGCTTGGTCGAGAACCCCAACGTATGTGTGACGATCATGATCATCATTCATCAGCCCCGCGTGGAGATCATGCGCTACTTTGATCATCTTGTGCTGCTGGCACCGATTTCGCAAAGGCAGCACTACTGGCAAGGACCACCCTGTGCTCTCATCACCGCGGTACGGACAGAGACGGGGGGTTAGGCAGACCTTTTCTTACCTGTTGGTTGCGGTGGTGTTATCGGAGTATCTGTGCAGTTCCGAAACACATATGGACACGAACATACCCCCAACGTGGCACCACTGCGAATGCCCATCAAGCAAACCCGCCTGAATCGCCCCTACACCCGCCGAGGGTGTTCTGGTGTCAGAGTGTTATGCCACACCGTCAAATGGAACCTGCGCCGACTGTGTGGAGCACGTGCTTGGCTCCCGGGGCGAGGTTTGATGCTTCGGCTTGGCGAGCTCGGTGTGTAGGGGCTGTGTGACGTGCGATGGATGACTGTGAACGCCACTTCACCTTTGGATTTGCAGTCATGCTAGGTATTGTTGCGGGGTTGATCGGCGCCTTGTATCAAGGACTCCGCTTGTACAATGGACCAAAGGAAGACTATGTGTTGGGCGCTGCTACATTGGCGCTGTACGCCCTTTGCTCCACTGCCATGTTCACCAGTCTTCAGCGTTGGGAGGGCGACCTGAAGTACCTCCTACACCGAGACGGTGTGTGTGGTGTATCCGCGGTCATCACATATTTCAGCCACCGCATCACGGAACTGCCGTGGAACATTGCACAGGCGGCATGTTTTTCTCTGGTGCTCAGGTATGTGCGTCCACGGGGCATCCTTGCTTCCACTTTCACTATCCTCACCTTGTGTCCACCTGTGTGGTGTGTAGGTGGATAACGGACATGAGGGGCAGTTTCCAAGGGATGTGGGGTATCCTATCCGTGGTGGCTGCGCTGGCAAGTGAAGTCGGTGTCGTTTCGGCGCTTCTCGGGGGTATTCCCGCGCTCATTGTGGCTGGAGCGTTCCTGAACATCAGCATGCTGGCCGGAGGCACGAGCCCCAGTCTGGCCCAGCTGCAAAACAACACCATCATTGGCCCGTTAACTCACTTCAGCTTTGCTCGATATGCGCTCAGTGTGCGTTGCTGAGGCTTGCTGTGATACGTGGTGCCATCGTGGTTGACACTCTGACATGGACGGGCGCGTAACAGGGACTGTATGTGAACGAGGTGAACGCGTGGCCCGATCCTATCCAAGCTCAAGAAAGCATACATTTGCATGGCTACACGGTGAGAATGCATGCATCCCGGACATGCTGTTACGCTGTGGTGTGGTGTGGTCCTCATCAAGTACATGTATGTTCCATTTGTTTGTGGCAGGGCGACACAGTCCACAATGACATATCCACCTTGGTGATGGCACTGATTACGACGATGCTTCTGTCTGTATGTGCTTTGCATATGGTGTCAGGCCATCGCACGTTCCGACGGTCCATCATTCGGAGGTGGGCTTGGGTGTTGTGCACCAGGCATGATCCACATTGTTTCCTCCGTAACCGTTCTGTGGGCTTCTATTGTGCCGCACAGGGCTGTTTATTTCCGGCGACTTCCGTGGCTGCTTCTGTTTACCTTGGCGGAGTTGATGGGCGCACTAAGCAATACAACGTTGTTTGAGATCCTGGGCTGTGATTTGCTAGGAATCGTCTTGCTGCTGCTCTCTGCAGACATTACCGCTCGGGCACACGACCAACGCATGACCGCGGACCCTGGGCCAATGACCATTGCTCTGGTGCAGAGACAGCTTGAGCGCCCGCGTAGCGTGCGAGTCGTGGACGAGCACAGCAGGCTCAAGCTTTCATCCCGAGATGTGGCCCTGGCCGAGCTGTCGCAGAACTTCTTCCTTGACGCCTGGCTAGTGTACGTCACAGATTGCTGTGTGGGCGTTGTCGTGCGCTTGGTGTCTCAGTGTCTCACTGCGTGTGTGCACGTAAACTGACTGCAGAGGAACACTTTTGCTATGCGTTGCCTTCGTTCGCATGAACGCCCCGCATGATGCATGGAGTGACCTGTTTTCCAACCGCACTCTTCTGATGTTGGCGGCGATGTGCGTAGACAACACGGAAAAGGGTGTACATGCGGATGCAGTCGGCGCAGTGCACCTCACGAACACATGTGTCCGTGCCCACACAGCGCTGTTGCTCGCATAGTGTACCTCCTCAGTGTCAACCTCGGGTTCATTTGTTGCCTGTTCGCAAGCTGCCGCCGAGACTGGGAGCGTTTGCATTGGCAGATGATGCCCCGTGTGTGCTCCCTTGCGCTAAACGGCACCTTTGGTCAAGTTATGACGGGCATGGCCATGCACGGGGCGGCCATTGTCGTGCTGATGGGGTTTCAACTCAAGGTGAGGATGGATTGGGGCGGCGTGATGTTTTTGTTTTTCTCCCCATTGTCACGTCAGCGCCATGTGATCGCGTGTGGTGGCCGCGGTGGTGTCAGGGCAAAGAGCTTGTACACTCGGAAGACGAAGAGGCCAGCACCATCGCCCGCGCCGTGTGGTACTTGGTTCTAGGCATCGCTTGGATCTTGGGGGGTAGGGTGTTCATTTTCAAGGGTTTTCTCGCCAAAGTGGACACGACTGGGTACGTGCAGTGCATTGAGTTTGCTTCGCTTCCCTGTGTTCCTTCATGTCACCCTCATGCCCGCCTCTGTTGTGCCCCTTGCATTGATGTGACTCGATCGATCCCCGCAGCCTCAACATGCCAGCCCGCAACGTGCTGGCCCACATCGCTGCGACCGTGGCCTTGGGTGTGGTGCTCCTCATCGGATTTACGGGGAACGCGGGGGGATTTTTCAGCGTGGTTCGGGGACGCACACCGATCGTGGACGCGGTTCACTCTGTGTCCACAGCAACCGCCGTGGTGCTGGGAGCATTGTTGAGCCTCCAGTGCGTATACACCCTTGGCCTACTTGTGGTGACCACCGCTCGTGTGTGGTGCGACTGCTGTGGTGGACGAGCAGCTGCACAGCAAGTTGGGTACGCTGTATTGCGATAGTCAGACCTGCCCAGTGGTGCTTGGGTTCAAGGGTCTATGTAGCTGTCTCGTGCTCGTCTCGAGTGTAACACAGTTCAGTCCACTCAGCCGGCCAACATCCTGAGTGTGTTGCAGGGTGTACATCAAATCAATCAAACTGATCAACAAGCGCATGAACTGACAACTGCATTCGTGCGTGCGTTGGACCAACTAACCTACCGCGCCAACATGGCGGCGGTATTGGCCCTTTGGGGAGCTGAAACGCGTGTGAAGCGCATGCGGAGAGAAGCTGCGGAGAAACAGCAGCGGGCAGCAGAGGAGCGACGGAAAGCCAGAGAAGAAGCCGTGCTGGAAGCGGAACGCAACAAGAAGTCACCGTGGCATCCAGGTGGGAAACGATCCACACGGAAAGAGCTGACGCCACTGCGGCTTCGCCAATCAGCCAGCGTTGATGACTACCACGCCATGCTACGAACTCGGCGCCAGCGTGCGGCGGAGAAGAACCGCAAGCTGACAGACGATGTGTTCTTTGATGAGTGCGTTGCACGTGTCCATGATGGACACTGAGAACGAGTGCATTGCGTGGGGGCATCCAAACAAACCCACCTTGGGGGGGGGGGGGGGGGGGGGTTCCAGTGTTGGGTTGTGTGCGTATGGATACCATTGATCCACTGACTTGTGGCTTGCTCTTCTTGATGACGCTCAGGCGACGGCGCAGAAAAACAGTCGAAATCATCAATTTGGAGGACGGCTTTCCGGAACCCACAGAAGCGCCACCAGTTCCCGAGTGGGTGGCCAAACACAAAGCCGAGATGATACGCAAGGCGCAAACTCAGAAAGCCAACTCCTTGACCCTGGTCGACAGCATGGGGCGCCGGCGTGTCGTCCCAGCCAACAACAAAGCCAAAGATCGTGCGTTGCGTTGGGCGTTGCTGCTGCGCCTGCTGCTGCGCCTGCTGCACATGCTCGTGGAGGTGTTGCGTTGCATGGTACGTAACGTGGCAGATGTGGGCCCCATCTACAGCCTCGTACATTCGCATCAAGCACCGGCCCAAGAAAAGTGCCTTTGCGCTGGCTGAAAATGAAGTCCTGGTTCCCAAGAGGCACTTCCGGGCACGGCAAGTTGAAGAAGATAGAGACAAGTGGAAGTCTCTCTTTGCTCTGGTACAAACGAACAACTTGTTGTGTCTTTGCTTCTTTGCTTGACGTTTTTTTTGCGTTGACGTTCGTCACATGGCGTGTGCAGCATCACTACCTGTCACACATGGGAGACATCCTGCGCCGTCGAAAAAGCCGTGGAGGGCCTATCCACCTCCGCAAACGGTCCAAGCGCAGCCAGCATGCGAGGAACAAAGCGGTGCGCACTGCCGCTGGGCTTGGGCAAGGTGGAGCGTCAAGCTCATCTTCCGACTCTGAGGCTGACGATGAAGCGTACAGCAAACTGGCCGTACTCACCGCCAACGACAACTACCTTCACGGACTGTGCGTCCTGCTGCTTGCGACCAAGGCCTTGCCCTTTGCCTCCACACATGTTGCTGCCGCTACGTTTGACGCCTTTGTCGTGGTTGCCCTGGTCGCAGGTACGAAACCCTCTACAGAGCGTGCCCTGTCTTCACGATCCGCAGAGACCGATTCGTGATCGCGCTTCGGTCTTTTGTGATGGGGTTTCGGGATGAGACAGAAACAGACATCGTGACTCGTGATGCGGAGTTTGCGACGGTCGTTCGACTGGCAGGGAAGGTGGCATCTGCATTTGGTGTGGGTCCGGACCTTGAGATGGACTGGCGTGTGGTGCTGTGCTCGCTTCGGTGAGTGCGCCGCCGCCCATGTGTTGCGGGTGCTGTATGTTTGCTGCTTGTTGCCCGACTCTGGCTTGTTCTTGGTGAGACTGACGGTTGCATATGAGCATGTGGGTTGGCTACTTGTGGCAGCATGGTTGCATTTCCCCGAGCCACAGCGTTGCAGCATCTTCGGTGGTTTTTTCTGGTGTTTGCCTCTGGAGGCGTGCTCACACTGCCAGGGACTGTGCCCAAACTTCCCCAACAAGAACGGATGGCAGAGTAGGCACTGTGATGCCTGTGCGGTGCCTTCTTCGTGGTGGATTGCACACTGATGCAGTGTCGTGCTGCTCTCGCAGGTATGAGCGAAAGGTGGCTGCTGCAAAGCGTAAAGCAATCGCAAAGGAAATGGAACTGCAGAAGCTGTACTTGGAGCAAGTGCACGTGAAACCAAAGCACGTTCCATTCCCTGAAATGACGTTGTCCGAGCGTCTGCCTCGTCCAACAACCAAGTACCCGAACGTGCAGGTTGGCACGGAACAAATTCCCACCATCATTGGCATCTTGTGTGGCACTCAAGTCGAGCGATACGCAGCGGAAGAAATGGTACACAGAAATATCATACCAACGCCAGCCGCGCCTGCTCACGTGTGCGTGTCATGTTGGTGCAGGCATCCTCTATGATGGCACACCCGTACTTTCCAAACCCAGAAGAGGACGAGCGGCGCAAGCAGCTTCCATTCAAGCAGCGCATGAAGCTCTTTCAGGTGCGCACTGCTCCTGAAAAGGGGATGTGACGCATGCAACAACAAGAAGCTGTTTTCGCCGTGGCGCGCGTTGCTCACCCCTGGGTGCTGTTTGGGTCCAGGATGATTTGTTCAACGACACGGCCTTGAGTGGTGTTTCCCTCTTGCAGCGTTTGAAGGACAAACCTGGTGGCTTGTGCGTACAGCCACACAATGTGTTGCCTGTTCTCTTCCCCATGACGTGTGAGGCACGACTCACACTCGCACACACGCACACACGTACACACACACACACGTACACACACACCGTGTGTTGGCCGGGACAGGTTCTATCGAAAACACGTCACCATGCGCGCGTTTGACGACATGTTAATGCGGGATCCCCTGGGCAAAATGTTGACCCCGTGGCCTCGGGAGTGTGATGAAGACGCATGTACGACAAGCATGATCGCTGTGGTTGCTGCGTGGCTTGTAGCCAAGTGCGGTGCTGTGTTTGTGTGTCGTGTTTGGTTTGTTCATTCACTTCCGGTCTCTGCCACCACCAACTCATGTCCGTCATCTTTCAGCAAGCGCCTTTGAAACGCTGTACCACCCGCTTCTTCGCGAGTACATTGCAGAAATGAGGAAGCTGGAGAGGGTGTCGGAGGTGGTGCGTCGCGCCGCACAGCGCTGGCATCATGTCAAGCTCGTGATGGTCATGGACAAGTGCGTGGGATCGCCGCGTTGTGGTTGCCGTGTCCCATGGATGGGTCGAACGTTCTGCGTGTGCTTCCGCCCGCGGATGGCGACACTCTCACTCACAGCGCCTTGGTGGCATGGGGGTTGCCACCTCCACCCCCATCTCGTTGTTGGCTGTGCTGTTGTGGACAGGTGGACGTTCAACACCAAAGCGCGACGGCTGTGTCGTTGGCGGTTGGCCCGTGTCAACGAGCTGTGCCGGAAGTCCATGAAGGCAAAGGGGCTGCTGCGCTGGCGCTGGCTGATCGTGGCGGACGCAGCTGCGACGTGTCTGCAGTCCTTCCGACGTGGGGTTGTGGGGCGGCGATTCGCACGGGAGCACCGCCGGCAGATGTTGGCGAGTGTACTGCTGAACTCGCAGTTTCGGCGCTACTTGGGCCTGTGCTGGATGGCACGAACACAAGAGCGGCGCCGAAAAGCGGCAACAGACATCCAGGTGCGATGCCTCTGTGTTTTGTTTTGTTTTGTTTTGTTTTTTTGGGCTGCCGATCTGGACATGGTGCCCCGTGTGCTTGAAGGTGGAACTCACATGCACTGCCTCCACGCGTTTTGTTGTCACGGGGTGCTGTGCGTTGTATTGGTCGCACGCACACACGCTGCTGCATGGATGGTGCACTGCCCTGTGTCTGTTGGTCATGCGCGCTCTTTGTGCGCGTGGTGTGTGTGGGGCGTGGCACACCGACAGCGAAGCTGGCGTGGTCGCCTGGGTCGCATCGAAGGCCGCCGCGCCTTGGCAAAGTACTACCGGCGGGAGCTCGCGAAAGTGCGCATCGAGCAGCGCAGGCACGAGCGCCGTGTCAAGAACATGGCTGCGTGCGCCATCCAGAGCATCGTGCGGGGCGTGCAGGGCCGGGCGAAGGCGACCAAGCGACGGGAGCAAGTGGAGGCGGAGAAGGCGATGGAGCAGGAGATTCACGACTGGCACAGGGAAGAGGAGCGAAAGGAGCGGTTGGACGCGGAAAAGGTGGGGCGTGTACCACACACAAGCCGGCGTTGCGCCGTTGCGGCGTTGGGGTGTGTGTTGGTCCGGTCCACCAGCATGACTCGCGTGTCGGCATGGTGTGTTGTGTGCGGCCGTGTGTGTGGTGTGTGGCGTCTTGACTGTGTCCAGACTCGCTTGGCTGAAAAGGCTGAGGAGGAACGCAAGGAGCGCGCAAAGGCAGACAAGCGGCAGGCACAGCGCGTGAACGCACTTGCAATGCGCCGCAAGATCCAGCGGTCTCGGGAAGCCATCAAAGCCAAGAGAGCAGCAACCACGGCCAAGGCCAAGGAAAAGCTGGCGGCGATCAAGGCCAAGTGCGTGTGCTTTGTGTGTGCCTGTGTTCTTGGTTGTGTGTGTGTCTCGGTGTATCGGTGTTGCGAGCGTTTGTGGTGCAAGTTCCGAGGCACTCTTACGATGCGTGCGTGGGGCCACCAGATACAAAGCCTTGCAGGCAGAAGTCAAGGCGGGTGTGCACAAGCGTTTGCACTATCTCATTCAAATGACATTCAACGCGGACATGAACACCGTGTGGAAGTCGTACAACTCAGGTGTGTCCAAGCTGCTCTGCACAAGTCGTACTGACTGCGTCATCGTATGAATGGTCGACCGCCATGTAACATGCCCCATGCTTCTTGGCGTTGTTTTGTTTTGCAGGTGCCCACACATACGACAACGTCCAGGTGGTAGACCCAGACAAGCTCACTAACGAAGAAAAGAAGCGCCAAAAGAAGCTGTTCACCCAGATCAACAAGGGAGCCAAACGACTGCAGGTACGCGCGCGTTGCGTGCTAGCTCGTTGTGGCTGTGGGCAGCTCAGCTCAATGGCGGCGTGCTGTTGCGACACACTCATGACATGACTCAGGCGGACGTCAAGAGCAGCACTGGCATGACGATGGGAGCCGACGCAGCTCGGTTGGATACGTTCAAAGCGGTCATCATGAACGAGATCAACGCGGAAATGGAATCGGTGCGTGGGAGTTGATGTGACACCGAATGCTGAAGAGAGGTTCTCACTTTTGGAGAGGTGTTTTTCACCACCCTCACGCAACGCCATGCCCGCATGGACACACGACAGGTCAAGCAACACAAGGCCGCGGAGATGGAGCTGTTTGAGGACTGGCGCAAGCGAATGCGTGCCACAGATGAGCGCGAGGCGGAGGGCATCATGGGAGGCTACAAGCGTCAAGCGGCCATCATGATGCAGCGTGCTTGGCGCCACTACCGGGGCTGGAAAGGCCTGCTGCGGTTGGTCCGAGAGTCGTACGTGCGACACTTCGACGAGGAAACGGGGACGTACTGGTACGAGAATACACGGACGGGCACGACGCAGTGGGAGAAGCCGAAGCTGCTGAAGAACCAACACGTGGAGGTCTTCGTCAAGCCACCCACACCTCCGGAGCCATCCGTTGTGGAGGAGGAGGAAGCCCCAGCCCCGCTGACCTACACGCAGTTCTGGATGCAGCAGGCCGCGAACGTGCCGGCGTCGACTCACGACGAGCATTCCCATGGGTACACCGACGATCAGTCGCACGCGTACACGGACGAGCACTCTCATGCGTACACGGGGGACGAGCATTCGCATGCATATTTGGAGGACCACTCTCATGCGTACACGGGGGACGAGCATTCGCATGCGTACACAGACCACAGCCACGACTACTCGACGGGGCACTACCACACGAACGGTGAAGAGCACGCTGACCATGGTCATCAGCATCATTATGCGTTGGAGGATGGTTACCACACCTGAGTTGGTGCAGCAGGTCGTTGTAAGAAGAAGTGTTGAGTGTGTGGCCAGCGTCACGCTGGATGCTGTGTTGTGTAAGGCATTCACGTGGATGTTGTACGTAAGCCTGTCGCAACATCGCACGACATGCCACGAAATCAAATGACACCGCCGCTGTGTCCCTGCTACCACTGCTACCACTGCTACCACTGCTACCACTGCTACCGCTGCGACCATTGCCTGCTGCTACCACTGCGACGACAACCCACCACCGTGCTTCTGCTGAAGCACAGCAAGTGCCATCGTCCATGTCGTGTGGTGAGGCGGCACTACACACACACACACACACGTGCGTACCGCTCTCACACCGCAACGGTCATAGCGCACTGGTCGCGTCTAACGCCTCCCGCGGAACACGACGGGACATTCGCGCACGGTTGCGCTGCCGCCTTTCTCTGCGACTGCCACGGGTTGCAGGCGGCGCTAGCGGTGCTGCCACCGACATCGGCTCGCCGTGCAGCCGGTGTGGGTCTGCCACGCCATCCAACGGATCACCACTTCCACTTCCACTTCCACCACCACCACCACCATACGCAGCGGCAAGTCGGGCACCTGCACTGCCCTGAGAAGACCACCCCGGCGTTGCACCACGTGATGATTGACGTGCCGCAGCCACAGCACCGTGCGTGTCCACACTATCGGACGCCACGGCGTGGACACCGCTGCTTGCAGCAAACGAGCGTGCTGTACCACCACCACCACCACCACCACCACCACCACCACCACCACCACCACCACTGGCACTGTCATGATGGCGGCGCGGGGAGGCGTTCTCTCCACCAGGAAAGCCAAATCCAAACTCGCCGCCGCCACTCAACAACGAGGACGCAGACGGGACACGTTG
>Ga0213833_1001861_pt1 | contig 14340 bp, 5 predicted proteins | sample SWATP21_FD_160575 | JGI IMG/M metagenome (GOLD analysis project Ga0213833, IMG submission 160575) | Coastal seawater microbial communities from Marineland, Florida, United States - SWA TP2 #1 | ecosystem: Environmental > Aquatic > Marine > Coastal | place: USA: Florida | collected 2016-08-14
GTTGGCAGCCGCGTGGGTGGTGGTGCAGCGGCAACACCAACACCAACACCACCAACAGCAGGTGCAGCACCCGCCGGCGTGGTCGGTTGCATTGACATGCCCTCTGCAAGCGCTGGCGGGGCGCCGTCCAGTGACTGTGTGGCTCTCCCCACGTGGGCACGTCCGTTGCGCGAAGCTGTGGATTCCATGGGTGGTCGCAACACTGGACGTGGGGCAGGCAGCGCCACGGATGGTGAAGCCGGTAGCGACACCAGCCGCCTTGCCGACGCCTCGGGTGTGCGGCTCGCGGTGAAGGAACTGTCGCGGGTTGTTGCGTTGCAGGCACTGCTCGTTCGTGGCATTGCCGGGGCTAGTCACGAACTACATTTACGAACGCGTTCCCTTCGTTCCATCCTCAACCTGCTCGATGAGGTGTGTGTGTGTGTGAGAGAGAGAGAGAGAGATGGCGCTCATGATGGGTGCTTGGACCGGGTGGTGTGATGCTAAGCCGATGTTGCTGTGGTGCAGATCACGGGCCTGGAGGCTCAAATTCGCGACTTTCAGTCCCGAGCGTCGGACAAGAGCCGCTTCAAGGGATCGTCACTTGTATTCCTGCGCGAGGAAAAGTTCAGGCGCAACGCTTCTTCGCTGTGCGTCCACGTCGTGGCCTGTGCCATTGGTTGGTCGGGTGTACTGACTCCGAAACGCTCGTCTCGTCGAGTGTGCTTCGCTTCAGGTACCCAAAACTTCTGCGACGGCTTCACAAGGAAGTGTTGTCATGGGAAAGCGTGGAACAGCAACCGTTCGTGGTTGCCGGCGTGCACCTCCTTCCAAAACTTTCCGAGATCATGAAGGTGTGTGCGGGCGCCTGTGCGTGTTGTTGGAATGCCCGTCGTTTCGTTGCTCCATCCATGTTCGCGTGCCGTGTTTCATTTCGTGTACCGTGGCGTAACCTTCTGTGTGCTGTGTACGCTCAGGAGGGCCAACTTGGTCTGTTGCACCTATCTCTAAGCCACATGGGTTTACAACGGCGCTCACAACAACAACAGCCGCAGCGGCAGCCGTCACCACAACCGTCTGCTGATATCGACGGGGCAAACCCACAAGCCAGCGAAGGTGCTCCCACCCAGAACACCGCCAGCAACACGGCAGCAACAGCACCACCCACCCGCGTCACCACACGTGCACGCAACCGAGCACGTCTGACGGTGGTCACGAGTGCTGCAGCGTCGTCCGTCACTTCCGCTGCCCCCACCTCCACGTCCACATCCACTTCCACTTCCACAGCCCCCCGGGGTCGTCGATCCCCCGCCGTCTCCTCTCGCAGTCCACGCCCCAGCGGTCGAAGAAGGCACCCGCGAGGCACCGGCGCTAGTGCGAGTGCCAGTGCAAACGCGAGTGCGAACACGAGTGGGAACGCGAGTGTGAGTGCGGGTGCGGGTGCGGGTGCGGGTGTGGGTGTGGGTGGAGGTGGAGGTGGAGTTGCAGGTGTGGTGGCCTCCCCTCGGGGACGGCTGCGTCGGTCACGGTCGGGTAACCGGTCAGTCGACGGTACACGGCGCGGTGGTGCCCAAGCCTCGACGCCCACGAACACCAGCGGCACCACCAACCCCAGCGCCACCAAAGGCAACACCAAAGGAAACACCAACACGAGTCGACGCACGGGCAGTGGCAGCACTCGGCGTGGACGAGGCCACACCGCGCCGCACCCTCACCGCGACGCTGGTGCTGCTCGTGCTGCACCTGCCGCCTCTGGTGCGCAAGAGGGTGCCCGGGGAGGCGGAGTGCGGAGCAGTACCAACAAGGGGCCGGAAGGCGATCGTGTGGTAGCTGCTCCGCCTCGCCACACACACACTGGGCTTGCGTCCGATGTGGCGGGATCAACCGCAGCAGCAGCGGCGGCGGTGGCGGCGACGACATCCTCAGCAGCTGACACGCTCCCGCTCCCCACGTTGCCACGTACAGGTGCAGGCGTGGGCTCCTCTATCACCTCCGCACAGCCACCATCTGTGCCGGGTGCCCAAGCGGGGCACCTGCCACCGCCCCCACCGACGGTCACGGTGGATTTGTCGGGATTCATTGGCGATTCATTGGACCACCGCAGCGCTGACGCTGACGCTGACGCTGACGCTGACGCTGACGCTGACGCTGACGCTGACGCTGACGCTGACGCTGACGCTGACGCTGACGCTGACGCTGGCTCTGATGCCCCGACGAGCGGACCGCAACCGCCCAGTGCTGCCACGCCTGCTGCGGTCTCCGCTGACGTGGTTGCTGACGTGTCCGCTGGTGGTGGTGCGGTGCCCTCACCGCCGCGAGCTGTGACCGTCTCTGTCTCAGTCTCAGCAGCGGTACCGTCCCGCGGGACAACGTCCCCGCCTCGCGTGGCGTCCACTCACCGCGGCCCGCACGCGCCGCCGCCAACTCGGGGAGGGGACGAAGCCGCATCGGCCACGCGACAGTCCCGCGGAAGAAGCAGTCGCAGTGGCAGTCGCAGTGGCAGTCGCAGCAGCCCTCGCATGCGCATGCGTCGTGCATCACCCCCTGGTGGTGGTGGCACCCGTGGCAGAGCAACGGCGAAGGTTGCCGGTGCCGTGGGAGTCCCACCACCCGCTGCAGCCATGGCGGCTCGAGGGCGTGCGCATCACGCTCACGTGGCAGCGCCCGCTGCCGTCACGCTGGCTGCGCCGACGTCGGCTCGACGGAGACCCCACTCTCCGACCAGCACTGTTCGGGCTCGCGGGGCGGCCGCTGCTTCCGCGTCAGCTGGTTCGTCTGCACGCCACAACAGCGAGAAGGACGGCGCCACAGCGGTTGGATCGGAAGCCATGCACCAGCTTGGTGGGCGTGAGGTGGGATCCAGCGAGGCTGGAGCAAGCGACACGGGCACTAACGAGGCGGGAGCCGGAACCAGGGCAAGTGACAGTGGGGTGGCACACGACGACGAAAGTGGTTCCGCGTTGGCCAATGCGGAACGGCGTCAACAAGCCGCGCGTGTGCGTGCGTCGTCAGCCGCTGCGACTGTTCAAGCTCTGGCGGCGGCAGCTGCGGCGGTACAGGCTGCGGACGCTGCACAAGTGCCCGATGACGCGCTCGTGTAGGAAGGGTGCCGAACTGAAAGCAGGCCGGCAGGTGGTGTGTGGGGTGTGGGGTGTGGGGTGTGGGGCTGCTGGCTATTCGAGCTGCGTACGAACAAGCGACCACAGCACATGTTGAGTGTGTGTGCATTGTCAACAGAACTGAAATATTTCTCTTTCTTCGTTGAGGAATCGACACACGCACGACACACGCAGCAGAAACAGGGGTGCTTGCTATGCGACTGCCTCGACGGAAACGAACTGGCGCTTGCGCGCTTTGTTCCATGTGAACTTCACCACGCCGTCAATCAACGCAAACAAGGTGTGGTCCTTTCCCATTCCCACGTTCTCTGATGGGTGCATCTTTGTCCCGCGCTGCCGCACAATGATGTTGCCGGCGCGCACCGCTTGACCACCAAACTTCTTCACACCCAGGCGCTTGGGTGTGGCCTTGCGGCCATTGTTGGAGGAGCCGCCGGCCTTCTTCGAGGAGAAACGAACTTGCACACCAAACGGTGCCACCACACGGGTCGTGGGAACGCCTGCAACCACGCCACGAAAGGTGATGCGCCGACACCACAAGCACGGCAGCAGCAAGCCATGCATGCGCAACACCAGTGCGCAACACCCATCACGCATCCCGAACAATGTCGCACCTGAAATAGCAGTCCTAAACCCCACACCACGCGCCAAAGCTGACACTATATTCCGGCTTGCCATGCTGTCACACGCAGTCACACGCTGCACCTGCCACGCCTGAGCTCACTGCAGCAGCAAGTTGCGGACCAACAACAAAACACAAGGCGGGCGAATTGGCTGTTTTCGTGCCGTGACACACTACTAAACCACACTGTTGTCATCCGATGTTGCGCGATCAAATTTTGCCGAGCAAGTTTGATGGCGAAATTTGCCGCCAGAAGCTTTGGTGGCTGGCCCTCAAACCCCACTGCTGCTGTTCGAGTGCGCACGCGCAGCTGGCGTGTCCTGCTTGGCCGGTGTGGTGCTTTTGACTGTGTTTCATTGTGCTTCTGGCACACGCTCATGGCACCGTGAGGCGTGGCATCGTCTCCATAGCTCCGCCCGCTTGTGTTGTGGACAGCAGGGGTGCACGGCCGGTGTGTGACCATGGCCACCAGCAAGGCTTCGGGCGTGTACCGTGAAGTTTCCTTGTGTCGCTTCGATGATGTGGAGTGGCAAGTGTATACGGTAGCGGGAAGGACGGCCTGTGAGACCCCTCCAGTGGCCGTGGAACGTATTCGTGCCTCAGGACAGAGTGCGTGTGGTGGTTATGTGTTGTGGGGTGTTTGCTGCCTGGCGTCCACAGTTGTCTCGCGGTGTGCTCTCGATGGTGCCAGCACCAGCGCCCTTGCCTTTACGTACCTGGCTTCCTGTGTTGCTGCGGGGGGCTCTGGTCGCGTCGCGGTTGCTGTTGCTGTTGCTGTTGCTGCTTTGCTGCTTTGCTTCGCCTTCCTCACACGCTCGCTCCCTCCCTCTGTTGTGCTGTGGTTGGTGCACAGACAACTGGGGAGCCGGGTTGGTGTACACGCAGGGCGCCGCAGGAGACCGCGGGGTGCCCAACCGCTTCATCGCCGCACGTGTTGATGCGTGTGCGCGCACTGTGGAGCTGGTCGAGTGGTCCCTGGACGCCGATTTGTTTGGCAACGCCGTGCGCCTGGTGTTCCCCGCGGTGCTGGCGCCAGGCTCCGTCAAGCTCTTCGAGGACAACATCCGTGACCCCACCCGCGGCCTCATCCCCTGCATCACCGTCACAGCGGTGACGTGTGGTGGCACCATCCACCGCATCGTGTTCCCGCACGCAACCTCGCTGGAGACCACGCGCGAGCACGACGACCCCACCCCACGTGTTGTGGTGGGGAACACGGCCTCCCGCCCGTCAGTGTTTGCTCGCTTCGTGGACACCACGCACTTTGGCGCTGCGGTTGCCAGTGCCCCCGGAACTTCACCGCTGGAGTTCACAGGCGTGGTGGGTCCTCGCTCGGGTGGCGCCGCGAGCGCTGTCGCAGCGTATGGCGCCGGCGGTCGCACGTCGTGTCTACGCGCCGAGTCCGTGACGCTTGAGCTGCGCAAGGCCGCGGCCGTCACGACGGCCACGTGGGTGTCTTGTGACACCGTCGCAGTGGGCAGCTCCAGCGGCGCCGTCGTTGTGGTTCAACTGGAGCCCCTGCCCACGCAAACCCTTCCTTGTGCCGGGCGCGCCATTCCGCCCGTCACGCAAGCGCCGGTGGTGGCACGATCAGAGCTGTTCGCCGCCGGCCTCGTGTCCAAGCTGTGGGGTGGATTGGTGGGCACCTCCACCAACTCGGCGGTGGCCGCCCTCACGTCTGTGGCCGTGCCGTCGAGCTCGTCGTCCTACATCTTGGTGGTGCACGCCCACGGGCAGTTGTGCATCTGGCACACCGCCTCCCGCACCTGTGTGTTTGACCGCGCCGTCAACGACGTCGTGGGCGCCGACGCCGGTGCCGCCGCCTTTGTGGACCCAGAACGCGGCGACGTCATTGGTGCAGTGCTGAGCAACAGCGCCGTCGAGTCCGCCGGTCGCCACGGCGACGCCATTCGCGTGGCCCTGCAGGTGTACCAACGCTCTGCTGCACCTGTGCCCCCACCCCTGGCTCCGTCTGTCGCCGACGCCGACACGCCCTCCCCGCCGTGGTACCCTGCGCCCCGCACCTCCGGGGTGGTGTTGTTGGACTGTCGCCTGCAGCCGGCGGTGGCCGCCGTCCGTGTGCGACGGGGCTGCGGCACGTGCTTCGTCGACGGCAAGCTGGCCCCCGCGCCCGCCGCCGCTGCCTCCATGCGCCGGCTTGTGGACGTCGCCGTCACGGCACAGGGCGGTCCGGCCTGGGGGCTTTGGACCACCGACGCCGTGGGCCCCGCGGGTGACGCGTCCTTGGACGTGGACGTGGACGTGGACGTGGGCATATACGTGGGCATGGACGTGGACGGGGAGGCCGGTGGCGATGGTGTGGTACGGGCGGCGTTGCGTGCCCCGGGGTGCGTGGTGCGGCATGAGGAGTTTGCCCCCGCGGTGGCGGCGTCCACCGCTCGCCGCTCGCGCGTGGTGCTGCCGCTGACGGTGGAGCAAGCGTGCCATGCGGTGGTGGATGCGCGCGGGGCCGCCGGTGCCCTGGAGTTTGGCGCCGGGTTGCGTGAGGAGGAGAAGTTCCACGTGTCCCGCGTGTTCCTCCGGGGCCGGTTTCCCAACTCGGTCATCGCTGCCGCCCTGGCCGCGTTCTCTGTCACCACGGAGGCGTTGGAGCAGAAGCAGGCTGCAGAGGAGGAGGAGGAGGAGGAGGAAGCCGTCGGTGTTCGCAGCAAGGGTGGACGCGTGGCGCATGCGGCGCGTGCTGCGCGCAAGCTAGCGGACAAGAAGGCGGAGATGGACAAGGCCTTTGCTGCCCCGGCGTCTGTGCAGCGGTGCCAACAGATCGTGATTGAGGCGGTGCGCCGTCGCATGGAGTTGGAGCTGGCGCCGTGGCGAGCCCGACTTGCGCGTCGCGCTGCCGCAGGTGCGGCCGCAGACTCGTCCGACACCGACGACGACAGCGGTGCCGGCGCTGGTCGTGGTCGTGGCCGCGGTCGTGGTCGTGGTCGTGCCCGGCGAAGGAGCGGCCGTGGTGGCTTGTTTGCCCTGGACGATGAGGAAGACGAGGGGGAGGAAGACGAGGAGGACGAGGACGAGGACAGCATGGGGGAGGGTGACGGTCTCGACGGCGGTCTCGGCGACCACGGGTACTCCGGTCCCCGGGCCGCGATGCGCCAACGCCGCGCGGAGCTCGCCATCACACGTCGCGCGTGGCGAGCGTTGTTGCAAGAGTGCATGCGCGCGTGGCAGGTGGATGCCACGCCGCTGGCGTTGGTGATGCCACCCTCGGCCGTCACTGCCTCTGCCTCTGCCACGGCCTCTACCACTGCCGCTGCGGTGGTGCCGAGGGCGACCCCACTTGTGGTCCGCGCCGGAGGGGTGTCGGTGCTGCGTGAGGTACATGTCGTGGAGGCGGTGGCGCTGGACCGGTCGACGTCGTTCACGCCCCTGGACTACAGCGCCCCTCCTGCCCCGGACATGGATGTGTCGTCGTTGTTTGACAGCAGCAGCACCAGCACCAGCTCGGCCGGTGGCAGCGAGTCCAAGGGCGTGGAGGGCCAAGCCACCTCGCCGCAGCAGTCGCCTGGCGGCGTGTTCCTGTCCGACACGGACGATGCACTGGGTGTGCTGTGGGCCGCCTCGTCGTTGGCGTCGCTGCTCCCGGCGGCCCTGTTGCAGCGCCTTGACACCGCAGGGTGGTCCAAGGGCGTGCCACAGTCTGTGATGCGGTCGTTCACCCAACAGGCCGCCGCCCACTTTGACAGCACGGTCATTGTCGCATCGGAGATGTCCTCGTCCTCGGCCGCCAAGGTCGCCCGCGGTGACAGCCCTCTGCCCCGGCGCCTTGCTCCAGAGCTCGTGAGCATGTACAGCGGCCCGTGGGGTGGGTGTCTCGTGGACACGCCGGCGTTTCTTGTGACGCCCCCCGCCGCGTCTGCGACCGCGGCACTCACGCGCGCGTGCGCCCCCGCCTTCCGCCCCGCGGCGTTCGACGTCAGCGTCAGCCTCGGCATCATCGACGCCGTGTCCCGCCGCCTGCGCGCCATCCGTGACCTGCCTGCGGCCCTGCGCCGCGCCGTGGCGTTGGTGGACACCTGCCCGCGCTCCCTCCACGGCCGCGCCGCCACCCGCTTCCTGCCCGACGGCACCGTGGCCGCGCTGCGCCTCCCCGCCTGCCTCCGTGGCGCCCCTTCCGAGCCCAGCCGCGGCCGACTGGCGGCGTCCACACTGGCGCCGCAGCTGCTGATGACCTCGGCGCTGCAGCACGCCGGCGCCCTGCGCCGTGGCGCCCGCGACCTGGGCGTGCTGCTGGGGTTGGTGGCGCGCGGCCACGCGGTGGTGCATGTGGGTGTCATTTCTGCCACCCGTCAACACCGCCGGGTGCTGGCCCCCCTCGTGGCCACCCTCCTGGGCACCACGCTGCGGGCCTGCAGCCGCCTGCGCTGCGTGGAGTGGCTGGGCAGCCGTGTGGTGTCGGAGGTGGGCATGGACAGCGACGTTGCTGCGGCCGGTGGCGGCGGCGTGCCCGGGTTTGAGATGGTGCTGGGCGGGCGTGTGGACGCCGGCGTCGCGGGCACGGGCGTGGCGGGTGCCGCCGAAGGAGGTGACGCCGAAGCAGGTGACCGCGGCGCCGGTGGGCTGCTCTCGGTTGGGGTGGCTGGCGCCGCCGAGTCCGCTTCTTCGTTTGCTGCTTCTGCCGCTTCTGCCGCTTCTGCCGCCGCCGCCACTCGCACCCCCAAGTTCACGGTGGGCGCCGAGAGCATCGCCCTGTTCCTGCGCAAGACGATGCACCAGGCGCTGGAAGCGGCGGCCGCCGCGCGAGCCGGCATGGCGCCCGTCGGCTCGGGGCTGGGAATGGAGGTGGGTGGCGCCGCGTCCTCGCTCGTGCGTCTCCCTCTGCGCGTGCCCTTTGTCTTTGCCTCCTCCTCCTCCTCCTCCTCCGTCGGCCCTGATGCTGTGGCGGACGCGAGCGTGGGATCAGGCACAGGTGCAGGCGCAGGTGCGTCGTTGGTGCGGGTCGGACAGCGCCGCTCTGCCGGCGCGAACACCGGCGGCGACAGCGACGGCGGGTTTGTGCACCGTGTCCAGGCGCTGTCGCCCCTCCTCGCCGCGATGTACACCCACACGTCGCCGGTGGTGTGGCGCGTGGCCCAGATGCTGCACCACCTCCCGGCGGAGGCTGTCTCTGTGGTGCACCACGCGCCGTGCCTCTCCGCCCTGACGGCCGCGCTGGTGAATGTCGTGTGCTTCGAGCCCAACCCCGTCGACGTGCAGCTGCCCGCCGCCGTGCCCCCTGCGACTGGTCGCGCCACGCTGCCGTGGCCGACCTTCACGCTGCTTTCCGCCCCGGCGCAGTTCCTGCAACTCACGGGGCAGCACGTGCACCTGCAGGAGCTGTGCGAGTTGCGCCTCGCGGAGGTGGTGGATCCGCCGGTCGTGGATGTGAGCGACCTTCCCGCCAGCGCCACGCCCCAGACGGCACACCAACGCGCCGCCGTGGTGGAGCGGTTGCTGGCGCAGCAACGCCGGCAGTACCGGGTGGCGTTGGCTGGCTGCGAGCTGGTGCAGGGGCGCGTGTACTTTGTAGCAGGGCTGGCGGACGAGGCGCTGGAGTGGCGCACGGAGGCGGTGCAACACCTGTTGCAGGCCGCACCGCCCGCGCACATGTTTGACCCTGCGTTCATCTCCTCCTCCTCCTTCGCCGGCCGTGGTGCTGGTGCTGGTGCTGGTGCTGCTGGTGGTGGTGCCGCTGGCTCGTCCGGTGCCGGTGCCGGTGCCGGTGCCGGTGCCGGTGCTGTGGATGTGGACATGGCGAGCGGCGCGGCGCGTGCCAATGCCGTGGCAGAGCACCACCAGTCTGTCCAAGGCGCCGTGCTGCGCTGCATTGCCTCGTACAACCTCAGCGCCGTGGCGTTGTTGGACCACCATGGGTTGTCCGGCATGACCATGCCGTTCCTGAACTCTGCCCTGGGCTGCATCGCGAAGCTCGGCGTTGCCGCAGACCCGGCGTTGCCGTCGGCTGTGTGGGCCAAGGTGTTCTCGGTCGCCTTGGACTGCTCCGACTTTGACACGTGCTTCACAGCCGTGCAGCGCACGCCCAACAAGAAGTGGGGCGTCGAGTTCCTGCACCGTTTGGTAGCGGCCATGTGTCGCCGCAATCACGTGCGCCAGCTGTTGTCCTTCCCGTTCAACGATGTGCATCGCGCCGTGGTGGAGTCCCGGTTGACGCGCCTGGCCAACGCCACGCCCATCGTGATTGCCGCGGATGTGTCTGTGCTACCCCGAAGCACCGCAGGTGCCGGTGGTGCTGGTGACGTTGATGCCGACGCCGACGCCGACGCCGACGCCGCGCAAACCCCCGAGACCAACTACTACCGCATCCTGTACGCGTTCCACGTGCGCACACACAACTACCGCAAGGCGGCCAGCATCATGTGGTCGTTGGCCTCTCGCGTCGCTCTCATGCCGGGCGCCCGCACCGTCCCAGCCCTGAAGCTGCGGTCAGATGCGCTGTCCGCCGCCGTGAACGCGCTGTCGCTGCTCAAGCCAGAGCTGGCGTACATCGTGCGCCCCGCACCTGGGCGCCAGTCAGGCGTTCGTCGTCGCATCGGCTCGAGGGCTGTGGGCGCTGCCGCGACGAGCGGTGGCAACGTCGGCGGCCTGGATGATAACGACGGTGACGAAGCCATGCTGGCGGAGGGTGGCAGTGAAGGGGAGGGTGGTCAACAGCCCAGCGGCAGCTCAGGTGCCGCTGCAGCGACCAGCTCGGGCGGCAACCCCTTCCACGGTGCCCGGCTTGGCGTCTCCCAGCGGGAGAGCGACCGTGCCGCGAAACGCAAGCGTGCAGCGGTCGTGGCGGCTGCCCGACGCGGGTTCACGTCGCTCAGCACCACCACACGTGGTGGTGGCCACAACGGCGTCGCGGCGGCAGGAGGAGCAGCAGCGGCAGACGCGTCACCCACCGGCCGTTTCTTGTCCCTTGCTCACCTGGAGCAAGCGTTGGCGTTGGCGCTGGGGCAGCTTGATGTGGCGCGTTGCAATGCCACGGCGCCTGACAGCGTGGTGCACAACACCTCTGCACCTGCCGGCTGGCGCACGGTGCCGTCGGCCGCCGCTGATGTGCAGGCCATGCTGCTTCACCAGGGACGCTTTGAACGCGCCATGACGCTGGCGCGCCTGCACACTCAACCCGGCTACGAGTACACCGCACCCCGCGCCACCGCAGCAACAGAAGAAGAAGAAAAAGAAGGAGGAGCGGCGTCTGCCGCTGGTGGTGGCGTCGACGCGTCGGCGTCACTGGCCATGTCCTCCGCCGGCGTTGTCCAAGCCTTGGCCCGCGCGGCGGTGCTCTTCAGCACCCACAACAGCAGCAGCAGCAGCAGCAACAACGATGATGGTGCGAGCGACCTTGACCCCTCCGTCGCCGTCATGCACCTCGATGATCAGGACGACCAACCAGCACTTCCCTTGCCACCCCACGCCACGACGCAGGCGGCGGCGGCGGCGGGAGGAGGAGGAGGAGGAGCCGTCGTCGAGGAAGCTATGCACGCCGGCCGGCCTTGGAAGCCTGACGGCACAGGGGCAGTGGCCTGTGTGCAGGACGTCACGGGTGCAGTGGGTGCCGGCGTGGATGCGGCGCTTGGGTGCGGCGGTGCAGGACACGGGTTGTCACGCGGCGCTCGTGCGTGGCGACTGTTGTGCGACTATTTGTGGAGGTATGACGGCCCGCGCACCAGTTTCAAGTTGACCAAGTTGGCCCTTCGCACGGTTCGTTGTTGTTGTTGTTGTTGTTGTTGTTGTTGTTGTTGTGTTTGTTTGCGTGTGTGTGGGCGCCCACACATGTTTGGTGTGTGTTTGACACGTATGGCGTTTGTGTTTTGTTTTTGTGTTGTTTTGTTCTTTTGGTGTCCGCAGGTGCTCAGCACACGACCCGGCATGGCTCCACCTCCGTGGTTGCTACGCACTCTGCTTGGCCCGAAACAAGCGTGGAAGCTGGGTCGGGGCGCTGCTGAACGGTTCGTGTGTGGTGGTGGGCGTTGGGTTGTGCCTGCGATCGCATATTTTCCTTTCCCCCGCATTCATGGGTCGCGTTGCGTGCATGTTTCGGACAGAACGGTCGCCGGACTTGGTGGTGGAGATGTGTCCGGACTCTTGCAGATTTTGGTTGATACGGGCAGTTTGGGACTGGCCACGCGCCTTGCAAGCAGTCTTTTCCCGGTACGTGTGGAGTCCACTGATGTGCCCCCGTGTGCTGGCGTGGGTCCGATCGCTGCGTCGTGCCGCCACACTTACCGCCCCCCCGTGCATGTGCGTGTGTGCCCACAGCCTGTACCGACCGCCTCAGGACGGCCAGATGTGTCGGAGTGTGGCATTCCCAGTAGTGGAGAGTGGATTCCGTACCAAGCCATTGATAGGCTGTTGCTTGCCGTACACGCGGCCCCAGCAAGTCATCATGACGCGCCTGAATTGAAAGGTGCGTTTTGGCTGTTGGGTAGTGGTTGTTGTTTGTTTTCTTTCCTCTTTTGGGCAGTTGGTGTGCCTGTGCAGCCCGCCCACCTGCCTGCTCGATGTGACTGGACTGTGTGAAACGTGGTGCGCTTTGGCAACCGTGCTGGTCTGCAGTGTGGGCTCCGAAACTCGTTGCGCGGCTGCGTCGCCACGCGAGAGCAAGATGGCCCACTGCAGAGGATATGGCATCGCACGAAGCAAACCAAGCACAGCGTCTTGCGCAACGCTCGGCGATGAGGCGGGGCGTAGGAGCTGGAGCTGGTGTTGGAGTTGGAGTTGGGGCCGGGGCTGGGGCTGGGGCTGGGGTTGGTGGTGCTGGTGAGGCGGAGGCGAGTGCTGGGTTGGGTGGCAGTGCCATTCCACTTGCTGTGTCGGCGACACCAGCGAGCCTTCCCTTAGCCGCGAGCCCTGCAGACAATCCGTTCGCTCAGGCTTCTTCGACCACGGAACCAGCGGACAACCCGTTTGTTCACGCCTCTTCGGCCCCAAAACCAGCGGATAACCCGTTTGCTCAAGCCTCGTCCGCCCCGGAACCAGCGGACAACCCGTTTGCTCAAACCTCCTCGGCCCCGGAACCAGCGGATAACCCGTTTGCTCAAGCCTCCTCGGCCCCGGAACCAGCGGATAACCCGTTTGCTCAAGCCTCCTCGGCCCCGGAACCAGCGGATAACCCGTTTGCTCAAGCCTCGTCCGCCCCGGAACCAGCGGATAACCCGTTTGCTCAAGCCTCGTCCGCCCCGGAACCAGCGGACAACCCGTTTGCTCAAGCCTCGTCGGTCCCAGAACCTGCGCCTTCGACCACGGAACCAGCGGATAATCCATTTTCTCAGGCTTCGTCAGCCACAGAACCAGCGGATAATCCATTTGCTCAGGCCGCAGCCAACCCATTTGCCCAAGCCTCTTCGGCCCCGGAACCAGCGGATAATCCTTTTGCTCAAGCCTCGTCCGCCCCGGAACCTGCACCTTCGACCACGGAACCAGCAGATAACCCCTTTGCTCAGGCTGTGGCCAACCCATTTGCCCAGGCTTCTTCGACCACAGAACCTGCGACCAACCCGTTTGCCCAAGCATCTTCGACCTCGGAGCCTGCCGCTTCGACCTCGGAACCTGCAGCTAACCCCTTTACCCAAGCCTCTTCGGGTGCGGCAGGTGCTGATAACCCCTTCGCGCCTGCTGCTCCGGCTTCAGACAACTCACTGCCCAACCCCTTCGCCGCGTTCGGGAGTTCCAGTAGCGCAAATCCTTTCGCACAGTTGTAGTTGGTTGTGTGCTAAAATGACGTGACATTGTCTGACACGCAGCACTGAGCACATGCATGATGGCAGTGTGCCTTGTACAGTCGTACACCCAAGCACGTCACCCCTCGTGAGAAGCATGGCCCGCCGTGTGTGTGGACAGGGCGCTTTCGTGTTGCTCGGAGTGATGGTGCTGGGCTTGCACATACAAGCTGCTGCGGCCCAGGGTACGTGCATCGTGTGCTTGGCCAGGCAGGATCTTCGTCCAAATGCGTTCCTCTCTCATGTATGGTTTGCGCGCGCCAGTGTACTCGGCCACGTGCGAGCTAGAAGCGACAACAAACAACATTGGTCCCGTGACTGGGCGTGTTTCCTTCGTCGAACTTGCTGATGGCAACCTCAGAGTGAGCGTAGTGGCATCAGGGTTGACAAATGGGACGCATGGGTACCATGTCCACACTTACGGCGACATTTCCAGCGGTGATGGAATGTCGACTGGAGGGCACTTCGTTGGTGATTGCAACGCTTGCCGCCCTGCCGGCCAGCCACAAGAAGTGGGGCTCCTCAACAACGGCACGAAACTGGTCACCACGCCGAGTGGCAGCGTCAACTTCACGTACGTGGAGGAAGTTGCGAAGCTCTGGGGCGTGAACTCGATTGTTGGTCGCGCCATCATCATCCATGGCAACGCCAATGGCCCAGCACCACGAGTGGCACAGTGTGTCATCGGTCGTCGCATAGGCAATATCAGTGCGCCAGGTACGGTACAGACGGCACTGTGCATACCCTTGATGGCTTCCTTCCTTCCGAGCGCCGCTCTAATCTTGCTTCACGCGCTCCTTGCTTGCTGTGCTGATGCCCCCTCCCCAGTGATGAGGCCCGCTGTGTCGACGGCGACATGTTTCATGAAAGCAACAGCAAACAGCCCGATTTCAAA
>Ga0213833_1001862_pt1 | contig 14324 bp, 21 predicted proteins | sample SWATP21_FD_160575 | JGI IMG/M metagenome (GOLD analysis project Ga0213833, IMG submission 160575) | Coastal seawater microbial communities from Marineland, Florida, United States - SWA TP2 #1 | ecosystem: Environmental > Aquatic > Marine > Coastal | place: USA: Florida | collected 2016-08-14
TGTCAAACGCTGTGGCGGTGGCGGTGGCCGTGGTGGAAGACACAACAAGCGAAGAGCCCAAGGTCTGGGCCATGTCCGACGGGTGCCGCGCCGCGCCGCAACGCTGCAAGAACTGCAGCAAGACGGTCAGGGACTGGGCGTTCAGTCCCGACAGCCGCGGGCCGGCAACAGCACCGTGGGTCGCCCCCGCAATGCCCGTGAGTTCCTCCCGAGGCCGCTTCTTGCTGACCAACATATCCGCCATGAGGTGGGCCAACACGTCGCTGGGCGAAGGAAAGTGGCCACGCACGACTGGAGTGGCGGTCGCTGCCGTCATCTTCCCAGTTGCACCTGCACCTGCACCTGCACCTGCGCCTGCACCTGCACTTGCACCTGCGCCTGTGCCAGTTCCAGCGCCAGCGCCAGCACCAGCACCAGCACCAGCACCAGTGCCAGCACCAGCGCCAGCACCAGCGCCAGTTCCCGTGCCTGCGGTGTTGCGCGACCTAGGTGTGCTTGTCTTGGAGGAGGACCGTGCCAGGCTGCTGCTGCTGTTGCTGCTGCTGCCGGAGGTGGACAAACGCAGTCCACGCAGCGCGGCTTCACGAATCTCGGATCGGGCGTCGCCAGCGAGTTGAACGCACAAAAACCGGGCAGGCACCCAGTCGAACGGAAACAAGCCACAGGCCCACTTCAAGGCGGCTTGGCGACAACGAGGTTCCTCTTTCTGACAGGAGATAAGCGCATGGAAGCCCCACGTTACACACCGGTGTTTGAGCCTCACAATCGTGCCATAGCACCACGGCGCACAGCAACCAAGCACCCCTTGGGTCGCGCGTATGCGTACCTTGGCACTCTCTTGCAACAACGGAAAAAGCTGCTGTGACGCCTTGATTGGGAGGTTCTTGTACCTGGCAATGGAGGCGGGCACACACAGGTTCAGTGAACGGACCGCCAACGACGGCGCCGACGGACACAACAAACTCACGCAGAGGACAGCATGCTGAGTGCTTCAGACACTGACAAACGAGCCGTCGGAGCTTCCTTCGACAGGCGGGAAAACAGGAGCCGCGGGACTTCCATGTTGCCTCGGAACGCAGTGGGACAGCGGTATGCCAGGTGGCCAAGCGCACTGTAGGCGGCTTCACGCACTTGCTGGTGCTTGGCTCGGTACGCTTGCTGCTCCGCGCTGGGCTTGTGCAGTCCGAACTCGGGTCCTGGGTCCTGCTGCTTGAGGAATGTGGTGAGCACCGGAAGAAAAATGGCCTTTGCGAACTGGCCCAAGGCAGGGGACTTGGTTCGTTGAAACAGCGCTTGGGCGAACTGTGGTGGTAGGAAGCGAAGCAGAAGCAGAAGCAGAAGCAGAAGCAGAAGCAGAAGCAGAAGCAGAAGCAGAAGCAGAAGCAGTCACCACGAGTCGTCAACAAGTGCATGAGCGACACAACAGAGCCCACACGTGGGGCAACACGGGCAACACGAGACGCGCTCCACGCACCTGCAGTCCAGCAACTTGGAGTTTTTGGTTTGTTGTCCCGAACAGCGGCTTCAGAGGCAGATTGACCACCTGCGGGAACTTGTTCAGGGCAGCTTGACTGCGCATCAAGCGTTGGAAGGCGTCGATTTGAACGGGCTCGGCAGCAGGTGATACAGACAGCTTGGGCGTTTTCTTCTTTGGCACACCGCTGACAAAGCGAAACAAGGTCCTGACCAGGCTTGCGTCTTCCATGTTGGCTCCCCGCAGTCGCTTGATCCACTCCTGACAGAATGACGCAACCTGATGACACAAAGAGGGGGCACGTTATATGGGGGTTAACGGGCATTATCGGTGACACGAGAGGCACACACGCGGCACATACCTTGTGCTGCGAAATACTGCACCCGACCATCGCAAGCGGCAGCACCTGTGTGTCAGTAAAGACACCCGTGGCGCAGAACCGTGCAATGGAGTGCTTGCGTTGCTCCAGCTGCGCCTTGTCCAGCTTCTCTGCAGCCAGCAGAGAGTGTGTGGCAGGGCTCAAACCAATGGGGGTGGGCTCGAACAGCAGCCACTCCAAAAACACGCGCAGAATCAACGCAGTGTCGTCAGGACTCGCTGCAAACGGGTAGCGTTGGGCAGCGCCGTCCGACAACACGTCCACGTCGCAGTGGTCCAGCAGCGGAATAGCACACGTCACCGTCTGCAGTCCAGCACACACACACAGACACACACACAGACACACACACAGACACACACACAGACACACACACAGACACACACACACACACAGACACACACACACACACACAGACACACAGACACACACACCCACACACAAACACACACACACACACACACACACACACACACACACACACACACACACACACACACACACACACACACACAGAGAGAGAGAGAGAGAGTCACGTATGGGACGAGGCATGAACATCAGAGTGCCAAACAAAAACAAAACACAAACAAACTCGGAGCGCCGCGCGCGAACGCACTTTTCGAGCAGTGGCGGGGGCGAGACCGGACACGCCAGTGAGGAGCTTCGGCACAAAGGCGCCACGCTGGGCAGCCGGGAGGCGAGGGAGGCCCATCGTCAAGTACATGAGCGCAAAGTTGACCTGCATGATGTTGGATCCGACAAGCATGCCTCTGAGGGCCTCGCAAGGCAGCTGCACAGACGGCTGGGCCTTTAGTCGCTTGTTGAGGTGTTGCAGCACTTCCATGAGCTGCGGCAAAGCCCCCATGGCAACATCAGCATACAAAGCATCAAGAACATCACACCAGGGTGGGGCATGGTGAATGGGAGTCGCCACAAACAGGCAGTTGCGCCTGAGGCACGACTGCTGCGCAAACGAGCTTTCGACGTTCACTCACCTTGGCTCGCGCAGGCGTCTGTTCGGACGTCAGGTGTGGAAGGAGTCTGGGAAGCAACGCCCCAACAACACGCTGTAGCTGGTCATTTTCTGTGCCAGCAAGGCGGTACAGGATGTTGTCAAGCTCTTCCACGGACATGATGGTCGGTGGTGGTGGGACCGAGTGTCACAAAGTGTTCCACGAACAATGGATCATCTTCGTGACGTGTCGCTGATATGATACCATCTACGCAGTATGCGGGTACCCCCCCCCTCCCGTTGTTGTGGTACATTACGACCAACAAACACTGCGTTTTTTTCCAACTTGCAGTCCGATCCGCGCCCAGCAACCGCATTTGATTGGATCATGCCAACGGCGGCGCCCGCGGTGGAGAACAACGCTTGCCGGTTCCTGGGCCTGTGGATGATGACGCACTGATGTCTACCATGCACTCGCGGATGAAGCTGCCGCCCATCGCGCGGAAACCCGCCGGAGCCCGGCCCGTGCGGTCGGCACTGCGGCACCAGGATCAGCCGGTGGAATCCGTGCCTGCACCGTCGTTGGGGGCCCGTCCCAACGCAGGTGGCAGCGATGACGGTGCCACACACCGCCCAACGCTTGCTGTTTCGACCTTCCAGTCCATGGGGAGGTTGCGAACACAAAGGCGGGCCGTCCAGGCGACTCCGAAAGAGGGACCGCTGCTGGACCGCATCGTCAATGTGGACACGGACGCGGGCACGGACTTGTTTGCAACCACGCCGGTGGCTCGCGCCAACGGTGCAGCGCGCGCCACGACGCCTCGTGAAGACGTTCCACCGCTTGATCCCTTGGACTATGAGCTGTTCACACTCAAGTTTTCATGCTTCTCTCCGCTGTCCAGTACGCACTGGTGTATTTTCGCGCTGGCCGCCTACCGCTAGTCCTGTGCCTGCACCTGCTTTTTTTTGCCATGTTGCCTCCTCCCGGAGCTCACTGTTTCACAACGTGGGGGTGTCGTTCCGTGTTGGTGGTGGCGCCGAAACAGACACCAACGTGGAGATGCAGGTGCACGCGCACGTGGATGCGTTTTTGGCCCGTCGAAACAGCGTGTACCACGTCGTTCGTGTTTCTTTGCTGGGACACGCCCGAAGCCTGTCCACCGTTGACGAGTCGGAGCAGCAAGCAGACCGTGGTGCGTGTGTTTCGTGGCTGGCGCCGTCGGCGAGTGATGGTGTGTGGTTTCAGTTGTGGCCACGTGTCTTTGACGGGGGAACCCGTACGTTGTTGTTGTTGTTGTTTTTCGTGCGCGGTTTGCGCGGTTTGCTTGGTTTTTTTGTTTTTCGCCAGACAAACGTGTGCAAGCGTCGCTCGAGCGTATGTTTGGCCAGTGGCATTCCACAGATCCTGCGCAAATGGTATGGGTATTTTTTGTCATTGTCGGCATTGGAGGTCGTTGTTGTGCATTGTGTTGCGGGCTGTGAGTCTCGTCTCTCACACGAGCAATGTGTGCCAGTTCGTGTGCCGTGTCGAATTTGACTCGTACAGCACCACGCAAGTGCACCAGTTGCGCAAGCTCAAGTCCGTGCGCACCCACCGGCGGCTGTTTCCGACATCGTCGCGACGCGTGGGTCGTTTGACCCGGAACCTGGTTGTGTGCCTGCGCAAGCCTGAACGCCCGTACATGTGCCCCTTCCGCCGCTGCTCACACCCACTACGCGACCTCACAGAAGTGTACAGCCACCTCCGTTCCATCCACCCGAACGTGGTGCTGCATGTCGGCACGGGCGACGACTTTGAGTGCCACTGCTGCGGCCAGCGCTTCGGTAGCTACATCCCCGCGTTGGATCACATGGTGCTCACCCACCCTACCCCCCTGTCCAAGCTGTTCACCGCCTCACCGAACGACTCTTCCTCCTCCTCAGAGTCCGACTCTGGCTCCGAATCCACGTCTTCCTCCTCGGACTCGGACATGGGCGTGGGCGCGCGCTCACACGCACGAGCACACGCTGGTGGCGGGTCTGCGGGTCCGGACGCGAAGCCGGTCCCGATCAATGCAACCACCACCGCAAACCGTCGTGCAGTGAAGCCAGCGGCGGTGACAGACCCTACTGCCGTCGCCGCCACGTCGGACAGTGGTGGTCAAGGCACACCACCGTCGGTCGTCGTCGGCGCTGCCGCACCACCAGCTCGTGCGCCGCAACCCCGGCGTCGCAAGACGTCGACCAACCAGCGCCGCCGCAGCACGTCACCGCGGCCGGGGCAAGGCCTTGCGCGCGACGCCACCAGCCAGTGTGCCGGGGGGCGAAAGAAGGAAACGGAACGGGGACAGCAGACGCGCAGCCGATCAAAAAGGCACCACCCACGCCGTCGTCAACGCAGTCGTCGGCATCGGCCTGTTGCGCATCATCGTCGTCATCGTGGCGCCCTTCGGCATCGGCATCGGCATCCCTACCGCCGTCGTTTTGGCATGGAGCCGCCGCGTCGCGACCGCCATGTGAGTGCGAGTGCGAGTGCGAGTGCGAGTGCAGGAGGTGCGAGGGGTGGTGCGGACCAACGGGGTGCGCTGCACGGTAGCAGCACTGGGTCGATGAGCGGGGCATTGGCACCGACGACGAGTGGTGGTGCGCGCGACCCGGCGACGGCACATGCATCGAGCCACGCCTCGCTTCCTTGCAATGGTGACACGGACAGGGTGCGCGCTGCATTGACACGGAGGCGTGTGCAAGTGTACAAAGTTGGCGCGCCGATCATGGCCTTTGGGTTTCCGGCGACACGGCCACAGTTGTTCATGAAGAGCGTGTTTGACAAGGCAGCGCCGGTGTCCATGCGATTTCTGCCGCCCGGGCTGTTGCTGGGGTTCATGGGGTTGCGAGACCTGCAAGCCGAGGCCTCCTTTGCTTTTTGGGACATCATGGATCAAGTACAGGTGGGTGGGCGGTTGGGTGTTTTGTACACCACACCACGCGCACGACACACACTGCACAAGAACACACACATTCACCAGTGCACTCATACACGCACACCAGCTATCAAACGCTAAGCTAACCACTTGTTGCGGTTTCATTTGACTGCCGTGGTGGCTTTGCTTTTCTTTGCTTTGCTTTGCTTTGCTTTGCTTTGCTTTACTTTGCTTGGGCGCAGCCGCGCCCGATCCCAGATTGGACACGGGTTCCCAAGGGTCTGCGCCGAGCAGAGCAATCCGTGCCGCTCTACGTCATCCACAACACGACGCAAGCCTCGGGCGGTCACTTGTTGAAGCAGCTGCCGCAAGTGGACGGCCTCGACATGCCGGTGTGTCTCGATTTCACCCACGACGAGTGGGCGCAGGTGATGCAGGAAGCAGACGCACCGGCGCCGCAGGAGTCTTTGTTGGCGCATCGACTGTATGAAGCCGCACGAGCGTTGCTGGCGTCAGAGGTGTATGACAACGCCGTGTCCACGTGGGAACCGCTGGAGGACTACCAAACGAAGCGCAACAACGTGTTGCTGGGCGGCATTCGCAAAGTCGGTGACGCCCTGACCAACCTGATCGGCTTGGAACGTGGCGAACTGAACGCAGCGGACCGTGACTCCGACTCCAGCTTCAGCGCGTATGACTCGGACAGTGACGCTGGCCACGTCGATGGCCGTGGGGCGCACAATCACGCGCCGCACGCGACCCCACCACGCCCCCAGCAGGGTGCGGCAGGCGCAAACCGCAGTGGTCAGGGTGGTGTGTCTTCACACCAACACACGGAGCAGCACCACCCTGCTCCTCGTGATCTTGTTGTTGGTGTCGAGCACCCCAACCGCGTGGGCGACTCTGGCAATGGTGCTGGTCGTGTCGTGGCGTTACAGCCACCACCCACGGCGCGTGACCAGCGGTGCTGTGGCCCTCGCTATCGCAGTCGTCGCCGCGGGCAACGTCGGTGGTGGTGGCCATGTGGTGGTGGACGTGGTGGTGGACGTGGTGGTGCACGTGACGACCACAAAGCGGGTGCGACGGTTCACCCTGACCGCACCGAGCCCAAGCCCGAGTCCGAGGGTGCTTCCCGTCCCACCTCCCCCATGCCCAACCATGGTGCACCCGGTACCACCCCCAGTGCGGGTGGGGATGGGAGCAAGGATGAGGAGCGCCGCGTCTCTGGTAGGGGCGATGGCAGTGGCAGCAACAGCAACAGCAGCAGCGAGGACAGCGAGGTATCGGGTGCAGAGGGGTTGCAATCGTCCAAGCGTCGTCGGCGCATGTGGCGCTTGGCGAGTGACAGCAGCGACGGCGACAGCAAGACAGAACTGACCGCGATGGAACGTGACGATCGCCCGTTCATGATCACAGAGTACAGCGTGTTGGAGCATCAAGGTACAGGCTGGGCGCATGTGTGGCGACACCGTGACTCCATTCTGCCAGGCCACTTTGGTCGCCAGGCCACAGGCACCACGCCTGGCTTGCAGGTTGCGAATTCGAAGCAGCCGCCACGTGCCATGCGCGTTGGACCACCAGGCGCCACGCCGACGCCGACACAGACACATACACAGGCGCAGGGCACGGGTACGGGTACGGGTCCGGGTACGGGCTCTGACACGCAGACCATTCCCTCCGGTGCACTGTCCGAGTTGGCGCACAAGCTCAAGATGGTGTTTGGTGGCGCCGCGGTCGCATCCCAGTTCACGTCCTCACTCAGCCCGCGTCCGCTTCCCGCAGCTTCCTCGAGCCCATCATCTCCACAGCCCCAACAGCCCCAGCAGCAGCAGCAACAGCAGCAGCAGCAACAACAACAACAGCCTGTGGTGGCAGCTGCTTCGTCGCCGTCACCTGCTGCCGGTGCCGCCACTTCACCAAGCGACAGCGATGGCAAGGCGGCACACACAGCCGACACGGCGACACGTGCCGCCGTCACGGCGGTGTCCGATGACGCTGCACCGCCGCCCGTGGCATCCAATCGAAAGCAGTGGGTGGTGTCCATCAAAGCTGTTGGCCCCGGTGGTGATCAGTACGTCACCGAGCTGTTTGTGACGCGCATGGAGCCCGCCAGTGGTTCCTCCACGCAGTGCCCTGCGTTGGGGACGCCCAGTGAGGCACTTCCTTCCATGTTCTTTCGAGCTTGTCGGGTGAGTGTGACAACGCACCTACAATGGAACAAAGGGGCCTTGTGGTGTGGCGGAACGGGGTTACTGTATGCGTGTCGTGATGCAAGGCATGTGCCTCGGGCATGTCTGTGTTGTCCAACGCATGGTCCTGACGCGATGCCTGCTGTGTGCGTGCGCGTTTTCGTTTGCGTAGGTGAACCTTGGAAAGCCTGCGAGCATGTGTCAAACCGATGATGTGTACCGCATCAACAGTGTGGTTGGTGCCGTCGGTGCATTTGCACACATGTGAGTACCACTGGTGGTTGTACACAGGCTGTGGTTTGGTTTTCACAGACAAGGCAATCGTTGGAAGGGCACGGGTCTCACGTGTGTGTGCAAAACTCATGTGCTCTGCGGATGGTGGTGTCGTGTTGTCATGTCTGCACAGCTCATCAAGGTTTCTCACCAAGCTCAGCACGATCCCCAGTGCCTTTTCGGCATCGTCACAAGACGCTCGTGTCGTCAGCATGGCAGAGCGTTTGTCTGCGACATGCCAGTTCCTTCAACGGCGCATACTGGCGAACTCGATGCGCAAGGTTGGACTGCACGTATGGGAGACAGAAAAGTGTGTGACGTGCAAGGGGGTAAAGCAAAGGAAAGGAGCATGTGTGCTCACGTGCTTCCATGTGTGTGAATGTTACTCAGGTTTCCCAACGACACAAAGAGGTAGGCGCGTGTTGTTCGCCACCATGGGGTTCTGGGAGGGTTGATGCCTCGCGCATCTGTGTCGTCGAACCACGTGCTCACACTCACACATACGTGCTGTGTGCCCCCATTCTCGTGTGCTTGCCTTTGCCTGGTCCCCTCTCACTCCTCTCCCGTCAACAGCATGGATTACATGCTTGTCACCGCCCCACTGCACGTGCTCCAACAACGGGCAGCGGTGTTACGGCTTCGCATGCCTGTGAACCCCTTGGTCGTGCCCGTGTACGTTGTTCCCTCCATCCATGTGTTGTGCCATTATCTTGGCCGCCGCCGCTGCGGCTGCACACTGACTTGCGCATTGTTGATTGGGATGCCGACAGTGTGAGTCAACAGCAAGGTCGCTCCGGACGCACCGTGTTGAAGGAACTCTTTGAGGGTGGCTTTTTCCGCTCGCTCTTCCTGCGTGGGAGCCCGCTGATGGAGTACCAACACATTGACTCGAAGCTCAACCCTGCCTATCGGTGCGTGCACTGGGTCCCTGCTGTCGTCGGTTTTACAAACCCCCAGCCTCTTGCACCACGCCAAGTCAAGAGGCCACGCACACCCTTGCCCCACGTTCCACAACACCACTCGCAGCGGGGTTCCGCAAGCCGCGGCGGAAACTTGACACCCCCATCGTGTCGCTGTGTGTGGACGTCGTCGCAGGTACCCAAACTACTTCAAGCCGTTCTCGGACGTGCAGGAGCAACACCTGCTGCTCGACCTCCTCTCCAAACCCACCATCGTCACTCCCAGTGGCCAGGTCGATGCCAAGCGGTCTGGCGCCGGCATGAATGTGAGCGAGCTCAAAGCGAAAGGTCTGGTTGCCCTGGCGTTCCCCCTGCATTCCCGGTCGCGCGTGCAGTGGTTCTTCCGGTACTGGGTCAACGTGCGATGCCGCCGGCTCCACCGGCGCATCATGCGTCGCACGCGCATGCCACAACTCAGGGAGGTGTCAGGTGCGGGCTTGTGCAGGTACGGCGTGCGGTGTGTGACGAGTTGGTGTGTGCGGCGTGGGGTACATCAACCAGTACCCTGCTCTGTTGTGCACTGCACTGCAACGCACTGCACTGCAACGCAACTCACTCTGATGTGGTTTGGTCGCATGGCACCGTCGTTGTGTGTTTTGTTTGGTACCTCTGGTATGGGATGGCATGTGGTCTGGGATGGCAGTTGTTACCGTTGGTTGTGCCGGAGTGGTCGCACAGCGATCAAGCAGGTGACAGGCATTGGTGGTGGCTCGTTTTCCGTGGCAAAGAACGTCGTTGGTGCCCCTCTGAACGCCGTGCGAGAGTACTGGGGGTCCAAGTTGGCGTTCTACTTCACCTTCCTTGGGTTCTACACCCTGCACCTGATCCGTCCGTCGCTGTACGGCATCGCGCTGCAGATGGTGAAGTGGTTGGACAAGAGCGTGGAGCTGAATGGCCTCAGTACCACGGAGTGGTTGACGGTGGGGTACTCGGTGTACATGATGTTGTGGAGCACCTTCGTCCTGGAGCAGTTCACCATGTACTCTGCTCGGAAGGTGTGTTGATGCCGCCACCATGCCCAGCACGCACGCGCGCTGTTGCCATTTGCGGTTTGCTGTAACGTGTTGGTTGTGCATGTGCATGTTGTGTGTCACTTGCGCTTGCAGGCGTATCGCTGGGATGTGCATCACTTGAGCATCAAGGGCGAGCCCATTCGCGATGAGTACATCTCGCAACACTCGGAACAAATTGACCAGCAAAAGCGTTACTTGGCCAAGGTGCTGGCACTGACCCCATCACCACCACCACCACACCACCGCACAGTATTTCCTTTGCTCGCACACGACTGACAGTGTCGTTGGCTTTGTGTGGTCCTTTGTTTGTGTGTGTTGGTGATCTGTTGTTCTTCCTTCTGGTGCGTGTGTGTCGTGTCAGGTGTTCAAATTGAATGGCGCGCAGTCAAAGGGTGTGGCTGTTGCGCACCCCGGTTCCGGGCGCCATCTACAGTCCACCCTTCAGCCGGTTGTCACAACTGCAGCAGCCGGTGGGGTGCCGTCGGACACGTTTGTGTCGCCCCAGATCGAGGCAATGTACGGCGGCAGCCGTTTCTTCCTTTGTCTTGGTGCTTGTGCATGTGCAGTCCCTTCAGTTCTGACCTTGTTCCGTGGCATGCTGCGCCCGCACCTGTGTCCGCCCACGCTGCAGGTACACGCGCACAGAGCATTCGGTGCCACTCGCGCCGCATCCCGTTGACTACCCGGCAGCGCTGACCTTGGAGCACTTGACAGAAGAGCTGAAGGTTCACAACGAGGTGGGTTGGGTGCCTCCGGCTGTCTTGCGTCTCACCTATTTTGTGTGCACATCCACCATGCTGACTTACTGTCGGCCTGACGTGTGCACCCTTGCGTTTGTCATTTTCAAGTTGTACTACTTCCCGGCAAGCGAGCGCAACAAGCGATACTTGTTCAGCTTCCTTGTGGCAGGACTCATGGTGTTTTTGGTGCTGGTACGATTAACAAACACACAGCTTGTCAATCACGTTGGTGTCTGACCCACGTTGCTTGTTGTGTTGTGTTGGTTGCCGCGTGTCGATAGGTCATCATGGTTGCGGTTCTATTTCTGCCCGAACGGATGTTCCCTGACCAGCTTATCTTTGGGATGCCTGCTGCGACGCTCGTGTCCGGTATTTCGAATGGTGTCGTCATTCCAATCATGAATGCCATGTACGCCTGATACGCATGAAGTTTGGGTAGGGTGCTCGGGAATGAGTAGCGCCAACACTGTCTCATCTGTTGCTTCTCTACTTCTTGCCCAGCTACCAACACGTCGCCAAGCGACTGAATGACTACGAGAGCCATCGACATGACCGTACATACTACATGTCACTGGTCATCAAGCGCTTCTCCTTCCAGTTTGTGAACTCCTTTTCCTCCCTGCTCTACATTTTGTTTGTTGAGCAAGACATAGCAAAGCTGGGCACCCACCTTGGCTTCATTTTTGTGACAGGTAGGACGCAGTCTCTGTGCTTGCTCTCTCCACCTTGCTCTCTCCACCCTGCTCATTGCACAATCTATTGCCCTGACACGCACTCGTTTCCTGTATCCCAAAAGGCCAAATCATCAGTACGCTCAAGCAGCACGGTCGTGTCATCGTCGACGTGTATGTGAACCAAGGAGCCGTGCGGCAACGCTTGAAGAAGCTCCTCAGCTGCTCTTGCCTGCCGCGATGGTGCTGCTCAAGCTGCCGTCGAAACCGGCGACGCATTGGTTCCGCGTGTGGCTCCTGCTGTGGAGGTCGTGCGTGCCGCTCGTGTTGCATGTACACCTGTGGGTGTGGGTGTGAACCCCAAGAGGACAGTTCCTCGTCCTCCTCATCTGAGGACGACGATGATGCCAGCGACGCGGACTCGGCCAAAACGGAGCACGCCCGCCAGAAGTTGTTTTCCTCGTGGCTTCATGCCTCACTTGTGTCGTCGCAAGAGCGGGAAGGGGCTCTGGATGTGGGAACGTGTGAACGGCAAGTTCGTGCTTTGTTGTGCGAAGACGCAGTGCTGCAGCGAAGCATGCCGGAACAACCTCCCATCATTGATGAGTACCTGGAACTCTGCTTGCAGTATGGGTGCGTCACATGGGTCTTTTGCTTGTTGTGTTGCGCATGGGAGGCGGTTTTTCTTCTGCTGCTGGCACCGGATGGCAGTGGTGACGGTGCTGCAGCTTTGCGTAGGTGAACTCAGTGTGCATTTGCGCCGTTCTAGTTTTTGTGTTGGTGTGTCTTGGACACCTTGGGTTCGGCTGTTTGATCGTGTTGGCTCTCCTTCTAACTCCTTGATGGTGCTTTCAGGTTCATGGCCATGTTCTGTTCGGGTTTCCCACTCGCCCCTGCCACAGCTTTCATCAACAACGCGCTCGAAGTCAGGCTCGACGCGCACAAGTTCTTGGTGTACCGACGCGCTTTCGCCGAGGAGGCAGCGAGCATTGGTACGTGGGGGCGCACGAACAAAGCCGCTGCTGGGACAGAACAGTGGCACCCTTACGCGCCTGGTCTGTACCACCGGTTCTGTTGCCCCCAGGCGTGTGGTTCTTCATCCTTCAAATCCTGTCCATGGCTGCTGTCCTGACCAACACGGTCATCATCTACCTGTTCACACGAGACGCCGACACGGGACAAAGTCGCCTGTCTCGCATCCTTCCGCTGTCACAAGTCGGGGCTGTGTGGGCATTCATGGCTTTCGAGCACTTTCTCATCATGATGAAGATGGTGCTGCGGGTTGGTACCCCCGACATTCCGCAGCAAGTGATTGACGATCGCTTTCGTGAAGGGTACTTCCACCATACGGTGCGCATGTTGCTGTTGTGTTTGGGTTGCGTTCTTCTCTTCTCTTTCTGTGCTTTGGTCGTGTGGCTGCCTTAGGCGCTCATTGCTCATGATGTCGCGTTTTGTGCAACACGTGCATATGTGTGTGCGTTGTATCAGTTGAGCAAACCCGCAACTTTTGATGGTACGAGCCGCCGCTGACATCCCTCGTTTGAGAGTGGGCCAAGCCTGTGCATGATTGGAATTTGTGCCCGCTGTGTGTGTTGTAACGTGTCTTGCGCTGGTGTGTGGATCGGCATGGTGTGGTTCAGTGACAAGGTACAAGTATGGTACACGCGCTGCTGCCCCGAATGAAGTTGTATCCACGTCTGCAGCAGCGCTGAAGCACATCAAGTCAGAGTAATATTCATGCTTGGGGAGGCAAAACGGAAGCCAGTTCGCTGAAGGGTGCATGACCTCCCTATCTTCGCGTTTTGCGTTGTGTTTTGTTGTGTGTTTGTGTGGGTGCCACGTGTGGGTGACACGTGCCCCACTGTGTGTGCGTCTGTATGTTTGTGTGTCTGAGAATCCATGTCGCCGTGTGTAAGTAATAGTATCTACCGTCCGTCCTTCTGGTCAACCACCACCCGGTACTCTAATCTACCCCAGCACCAACAATCCTTCCAACCTACGTAGTATCCACATCCACATGCATGATTGATGTCACACATGACATTGAAATCTTGCAAGAACAACGCAACCCTGCACCACACGCACAAACTACCGCCCACCGCTCGACCGGCGAGACACGGACGACGACGATGACGAGGAACCACCGCGGTCGCTGTTGCGGCTCGCCTGCCCCCGACGACGATCGACTCCACCTGCCAGCTTCGCGCCCACCCCTCTAGGCGGCGGGCGACGGTGTGACTTGCCAGGCGCGAAGCGCTGGTGCTGCTGGTGCTGCTGGTGCTGGTGCTGGGGTCCCCATTGGCGCTGTCCGGCACCACCAACGACACCCGCTGGCGCACGGTACACACCGGGCGCAAGCGGAGGCGTCCAACCCTGGTATGGTGCCATGCCACGCGCTGCAAAATGTGCTGGCATGCCGTACATGCCACGGACATGAGGCGGGTACGGCATGGTGGGCGGTGGTAAAGGTGCAAATGCTGCTGGTCGCTGCTCTTGCTGCTGTCGTTGGTGTCGTTGTTGTTGTTGTTGTTGCTGTTGTTGCGGCAGTTGTGGGTGTGGGTGGGAGAAGGGCCTGCTCGCACCTCCTCCACTGCCTGCACCACTACTCCTGCCTGCACCACCGCCACTGCCACAAAAACCACTGCCACCCGCCTCCCCCTGCACACCTTTCGCACCAGCTGTGCATGCACCAGCACCCGCGCCTGCACCAGCACCAGCACCAGCACCAGCACCAGCACCCGCACCAGCACCCGCACCAGCACCAGCACCAGCACCAG
>Ga0213833_1001863_pt1 | contig 14323 bp, 24 predicted proteins | sample SWATP21_FD_160575 | JGI IMG/M metagenome (GOLD analysis project Ga0213833, IMG submission 160575) | Coastal seawater microbial communities from Marineland, Florida, United States - SWA TP2 #1 | ecosystem: Environmental > Aquatic > Marine > Coastal | place: USA: Florida | collected 2016-08-14
CTGTTCGATGTCTTGCAAGGAGCCACGGCCCTGCAAGCCCCACAACACCGTCAATCACGGAAGCAACACCGAGAGTCCAAATGCATTCGCACGACTCCCCAGACTCCCACCACACCTCACACCTCACACCACCACAGCAACAGCAACAACAACAACAACAACAACAACAAAAGGCACAGACCTTGAGCATGGTGGCCGCCGCGCCACCCATCAAGACAACTGGCGATTGGGCCATCTGCGCATTCTTCACTGCAGTGATGGTGTTGGTGACACCTGGGCCTGCCGTGACGGCGGCCACGCCCGGCACGCCGGACAGGCGACCGACGGCGTCAGCAGCGAACACCGCGTTGACTTCGTGGCGCACGTCCACAATGCGGATGCCGGCCTGCTTGGCGGAGACCAGGATGGGGCTGATGTGGCCACCAGACAGCGTGAACACGAACTTCACGCCTGGTTGGGGGAGGGAGTGGGAAGGCGGGAAGCACGGGCAACACAGCATCGTCACACGGGACATGATCCCACACACACCCTCCACGTTATGCCACCAGCCGCGAGCCATAACCCACAACCCAAGCCACAACCCACAACAGTCACAAAGCCATAACACCCACAACAGTCCACAACAGTCCTCTACCAACGCTCCCATACATGAAATACATAGCCCGCGACGTACCATGCGCACGCAGCACCTTCGCGATCAGATCACCACCATTCTGGTTGGTGTTGCGCACCTCGCGAGTTGCAACAGCCACAACGTCCTTGGCGGTTTGGATCAGCCCCGTGGGAGCCGCAGACAACGTCGCAGCAGCCTCGTCGTGGTCGTGGGCAGAGGCCACGTGACGATGCAGGCGGCGCACGCGCGACGCCACAACCGCGCCCGCAGACCGGCGTGGTGACGACCCACACGCGTCACTCACGCTGCCAATCAAGGGCGAGGAACTGGAGGGGCCTTGCATCATCGTGCCAACCACGCGCGCAACACGGTGCTGGTGCGACGCCGAATCCTTGCTTGTGAGGTCCATTCCGCGCATTTGATGAATACACATATGCCATATTCCAATACCGCGTGGTCCTCGTGTGGCTTCCTTGTTTGGTTTGTTTGCGAGGGTGTGGTTGTCGTCGGGCGCTCCGTTTTCCACATGGCGTCCCCCAAGTTGCGTGGCCTCTGTGTGGTCGTTTGTTTGACAGTGCTGTCATCGGCGCACGCGGCGTTTTACCTTCCGGGAGTCTCTCCACAGCGTTTTGCCCCACGGGCTATGGTACGTCCACATCCGCAGCGCCGGTTGCTCAGCTCATCTGGCCAGCGGAGCCCGAGAGGTGTTGTGTGCTTGGGCGCCACATGTGTGCTGAGGATGTGGGTGGCAGTATCGTCCTGGCAGTTGTTGTGGTGTGTTGCTGTGGCGCGCCTCATCACCCGACCGACCGCGCGTCTTGGTTGGTGTGTCTGCTTGTGTCATGCAGGTTCCGATGCAAGTGAACAAAATCACATCCACGAAGACGCAGCTGCCGTACCGGTACTACGACCTTCCATTCTGTAAGCCTTCGAACGTCGATGGGGCAGACCTGAACTTGGGACAGCTCCTGGCGGGCGACAGCATTGAGAGCAGCGACTACAAGCTGTTCATGAAGTTCCACGAGTACTGCAAGGTGCTCTGTGTGAAGCAGTACACAGACAAGCAAGCCAAGAAATTCGCGAGCAAGATCAGGGTGCGTTGTGTGTTTTGTTTTGTTTTTTCGTTGTTGTTGCAACACGGTGCTATGCGTGCATGGCCAGCCATGCGGGCCGGGTTTGGGCAGGTGAGGGAGGTGGATGACGCGTCTGTGTCTGTGTCCTGACCCGCGCCGCTCCATTTTGTGATGACGACAGGATGAGTACACGGTGCATTGGATTCTGGACAACCTCCCCGCCGCTGTCCGCTTCCTTGACACGGACGACGATGCCATGGCATACACGCGCGGTTTCCCACTTGGCTATGAGGATGAGTCTGGGACGTACCTGTTCAACCACATGCGGTTCCTGATCAAGTACAACGAGGCGGGCAGCACCAACAACGAAGCCTTGATCGTCGGGTTTGAAGTGGAGCCGTTCTCCGTCCACCACACGTACGACGGTGACCTGGACGAGTTCCCATTCCAGTTGCACACGTGCAACGACGCCGTGCGTGTGCGCCACAACATGCCCAGTCAGCGCATCGATCGCGGGGGCGAGGTGGTGTTCACGTATGACGTCAAGTGGGAGCCCAGCGACGTCAAGTGGACGGAGCGTTGGAACATGTACGTCGTTTCACCTCCCGCCGCCGCCCGGAAGCTGTTCGTTCGTGATGAGATGAATGTTGCTGACGCGTGCTTGCATGGCTCGTGCCCGCCTGTGTGACGTGTGGACCCTGCCGTGCCCCCCCCCCCAGCTACCTGACCAACACCTCTGACGATGGCGTACACTGGTTCTCCATCACCAACTCTGTGTTGGTGGTGGTGTTGCTCACATGCATGGTGGCCATGATCATGGTGCGCGTGGTGTGCAAGGACATCGCACGGTACAACGACGCGACGTTGGAAGAGGCGGTGGAAGACAGTGGCTGGAAGTTGGTGCATGGCGACGTGTTCCGTCCGCCCAGTGGAACGTTCGGCCCCATTGCGTTGTCGGTGTTCATCGGTTCTGGTGTGCAACTTCTCATGCTCATGGCCTCCGTCATGGTGCGTGGCGGGTGTGCTGCTATGAGTGTGTGTGCGCGGGTGTGGGGGCAATTGTCGCGCACCGTTTTCCTCTCCAGTCCGCTCTCCACAGTAGTGGTGGTACGGCATGCATTGCTCTCTCTCTCTCATGTATTACTGCGCATGTGCCTGTCCCACGCCGCAGGTGTTTGCCATTCTCGGTTTCCTGTCCCCAGCTCACCGTGGTGGCTTGCTGACGGCGCTGCTGTTGCTCTACGTGCTCAACGGCTTCTTTGGAGGCTACGTCGCCGCGCGAGTGTACAAAATGTTCGACGGTCAGACACCTACCCGCACCACGTTGTTCACCGCTGTGAGCTTCCCCTCCCTGGTCTTCTCGATTGCCTTCGTCATCAACCTGTTTGTGTGGCACCAGGTTTGTGTGCTGTGGCGTGCTGCTGTGTCGCAAGTGCCTTGTGGCATCCATCCACTCACCAGTTGCGCTTCCTTGCCCTGATTTTTTGGTTTGTTCTTCTTTGTATTCTTTTCTTGCTTGTGAATCTTTTGTTGCTATGCACTACTCCAGGGCTCCTCCAGTGCCGTCCCCATTGGCACAATGTTTGCCGTGCTGCTGCTGTGGCTGGGTGTTGGCACGCCGTTGGTGTTCCTTGGCGCCTTCTTTGGGTGCGTGATGCGTCGTTGTTGTCTCCCTGTGGCCATACACCCTGTGGCCATACGCCCTGTGGTGATACTGTAGCCCATCACCATCTCACCCTTTGCATGTGCACCTTGGTGTTCTTGTGCTCCTTGTGTCATGTTGATGTTGTGTTGTGGTTGCCATGTGTGTGCTGTGTGCATGTGTGCTCGCTCTGTGTCCTCTCCAGGTACCGCAAGGACAAGATCGAGAACCCGTCTCGTGTGAAGCAAATCGCACGAGCCATCCCGCAGCAGCCGTCGTACATGCAGCCATTGGCGATGTATGCTGTGGGCGGCGTTCTGCCGTTTGCTGCAGTGTTCATTGAGCTGTTTTTCATCATGTCCTCCATCTGGGAAGAGCAGACGTACTACGTTTTCGGCTTCCTCTTGCTGTCCCTGGTTCTGCTGGTTTTGACCTGTGCCGAGATCAGTGTCGTGATGGTGTACTTCTTGCTCTGCTGCGAAGACCACCGGTGGTGGTGGCGGGCGTACTTGACCAGCGGTGCCTCTGCTGTCTACATCTTCGTCTACTCCGCTATCTACTTTTTCACCAACGTACGCCGCATCTCTGTGTGTGCACGCGCGCACGTGTGTGTGTATGTGTGTGTGATGAGGCGCAGTCGGGTGTGCTGTTTTGTTGTGCCTCTCGTCCACGCTCGCTCACATGTTTTCCCCCGTCCCTGGCGTTGCCCTTCCCTTCACAGCTAAGTGTCACCAGCGTTGCTGCCACTTTGATGTACTTCGGCTACATGTTCCTGATCTCCGTCGCTTTCTTCCTCCTCACCGGAAGTGTTGGGTTCCTTGCGAGCTTGGTGTTCGTGCGTGCCATCTACAGTGCTGTCAAGATTGAGTAGGCAGGATGCGAGCGGGTAGTTTCTGGAAAGCAACATCAACCATTTGAAACAGTGTGGAAAAAGCCCTGCTGCGGCGGAGGTTGTAAGCGTGATCGCAGCGAAGTCCACGCTGGTTCCACTGCACTCCGATGTAAGCGCCGTGAACATACACGACCAGACCTAAACATCGGTGAAGTGGATGCCACCAAACCATGCGCACATCATCACCTCACATGGAAGGCGAGGTCTCCAACCACAGCTCATCGTGGACTTGACCACGTTGGTCGCCAATGAACTGCGCATGGAGATGGGTCGCATTGGTGTAGATGCGCGAGAAGCCAAAGTCAGCGGAGCGGAAGACAGACCACCGTGGCTGGACATGGTGGTGGTCCCACGTCGACGGGCTCTTGCGCAGGTTGTCCTCCCAGTTCACCTGGTACACGTTGCCCGCGCTGCCGACAACCATGTGCACGGGCGCCAGGTTGTCGTCTTCCGCGCATGTGAAGTTGTTCACACCACAAGAGCGCTCGTACTGTCCAGTTGGCACCGAACGTGTCCAAAGGGTGTGAGGAGGGTGTGAGGAGCGCGCGCAGAGAGAGAGGGGGAGGCGAGCGCAACACAACCAGCGAACCTTGTGCACATGGCCCCAGAGGCAGAGGTTGACATGGTTCTTGACGAACACTGGCTCCAGTGCGTTCAGCATGTGCGTCTGCAGGTTGTTCGTGTTGATCCCAATGCCAATGTTGTGGCCACTTGATGAGCTGTACATGGGGCTGCAAAAGGAGAAGGCCGCACCAATTTAAGCAAAACTGGGGCGGTAGAACAGACACACAAGTGGCCTGTGCAGATGCCACCGTGTACACATACACACACACACACACCACCGCAGCTCAGGCGGCCTACATACCGGTGACCAGCCACAATGACCCACGGCGTCACGCTGCGGTCCACAGCCGCAAGATCGGCTTCGATGAAGGTGAACTGAGGGCTGCCCGGAAGAAAGTTGTGCTCCGTAGAGAACACAAGCACGTGGACGTTGCCGACGTTGTACGAGTACCACAGGTTCTTGTTGCCGCCTGGCATTGCGAAACGGCGTTCGTACGGAATGCCGCACTCGCCACCAGAGTCACTCCCGTAGTCGGCCCAGCCTGCACCAGCCTAAACGTGAGAGAGGGTGTAAACAACAACAATAACAACAACACCACCAACACCAACACCAACACCAACAACAACGCGTGCGTAGGAACACATGCACTTGCACGCACTGGGATCGAAGGGCTGGCCTGGGTAGTCGTATTCTGTGTGAAGGCGCACGTGCACGAAACACACAAAGGCATGCACATGAGCACCCTCTCGATGTGACCAAGCTCGCTCCATTACCATGGTTGCCAATCGCCACCATCCAGGGCACTTGCGCCGCCACAGGCTCGATCATGCGACCAAAGTACTCCCACAGGTATGCCCACCCCCTGTTGCTCAAACGAGCATCGCCCACCACGTATGAGGGCTCACGCACCACACACCACGAAACACTGGCATGTTCTCCCGCTGTGCTTGCGCCGCACAACAACAACAACAACAACAACAACGCGAGCCCGGGTCGCTCACCGTGCATACGAAATGTCACCAATGTGCAACACGCTGGTTGCGACCGTGCTGGACTCAGACATCAAATGGTTGATCCAGTGCACCGTCAGGTTGGACGGAGGCTGTTGCTCCTGATCCGTAGTCCACGGCAAGGTCACGCCCAGGTCTCCAAACGCGTAGATCGTTGTCCCAGTGGTCGCCTGGACAGGTGATGCAGCATGGAACGACTGGAACAACCACGACACCACGCCGGAAGTCACAGTGTCAGCTTGGACCACGAACCCTCCAGTAGTGTCTCGCTTTGTTTCCTTCCTTCCAAGTCGCTGAAGCGTACCTTCACATCAGACACGGAGGATCCAGCGCCAACCTTGTAGTAGATGAGCGTGTCGGCACCCAGTCCTGTCATCTTGGCAGTGTTGATGACGCCCGGGTTCATCCAGCCCGTCACAGAGTTCGCAGGCGAGCCGCACATGTCGTCAACGGTGTATGTGGTGGTCGTGGCGCTGGCCGTAGAGGTCAACGACGATGGGTTTGTTCCCCACCACACTGAGCCCCCCAAGTTGTCTTTGGTGACCTGGAAAGGGCGGATCACACCCACAGAGAGAGACGCACACAATCTGTCAGCAACGCATCATAGCAACGAACGGCAACCAGCACCGCCGAAGCTGTGCCTCGTCGTACCCAAGTCACAGACATGCAGCCAGGCACATCACACAGCGCCAGCCGCAGCTGCGTCGGTTCATTGTCGTCAGCGAAGGTGACAGTAGCAGATGTGGCTGCCACGGTGCGGCTTGGGCCGCTGAGGTACTCAAACGTGTAGTTGCTCCGCATGTTCACCATGGGCAGCTGGATGGAACCAGTGGTGGCTGGCCATCCGGCTACATTGGACAGGTTGTAGTACCCAATGTCATGCACACCCCCGCCCGTAATCTGCGACACACACCGCGCATCATGATGCCATGCCCACACACAAGTCCCACTTCAAGCACTGAACGCACATGAATGGCATCATGCTCCGTAACAGATGCCGCAGACCAAGCGATGGTGACGTGGTCGCCAGAGCTCTGCAGCACACTGGGGCTGACCTTGATGACCGTGTCGTCAGCATAGGCACCCGCAGCAGCAAGCGCGACAAGGCACACAAGCAACGAAGTGACATGAGCACCACGCATGGCGAACTTCCTCCAAGTCAACAGTGGACAGTGGCTTGGAACACAACAGACTTGTCACTCAGGTGCAACAGCAGCACCAGTTTTGCGGCAAAGCCACGACAAAAAGGTGTGTGGCATAAAATATGGTGTTTTATGTCATGTTGGCATCATCATACTACAGCGCATGCAAAGCTAGGCACCCACCCAGTTGGCAAGCGTGTTGTAGATGGTGGCACGTGCAGCACGCACAGAGGGAAGATCTTGAGGCGTGTTAGGGTACCTGGCCAACAACACAACACAATAGCCACGTGGTCAAGAGAAGCAAACTTCACAACACTCATGGTGAACGCACATGTTGCTGCAGTGAGCACCACCGTTGATCAGGATGGTAGAGATGTTGTACGACGGGTTGGGCGTCAACACACTGAGCTTGTGCCACGGATCAATGTTGCCGTTGGGCACCAAGATGCTGCTCCACCACAGCACGTTCAAACAAAGTCACCCAACATTTGGCGGAGCACACACCACAACTCCACGTACTTGGTACCAAGCAGGTCGGTGCCACCGTAGTGAGACAACGTGAAGTTCACACGCTTCTGGATGAAGTCCTGGGTGAACTCCGAACCAAAGATATCCAGGCACCTGTGTGACACAAGGAAAGAGTGTGAGACAACCGGCCCCGCAGCTGCGAACTACACGAGCAGCACCACACTCCCAGCTCAACGTGTGGGGGCAGCAGTCACGTACTGCTGGATCGAGAACGACAAAGGCAACCCACGGCCGAACACCTGAGACATGCCGTCGGTGGTTTGGTAAAACCCAAACTCGGCACAGGTCTGGTACCTGCAGTTTGGGGGGTGGCAGTCAAAGCAAGCAGTGAGAAACGGCACACACACGGTCGGCACAGCACGCTGCGACAAAACCACACGATACGCACGTCCACTGGCGCCCACCCTCTGCAGCTGGCGCGGTCAACGATGTGTCACGCATCGCAGTGATCATCTTGGTGTAGTTGAACGACGTGCACGAGCCACTGGACAGCAGGTTGTTCACCTGGCCCCACTGGGTCAACGGATCCGTGTTGGGTGCCAGCATCGTGTCGCAGATGACTTCGATCGTCACGTTGGTGTGCGTCGCTCCCTCGAAAGCACGGTTGTCGAGGTTGTACTGCACCACACCCATGAAAAGGCCTGACCACCAACAGCAGCAGAGAAGAGTAGCAATCCCCTTTGTAAGGAGGAGCCCACGAACACCAGCAGGGCTTGGGCAGCATGCAGAAACCACATACCGATGGTGTTGGAAAGGAAGTTGGCAATGTCAAGGTCAGTGGCATCCGTGAGGTCCTCACATGTACCAAACAACTGGCCGGCCTTGGCACGGCCAGCCTGTGCCAACACGCGAACACCCAACACCCGGGACGTCAACACCAGCATGCAGGAACCCTTGGCACGACAGACACAACACCCACACAACACCCACACCAACGCACGCTGGTCGACAGAAGCTTGGTCAGGGAGCCAACGGCGGAGGAGATGGTGTCAGTGCACTGGGTGCTGCCGCCAACCAATGGGTTGGCGAGCGACTGCGTCACCACTTCAAGGTACTGCGTGAAGTCAAGCTCCGCTTCGACCGGAGAAGAGGTGGCAACGGAGGCGATCACGTGTGACGGGTACTTCAAGCGCAACCAACCAGCCAAAGCACCCGAGTAGCTGCCGCCAAACGCCACGAAAGCAGTGTCAGCGGGCATGTTGTACTTCTCACGCAGAATGTCGATGAGGTGAGCGTAGTCAGCGAGGGCCTGTTCGCTGGACAGGTACTGTGACCGAATCCCACGTCAGAATAGTGCGCGCAAGTCGAGAACAAAGTCTGTGAGGGACGGAGCACATGAAGCATCACAAGACCCAATGAACACCGCACACCTGCAGGTTCTCGGTGGAAAGGTCTGAAAACGGCTGGCTCTTTCCGTAGAAGCGGTGCTCCGCAAGCACGATCAAAGCACCAAGCTTCTCGGCGTTGTTCACCATGTCGCTCTCAACAGCCCAAATCGGATCCTCTGCAGCACAAACAACGGCGCGGCGTGTCAAACACCGAACGAGCACCAACCAACCACACCCAGGCACGCACGAGCAGCTTCTCCGCCCAGCATGAAGAAGACGGGGCCGTTCTTCTTCCAGTATTGCGCTGTTCATAAAGCAGGGCACCAGCGAGAAGGGAGGCGTGGATCGCCCATTCACAACAGTCAGAACGAGGCCGGTCCGACCAGCATGCCGCAACAGTGACACACTCACCGTTCACGAAGTAGCGCTCCTGGTAGGTGGCAGCATTTTGAGGGTTGAAGTTGTCGATCAACTGAGTAGCATACAACTCTTGCACGGGCGAAGATGCCCCCTTGTGCAGCTTGTGGCGGATGGGGTAGTTCAGGAAGCCACCTGCGGCAACCACACATGAGCAATCTGCGGCACCACATGAAATGCCCACAACACGCACCAGTTGGTCGGCCACGGATGAACGCAGGCAGGTCCCTGCTAGAGTACGCATGCGTGGTGGAGAACAACACGGCCAGAGCCGCGAGGAGAATCACAGTCCGCATGGCAAACACGTTTTGCAACGGGAGACAACCGACTGTGATGTTCATGAGTTGGTCCGGCTCACGTCAGCGGGAACACAAGTTGAAATGACTTTTCTCTTTGTTATCATTTTTTAGTTTTGATTACGTTGTACTTTCGACACCACCTGCCCCCGCAGCTGCCTGCCAAGTATGCGTGTCAGCTCGTGGCAGCACGTATCCCGCCCCCATGTTGTGTTGTGGATGCCCATGTAGTCAAGATTAGCAGCACATGATAACAAGTGTTCCTTGAGCTTGCAGCCGAAGCTGGAACACGCGCCGCCGGGCTCCATGGTTGTCGGCTGCTCTCGAGTGCGGACGGGGGCGATTGTGGCGACTGCACTCGCCCTCGCCGCAGATATCGTTGTTCACCTTGCAACTTGGAGCTCAGTATCGGGGGAATCGAGCCTGAAAGAACTGTCTCGAAACGTGGAGTTCACTACTGTCTCCGTGAAAGACGTTGACAGCACCTTGTGGTGGACACTGCTTCCTGTGACCAGTGTCGTATGCACAGGCCTGTCGCTCATCATCCTTGCCGTGACGGTGGCACCAGGCGCTGGTACAGGCCATGACCATCGCCAACATGCTAAGGGCTTGCGCAGGCAGGTGCACGACAGGGCGCTGCAGACAGCGTTGTCTGGGACACGTGCGGTGGCATTGGTGCAATGGGTGGGGCTGCTTGCCGACACGTCAGCCGTCAGCCTGCGTGTCATGAACACGAGACGATCCGAAACAGACCTTGTATGGGGCTACACCTTGTTGAAGGTGTTCCAGGGTTGCGCCATCGCCGTTTTGTGGTGCCATCTGTGCCAGTTTGTCCCCGGCATCTTGGCACGAGTGGACTGGGCAGCGCTGAAGCGTTTGTCACTGCCGGTTCACATCCAGAACACCACCAAGCCCTCCATCCCTACCCCCAACCCCGCCAACACCAGTACCAGCAACCAGGCACGTATCCACATCAATGTTGGTGCCAACCCAGTGGAATCGCCTCACCAGGATGTATCCGCACGTACAAGCGGTGGCAGTGAGGTGGTGGGGAGCGAGCTGCGTTCGCCGTCGGACGAGGTTGTCACAGTGGCACCCGTCCCCGCTGCTACCACCAGCATGGATGCAAGCAACAGCACCTGTTCCGACTCCAACCCCAACAACAGCACACGCCAGAGAAAGAACGTGCACGGTGACGGCGCGACTCCTTCTTCGCGAGTCGCACGAACAGCAGCCCCTGCGCGCTCGAGCCACTGGGAGCTCCAGCGCGCGAACGCACACAACCGTGCGGTGTTGGCGGCTGCGCTCCACCACAAGGTGGATCTGTGGAAGTGGCCAAGTGTGTTGCTGATGGCGGTGTTGGTGGCGTTTGTAGTGCTGGACTTCAGCCACATTGTGTCGTCTCAGGGGGCGTTGGTGCCGGAGAGTGTACTGTTGGAACTTCAGTCCCCCGCCCACCCTGCTATCTCCCGTCCGCAACATGAGCCACCAACACGCGTGGTGCTGGTGATTCTAGACGGCCTGAGGTATGATCGCACAACAGAAGTGGACGCATTCGCGCAGCTACTCAACAATGAAACGTTCTCCCAAGACGCACAAGTGTATGAAGCCCGCGCCCGCATCCCGGTACGCGTCCGCACGCTTTGCTTTGCAACCTCACTGTGCACCAGATGAACACCTCACACCACACGTGTCGTTCCATGGTATCAATATACTGCACACAGACCATGTCTGTTCCGAATTGGCTCAGCATCCTGACCGGTGGCGAGCCCGAGTTGCACGGGGTCCTGGGGAACATCCTCATCCCCGAAACAAAACTGGACTCCGTGTTCGGCATTGCCCAAACCTTTGGCTTGCGTGCTGGCATGGCTGCCTCGCCACCGTTTGAGGCCATCGTCCGATCGACATTGCCGGTGTTATCGGGGGCTGCGGTGGTGGACTATGACTTCGGACTTGATCAAACGCCCTCAGACGTGCCGCTGCCTTCCAACGTTGTTATGGACGAGATGTTGACAAATGTGACTCTCTCGGCCCTTGACGCTCCTTGTGAGGCACCCTATCGGCTCTGGCTGATGTGTACGTGGGTGTGCTGGGCATCTTTCGTGCCGCTGTATTCACCTGTGAGCACTTCATGTGTCCATGCCATATGTCCCCACCACGGCGCACCTCAACTACGCAGACAACAACGACGTGGATCTCCAAGGACACGCATTCGGTGTTTCCACGGAGTTCAACACGAGGGACACGTACAACAAGGCCGTGGCTCGAAAAATTGCAAACACTCGGCGTGTGCTTGACGCCGTAGACAACAACACGGTGGTGATAGTGACATCTGACCACGGTCATGTCGATCCCGGCGGCCACGGTGGTGTCGACGACGCGTTGTTGCGAGTGCCTCTCATCGTGTACCAACGCGGGAGCGGCCTCGGGAATCGAACCTACGTGACTGACGGCCCGTCGCTGCGGTCCGTCACTGAGTCGCAGCGTGAGGCGCCAACACAAGCAGGCATGCCCGTGGCTACGTTGCTCGATGTTGCCCCCACCATCACGGCACTGTTGGGACTTCCCCCGCCTGGCTGCAGTCAGGGCGTTATTCTACCGGCGGCATGGCAGTTGCTACCTCCCAGTACACGCCTGCAGCACTACCAGGCTCTGCTGCTGCAGCAGCGGCGCCTTGTACACTCGATTGCCGTATCTCAGATGCCGATCGAGTTTCGGGCCTCGGGCGAGTGGACAGATGTGCTGAACAACGAGACGCAATGTGCCTCCATTGAAGATTGTGCGGCATCCATTCGCACTGTGCGCACAGCATACGACAGCATGCGTGACAACGACTCAGCGTTGCAGTCCCAACGTATTGTGGCCACGTCTGTGGTACTCACTGTTGTCACAATGGCGTACTTCTTTGCTGCGTGGGCAAACGATCCCTTTGCGTCGCCTAGTCTCCTGCTTCCACGACGCTGCCGCCGCGACCGCAGATCCTGGCCCTGTCGTGGCAACGCTTGTTGTGGCGGCAACAATCCACCAGGCGTAGCACGTGTGCGCACGAGCTGTCACGCGCTGTCACTTGCCCTTTGTGGTACACAGGCTCGTGAGGCTGTCCATACAAGTTCAGTCGCCTCCGTCAACCGTCTGGCCATGGGCATGGCGTTGGCAATGGTGGGTGTGTTCTTTGGCATCACCATGGCTGGGATCGTGGGCATTTTTGCGCTGGCGGGGTACACGGAGCTAGACAGCACACTGCTGGCGCACGAATCGGTGCTGCAGCTGTATTTCGCCACCACCCTGGGCGTCAGCTTCACCCTCGCCACCCTTCTCACGGCTATGTACACCGCGTGGCTTGTTGCGCCGCATGTAACGGTTGGCGCGGCGGGGTCGTGCCTGCGACAGGGGGCCAGAGCGGTACGACAGGCTACCTTGCGGTGTGTCGCTCTTGCCAACCCGGCTGTTGTGGTGGTGGAACGACCCGAACTGCTCCATCTGGTGCAGCTCAACATGCTCTTCCTCAGCACCTCCATCGTGTGCATCACCATGTGGTTTCGCGCACCGTACGCTCTGATTGCACCGGGCGGCTTTCGTGTGCTGTGGCTGTATCCGGACACATGGGTGCTCCGGTTCCAGGTCATGATGATGCAGACGGTCGAAATTCCGCTGCTGGCTGTTTCACTGTGGGCCTTCTTGTCAGCCAAGTTTGTGCTCGTGAAGCGGCAAGCGGGTGCAGTGGTGGGCTGCGAACCTCAAGTGCTCGCACCTGCCAGGTACGACGGTCCACAGTGCGAACGCAGTCCAGAGCATGAGCACGAGCACGCGCGTGGGCACGAGCTAGAGGGTCAACTCCAGCACCAGCACCAGCACCAGCATGCAGCAGACAGCGCAGGGGGTGACACTTCCGCTGTCCATGTACCTGTATGCACAGAGACCACCATGACAGCAGACTCGGTGGAGCACACATGGGCGAGACTACTGGAATTGGCACGGCCCTGGCGTCTTCCTTTGCGCCGCGTTAGCCGCGGCAGCGCCACGGACCAGCGCTCCAACCACCCCACAAGTATTGAGCTACCTTCGACATCGAGACTCACTGGACCAACACCGGCTGGGGTGGCGATGAGAGCGCAGGCTCATGCATTGCCCCAGGAGGAGTGAGGTGTTTCTAGGCAGCAGCGCATGGAGTGCCCACGCTGAAGCCCTGTCTTGCACGCCTCGTCTTGGTGACACCAACCAACTGCGTGCATCTGGGTGTGGGAAGCACCATGAACGATGGTGTGCCTCGTCTCCTTGTCTCTTTGCCACCCCTCTCTCGCTGTGTGCAGGAGTCTTCGTCGCACCTGCGCTCCGTGTTGTTGTCCTTCTCCAGCGGACGTGGGTTTGTTGCAAACATTGTAAGAGTGCACTGACGATATGGCGCACGCACCATCACCCCTGTTCATATGCGTTGAACACTGCCAGCAAATCCATCGCCATGCTTTGTTTTCTTGTGTCCGTACACAGTGCACTGTGCACTGTTTCGTTCACAGACATCACATAGGAAGAATCGTTGTTAGAAATAAGAACCCGAACCTCCGGCACCTATGAGAGGTGCCACCCCCAGGGGGCGGGCACGTGGAGGCGCGGGGGCTTAATCCAAGCAATTGGTGTGAGTTTTCAAGTCAGGCGGAACAGTACAGTTCCGCCATTGCCACAAACTGCCCTAGCTATCCTCAAATCTAACAATCGTGACGAATTTTGGAACATTTTGGCTGCGGCTGCGGCTGCTGCTGCAGCTGCCCCCGCAGCTGTGATTTGACAACTCGTGCTTTTCGGTTTTGCGGCCTGGCCCG
>Ga0213833_1001864_pt1 | contig 14320 bp, 23 predicted proteins | sample SWATP21_FD_160575 | JGI IMG/M metagenome (GOLD analysis project Ga0213833, IMG submission 160575) | Coastal seawater microbial communities from Marineland, Florida, United States - SWA TP2 #1 | ecosystem: Environmental > Aquatic > Marine > Coastal | place: USA: Florida | collected 2016-08-14
CCCGCCCCCCCCCCCACCACCCCCCCCAACCCCCCCCCCCCCCCCCCCCCCCCCAAGGCGCAGTACCTTGATTGTCTCCGCTCCACCATTTGATCCGCCATCACTGCTGCCTTTGCCATGCCGCTTCTTCCCAATGCTAGCCATCCTGGCGCGCGGTTGAAGATTGTCCAAGCAAGCTTACTCAAAACACAAACAGCTGCGCATGTGAACATGGGGTGACATTTCTGAATCAACTCGAATGTTCATCTTTGACCACCTCGGAGGATTGTCGAGGTGGGTGCGCTTGCAAGCTACAGATATCCAGTCCTTCGGAGGCAATTGTTGCACACGCACGGACTTGGGATTGGACACGCGGTGAAGGGAGGGTGTGCCCTCGTCTCGCCATGCTTGCTACAAAATTTGTTGCCGCACATGCCACAGTGGTGGCGCCTGCGGCCCTTGAGCCACGCGAACTTCGCGCGGCACACAACACAGTGGCCCTGCGACAGCGAAGACACGGGAGCATGGCCGGAGGCAGCACTGCGTTGCGCATCATGTGTGTTCACGCCGCGTGTTCCGTCATTGATGTCCATGGTGTCCATGGGGGGCGGAGTCCCGGGCAGCACCCCGTTGGTACTGATGCCTGAGCCACCCCCAAGGATCGGAACGACGTGTCAGCGGAGCAGCAGCAGCAGCAGCAGCAAGAGCACACGCACAACCCAACCCAACCCACTCCAACCCACAGCTGCTGCACCGCTGGCTCCTGCCGCGTACCTGTGGACGTTCGCACAAGCGTGCCGCTGGTGTGGTACCGCGGGTGATAGGGCGCTGGGGTGCTGGGGAACAAGGCCGTAAAGCCGCCGACCCGGACGTACTGGCGGACCCGGTACGCAAAAATGAGGAGGGCCAGAAAGGTGAAAAGGTTCTGAATGCCCGACATGATACTAGAGAAGCTGAACGAGATGGGGGCCACGCAACCACTGGTTTGTGGACGGGCGCCCAGCACCTGCGTGAAGTTTGAGTGCCCAAACGCGTTCCATGCCTGGACACGGTAGTCGTATGTCTGCTCAAAAGAGAGGGAGGCGTCCTCACAAAAATCGTCCACGCCATCATACACGGTGGTCCACCCTGTGCGACCCCTGTCACGACGCTGCCAGGAAAAAAAACAAACAAAAAAGGTAAGAAAAGGGACAGCGGTCACATGCGCTGAGCTTTCGTGACTGTGTCCGCCCCAACACAACGCAGCACTCACGCACCTGCACGAGGTACTTGTGGATGATGACACCATTGTCCGGTGGAGGAACCCAGTCTATTCGGATGGTACTGCAGTCCGCGGCCGTTGCATGCGCCTTGATGGGCGCATCGGGTGTGCCTCCGACACCCAACAACCGCATTTGGATGGCACGCATAATCTGGCGCCGATGCAGGTTGTTCCCCACAGCAAGGTCCTCCAGCAAACTCTGGCCGTCATTCTCCAGCAGCGCTGGAAAGTCGTAGCCCGTGATGCTGTTCGCGACAAACACGTCTGCATACTGAGGGAGTTGGACAGCATGCACAACCCACTGGCCAACCTCCGCAGTGGACATAAATTGACCTGCCAATCACAACATCGCCGCGCACGCGTGCGTGCGTATGTCAATTGAGCGTGACATGACATGTCAGCACCAAGCGAGGCCGAGCCTAATGCCACAACCGCATCGTCGTACCAATATCTTCCCAAAAAAGCTGCATGTCCTGCATGGACAACGCGGTGTCAGCCAGGTTGTCTTGCGCCTCGTCATGCAGCTGCGCCGCCTCCATAACATGCCGCGTTGCGGCCCAAATCTCAGATTGTGAGTCAAAGTCTTGCGTCCCGACAGACTCTCGGATGAACTGCGTGCCGAACAACGCGGGGGTACGAACAATGAAACTACGGAAGGAAGCATGACACAACGTGCCGCGTCCCACCAACGCCACAACTCACCGCTTGTACTTCCTCCGTCTCAATGAGGTTGTCCTGGTTCAGGTCAAGCTGCTCAAACAGGTCTGAGTGCTGCACTGTCACCTGTTGCACCCGGGGAACGGGGGTGGAGTCATGGAGAGGTCGAAGCTTGAACTCCAAATCGCGTTGACCGGGACGAGCGAACGAGCCACCGTCCTCGCCTTCCCACGTATCCTCGAAGCTCCCAACCACCCCGTCTTCCATCAACCACTCGTCGTATCCGTCTCCGCTGTCTGCTTCATCCAAGTAGTCCTGTTCACCATCCCTCAGGCCACTCTCAGCAACCACCGGCCGGCTAACAGCCACAGCGTCGGCTTGCAGCTCGGCGCTAACCACGCCTCCGACAGCAGGTTGAGAGTGACGAGGGGTCAAAGAGCTCACCATCGGGTCCTCTTGGTGGGAGGAAGGCCGAAGTTGCAACACACTCGGCTGCGAGAGAGACGCGTCCGCAGACGTGTGTTCCAGCGACCCGTGGAAGTGCCGGTCGCTGTGATGGATGACGGGTCCTGGGAAACAAGACACGCACGCATACATCCAAGTCCGGCTCCTCAAACACACGTCGCACAACACAACCAAAACCACCATCCGCACATACCTGTGCTTGAATCAGCATGCACCACAGCAGCAGCAGGAGCAGCAGCAACAGCGGCAGCGGCTGCGCATGCAATCAACACCAGGACAAAAGGAAGCGCCGGGCGCAATGTAACCCGCATGTCGACTCCAATGGCCACTAACACCCTGGTGGGCGTAGCAAACTGTCTATTTGTATTGCCACAGCGTCATCACACAGCAAGATGCATCAGGTTCACCAGTGGCTCAGCTACTACGAAGCACACACGTGTCCGCATTTCGGACCAACGCTGCGCTTTGGTACGTTGTGCACGCGCTAAACGTCACCATAATGTTTGAATTGACTTGTCCTGTCGCACAGGCTTGATGTGATACGAGTTTTGTTGCAGTGCCTGCCGGCCTTCATAATCCATGGACTGAACACGCGCCAGTCATGGAGGAGTCCAAAGGGAGTGAAAGTGGGGTGCGAGCAAGCAGTACTCCCTTGGAGACTGCTGCTGCCCCAACCAATCTTCTCCAGAAGGACTGGTGGCAGTCCACAGAGGGTCGCCTGCTTGTCGCGGGTGTGCGAACAGCTCGAAGGGGTATGTAGCGGCGGCAATCAGGTGGCAGGCCATGTCTTGCGTCGTTATTCGGCTTGGTTGCTCGCAGCGACGCTGGGCTCGTCTCATCTGCAGGCTACGGTATGGCGTGGCAGGTCTACTTGAGGAGCTACGCGACGAAATTCGTGTGGAAGGCGCCGCGTTTGCGAAGGTGTGTGGTGGCCTCTGTGCGGAGCCCGCTGGTGAATGCCATTGCACTGATGTTGTGCACTGGTATGTACAGGTTCGAGTCAAGGTTGTGGTGCGTGGCAAGGCCGGGAGTGGCAAGTCCAGTTTTGTAGAAGCTGCATGTGGCGGCGGTGGTGCGTGGGTTTTTTTTTTGTTTGGTCTAGCGTCACGTCATGCACGCGCGAATGTTGTCCTGACGCCTTGTGGGCGTTCCCAGACCTCACGGATGAGTACAAGAGCACCGTTGGCCTTTGTGTTCGCACAAGCCTGTGGCCGATCAAGGTGCAACGCGTGCTCGTCGTGGTGCGCGCTGTCCTTGAGCTCTTGACTTGACGCTGTGCTTGGCCAGACTGTTGCAGAGCGCGTATTTGTATCACAGCTTGAGTTTTGGGATGCCAGCTTCGCAGCACAGCGCTCTGTTCCACACTTTCGCCAGCAGACCAACCTGCAGAAAGATATAGTCGTGCACGTGGTGTCACTCCGGGACAAGTTTTTCCCCAAAGCCTTGGACAAACAGGTTCGCCCCCCTTCCCCTGCTGGGATCTTTGTGTGCGCGCGCGTGTTGATGTCAGGGTATGTTCATTGTGTTGACACACCTGGTGTGCCAGATTAATGATGATAACAGGTCGGTGTCCGACGGAGCTGCCGTTCCATCGCACATCATTGTTGTCACCAAGGCAGATGCCGCATCGCTGGACACACGCATCACCCCGTTCCAGCAAGTGGAAGACTGGGCAAAGCGCAAGGGTCTTCCTTGTGTGGCTGTCGAACCAACGTCGCATGGACGGCGGTATGGATTGCCCCATGGTGCTGCCGATATCCCAGCTGTGCGTGATGCTGCTTCTATCAATGCTTGCGACGCTTCGCGTGTGACTCATTACGTGTGGTGCCCTTCTTGACCATGTGCTCCGTTGGTTAGGATATTGCACGTGCGCTGGATATGATTGCCGCCACAGCACTGGCGCGCACACTTGCTGCTCGTGCTGCTGCCAACATCAGCGGTGCGACAGCGTTGCGGACAAGCAGCCGGAGTCGTTTCGCTGCTGCTGTGCGCCGTATTGGCCGCTCCGCAAGAAACCGCCCGCCCTCACAACAGAGGCCAAGTACGTCGTCGTAGCTGTTGCTGCTGCTGCTACTGTTGCTGTTGCCGCTGCTTGTACAACAACATCAACAAGTCTCGAACGAATGTGCGACGTAGCCTCCCCAAGAGCCCCACCCCAATAAACGTGACGCAGGTCGCTTGCAGTGCAGTTGGCGTGACAAATCCACCGAAATGGCAACTTGCGCTGCTCGTCGCGAAGTAGTCCCGCAACGGCTCGTGCTTCGAAACTGCCGACCGCACTACTCCGTTGTCTCCGTGGCACAGGCACCGTTGGTTGCCTTTGAACCAGCCGGTACCGCGAAACACTGACAAAAGAGGGGAAGTGGCAACACTCGCCGCACCACGCACCACGATTGTTTGACGACGTGTGTGGTACTCCGTCGTCTTTTCGTGCGCGGTCACCATGGGCGTCACTACATCCGCTAGTTCCAGTCGGAGGCGTGAACGATTCCAAAAATGTGCGCACGCCATATAGCATTGGCGCGTACCATGAATGATGGCTGATGTGGCTGGTGTGGTTGGTGTGGTTGAGCAGGGGACATGAACATGGTGCAGGAGTTTCGGAAAGTGTGGAAGAACAGTCTCTCGGGCAGGTTCGCGCTTTCCCTTAAAGACCTCAACGACATCCTCGCTCGCTGCCCGACCATTCAGGAGCGGATCGACACAACAGAGTTTTCTGACGCCACCTGGCAAGTCATGGCAACGAAGAAGAAGCCGAACGTGTACGTTTCGGTGTCCAGGTGAATCGCCGCAGGCGTGGGTGTCCTTACGTGTAATGTGAGCATGGTTCAGGGACGCGTGCGGCCTGGTGGCGTGCCTTGCTGTGCACTGCGACGGGGACCTCAACGACAAGGTTGACGTTGTGTTCAATGCCTTTGATTTCACCAATTCTGGGGCCATGTCAAGACCTGAACTGGTACTGTGCTGTACATCTGGGCCACAGCTGCAAACGCTGCGTCGCTCACACCTGACATATGATTCCAGGCCGTTCTGTTCGTCGCGACGAGCACTGCAATAGCAAACTTCTCTGGCACCCCTGCCCAGCCCGCAAAACGAACTCAAGCCCTTGTTGATGCGGCCTTCAAGGAGGTGGGTTCCGCCGTGGCGACCTGACGCTGTGTTTGCGCTCTTTCTTTCATGCCGGCTGGGTGGCTCATTGTGCCCGTGGTTGCATCCTTGCGCGCAGTCGAGCGATGGGGAGCGTGTGACACAAGCTGAGTTTTCAGCTTTCGTGAACCGTTTCATGAACATCCTGAAGGACCAAGGCAAACGCCACCTGGAAGACCCAGACTCCATGTCCACAAAGGAAAAGGAGGAGTACACCAACGCTGCGACGCTGATCCAAGCCGTTGCTCGGGGCAGAAACGACCGACGCCGCGTTCAACAACGCTCCGTTGCCATTGAAAGGATCCAAGCACATGCGCGTGGGCACCTTGTCCGTGGCAAGGAGCGGCGCAGGCGAAGTATTCTCCTCAACGAAGCATCCCACGCTGTTGACATATCACCCACTGAGGCATCAAGGTGCGGTGATGATGCCTTGGCCACACTCACCACACTCACCGTTTTTCGTTCCTCTTGTTGCGCCAGTGACTACAAAGTCCAAGGAGTTGCAGAACTGGTGCAGGTCTCCGCACAAAAGGTTGGGCCCGATGCAATCCTGGAGGCTCAAAGCCTTGAAAGAACAGAAGAGGACGCTAAAGTGCACGCCAAGCGACTCGGACTTGTCAGGCACGCTCTTCGAAACCTGCGTGACGATGAGTTGGCAGGCATCACAGCCCCAAAAGAACCCGATATGCCCACACTGGTTTTGGCTGGAGCCGTACGTGGTTTGCTTGTTGCGGCGTGTGTTCCTTTTTCTTGTCGTTGGTTGCCACCATTCCTGACTTGTTCCTGCGTGCCCCAGTTGTGCCTTGCGTTGAACAAAGAAGCCAATTGGGCAAGCGCTGGGGCCATTCTTCGTGATCCAGAGTTTAGAAACAAGGCTGCAATGCTTCAGTCGTCTCAACTGAGCGTAAGAGCCTTCACCCGAGGCGCTGTGTTTGCGTTGCGTTGCGTCACGTTGACGGTGCTTGCGCTTTCCAGGTCAGGGCCCTCGCAATTATCAACAAGCTCTTCACGGACCACGAAATGTTGGTCCGCCTCAACAGCCTCAACAGTCGCGTCACCAAAATTCTGTTGAACTGGCTTGCCCTCTTGGCGGGTCTCGACTTGCCCAAGGTGATGCGGGACGGCCTGCGCAGACTGGCCCAAGAAGAGGTTCGTCACCGCACGCAACGGTGGCTCACGATTAGCACGAGACTGAACACACCTATTGTGCGTGACGTTGCAGGAGCAAAGACGGATTGCAACGGCAGAGGCTGAAGCAAAGGAAGCTGCGACCCGTGATGCGGCAGCTGGGGCAGGCAGTGGTGCGGGTGCCGGTGCCGGTGCCGGTGCGGGTGCGGGTGCCACTGCAAGTGGTGTGGATGGCGCAGGACCTGAATCGGATGTCGGGGGCGCAGCCGCTCAGGAGAAGCACGGAAAGGGGGTGTTGGTACCCGCTGCACAAGTGGGGCGGTCACGCGCGACGTTGTCTTGCTTTGACTACGACACACCGTGCGTGGCGTGTGATGGAGCAGTCATTCACATGCACCGCCTTGTTGTGGGGTGTGTGGCTCTGTGCAATGCTGACTGGGACTGTTGTTGCAGGTACATCTGCTTTGCGCGGTCAGGGCTGGTTGGAATCGTGTCTGCGCATGCAAATCGCGCGTTGCACCTACAGTGCACCCATCACTTGAAGCGAACCCAGGGCCAAGCGGTTGCCTACTTTGAAGTGCGGGCTCTCGATCTGGGCACGAAGCGGTCGATGGCTTTGGGGCTGGCGAAGCGTGCATACAATGATGATCGGCTGGTTGGCTGGGGGGGTGGGTCCCTCGGCTACCATGCAGAGTCTGGCAAGAAGCTGTCAGGGGTCGGGTCACTTGGCACTGTTGAACAGGCTTTCGGTCCGACGTGGAAGACGGGGGACACTATTGGGTGCGGTTTGAACTTCGATCGTCGACACATCTTCTTCACCGTCAACGGCAGTTTTGTGGGAATCGCGGCGCGGTCGGTGTCTGTCACAGACAAGTTCTGGCCAACAATCAGCCTGGGTGAGCTGGGACAGGCAGTCGCTGTCAACTTTGGGGATGAGCCCTTCCAGTACGTGCCGCTTTGCCTCTCCCTCCTCGTACCTGCTCCATCTGCGACGCCGTTCTCATGCTTGAACCTATGTTGTTTGATCGTGTTTGCACAGGTACGACCTCAACAGTGAGGCCATGACCCGTGCTAAGTCTGGTGCTGCGGCTTCGTTTCGCGGGGCCAACGGCAAGGGTGTGAGGTCTGTGGTTGACTTTCCATCCTCCACGGTGCCCATCCCGGAGCCAACTGACTCGATCACACCCAGCAGCAGCAACAAGGGTCGCTCCTCGAAGGGCAAGGTGGCGTCACGACGCAAGGCTGACAAGAAGTTTAAGGGTGGGCCACCCCACATGGGTTCGAACGGAGCAATGTACCTGTCCATGGCGAGTGGCAGAAAGAAGAAGCTCGTGCTCTAGCCCCGTGTTTCATTCCCACTACAGCAGCAAGGCTCCACGACGGTAGAAAGGCTGTTGGGCACCCACACGTTTCTTTATTTTGAGCGGTTGCAGGGCACGCTCAGCGTGGTGAGGATTCGGGGCCCGAATTTCGGGTAGGCCGCATCAGTTACGTAACTAGTAACATAGTGCATGCACACAGCAAACCGCGACGCGGCTTGGCGCACCACGTGTTCTGGTGCTCCTATGACGCGCAGCTATGCAAGCAATTGTTTCCATTCAAGTGGGAGGCACAGGGTTGCGTGTAGGGGAGCACTTTTGGCAGCATTTGCGCGCGGAGCATGGGCTGAATGGTGATGGACAAGTGTCCGTGCCTGGCGCGACTCGTGACGTGGGACGGCGAGTGTTCTTCCGCGAATCACGAGGCACTGCTGCCAGCACCGGAACCTGGGCTCCCCGTGCAGTGTTAGTAGACTCAGGAGATGGTAGGTTGGGTGTGGGTGCAGCTCACGGAGGTGGTCATGAATCGAGTAGTGACGTGGAGTCCGTGCGTCGTGGACGGTGTGAACCGCGGGGCAGGTGATGAGCTGACCAGGTTGGCCGCCCGTGGTGCCTGCGCTCTGGATGACGCTGTGGTTGGCAAGGCAACCTCCGCACCAACATCCTTCTCGGAGGCGTTTGAAGACTCGTGTGGTCTTGCCAAGGACGCGCTGGAAGCTGTGCGGAGACAAGCAGAGGCAGCGGACACGCTGCAAGGGTTTCAAGTGGTCCATGGCATTGGCGGCGCAACAGGATCCGGTACCGCCTGCAAGCTGCTCTACGCTCTCAAAGAAGAGTTCCCGCACAAAATGACCCTCACGTTTCCCGTCGTGCCAAGCTTTGCGGTGCGCTCGCGGTGGCCTGCTGTGGCTTGCATGGACGTTGGTGGACGTGGAGCCACTCTGAAGTGTGCGACATGTCTTTTGCAGGAGGCTGACGCCCGGCATGCATCCATGTTGAACGCCGGGTGTTCTATCCCACATCTAGTGGAGGACGTGGATGTGTGTGTTGTCTTGGACACGGACAGCATGGAGCGATTGCAGCGTCGCCACGCCCACACAACGTTCGCGTGCGGCGACAGCGCCGCAAAGGCAGGCGGTGGAGGTGGAGGTGGCGGGGGCGGTGTGCATCATCTCATGGCATCGGCAATGTCGGACGCCACGTGCACGCTCCGGTTCCCCACGATGCGCAGCAAGGACCTGCGGCAAGTCGGCGTGAACCTTGTGCCGTTTCCCCGGTCGCATTTTCTTTGTCAAAGCTACGCTACCCCTGCCGCCTTGCGCAATCTTCGCGTGGAGGCGACCGCGACCGATGCCCATGGTGCTCTCGGGGCAGCGGGAAGTGACGCCAGTGGTGCTGTGCCAACGCCCTCCCCGCACTCTGCTGCAGAGCAATGTGTTGTGCGGCTGTTCAATCCCCACAACGCCACGTGCACGCCGTCTGACGACTTTGACAAAGCGCCGCTGCAGATTCTTACCGCCTGCGCCCTGTTGCGGGGAAGCTGTGCACCGCGACACGCGTCGCAAGCTGAACGCGTGCTGCGCGCTGTGGAGAAGTTGGGACGAAGTGGCGGAGGTGCCAACGCGTTGCTCGTGCGCAACGAGGTGGGAGAATGGGACCCGCCCGCCGCAACCGCGTTTGGGGGTGAGATGGTGTGCCCCCCTCGCCACATTTGTGGAGGGGAGTTCCAACCGGACGGCATCATGTTGAACACTTGCACTGTGCCACGGTGTGGCAGACAGCGGGCGCGTGAAGTCGCTCGTGGTGTTCGTGTCGGTGGTGGTGCGATTGCGGGTGCGGGTGCGGGTGGCGGTGCGGGTGCGGGTGCAGATGCCAGTGCAGGACCGCCACGTCAGCGAACCTGCAGCTGCTCTGCATCTCTTCTGATGAACAGCCTGGTCATGGCGGAAGAGTTTGCCAAGCTTGGGCAGTGGTTCACACAGGCGCGGCGAGACACGGCGGTGGCAGCAAGGTCCGTGGGGTGCGGGAGAGGAGATGGCACGCTGACGCCCACATTGTGCTTTGGAGGACGCGAGCCTCGGCATGGATGCCATTGGATCAGGCTTCTTACGCACAGCACGTTTGGTTCAATGCTGCCACTGCAGGTTTCTAGCGCATGGTGTGGATGACATGGCACTGACGGAGATCGAGTCGACCATCAACGACATCGAGTGGGAGTATCGTCCGACAACAGGCGCCGATGTGAGCAGCGAAGAAGACGCGTAACAGTTTGGAGATGCCAATAAGTACATCGCGTCACAAGGGAGCGACAACATGGGGGGAAAAAACGTAGACATAGTGTTTTCGCGCACGCACGCAACACTCACAAACGATCCAGACACTCCATCTGAATGATGCTGTTGCCACGGATAACCTGGAGGCCACCGGACACACAAACGCACGCATACAAAATGGAATTTGTTAGGCATTTCACCGCCAGCAGCTGTAGACAAGGCAAGCACAACGGGCCTGAGCACGTACCACCATGCCGATGTCGCTGGGCTCGGAACCAGCAACTTCCTCCTGGGTTTCGTCGAGCACCAGGTTCATGAACTGGTCGTAGCCACGCAGCACGCCCGACACTTGGCGCTTAGCATTGAGCTTGATGCGCAAGCGCTTCTCCATGTACCGCTTGAGGTCTGGGCCAGCGTTCTTCGGCATCGTTGACAGTGGTGCTGTGCTGCTGCACCGACGTCCGCTTGTTGGGGTGGGCAGCATTGCAAAACTACCACATTATATGTGCTAATTTGACATGACAAAACTCGTCAATTTTCGGCTGAAGTTTGAGCCGCCGAGCCCGGACATCCTGTCGCCCACCTTCGTTCGCCACGGTCGAACAACACTGTCCTGCATCGGAGCAGGTGTGCAAGTTGACTCCATGTCGCTCTCTTTGGTGTTCCATTCATCATCTTGGGCGTGATCGTGCCAAATCTCGTGCCCCGACACTGCCCAGTGTCCGCAGGTGCAGTTGCTTCCTGACACGTGCAAAATTTCACACAAATTTCCATCACTTTCTTCGACAGGGGGCTGGCTACATTTTCGCGCTGGCTGTACGTGATACCCACGTGATGCGCCCCCCCTGCGCTTGACACTGGACGTGTTTTCGCCTGTGAAGCATGGCGGCATCAGGAGTTGGGTTCCTTGGAGCCTCTCGCGCGTTGGATCGGCGGCGCGCGCAGTATCATCAGGCAAACCACGAGGCACATGGACACGGCCGCGGGCATGGCCATAGCCACGGCCACGGTCACGGGAACGATCACAGGCCTGGACATGGGCACGGCCACGGCCATGGCCACGGGCATAGTCATGGACACGAACATGGGCATGGGCATGGGCATGGGCATGGGCATGGGCATGGGCATAGTCATGGACATGCGCATGCTCATGCTCACGCGCACGCACACGGACACGGGAACGGGCATGGCCACGCTCAGCATGCCCATCCACAGGGCTACCACCCTCCGAGCACCACCGAGGGTGGAGTGGGCGACACAAGGCACCATGGAACGGGGGTTTCCAATACCCAGGCGGGTATGGGGCTGAGAGATGGGCATGGGGCTGGGGTGACAGTGGTGCCGAGCGCTCTTGGCAGCCGTTTGCAGGCTGGCGACGCCGGTGGTGGTCGCAGCAGGGACCAGGATGCCTCGAGGGTTGATGGTGGGCATGGGCATGGACATGGGCATGGGCATGGGCATGGGCATGGGCATGAGCATGGGCATGGGCACGGTGGTCACAGTCATGGTCACGATCATGGGAACGGGCATGGGCATGGGCTCGGTGGTCATAGCCATAGCCATGGACACGATCCAGGTCATGGTCATAGTCATGGTCATAGTCATGGTCATGGTCATGGTCATGGTCATGGTCACGGGCATGGGCATGGGCATGGGCATGGGCACGGTGGTCACAGTCATGGTCATGGGCATGGTGGGCACGGTGGTCACAGTCATGGGCATGGGCACGGTGGCCATAGCCATAGCCATGGTCATGAAAGCCATGGAAACGGACATGGTCATAGCCATAGCCATGGTCATGGACATGGTCACGGCGGACTCGCGCAAGCGCAACGACTCGGTGACAGTGCTGCCGATACAGACTCGAGCATCACCACGCCTTATTCCAGAGCGAGTACAACATCCGGCGTCAGTGCAGGAGCAGGTGCACGTGCAGATGCCCGCACTGACACGAATGCAGGCGCGGGTCCATTGGTGGTGCCTGATGGTGTGGTCATGGACTTGCTATTCCCTGTTGGCTACGACCCAGACACCATCGACGACGCCGAACACGACCTTCTCGTTGCATGCGCGCAAGGTGACCTGGAGGAAGTGCAGCATTGCTTGAACGCGGGTGCGGATCCACGTGTGCGTGATAACGAGGACGAGGACAGGCCATGTGCCATTCACATCGCCTCAGCCGGTGAAGCAGAGGAGTCGCTTGCTGTGAAGATTGTTTCATTGTTGATTCAGCATGGCGCCGGAGCTTGTGACACGGATGGCGTGCGTCGATTGTGTTACGCTGTGTTATGCTGGAGTGCACGCGGCATCACATGCATGCCTTGCTCCTCGCGCTGTGTGTATCCAGGTTGGAAATTGTCCCCTTCACTACGCCGCCTACGCTGGGTACTTGGAGTTGATGAAGTTGCTGCTGTCTCACGGTGCCGATGTGAATGCGATGAGTGTGGTGGGTTCACACACACCTTCGACTTGCGGTGTCGGAAAGGCTGTGGGAACTCATGCAGCCATGATGCTCGTGGCTGTTGGTGGCTTGTTTGGTTCGGTGTTCCTGTTGTCGTGCAGCTTGGCTACACACCGCTCCGAAGTGCATGCATGGCGGGTAAACTAGAAGCCTGCCGCCTGCTTGTGCGCATGGGTGCTGATGTTAGCGTACGTACCACGTGCACTGCTGAGGCTTGGTGCGTTGTTGTATGCAACTCCTGAGTGTGTCTTTTCGCGCGATGCAGAAATTTATGCCGTCAGTTCCGTCACCACTTATCGAAGCGTGCAACACCGGGTCACTGGCGATTGTGAATCTTTTGCTCGCTGCCGGCGCTGCACCTTACACTGCTGGATTCGTACGTGGAAACCGTGGTAGAACAGCACTTGTACTGTCGGAGTTTGGTGTCGTTGTTGGTATTTTGTTGTTGTTGCTGGTGTTCGTGGCGGTAATGTGGCACTTGCACGCTTCTCACATGTGGTGGAGCCACAGGGATCCACCCCCCTTCACTTTTCGGCATGGGGAGGCCATCAGGAGATCGCGCAGCGACTTCTGGAAAGCGGTGCCCCGACACACTCATCATGCAAGGTGGGTGCCGTATTTTCGCTGGTGTTTGTGTGTGTGCGTGTGTGATGCGTTGCTGACGATGGCGTGGCAACGTGTGCAGCTTGGCAATACACCTGCCGCCGAAGCTCGCAAGCAGGGCAACATCGAGACGGCTCGTGTGATCGAGGTGCGTTGCTGAGTGCCTACCGCATCGACGTGTCGTGCTTCCTCACGCATGTTTGTTTGTTTATTTGTTTGCTTGCTTGTTCGTTCGTTCGTTTGGTTCGTGCTTTTGTTTTCGTGTCAGCGTTTCGTCATGCAGCGCCGCCACTGGGGCTGTCGACGCACCCTGGTGGCGCTGCGCCAACTGCGCGACCAGCGTCGTTTACAGAACGCGTTGGGGGTAGTGACTCCTGATCCCCGTGTGCGCACCACGCACGACCTTCGCATGGGCGCCAACCACGGCAACGGCAATGGCAACGTCCACAACGGCAACGGCGCCGGCGCCGGCGGTGGTCGTGGTTCCTCGAGGCCACCTGCAAAGAGGCGTCGAGCGTGAATGTGGTCCAGCCTCTTTCTCCCTCTCGCTCGCTCGTCCTCTGCTTACTTCCTACACACTTTGCTCTGCCTGTCTGTCTGTCTGTCTGTCTGTCTGTCTGTCTGTCTGTCTGTCGCAAGCGTGTAGTGTTTTATGTCTCGGACCGGGTTTAGACCGTCGCTCGGAGCCATTGTTGGTGTTCATACTATTTTTTTGCGTGTTGTTGGTGTGTGTTGTTGGCTGCGTGTGATGCATGGAACAACTTTTTTGTTCGGAATTGTTGTACCAAGTGGAACCGAAACCAGCAAGCGGCATGCACCAAACTGCAACCATGACACAACAGCTTGACGCGGCATGCAACTACTCGTCTTCATCATCCGACCAGATCTCACGGGGACCGCCATCCGTATCAATGGCCGTGCAGTTCGTGAACGCGTATCGCAAGCGGTCTTCCATCGCTTCCAAGCTCGTGTACTCGGGCAACTCAATGGAGAAGAAGCTGGTCCAACAGCAAGGCAGAGAGGGGGG
>Ga0213833_1001865_pt1 | contig 14319 bp, 26 predicted proteins | sample SWATP21_FD_160575 | JGI IMG/M metagenome (GOLD analysis project Ga0213833, IMG submission 160575) | Coastal seawater microbial communities from Marineland, Florida, United States - SWA TP2 #1 | ecosystem: Environmental > Aquatic > Marine > Coastal | place: USA: Florida | collected 2016-08-14
TGTGGAACCTGCCTTCGCACAGATTCAACACCTTGACTACACAACACTTGCCGATGGAGAGGCGGTCTCTGGCTCTGACCTTCCCATGGAGTGCAGTACTGTGGAAACCCTGGTGATGTCCACGTCTCAGTGTGAGGTGCTGAGTCAAATGATGCCCACGGCTGGGCCGCATGGAGTGTGTGGGTTGAAACTGCGTGCCGTAGTCGGCGTGTACAACAGCTGGACGGGGTGGGATCACAAGCGACAGTGTGCAGTGGAGCCCTTTGCGTGCGTACACGGCACTCCAATGGAGGAGGAGGGGAGCAGGCGTGTGCTTAGCGTTTGGTTCGTCTGAGGGCGCTCACAGTATTGGTTGTTGGGTGTGCCACTGGGCTGGGTTCCAGCGCCCCACTTTCCGATGTGTGGAAGCGCAAAGGGCACGCAGAGTGGACAGTGCAGGCGACGGAAAGTCCAATACTTTGTTTGGGGGAAACCCGAGCCGTAGACCAGGAGAATGAATGGAGTGGTGTCGCCGGTCATGAAGCCATTGGAGTACTTGGCTCCGTGGTGCGTTCGTTTGTGCATACTAGGTTGCCTGCTGCTTGTTGTGATTTCCCAGAGTACTGTTATGCCTGTTGCATCGCGTTTCTTTGAACCTGTGACCTGACTGCGTGCTTGTGGATGTGTGTGCTTTCCTGCACTGTACCATCCCAGCTTGTCAACGGCCTTGTTGGCGTCGCAGCGATTACAAGGTGCCTAACCTGCACCATGGCCTTGATGGCGGTGTAGCATCCCCATTCCCTCACATTGAACGTCCACAGGCCACTGCTACCCGCACGCATCCCCGAAGAGGATGTGATGACCCGAAGACTTGGTCGCTCTCGAGTTGCCCCACAGCATGGCCGCTTCTCTGGCTTGGTTCGAACGACGAGCGGCGCGAAGGTGCGTGGAGCGCAGCAATATCACGGGAGTGGTGCCCGCATCAGCTTCCATGATCGTATTCTGAGGCTGTGTGCTGTGTGCTGCATTGGACGTATCCGCAGAATGACAAAGCCAACGAAACGCGCAACCCACTTGCCATCAACAACGCACAGCACGCAATCAGGGTGAGAGCGTGCCGGAGCGTGCTCACACACCCAACACCTGTCGCGCCTCATGTTACCGGTGTGTGTCTTGGTGCTTGCCAGAGCAAGCTCAAGGCAAAGTTGGAGCAAGTGGATCAAAAGAGAAGCGAAGTGATCAACCCTGATGAGCGGATAGAAACGTGTTTGTTTCTGCACAACGAACAAGGTGCCTACGTCATCAATGTTCCGCGTGTCAACATCCTGGTTCGTGCCGTCGTTGCGTTGGGTACGTGGACGTCGAGAGCATTAACCGTGCGCCCACTTTCACGCAGGGCAAGGACATTGAATCTGTCGAAGGCGGCTCCGGGACAGGCGCATTGACAACCATGGCCACACTCCTTGCTGGCGACCTGGTGTATGGCTCCATTGAGTACATCCGGTGTGACGCGTCTCGGTGCGTTCTGTGGAGATGGGTCTGGCAGCACTTATTGTGTTTCCACATGTGACCCCCGTTCCGTGTGCACTTGCATGTATGTGCCTCTGCAGGTGGTCCCAACCCAGCCATGCAGAGACAGAACTGGTGGAAACGTATCGATCCTTGGGCATCGATGGACCCATCACAGAACAGTGCGTCGGGTTTGGCTATTTTCCACATTGCTTGAACGCTTGCCGCTCATGCCTTTGGGGTGCACGCTTGGAGTGTGCCAGGGTGATTCGCATCAGCCACATTGACCAAACGGATCAAGAGGGCCGAGTCGTGCGGCGGTGGGTGCTGGGTGACAATGAGGAAGCGTTTGTGCCAGTGTCGGCCACAAATTCCAGCGATGCAAACCCGTCAGGTGCTGATGACAGCATAGTGCATTTGGAAGAGGTACGTGCATGCTTCATTGTTTGGGGCGGTTGCCTGTTCCACCCGACTCGTCTGTTGCGTGGGTGTCCTGGATCACGCACGGGTGTGTGGGATGTCGGTGTTGCACAGTGCCAAGTTTGTGAAGCATTCCCCATCAACGGTACCAAGTTCACATGTGAAGCCGCAACCAATTGCGGCATGGTGCTGTGTACCAAGTGCTACCGAGAGGATTTGCACGAAATGTCTGCGCGGTGCTCCCTCCAGCATCCATTCCAAGCCTCGCGGTGCGATGGCTCTCAGTGTGTGCCGGCATGTCGATCATCAATTCTCACCCCACCCCCTGGCCTCGCCTCCGCTTGCAGAAACCCCCGAACTAAAATCGCGGTTCGCAAGACAGCACTTGGCCAAGACTCGTGGGCGGCACCATCTTCCACCGTCCGAGCTGTTCCGCAGTGGCTGATTGTTCAGTGGGGCGAGGGTCTGCAGCGGCGAACGGCGGTCAGGGTACGTGCTCCTTGCGACTCCCCCCCTTCATCACACACACACACACACACACACACACACACACAACATATGCACACACATACATTCATGCACATTCATGCAGCGTCCCACCATAGTTCTCTCTGCCGCGTCCTGGAGTTTCTTCACACCGTTGACATGTCATGTGTTGTTTGCTTGGTTTTGCGCTGGGCCTTGTTGCTTGGACGGGCATGAACAGACGGTGATGCGCGATGTGCATCACCAAGTAAATGTGCAGCAAATCAGTGATGATGCAGCCAGAATTGCCTTGTTTTGGCAGCACAACAGCCTGGTGTTGGGCATTTCCGTGTTTGGCGTGCGGATTGACATGATTATCTTCAAGGCCTTGTTGAGTCTCTTGGGTACCATTCTGCCCATTTTGCTCACTCGGATGGCCGCTCAGTGGACTGGCGAAATCTTTTGATCCCACATCGACAGCTAGTGCACCGCAGCACACCGTGTGGGGACCCAGTGTGTCCTCAAGGCGTACCATGTCGTGTGCTTGTATGTGGAGATGGCAGCACTCAAAAACAAGGCAGCACACGTAAATAATTACGTATGTATGTTCGTGCTAAGATGGAACACGCGAGTGTGCTAAGATGGAACACGCGAGTCATTTCTAGCCCGACTGTGCCGATGCAGCGTCGGTTTCGACGTGTTGTACGGACTGATAGGGACCCTGTCGCTGTACCATGCATGCTGCAGCTGTGCTTCAGTCGTGTTGATGCGCATCGGCACTGTTGCGGATGATGCGAAAGTGTGGATGTGTTACACAAGGCAGTTGCTTGTTGTTGCTATCCGAGCGCGCGCCACGAGCAGCTTCTGCAACAACAACAACAACAACAACAACATCTGCTGACCATGCGGCCCCGCGACACGCAACAGGTGCTTCCCTGGCCATCGGCTCAGTGCCACAGCCTTGACATCATGTGATCAACCAGCAATAAAGCAACGCGAGTACCACGGTCACAAGCAGCAGCAGCAGCAACAGTGTTATTGATTCAACACAATCCTGCTGCGCAGGACCTGCACTGCCATCCATACCGTGTGATCAAACCAGCACCAGCACCAGCACCAGCACCAGCACCAGCACCAGCACGAGGATGACCCTACCATTCGCCGCTTCACCCAGCCATCAGGCGTGGGGTTCACACTCCTCTACGCACATATTGCACAGTACGCGCGTTTCGGCTGGTACCAAACGTGGTGATTCATCTGACCGCCTTTGCGCATCGTGATGCCAGCCGCCGTGTGGAAAAAGGTCTTCAGCTTTGCCACGGCCAAGGCATGCACCGTGACTGCGAGTGCTGCCTTTTGCGCAGCGTCGTGCTGGGCAATTCGCTTGTCACCGAGTGAAGTCAATGGGTTGGCAGGCGCAGGTACAGGCGCAGGGATGGGTCGAAGAGGTGACATGAGAGACCCGGGCTTCTCTTCGCGTGCCTTGGTGATCTCCAGGCCTGCCTCCCACAGGAAGTCCTTCATGGACTCGACGCTACGCAAGCACGACTTTTATGCGTGCACTGCCATGGTTGCCACAGCCCCAACAATCTTGCTACTCCGGTAGAGTTTGTTGGCGTTGTAGAGAATACGTTGAATGTAGGAGCCCACGAGTGCGTTCACCAACGCGACGTGACATCACCAGTCCGAAGAATGATCACATTTGTGCCAAGATGCCGCTCGCGTTATCGGGCTTCTTGGATGCCGACACGTACATGACCCCGATTTGACTCGAACGTCGCCCGCTGTTGCAACAAATAGAGGCGGTGACTATGGCTCGGAACGACCTTGCGGAACAGTCTGTCATCAAACTTGCACACAACCCAGGTGGCACCGGTGCAACGGGGAATATGCCGCCGAGTAGTCTTGGATGGCTCCGTACTTCTGCTTGTTGCTTCTCGCCCCATGCTGGTATTGTACTCCACAGGCAACATTTCGGAAGGAGACAAGCAGTCCGACAGCATGTGCGCGTTCTTCATCTCCACGATGCCATCAGTTGATGCAGCGATGATGGACTTACTCCGGTTCTCGACGACCGCATGCCCCACACCTCGCCCACGTGGTCGTCATGGTCGAGCCACAATGGACAATGGACACGCAGCTTGGGATTCAAGTGCGCTCAATGGTGTGGTATCCGCATCATCATCACGCAGTGATTCACGCTGCCTGTGCGGTGTCGAGGATGAGCGCGTGGCGGATCGAATATTGGCCGCAGCATGCAATGGACATTGACGAGTCTACAGCAACGCGCCACCTACACCTTCCATCCAAGAAGTATGGCCAGTTTTATTGTGGTTGTGCCGTGCACGAGGCCCTGTGCTTTGCAGATTGAGCACCGCACCATCCCGGCAGCACGATTGGACACTACCCAAGGATAGGCTTTCGCGCGCGCAGGCGAATCTTTGATGGATTCACAAAAAAACAGCGTGACGAAGTGTTTGCTTGAAATTCATATGTCCTACAGGGCATATTCCCACGGACTAAAGGGTAGTTAGCAAGATAGCAAAGGAGACGAGACATGCCGATGCCAAGCGTCGCTCATGCAATGAACGAACAGAGAGAGAGAGAGAGAGAGAGAGCGAGAACGTGGTGGGTGCGAGTGGGACGAACAGCACCGCAAGATGCACGCGTTCATTCTGTTTAGAAGTCTGGGTTGCCCCAAGGAGAGTCATCGGCGAAACTGTACTCCACTGGTCCAGCCAATTCACCATCCCGCCAAACCCCTGTGAACTTGTCGCCGTTCATGAAGAACAGAGTACCGGTGCCGTGACGGCGGCCGTTCAGCCACTCTCCCTCGTAGCGGCGGCTGTCTGCGGCACAGAAGAACATGCCGAACCCGTGTCGCTGTCGTCGCACATCGTCACCACGCCACGTATCGGGTCAATCCAACACTCAGGACAGGCACACACGCGCAGCGCATCAGGTGCGCACCTTGTCATCTTGCCACTGGCCTTCATACACGTTGTTGTTGGAGTATGTGAGCACGCCTTGTCCGTATGCATGGTCTTCTTTCCACTCTCCACGGAATACGTCGCCGTTGGCGTACTGCAACTCACCCTGCGCAACACAACCACGTCACCAACGCGGCATGGGATGGCACACTGCTGCCATGGCGATGCTGCAAACCCTACCTCGCCATTCTTCTTGCCATTGGCCCAGTCGCCAACGTACTTATCCCCTTGCTTGTACGTGAGCGTGCCCTTTCCATGTGCCTTGTCGTTCTTCCAGTAGCCCTCGTACTTCTCACCGTTCACGTACGTCAAAGTACCGTAGCCTTCCTTCACGTCTTCCACCCACTCGCCCACATACTTGTTGCCATTGGGGAACAAATACGTGCCTTTTCCATGCATCTTCGAGTTGCACCATTCACCTTCGTACACACCGCTGTCCGCATACGTGTACCGTCCACTACCGTGCATCTTACCATCCGCCCAGTCACCCTACACAGCCCACGGACAACAAGCTTAGAGCCGGCCACTGCATCAACCACTCTCAGAGCACGGACTCACCTCATACTTCTCCAGGACTTCGCCATCGGCGCCGCGGTATGTGATTGTGCCCTTTCCATGGCGTTTGTCGTCCTTCCACTCTCCCTCGTATTTGTCGCCGTCACCGTACACGTACGTGCCCTGACCGTGCATCTTCCCGTCCAACCAGTTACCGATGTACTTATCGCCGTCAGCATACTTCAGGGTTCCAAACCCAGAAATCTTGCCTTGGTCCCACTGGTCAAAGTGGAGTGGAGCCACGTCCGCAACAAAACACGATACACCGCCCGCTGGTCAATGGCGGAGACACGCAGCAAAGCCGCTCACACAGCGTTCGTACCTCGCCATCGTACTCGTTACCGTTTGGATATGTAGACGTGCCTTTGCCGTGGATCTTGTCGTCGACCCACTCGCCCTCGTACTTGCCCCCGTCCAAGTAGTGGTACGTCCCGTGGCCGTGCCGCTTGCCAAACACCCACTCGCCCTGCCCACAACAACACCACAGCAGCACAGCCCCAACAGCCAGACCCCGCCGTTACTCTCCAACCGTATGCCTAGCACCTAGAAACACATACCACGGCAGCAGTGGCCAACTACTGAGCTCATGCGCACCTCGTATCGCTCTTTGTTTGGATACACCAGCGTCCCGAAGCCATGCATCTGCCCATCCTGGATTTGACCCGTGTACTGCTGCATCTTGACCAGCTAGGCACGACAGCTGCCCCGTGAAACAGCGCTGATACCAGCACCCGTTGATGCACCAGTGGTTGAGGAGACGTGGGGGCCCACAGGGGTGAGATGTCTGCAACACGTCCGCACAGTTGGCCGCCGCGTGTTCAATTCCACATTTGTTTGTCTCGCAACAACAACGGCGCACAAAAGGGGGTAAAACATGTTGGATGAAAATACAGAATTATTTTATATGGATACCATACACTAAATACCACCATGTCATTCCGTGGGCCTCACCTGATGTGAGCGCTTCACGAGTCACATGAGCAACTCATCAAAGAATGCGTCAAAGGCGTCTTGGCGTGACGGCGGCTCCGCTTCCGCTGGGGCCCGGTCACTTGGGGGGTGATCGCGCGGTGCTGGACTTGGGGATCGGTGGTGGTGTTTGTGCAGCACACGGCTCCGTTCTCTAGAATCACCGAAGTCGGCGCTAGCGCCTGATCCGGCGCCTGCACCTGAGCCCGAGCGAGTCCCAGCGCCTTGATCTGCAACTCTCCCGCCGGTACCTGGCGCTTTGCCGGGATCTGAGGTCTCACACGAACGTGCACGTGAACCAGCACCCGATTGGGCACTTGGATTCTCGTGTGCGCCTTCCATCGCGCGTTCACCGGAAACGGCTGTGCTCGAACTCGGATGCCTGGCAAGGTGCACCAGGTCATGTCCAGACGGATGCCTGTCACGTGACCCCGTATCGACAGCAGTGCTTGTGATCCCTTGCCCTTCTGTCTGACTGGCACCCGTGCTGTCGGGGGTTGCAGGACGGTGAGGGGGGCCGCGGTGCTTCTTGCGGTGCCGGGTGCTGGATGAGTCGCGGCGGTGGCGCTTCGTTGTTCTCGACGTTTCCCGGGACTTCTTCTTCTTCTTTCGCTCGCTGCGCTTGTGACGGTCCTCGCGCTGCTGCCGCTTCATTTCTTTCACCTTCTTGTGGAACATCTTCACTGCGCAGCGCGGACACACCCGCACCTTGACCAACGCATTCTTGCGTACGCCGTGCTCTCGGTAGCCAAAGTTCACTTCATAGCTCTTCAGGTCTGTGATCCAACCGACGACGAGACGCATCGCAACACATGGGGCCGCGTGAACAAAGAGACACCACAAGGTGAAAACCTTGCGCACAACGAGGCGGGCAGACCTGTGGTAGAAGAGCACTTTTTGTTGCCACAGATAAACTGTCCCTTCCCACGAATGACCTGGCCATGCCTCCAGAACGTCAGCCAGACCCAAGCGCACAAGTGCCCACCGATTGCGAAGCGAACACTCACTTCCTCTTCGGTCCGCCATCGAAATCCCACTTTGTTCTCCTTGTATCTCGACAAGTCAGCGAGCGCGTATTCCTTGAATAACCTATCGTAGTACCTCTTGGCAAGTCTTCGGCTCCATCTGTGTGTGGGGTGCAAACCTCAGGCGTCACTGACACACGGACACAACCATGAAAACAAGCTGCACTCGAACCTATCATCTGCGCTCAGCGTGGAAGGGTCGTCGTCAGAAGCATCCCAAAGGAAACGGTGGTTGTCTCGCAGCACATCCATGTCCGTCTTGGCGTTCTGCACTTTCTCCACGTACGCCTGAAGGAACACACGCACACGTACGTTAGCCCCAGCGTGGAACGGGCGACCGCCATTCACGCGTACCTTGAGATCTGGTTTTCCATAAAAGTGAACGTAGTTGTTGATCATCATTTTGTGGCTGCAACAGCATGTCGTGAGCGGCTGCTGCGGCGCGGGAAGCACGCTCGAACAGCACATGCACACGCGGCTCACCGTGAGTACGCATCCATCGACGTGATTGGATGGTATGACCGTCTCAAGGCACGCTCGGTTGCCGCATCGAACGTGGCTCGGGTGGGCTTTGCTCGGGCCTTGGGGACATAGTCCTGAGGAAACAGCGTTAGCGACGCACGACACGCAGACCACAGACAAAGAGACAGCTAGCTGCAGCTGGTGCATAACCAGACGGCTCCCAAGCCAGCACACGAACCAATGCTGACGCGCGGGAAGCATCTCCGGCGATGTAAGCATCCACAAACGCGGACCTGCGGCTCATCGTACGCGAAAGGCCTTCCTTTTGAAGCCTTCAACCCAGCGGCGTCAACATGAGACACGAGTCGTTGCAAAACGTCACAAATGCCCTGGTTGTCGGGTGGAGGCTTGGGTGGCTCGTGTACAGTCTTGCACAGTTTCACATCTCCGTCTCCACCACTCGCACCATGTTCTCTTCTTCCACCCTACTGGCGCGCCGTGCGGCATCCGTATCTTCCAGTGTCATGGGGGCCACCAGGTTGGCGTCCAGTGTTCCCGCCCGCACCGTGTTGGGAGCGGTACGTGCGATCAAATGCGCTTGAAACACCAACACACTGCCCCCAACCCTCATGAACAGACCGCGTCACACATCACATTCGCAGGGTGGCGCACAGCTGGATACGTCGGAGCTGTTCAAGGGCAAGTCTGTGCTTGTTGGGGTCGTGGGTGCCTTCACTGGCACGTGCGACGCCCAGGTTCCCACCCTGGCTGCCCGTGCCGAGGAGTTCAAGGCAAAGGGTGCGCACTGCACCGTCGCACATTGACTGCGACTATGGCCGCGTGGCCGCTGTAACCTCGCGTCCGTGTGGCTGCACAGGTGTTGATAAGGTCGTGGTCATGACTGTTAACGACCCTGTGGTCGTGAACGCCTGGAAGAAGAGTCTGGCGATCGACTCACAGGTGGAACGGCGGCCAACTGTGGTGCCTTGACCTTCTGCCTCTGACCGTGTTTCTCCTTGAGCAGATCGACTTCATCGCGGACTTCGATGCTTCTCTTACCAAGGAATTGGGCCAAGACATCGACTTGTCTGCTGCTGGTTTCGGTGTGCGTTCGAACCGGTACGTCGTGTGGTTCCAAGCACGTGCACCGGCTTTGGTGACCCATGCTCGTTTCTCTGCCTAAATGTGTGACAGCTTCGCCATGGTCATCGAAGACGGCAACATTGTCTCCACTGTTGTCGAGGAGTCTCCTGGCGACTTGGAAGTCACTTCTGCAGCCACCATCCTTGCTTCACTTTGAGCCGTGCTCCGGGAGTCTGCTGTGGGTGTGTGCACCATATCGCTGCTCTTTGCATATGACGGCAGTGGTTGGGACCCTGAGCCGCAGTAAGAAACCAAATCAAACACACAAAACACAACACTTGTCATACAACGTGTGTGTGTCGTTCGTTGGTGCCGTTGCCGGCTCAGCCCAGCTGGTCATCGCCAAAACACCCACGCGCGTGGCACAACTCTATTCAACCAGAACTGGGCGACGGTGCCACTACAGGTGCGGCATGATCATCAGCGTCCCTTGTGCGATCAGCGTGTGATGCCGCGGTTGCCTGCGCTGTTTGTGTGCCTGCTCCAGCTTCACCGCCGACTGCGCTGCCGAACCGTTCCACGTTGCGAATGGCCTTGTTGTCGAGAGCCATGCGAGGCTTGCCGCGGTTCAGAGCATCCAGCAACACACACGCCTTACACAATCTGTTGCTCGCAATGTAACCACACCGGGTACACTTTCCTGCAGCATTGGAATCCGGACGGCGACATGAAATGAGGGCGTGCGCAAACCAAGGCGGCCATTGGCTGCGTGCTGTGACGTACCAAGCGTGGGTTGCTTCGTAGCTTTTGCTAGACGGAAATGCTCTGCAGAGTGGATCACATCTGGTGCGGTGCAGGCAAGACAACACAAAAGCGTGAGGAGACGCAGGTCTTCCGTGTTGGGTGTGCAGACAAAGAATGGGGGGGGGGGTCTCACCAAGAATAGCCGCAGGGCGAACAGCTTCCAAGTCTTTCAGAAACTCGCGTGCAAAGCCCCTGTATGCGTTGGGAGAGTAGATGCACTCGGTGCTGAAGTAGTCCAGCTTCTTGAAGTAGGCGTACCTAGTATCAAGTCAAGCCAAACCGCGGTACGATGATGTGCCTATCGTTTCGTGTGTCGAGAGGCAGCAAAACACGGGAGGAGGCCCACGCGACGTACATCACAATCTCTTTCTCATAGGTGTACTTGAACGGCTTGCACCGTGGAAGAGCAGACTCCGCACCCGTGACGATGCTCACACAACGACCCAAGCGTGCAACATCCCCTCGCAAAACTGTGACGACAGCCCACACACATGCACACACACACAGACCACACGCAGGTCAACGCAAAAGGAGGGGAGCGAACACACATCACGCTCCACACGTACTGTTCATCAACACCGTCTCCGCCATGTCGTCTGCATTGTGTCCGGTCACCATGGCCTCGGCACCCATGAGTGCGGCTCCTCGGTCAAGGGCTTGGCGACGAAACACCCCACAAAATGTACCTGCATGGGGCGATGCAACGCAGTGAGGATTATTCAGCACAAGAAGCTCAACCCAGCGCCGTCCAGGCCAGGCGTGGCGTGGCCAGGGGCGGACGCACAGTTGTTCTTCATGCCGATTTGCTTCACAATTTTGTCCATGGTCCACCCATACAGCTGCTCATACGACACGATCTTCAGTGGAATCTCATACTGAGCTTTGTTGCGCTTGACAGTCTGAACCGTGGACACCCGCATGTCGAATGAGACAGGGCCAAGGGTGCACAAGAACACACTCCATCGCACCTCCAGAGAGTCATCACGATACCCCGTGATGCCTTCGTCGATTGACAACAGAAACAAGTCGAGTCCGTACCCATGTCGCTTGTTAAGAAGCGTCATCATGTGCGCAAGGACAGTCGAGTCTGGTGAAGGGGGGTCCAAAAAACAACAACAACAGGAGCTCAGTCGGGGCACGAGAAGTGTGGAACGTTGTTTCCTCCGGTGTGTGTTACCTTTCCCGCCTGAAGCAGCAATCGCGACGCGCTGGCCGGGATGAAACAGGGCGTTATCCACGATGGTCTGGTGCACCTCATCCTCAAAGCACCTGTAAAAGCACTCGCGGCACACCCTCTGCCCGTTCTTCGGGCGCCGGACAGCTGCACGCGCAGTGCGGCACACTTGACAACGTCGCGACAGTGGCACCGGCTTTCGCCGTTTCTTCTTTGCTGGCGGCACTGTCACCGCCGGGGAACTGCGACAGGGTGGGTCCTGACATTGTGGTGTGCTGGTTCCATCGCGTGCGCAAGCACAGCTTCCGCCTTGGCAGCAGGCAGCCTGGTCAGACATCGAGTGCGAGTGCGCCCCACGGAGTGTCGGCCGCCACCAAATAAATGTAAAACATACATAAAATACTACAAAAGTACAAACAAACAACTTGGATTTGCGTTGGCATTGGACACCGCATCTTGTGTGCGGTTGGTTCACGTGAAGCGTGTGGTGTGCTCGTTGGTTCGAGCTCTTCGCTTCACGCGGAAGCATCGCACACACCATGGCGTCTGAGAACCCTGAAACACACGGGCAAGTCGAGCAAGAGCCCGCAGCTTCGGACAGTGTGCAGGTAGCGATGCCAGCGGAAATCACGATGCAGTATGCTCAGGTCCGTGCGCATACGCACCACAGGAGTACTTCACTTGACCTTTGATGGACCCCACCGCAAGAGTTTCTCTGCGTCATTGCCCAAAGCCTCATGTGTTGCTACTGTTGTGTTGCGTTACGCGCGTGTGGTCCCTGTGGTTGCAGGAGGTATTTTCCTTGAAGCATGGCTTCGAGGCAATGACCCGACTGCTCCAACGGAACCTGGACACCCTTCCGAAGGTGTACGTGGAGTGGGAGAACCTTTCGTACTCCATCAATGTCCCTGGTGAGTGACTGTGCAATGGACCTGTGCCGGGATGCAACACCCGCTGACGGACAGCGTCCATCACACTCCGGCTGAGTTTGGTCTTGTTGGCTGGGATATCGTTCAGCGGATCGAGATACCGTCGAGAACTTGTGGACGGCTGTCACTGGCGTTTTGTCTCGTGTGTTTTGGCCTCCAAAGACCCGAACGTTTCACGTCCTGAACAACGTGAGTGGGCGACTGAAGCCGGGGTCCATGACGCTCTTGTTGTCGCCGCCTGGCCATGGCAAGTCCGCGCTGATGAAAGCTCTGTCGGGACGGATCTCACGGGACAAGTTGGCCGGCAACATTTGGTATGGCGGTCAGTCTCCAGAGGAAGTCAATGTGCATCGCTTGGGTCCGTTTTGTGTCGTGTCGTGTCGTGTCGTGTCGTGTCGTGTCGTGTCGTGTCGTGTCGTGTCGTGTCGTTTCGTGTCGTGTCGTGTCGTTTCGTTCTGCTTTCGTCCTGGTTGGTGTGTGGTGGCTGACACGCCTCCATGTGCCCGCAGTGTCGTACGTGGACCAATCGGACATCCACCTCCCTCTTCTGACTGTCAAAGAAACGTTTGAGTTTGCATACCATGCCTGGAACGGTGACCATCGGGATGGATTCAACGACGTGATGATGGTAGGCGATTCGATGCGCGTGCCCAACGTCTTGAAGCTGCTGGGGCTGGCGCACTGTCAGGATACCATTGTGGGTGACGCCTTGAACCGTGGCGTGTGTACGTTTGCTGAGCTGAGTCCGTGTGCATGAGATTGCACATGTGCGATTTGGGCGTCACCCAGTTTGCCGTCATGGCAGCTGGTGGTGAGAAAAAACGGGTGACGTTTGGCGAAATGGTGCAAGGCATGTTTCGAGTGAACTTGTTGGATGAGATCAGGTGCGGCTGGATTTGTTTGACTCAAGTTGTGGATCCACACTTGTCATGCCTTGTGCATTATGTTGTTGTTGCGTTGCTAAACCCGTTGCTGACGTGGATGGTGTGAGTGATGTGCTACAGCACGGGTCTTGATGCTGCCGCCACTCTGGACATCACACGCATCATCTCCACCTTCATCAAGGCCATCAACAGCACCGCTCTTATTGCGCTGCTGCAACCTAGCCCAGAAGTGTTTGAGCTGTTTGATGACATTATGCTCATGCGAGAAGGGCAGGTACGGTGTGCACTCCGTGGGTTTTCTCCCTGTGCACGGCGTTGCTGGATGCTCACATCTGTTTTTGTGTTTGTCCATGTGTGCCGCATCAGATCATCTACCACGGGCCCCAAACCAAAATGGTTCCCTACTTTGAGGAGATGGGGTTGATCTTCCCACATGACCAGGATGTGGCTGACTTCATCACCGAGTTTATCACTGACCCGCGCGAGGTGTACGAGCGCCAAGTCCGCCGGTGTGCTCGTGAGGGCGTGGAACTGGGGCCACACACCCCCCCCGTTGACAACTGGTGCGTATCACACTGCGCATGGCCAGAGCGCGTGGCCAGAGCGCGTGGCCTTCACACTCCACCGACCACCCCTTTTGTGTTGAGACTTTTGCTCGCTTGCTGATGCACGGTGCCTGCGTTTCTGCGACATCGCAGACGATCTGGTGCTCCACTTCAAGGTCTCCTTTCACCGCAAGGACTGGGCCATCCTTCAGTCCCGTCCGCACCCCTCACCCGCCACCGCCGAAGCCACTGCAAGCACCAACGCCGAGTCAAAGGCGAACGCCGCAGCAGGTGCAACAGAAGCAGCTGAGGAGGTGAAGGTGGACCCCGAAGCCGGTGAGGGTGTCGACCCCAGTACCAATGCGATGCGCAACCGGTCGGCCAGTTTGGCGGTCAGCGAAATGTCTCGAGATGAGGCGCGCATTTCATTGGAACACCCCTTCGCAGAGCAAATGTGTGTCACCAACCCCCCCCCCCCCCCCCCCCCCCCCCCCCTCCCCCCCTCCCCCCCCCCCCCCCCCCCCCC
>Ga0213833_1001867_pt1 | contig 14298 bp, 26 predicted proteins | sample SWATP21_FD_160575 | JGI IMG/M metagenome (GOLD analysis project Ga0213833, IMG submission 160575) | Coastal seawater microbial communities from Marineland, Florida, United States - SWA TP2 #1 | ecosystem: Environmental > Aquatic > Marine > Coastal | place: USA: Florida | collected 2016-08-14
CCCCCCCCGGTTTCCCGTCACGCCCATCCTGCACTACCCGCAACAGCCACTTGCGCACCACCGGCCCCAACCCCAACTCCAACTCCGTTCGTTGCTGCACCTGCAAGTCGGAGCTTGTTTCGGGGGGACGCACGTCGGTGGCTACCCGCGGGGGCGGTGCGAAGCGTGGCAGCGACGCCAAGACGCGGGTGCACGGAAGCAGCTTGGTGGTACCGCGTGGTGGCCCCCGCAGCAATGGAGCCGCCGCTGCCGGCGCCAACTTCTCCAGCAGTGGCGGCAGGTGCAACGGTGGTCCCCACACCGCCGCCGCCGCCACCACCACCACCACCACCACCGCTGTCACCGCTGTCACCGTTGCCGTCGGCACGACCACGTGCGGTGTTGGCACGTGCACGCGCCGAGACGCGTGGGCGTGTGCGGCTCGACTGCTTCCCCCGACGGCTGCGGCCTGGCGTCGACTTGATGGGCGAGTGCAATACTTGGTGCTGACCACCAGGAGTCGACACATGACCACCACCACCACCACCACCACCGCCATTCACAAGAGCAGAAGCAGCAGAAGCCGAAACCGCAGACGAGGACGCTGGTCGCCGACGCCGCATCGCACCGCGACCATCTCCATGTCCTTGGCGACCGCCATGACGCCGCCTGGCGGCGGTTTGGTGCCGGGCGCTGTGAGGAAACGACCCGCTGCGCCTGTGCTTTCGAGGCTGGGACACACGCTTCAGCAGTGCAGACTTGGCAAGCTCTGCTGCCTGGGTTGCTCGGGCCTTTAGTAACGCGGACGCCACGGTTCCGTACTGCTCCACCATGAAGCGGGGGCGGTAGCGGTGCATAGCCAGCATGCAGAGCATCAACCTGGGATCGACGCCACGGGCCTTGTTCACGGCAAACCTGCGACCACGACCCAGCCCACATTCCGACACAAAACAGGCGCAAGCACATGCAGGCAAAGGTGAGGGGTCTTCTTCATCCCTCCAGCGCGTAAACAGCTCGCACGCAGAGCAAGCATCACCACCGCGTCACAAACACGACGGGTAGGGAGCGTACCAGTTCACCCATGCCGTCGGAAGAGCAGCACCAGTCTCGTCGCTCACAACCTCGGACGTCGCGAACTCGCCCCACTCGTACTTGAACACCACAAAACACGTCGGCTCCTTGTCACCGTTCAGGTGCGTCACCAACGCAGTGTGACCGGTGGCACAACACAGGTGGCAAAATGGCACGTCCAGTGCGGCATCACTCTGGTTCCCAACCGCTTCCGCTTGCTGGTGCCGTTGCGAACGACCAATCCCTACCGTGCCTTTCTTTGCCTGCTTCTGTCTCGACTTCCTTTGCTGCTTGTGTTGGGAGGAATCGCCTGACGAAGACCCAGACGCAGACCCAGACGTAGACCCAGACGCAGACGTAGACCCAGACCCTGACCCTGACCGGGCACTTCGATGACCCTCATCACGCACTCGTGGCGAGTGTTGTTGGCTTGTGGGGGCGCGATTCGATACGGAGGCCGTCTGCGCACGAGTGAGGTGCTCCGAAGCAGCCCCGTCTGCCGTCGCACGTGCCGGTTGCTCTGACGAAAGTGAGCGCGCGTGGGATCGAGAACGGGAGGCGGGTGAAGTCGGTGTCGATGGTGTCGAGGGCGTGGGCGTCGCCGCATCCGTGCGTTTGCTGCTGCTGCTGCTGCTGGCAGACCCATGACCGCGCTTCTCCTCCAGCTTGACGTCATCCACCACAACGAAGCGTGTATGGTCCTCCCAACCTGTGCGGGGCTGTTGCCAGGCACCCACCCACAGCATTCGCATTCATGCATACGAGTCAGCAAATGGTTGCGGTGCGGGTGCCAAAACCAAAACAAAAAGCAAATTCCCCCCATGTCAACACATGGTTGGCGCTGCGAGAGAGAAGAGAGTTGGGACACACCACGCGCCGCGCCGACGCATCCACCCACACACACACGCACACACACCCACACCAACACACACACACATCACTACGGGGGATGGCCGATGATGTCCAAAAGAAAACAACACACCGGTGCGACAAAGGTGGGAGACTCGGAGTGCATGAGCTTGAATCCGTTGGCTCGGTTTGCGGCGCCATAGTACGCACTGCCTGCTGGTCTGACTGCAGGTGAAGTGTGTGGTGGCGGGAACACCGGGTCGATGGTAACTCGTGCCATGTCATCTACCATTCGCTTCAACAGCTCGTGGTGCCACGCATTTTGGACACCAAGGAAGCTGCCGCACGGGTCGGAACAAGCACAAATCACACACCAGCGCGCACACACGTGAATCATGAGGCACAAAACAGCAACGGGGAGGTGCATGCCCCAATGGGCACAGCAAATCGGAGGTGCACAGCTCACGGGTTGGTGTTCACTTCGATTAACCAGGGGCGCAGGTCTTCGTCAATCTGTGGCCAGCCAAGCCCCAGCAACACGTCAACACGTTCATCATACGGCCACACCCCCACCCCTGTCTATCCAGACACACCATGAAGTCGTAACCGAACAACTCAAAACAGCGGCGCGTGGGATTGTCACGCAACATATTCTTCACGGCCAGGATGCTGTCCAAGATGAGCTGGTTTATTCGGGGAAGAATGTGGTCACGAAAGCTCATACCACGGTCGGAAAGAAACTCATCCAAATACCGCTGCAAATCAGCGTATCTGGGACAATGCCGAACAGAACCACAAGGGCACGGGTCAGACGCGCACCACATCACACACGAAAATCGAGGTCTTTTTTCCTCACTTCAATGTGTTTCCATCCTCAAACTTCCCCAGATTCTTGCTGTGCTTTTGCATGCAGTAGTTGGTGAGGTGCACCATTTTGTCGTGCCTTGAGCCATTGGCATTGAGGTTGGTGGTGAACTCCTCTGAAGACGTCCGAAGGTAGCCCTCCTCGTAGCTGACATGGTGAGACACCACACCGCCGAAACACCGCACCGCCACCAGAGCAACAGGTGAGACAACCACAGCACGCAGTACGCAGTACGCACACGAGTACGAAACATCAAGCAACTTACACCCAGATGTTCAAGCTATCGTCCACCAAGGCCCATATTCGGATGTCAAACTTGCGTTTCCATAGCAACAGGGGTCGCTCCAGGTACTTTTGCAACACCCACTCATGGACCCCGGTTCTAGACTGCCCGATGTGGTACTTGAGTTTGGCCAGGTCCGAAAAAACTTCGATGCCACGGCCCTGAAAACACTCCCCGTTAGTGGCATGGCCACACACCACGATAAAAAGTGCAAACACCAATAATGTTACCACCCACCTGGTTCAGGAAGGACGGCTTCAGCAGCCACAAGTTTTGGCCGCAGTGCTTGCGGGGCAGTTTTTCACCCGAAGTTGCGTAGGCGCCGGCGGCAAGTGCCTTGTGGTGACGAAGAAATCTTTTCCACTCTGCATTGGGCTGCACCTTTCCACCCTTGGAACATACAATGTACCTGCAGTGGAGTCAGCCAGCACAACAGGACACGGTGGTTGGCGCGAACGCAGCGGAACACGTGTGAGCAGAGCAACTCATGAAATCCACGAGCAGGTTTGCGCGGTGGACGGGTGGATGCAACGCATGACACGCTGGGTGACGCACGAGGAAGGGAGGTTGTCAAACACATCGCGGGACGTCGCGGCATAGTGCCGACGCATGTTCCGCAACAGCCCCGTCTTGCTTGTCAGGCACTTGACCTCTGGAAAGTGGTTCACAAGCTGCAGCCGCCCCGGCCACTCTGGAGGCACGGTGTGCAATGTGCATGGCGTTTTGCCAGCCACAGGGCGTCGCACATACAGTGTGGGCTTCCACACCAGGTCTGCCCGCGGAAGAATGCGCTTGATGACGTTGTCAACAGACGTGGGCGTCTTCACCACCTCCACACGCCACCACGGGCGATACGACATCGTCTCCGCCAGGATGTCCGGATTGTTGCCTCCGAACACGATGAACGTCAGCGGACGCGAGGCGCGAGCATCTGAGACACCACCACCAACCGACAGGGCCGCACCATCCTCCCCCATTCTCCCTTCCTTACGACCGCCAGAACCGCTGCCGCCAGCACCCTCAAGGACACTGCTACCACCAGCATCACGCGCGGCGCGCTTGTACACAGTCGTCAGTGGCTGTCCAGTCCCACGTGTCCGAGAACCACGCTTGCGGGATCGCGAGAGGGTGGTGCCAGGCCGGGAAGGCCCACTGTCACCACCAGCACCCCATCCCCGCGCACGAGTTGGTTTCTTGACCGGTGAGGTCACCGGCCTGCCGGGTGTGCGGACCAAGCCCCCTCGTCGCCGCATTGTGCCGCGTACACCGTGGGGACAAGTCCCGCGCATGGCGCAGCAAACGTTCCAAAACAGCAGCTCTCACAAACGGATCCATTTGTAAAAGTACGCACAAGAATCCACAAAAGTACTCATGTTGGCTGTGTGTTGTTCGTCGGCGCCGTGTGCCCCAACAACGCCAGCACGTGACATCTTGCACCGAGAGTGCACCAGCCTGGGTGGTGTTGGCGCCAGCATTCGTGAAGGTCACTACGACTGACGCACCGTCAGTGGGATTTGTTGACTGGCTTTGTGGGAGGGCCGCAGGCACCATGATTCGCCCTTCTATGCGGCGCGCCAAGTCCACGGGTTCGCGTGCGAGGCCTGCACTGCGCCGCAACCGGTCCGACCAGTCCGGCCGCGGCTCTTCCAGGAGACTTGTAGTGTCCATGAAAAAGAGTGCGTGTGCTGCAGGAGGGGGTGGTGGAACCGCTTTCGCGTGGAGCGTGGGGGTTGTAGTGGTGTCGCTGTCGCTTGGTTCCCTGGATTGTGTGTGGATGACGCGCGCCACGCCACTCACCCTGAGGGCCCGTGCGCCGCCACAGAGAGCACGGAGCTACCGGAAACATTTGAAGAGGACACATGGACGAAGCTGAAGGTTGCTATCGACGCTGTACATACGGAAACCACGGTGGCGTACAGCCGCGAGGAGTTGTACCGAGTGAGTGGCGAAGATGAACCATGCACCATGAACCATCATCAAGCCGCGCTGCGGGTGGTTGGGGTGCAGCCTTTGCCGTGACCATCGTTTGGTTGTTTGTCTTGCGTACAGGGTGTCGAGAACCTGTGCAAGCACAAGCGGTCCGAGAGTCTGTTCGAGCGGCTGCGAACAGCGTGTGATGCGCACATCTCCACACTGGTTGCTGGTTTGCAAGCGACCTCCATGGACGTCGCCGCGTTTCTCAATCAAGTGTACAGCATTTGGGACACGCATTGTAACCAAATGGTGTGCTCATGGCAATGAAGCCGCAGTTACAGTCGAATCTGACGAAACCGGTTCACGTGTTGTGTGATGTGGGTGCGTGCGTGGCACCGCTAGATCATCATCCGAAGTATTTTCTTGTACCTGGATCGAACCTACGTGATTCACACTCCACTGCATTCTTTGTGGTGAGTCGACCTTGGCAGCGTGGTTTGGAATCCGTGGCGAGATCGTTTGGGGTTCCCTTCTCTAATCATTGTTTGCGTCTTGGTAACAGGGAAGTGGGATTGACTTTGTTTTGCACACACCTTCAAGCACGGCGCCAGCTGCTTGACAAGATTGTGGCAGTGCGTGAGGAGTTGCTGTTGTATCGCAGAGGAGGTATGGTGCCGTGACAAGTGCATCTGCCATGCATGTGTCTCCTCGTTGTTGCAGAGCCTGCTCGACACTATTGAGCGCGAGCGGCGCGGCGAAACGATCAACCGAAGTTTGGTCTCGAGCCTTGTGCGCATGTTTACTCAAATGAAGTTGTACACGTCTGACTTTGAGGGGAAGTTCTTGAAGGTTCGCACTGGCGTGGCGTGTGGTGCCATTGGTGCACGTGCTATGTATGCACCGTCCCCTCACGCGTGCGCCGCACCTCGACAGAGCACTGCGACGTTCTATCGCCAGGAAGGACTGCGTCACGTGGTTGAATCAGATGTACGTCGTGCGTGTGTGCGGCAGAGTGGTTGCACATGCCCCATGCAATCTATTGTATCGTGTGTGTGTGTGCGTGTGTGTGTGCGTGCGTGTGTGTGTTGTGCTGGCGGAACGACGTGCTTACGCGCCGCGTACATTGCCGTGTGTGGCACTCGACCGCCAGGTGTGTTTGTTTTTGCGACGTGCCCAGCGGCGATTGAACGAAGAGGTGCGTTCACCATCATGCGATGCTCGCCTTTTGACGTGTGGTGTGAGGGTTGCCGCGGCGTTTTTGTATTGCGTTGCGTAGTCGTTGTGTTTTTGCCGTCGTCATTGGTCTGTCACCTCACCGTTCGTTTGTTTTGTTCTGCAGAGTGAACGAGTGTCTTCGTATCTTGATCATGGGACACGGAAGGCACTCATTGCCACTGTGGAGAAAGAGCTGCTTGTTGCACATCATCAAGCGCTGCTGGAAAAGGGTGCGTGTGCTTGGCGATGTTGGTGTGTGCATGTCGTGTCGTGCGTGCGTAACGAACACTGGGCAAGCAGGCTTCACGTCCATGATGGACGCTCAAAAAACGGACGATCTCGCCATGCTGTTCCGTCTGATGAAGCGCATCGACGCGCTGGCCACACTCAACAAATTCTTCAAGGCCTATGTCACGGTGCGCCAGCGCTTTGTGTCAAGTCGATTGTGTGCATGAGTCACCGTCCTTGTTGTTGTTCACACGTGTTTTGTTTTCTTTTTGATTTTCTTCTTCTTTTTCCTTGTGGCGACTTTGGCAGGCCAAGGGGACCGAAATTGTGTCCGATTCGGAGAAAGACAAAGTCATGGTGCGCTCGCTTCTCGATTTGCGATCTCGCGTGGTGGCTCTCCACGTCGAGTCGTTTGCACGACACGATGACTTCGCCCGTTCCATCAAGGTGTGTCTCATGTGGGTGGTGGGGCACATGGGTGCGGGAGCCAAATGGTTGGTTTACACATGAGGTTGTGGGTGGTGGGGGTGATTCAGAATGCGTTCGAGTGCTTCATTAACTCACGGCACACGAAGCCCGCGGAACTGATCGGTGAGTAGCAGCGGTGTGTGAGCAGTGGTGCTTCATTGCGCTGGTCTCACCATTTTTCGGCCTGGTTGTGCCCACACCAGCCAAGTTCGTGGACAAGCTGCTCAAGTCCAGCAAGGGAGCTTCCGAGGCGGAGACGGAAGAAACGCTTGATCGGGTGTGTGTGTGTGTGTGTGTGTGTGTGTGTGTGTGTGTGTGTGTGTGTGTGTGTGTGTGTGTGTGTGCGCGCGTGTGTGTGTGTGTGTGTGGGTGTGTGTGTGTGTGTGTGTGTGTGTGTGTGTGTGTGTGTGTGTGTATGCGTGTGTGCCTGTGTGCGTGATCAATCCGAATGCAGGCACCTCCTCCCTGCCATCTCCATCGCCAAGGGCTTCGCTGGCGTGCTCCACTTCGCGGCATCGGACCTGAAGTTCGACCCTCCCCACGGCTTCGCCCCCGCCGCACAAGCCCTTCACGGCATGCCAATGCCCCCGTCCGCCATGCTCATTGGACCTGCGTTGGGCATTCGCAACCTGTCGAGCGTGTCATACATCGCCTCTGCCTCCAAGTACGACTCCGGCGCCATTGCGGAGGCGGCCAACGAGTCGTAGGCCAACGAGTCGTAGGCCAACGAGTCGTAGTAGGCAGCAGGATGACACACATGGTGTGCGCCCCGCCCCCACCAGTCAGTCAGTCAGTCCCGCCGCGTGTCACTGCCCGAAGCTGTCGAGCCGCAGCAGCATCAATGTTCAATTGAGGCAGGGAAAGGCGTGGGGCGGAGTCGTCTGGTGGGGTAGGGTGACTTTGCAATCAATTGGGTGTTGTGGCGGGTTCTCTACAACCTGTGCCCCAACCCTCGCTCTAGCTCTAGTTGAGACGCGACCGTTTTCTCTTCCGCAACGCGTTGTCTAAGTCACCATGCATGCCTGCCTGCCTTTTCATCATGCCTCTTCGAATGTTGTCTTTGGCGGCCCACGGCGAGTCGAATGACGTTGTGTCTTCCTTGCTCAAGTGCGTCCATTTGGTGCGGCCCATCAGCCCGAACTTGCGCACTTGCATCACCTCGGGCATGGCAGACTTGTCAAAATTGTCCTCGCCCGTGGCACCGTCATAGTGCTTCCGTCGCACATCCTTCGAGTCCTTGAGGGTGTCTTCGTCCATGAAAAAGGCGCCCTTGTGATAGTACCTGCCCATAGGTGGCACCACAACGACGTCATGCAACAGCAACAGACGGTCGCGAGTTCACACATGCCACATGACATGCACAAACGGAGGCGGCACGAGTTGCAATACCACCACACCCCCCCCCTACACACGCACACAACACGTACTTTTGCATGAACTTCAACTTGCGCTTGTCTTTCTTGAACACCTTCAGCCCTTGTTTCTCTAACTCCTTGTCTTCTGCAGCGCGCTCGGCAGGAGTGAGCTTCCTTCGTCGCTCTGTTTCCATTTGCTCCCGAATCTTTACTTCACGTTCCTCGCGATCCCTGCGTCATCACAGCGGCATCCACGAAGCAAATGGACGGGAGCCAGAGAGAGACAAGCAAGCAGAGACAGACACACAACATCATATCGCGGACCAGGTCAGATGCGGCCGAGGTCGTCACACACACAATATGCACCATTGACAGTCAACCTGCGCCACTTGTTGTTGGAAACGCACCGTTTGATTCGGCGCAGTTCGCGCAGTGCCCACTTTTCATACTCCTCCTCCTGTGCCGCCGGGTCGTCTGTGTCGTCCGGCTTGGCCTGGTCTTCTGCCTCTTCTGCCGCGAGCAGCGCATCCTCCTCTCGCTTGATCTCTGACGCCACCAGGTCCGTGGTGGCAAGTTTTCGGCGCTCGAGTTCCTCCAGCCTTGCCTGCTCTTTCGCAGCCTCCTCTTTCTCTTTCGCCTCCCGCTCCTTCACGGTCACGCGGTCGGCCTTGCGGCGAAACACCGGCTTCATCAACACCAGGTCGTCTTCGTCACTACTGCTGTCACTGCTGTCGCTGCTGTCACTGTCACTGTCACTATCGCTACCACTGCTGTCGCTTGAAGAAGCAGCAGCGGGGGCAACACCACGCGTGACGGCCGAGGTCTTGCCGACTCGAGCACGCGGCTCGGCTCCGCCACTTGCGTTGCGTGCAACCCCAGCCCCACCCACCACCTCTTCCTCGTCTCTCTTTCCTTGTTGAGCCGCCAGTCGACGCAGTCGGGCCCTGCGATCCGCAACAGCATCGTCATCCTCTTCATCACTTGTCTCCCCCACCACATGGCTGTCGTCGGAACTGTCGCTGTCGCTATCACTGTCGCTCGCCCCCGCTTCCTCTACCCGGGCTTCAATACGGGCACGTGGGCGTTTCATGCGTGACCCCACTTGCCCTTGCCCTTCCTCATCGCTGCTGTCACTGTCGGCGACAATCGCAGCCACCACTCGTCGTCGCGGACGTCCGGTGGCACCGCTGTCGCTGTCGCTGTCGCTGTCGCTACTGCTGCTCCCGGCGCTGCGACCAGCGGTCCCACGGCCAATACCACGTCGCGAACGCTCAGTATTGGATCCACTGGTCGCCCCGGATGATCCTGTGGCTTGTGGAGGCGCGCTATCGTCGCTCTTTGCCCAGACAGGCTTTTGGCCACGGCGGTACACCTTAACCTTCTTGGACGGGTCCACCAGCGGCTTCAGCGGCTTGAACGTGTCCGTCACATCCTTACCCGAGTTTCCAACCGCAACTGTGTCCGACAGCAGGTGGCCGAGATCTTTGGCGGAGAACATCGTCCTCCGATCTGTGTGTCGCTTCGGTGGGGTCATGCGGTGGCCGAAGCAGCAGCAAAGCAAACCTGCAGACGATGTGACATAAAATATCGACTTTTATGATACATCGACTGGACTTGACGCCCCGCAATCACGCAGCGTGACATCGTCACGGTGACAACACCAGACAGCCCAAGCCAGCCCACGTGCCGGATGTTCGCCTTCTCGCTGGCATTGTGTTGACTGAGTTCGAAGGTCCCGTTGAACCGCGAGCCAACGTGACAATCGCAGGGCGTGTGGGCAGGGCGGAAGAAACACGCTGTTTCTCAGAAACGCGTAGACATCACCACGACCTTGATGATAATCAGGTCTTGCGCCGCCGAGCTGGCTGTCGCGTTGGGCGTTCATTGTCGAGATGGTTCACAACGCCAAGCTTGAGGTCAGTAGCACCACCGCCGAAGTAGCTGTTTTGTGCCTGGTTTGTGTGCTGGGTGTGTGCGTCCAGTCACCGGACTCCACACCCTCTGGGATGGGCTGAAACTTATGTGGCGCGCGCCGGTCACTGCTCAAACCCCCGACCCACATCCCTCCCCCCTGGTGCATCGCAGGACTGTCAAGCGCATGACCACCACCAGCACCGCGGGTGCTTTCAGTTTGGGGCTGCCCTTGCGCCGCTTGTCATAGGTGTAATCGGGTGAGCTGGCCAAGGGCGCCTGGGTTTCTGAGTCAGCAAAATGACAGACCACCGTGAAGCCCTTCTTCCTGCAGAAGCAACAAGGCGTGTGTTTGAACTCTGCTCGCCGCCGAAGGGGTTCATGATGCGAGCACAGCAGCACGAGCCGGGCTGTGAGGTGGAGTGTAGATTGAGGTCCCACGTCATAGGACGAGCACATGGAGTCAGCATGCGGAAGTTTTATGACGTCGGATGGGTTATAAAACACGTTTGGAACATCGTAAAACGTCGTTTTCCGCGCGTTCATCGTGTCGGTGCTGACATTATGCTGAGCTTGCGCTGCCACAGACCAAACCTGCACGCTGGACAGACAGGCACGCTCCACCTTGTGCCTCCTGTCGTGAGCCCCTCGTACCCCCTCCCCACCCGCGGTTTCACTCTGTCAACCCACACACTCTTCCCTCAAGCCCTACTCTTTTGGCCAGCACTGCGCTGCACGTGTGTGGCCGCTGAGTGTGGGTGTTGTGTTGGTGTTGAGCACCACCCGAGCCACCGAACAACTCGGGCGCTGCTGGCATCATGGAGAATGACAAGGGCCCCGCCCAAGCTATAGAAGCAACGAATATTGGTGCTGTCGGAGGCACCAGTGCACCCGTTGCGGACGTTTCCCCAGCTGCCGCGCCGCCTGCCGATGCTGGCGCCGCCATTGAATCTTCTTCCTCGAACGACCACGGAATCGAGGTAACACCTGCCTCGGTCGGAGCTGTGGCCGCCACTCCAGCCGCCACACAGCCACCTCCAATGTCTACTGCACCTACAGCACCCTCCCAGCCAGCATTGTCGGGGACTGCAGGCGCCGTTGAAGAGGTCACGCAGGCTGTCGCGGCAGTTTCACTCGCCTCGTCGGCAGAGGTGTCAGCGCCGGCCGCGTCTGCATCGGTCGCAGTGCCCGCTTTGGTGCCTGCAAGCACCCCTGCACCGTCCGCGACCCCTCCTGTGGTTCTTCCTGGTGGTGCTGTGCCACGAGACGTGGACGCAATAAAGCTCTTTGTCGGGCAGGTGCGTGTGTGGGTGTGTGTTGTTACTTGCGTCTTGCGTGCTCCGTGTGCCGCCACTTTTGTTTCGAGCCTTGCTCATTTTTTCCCCTGCCGCTGTCACAGATTCCTCGGTCCCTCGACGAAGCCGCTCTCCACGAGTTGTTTGGTCAGATCGGGCCCATCCATGAGCTCGTCATCATCCGAAACCGCGCCACAGGCGCCCACCGAGGTCGGTTAGCTGGGGCTTCCGGTGACGTGGCGCGACCAAAACGGCAAACGACCAAGTGGTGTGCTCACTTTGGCCTTGTCGGCGCTGCGTGCATGGACGTGTGTGTGTACTGTTGTATGTACGGGTGGCTGTGGCTGTGGCTGTGGATGTGTGAATGTCTGGGTGTGCGCTGCACGCACACACAGGCTGTGCGTTCCTCACGTACCAGACCCGAGCGGCGGCCGAAGCGGCCATTGAGTTCTTCCACGACAAAGTGGCGTTGCCACCTGTGCGTGCACAGACACACAGACACACAGACACACATGCGCGCCGCGCGCGCGCGCATGCATCTCATCTCACTTCTTTACTATTGCCAAGACTGACTGGTGGCTGTCGTCGCTGTTGTCGCTGTCACTTGCTTGTGCGTGCGGCGCACTGCAGATGCAAAAGATGTTGCAGGTGCGGCCGGCGGACGGTGAATCAGGTATGCCTCCTTGCCTGGCTTTCCCCAGCCGTGATGCCCACCGCCCATGCTCCCGCGCCAACAGAGTGTGCATGTTCCGCCCCACTCACGCGCCTTCCTGCACGTCCGTTTGGTTTGGTTTGCAGAGTCGAAGCTCTTTGTCGCAAACCTGGCGGTGACTGCCTCCAATAGCACCATTTCAGCGCTGTTTCGTGCATACGGTGAGGTGGAGAGCGTGTACATCTTCCGTGAAGGCCCGGACGGTCCATCAAAGGGCGTGGCTTTCGTCAAGATGCGAACGCGTCCCATGGCGGCGGCTGCTGTTGCGGCCCTGCACGGAACCGTGATCATGGAGGTGCGTGCGTTGTGTGCGTGGAAGTGGCGCGCGCGCGCGTGTGTGTGTGTGTGTGTGTGCGTGTGTGTTCGTTTGTTGTATGGGTTCGATGTCAGGAGGGGATGTGTCTCATGTCATGTTGTCTTGTTGTCGTCCTTTCTCTCGGTTGCTTGTTCGCCACGCACGGCATCCACCACACAACATGGTGCGCCACACAACACACACACACACACACACACACACACACATGGCGCGTCAAACAAACAAACAGGGCGCGTCTGCCCCGTTGGTGGTCAAGTTTGCCAACCGCAAGCGGCGCCAGGCGCACGGCGGTGCCTCCTCCGGCCACCCCCGCCAGCACCACATGGGCGGTGCCCGCCACGTCCACCACCCCCACCACCCCCACCACGGCCCCGGCGGCGGCGCCCGGGGTGGCGGCGGTGGTCGAGGCGGCCCACGTCGGGGCCGGTATGGCGGCGACGCCACGACGCGAGGCGTCCGTGGTGGCGGCGGCGGCGGCGGCGGCGGCTACCCACCGGCGCAAGTTGGAGACGACGGCGGCATGGCGGCGGCGGCGGCGGCGGCTGCACAGGCCGGGTTTGCTCCCGGCGTGTCCCCTGCAGCAGCGGCGGCGGCGGTGTACCAGCAGGGCTACCCGTCCCCGACTCACTCCGGCGCGCCGGCGGCGGCGGCATACGCGGCGGCGGCGGCGCAGCAGTTTTACGGGTTCTACGCGCCTCAGCAGGCGTTCTACGCGCCGGCGACCCAGCAGGCGTTTTTCCCGCCTGTGCCGGCTGGTTACGCCGTGCCGCCGCCCAACCCACCCGCCGGCGGCCGCGGTGGGCGTGTGGATTCGCCACGTGGTGCGTGTGGGGTGTGGTTGGGTGTGGTTCTTGGCATGACGGCGGCATGGCATGACGCTGTGTTGTCGGGTGTGTTGGTGGTTCTCGTGGTTCTCATGCATGGCGCATTGGTTTCTTTTGTCTTTTGGGTTTGTTTCTCTCTCTCTCGCTTCCACCACCGCCTCCTCCTCTTCCTCCGATCAGGCCCGGATGGCGCCAATTTGTTCATCTACCACCTTCCGCGTGACTTGTCGAGTGCCGACTTGGTGACCGCGTTTTCGCCGTTTGGTACTGTCATCAGTGCCCACGTGTTCATTGACAAGCGCACAAACGAAAGCAAGGGTTTTGGTGCGTGCGGGGTTTCTGATGTACGCACGGCTGGGGTGTTTGGTTGCTGACCTGGACACCCCTCCAGGCTTTGTAAGCTACGACTCTCCTGCTGCGGCAGAGGCCGCGATCGCCAGTATGAACGGGTGCAAGATTGGCGGGAAGCGCTTGAAGGTGGGTGTGGGGGTTTGGTTGCTGCGCTGCCGGGCCGTGTATTCGTCCGTTGTTGCATGCAGTGTTTGTGTTGTGTTGTATTGTGTTGTGTTGTGTTGTGTTTGTGTTGTGTGGTTGGTTGTTGGTTGTTGTGCTGGACACACACACACACACATCCACACACACGCACAGCCAGCTGACCCATGCCGGCGTTACCATTGCCCGTCATTGTCGTTCGTTCGCCAGGTTCAACTAAAGCGCAATAAGCCCAGCCACAAGCAACGCCATGGCGGACCCGGTGTGGTGCCTCACTACGCGGTTGGCGCGCCGCAACCGGTGATGGCCCATCCAGCCATGCACGGCATGCACCCGGTGCACGCGCATGCCCATGCCCACGCCATCCCAGGCCAGCCGCGCCATCTGAGTCTGTCCATCTCCCCGAACGGCATGGAGCGTGTGCCGTCGCCGATGAGCCCCATTGGAGGCATGTCTGTCCCCATGGTGCCCTCGCCCTACTCGCCCATGTCCCCACGAGAGCCCGCTCCCTACATGATCTC